>JAABUS010002308.1_pt1 | contig 36606 bp, 4 predicted proteins | sample 5560161 | NCBI WGS metagenome assembly JAABUS01 (sample SAMN10711885, study PRJNA513376) | rock metagenome | isolation source: Antarctica rocks | place: Antarctica: Victoria Land, Trio Nunatak nord | collected 2016-01-04
CCCCATTGTTGCTCCATGGTATGCCCCATTGCTGCTCCATAGTATGCCCCATTGCTGCTCCATGTATGCCCTTTTCCTGCTCATGGTATGCTCCATGGTATGCCCCATTGCTGCTTCATGGTATGCCCCATTGCTGCTCCATGTATGCCCTTTTCCTGCTCATGGTATGCCCCATTGCTGCTCCATTGTTGCTCCATAGTATGCCCCATTGCTGCTCCATAGTATGCTCTATTATACCCCTATCTGTGGTCCTACTATGAATCTACTATACACCGGTCTATTTATCTATGATGAACCCGTCTATAGCCCTATTCTTATTCTACTCGAGGTTGGTGGTTCCCCCATATAAATTAAGGTGTGCGGGCCATCCGTTTAGCGCAAGTCTCGATGGTTTTGAGATCTACTGTATTTCTAGATTCCCGTGTCAGCTAATTACTCGCATCAGGGGCCGTTCCGTAATGCACAAAATTAGAGAACAACGGTCAACACAATCCGAATATACCAGATCAATATTAAAAACACTTTTCGTATGTTTCAATCTACGATCTCCGGAACGGACGCACGCCCAATACAACCTTCGCTGGAACCTTCCCACTCAACAGGCTAAAAGCCAGGCTACTCCGAATATTAAAGCACTCACAAGGGCATCTATCTCCTCAGAAGTCCGAATGATCTCCTTCTATTTAGCAGAATAATATGCACCATTCGTATTGACCAGCCTCCCCGAGTCCAAGACCTACACAGCAACTATCATGCTCCAGTAAAATCTTCTCAGCCATCCCATACACCAGAAGGATCCACCTACTAGCGCGCCACGCTCTTGGGAGGACAAGGATTGCTAGTGTATGGGATAGAGTAAGAAAGCTGACAGCAATAAGTTCAACAGAGTACGCGAGGGCAGGGTGCCCATACCTCAAGAAGGCTTCGAGTACGGCGCACGGTCACGTGATCAGGCGATGTCCTTTGGACAGCGAAGCGAGAGGGGGTAATGGGGTCGTTTCGCAAAAGTGTACCTCCCAGGCACACAATGTAGATCGTATCTTGGTTCGGTCTTCGAGTTTCGCTCGCCACGGATTTCCATCAAACGTGCTTCGAATTGCCCTGCCTGGGCTGCATTGTGCGTGCATGAAGTACCTCGGATGTGTAGCGGGGGAAAATCCATGTGGCGCATTTCAATGGCATATACATTCCCGTTGTGGCACATGGATTCTACGTGGCGTGACTCTACACAATATATCGAAAGTCCACTTTTCTGTAGTGAAGTAGAATTCTAATTGCTTTCAAATTGGATGTAATCTAAGCGCAACGCTTTCCCAGCATGGAAATCCTAGCGTGATAGAAAGGAAGCCGATGGCTCTGACGCAGCGGAGTTTATTATCCGTGTCTGAGATCTTGGAGCACTTCGGCTGCTTCGATACTACCCTGTGTGAGTGATGAAACGCCATTCCCTACATTTTGCATAGATCCCGCGGAGATACCTTTGCATATTTACCCAAGACCTCGAGGTCTTATGGGATTGGGGAGAACATTGTGATTGTCTCCCATGGACGGGTACCCGCCTTCTGACCCAAAAAACCATTCCATGTCTTTGTCAAGAACGGTGCGCAGGGCCTTCATACTGCACTGGTCTTACGGGCCATCTTAGACGAAGATTTACACAGGCATCCAGGCCGTGATATCGGATGCTATATGATTGATGCGTAAGACTGCTCGAAAGCATAGCAATCACTATGCTGTTATTCATTGTCATGGCCAAACAGCCTTCTTGATAGACACTTTGCGCAATGACTTCCTCCCATATTTGTGTTGGCTCACAAGTCAGCAGCATGTCTCTCCCGAGAAAACAGCAGCCATCGCAGTCCCAAGACAGATTTGTGGTCCCCTCGGTCCCTTACCTTCGCCCTGGAACGAGCGGTCCCCATCATCCCAATACGTGCATGTGTATCACATAGATCAGATCCAGCCGTAACAGCAACACAAGCGGACATGATGTACCAGCCATGACGACCAGGATGTTCGTTCTATTTTCCTCATTCGTTTTGCGAGCGCTGGTGTTTCACGTCTGTAGGATTCGCTTCTCTTGTCAGGTGGAGTGCCGATCGTGGGCGGCTCAACCGTTCTCCGAGGACAGGAAGGTCTGTGCAACCGATGTCATTGAGGTATTTGCGGATTCGAAGGAAGGCGGCAGGAAGGGAGAGAGGGTCCAGACTATAGTATAGGAATGTCGACATCTAAGGTCCTGGTGGGGCGGGTGCGATGTGTCTTATCATACAGCTGAAGAAGAGAAAGCGGTGAGTAGGACTCAGATCCTGACTATTCTAGTCTTGGCAGTACTTAGCCCCAGCCCCTACATTTACCATCCAGTGTATGCCTAGCTCGCCAGGCACAGATAGTAAGCGATAACACATCAATAGGAATTGAATCTAACGGATGCCAGGCGTCAACGGACTCCTCAAGGCTGCACAATGATTCCAGCACAGTTTATGAGTACGAGGCGCAGCCAAGTCTAAGACGGTAAGTGAGACATTGTGATGTACCCACAGTACCCACATTTTTCGGAGAAGCTCATGCGTTCCTGACCTACTATACTTAGTGGACGTGTTATGTCAAGAGAAGTCATTGGCTACAGATTAGCGTCTGTGCCATGAGTGGTCTAAAGTCACCGAAATGCAAGCGAGATCGCGGCTTGGTACGTATCCGTATAATACCAGGAAAGACTGCATTGGATGAAACCCATGGCACCTACATATGCAGCCCTTCACTTCTGCATCAGAGAAACTGGGTCGAATCTTCCAATTCCGGGTCTTGGGAGCCAGGCATATATTCGCCTGCCCATAATCCTCGATAACGACCACACGTGGAGAAAAGTGAGTCTGGCTCGCTCAAAAAAATGCGTACCCGGTACGGCTAGCAGTCCGCCTTCATCCTCTCGACAAGTCGCTGCACTTCTGACCGTAAGTGGCTTGTTTCAGTCTTGCCTTCGCTCAGGGCCGATGGCATGTCCCGTGCTATTGGTTGTTGACTTAGGTGATCGAAAAACCGCTCGAAGACTGATAGGTGGAAGTCTAGCGCTGACAGTAGAAGGATCTCGCTCATCCTTGGGCCCGCACAAAACGCTCCAATCGCCCACCCTCTCGTTTCCGTTGCGGTTTGTGTATGTTCGGACCCCGGGGGTCCTGGTGGTGAAACATAGTCGTCGGTATCATTGGGAGTTGGTGTTAATGTAGTATTTTGCGGCCGTTGACTCGTTCGTGTTTGCTGAGCCACGTTCTGCACTATGATGGCATATAACTGCAGAGCGTCTGAAATGATGCTTCTAGTCAATAGCATAGGTGCCCTGTCTCCATGACTAGGTTCGTTGTCTGGAGCTGTTTGTTCCAATACTCTGGCCAAGAAGATGCGGGCTATCTGGCATAATTCATCTACTGATGCCAGAATCGCCTCCAGCTTATCACTTTCTATTGGGGTGGTAGCTGAGTCCCTGGTGAACGAAGGTATTTGAGCACGTTGACATTGCAAGCCGAATTGGAGGTGACAAAGCCTGTCATAGACGTCTAGCAAGCGATTTCCACCCCTGGGATCTTGCGTATCCGTACCAGAAATCGAGGTCGGTGGTCTTTGGGCCATGTGTTCTTGGAATTGCGCTGTAGTGGTACTCCTCCAGGGCAGGTGGCAGCTGCTGTCCAAGTATCGTTTGGGATGAGTAGTGGAGTCCAGTGTATAGTACGGTGAGATAGATGCGGCATCGACGGAGAATAAGTTGTTATCTTCTGGACTGCATGAACCATGCAAAATGTTAGACTCGGAGTAAATGACAGTGATGACCGCAACACTATGTGGAGATGACATGCCTCGGGTAATGAGGCATCTTTTGATAATTTTCTTGAACTATCGCACAGTCGAGGTACCAAGCATTTGCTCCGGATATGCTGGGATCTTGTCCAGTGAAATTACCCCATAGATTATACAATGAAGCGTCAGTACTATTGTCTGTCCCTTGCTGGGACCTTGGCGGTGAGGACGGATTCCAATTAGCACTCCAGTCGATGTTCTTCGTATCCGCAAGTCTCTTGGTGGATGATTCATGTGTACTATTCCTCGTCCGTGTCCGGGGTCGTCCCATTGTAGAGCGAGGACTGAAGAAACACCTGCGGCCATACTGGGAACAGGCTTCACAGCTGCCCAAGCGTGCAACGCACCGGATCTTCCGTGCATGACATTCATCACAAGAGCCAGGAATGCAATGGCTGCCTGTTTCCATCCTGGTATTGAACATGGGAATTGGGGGTGGATTTTCCATTCAGAAAGTGTTGAGTCTGAATGCTTTGCGATGGAGAGGTCGGAGATTTCGGAAGGTCCTCGCTTCGGTTCCCGCGGGAAGTCCTGGGGGCGCATAAACGGGTTTCAGCGCACAGTTCGCTTAATGGGGGCGCACGATTCGGTATTTAGATTTATATAGGGCTCTCACCAAAATCTAAGTACCTATTTATACCCTACTATCGTCGCTCCTATATAGATATTTTTTAACCTCTACCTCTATCTTTCCTATATATTAGTCGCCCTTACCTCACTACTCCTCCTTAAATTATTTTATTATCGCCGTCGCCTCGTTATCGCTAGCCTAAGAGCCGATATAGTAATATAAGCCCGTCCTTAATTAAGAACTCCCTCCTCCTTTATTCGCTAAGCTAGTACTCGGGCGGCGATAACCTAAGTCTATTAAAGTATAGGAGTAAGTTAAGGGCGAGTTATAGCCTCGCCGGGTAAAAATAAAAGGTCTTATACTAGAGGCGGAGGGTAAGGCTAAGCCTTTTAGAAGCGATCTAAGAATAACCTCTTCGCTACTATAGATATAGACGAGCGGGAGTCGTAGGAGTACCGGATTATCAACGCGGCGTTCTCAAGTCAATTTAGCCAATAGTATAGGGCGGAATACTGGGGTACAAGAGCGACAGCGACGTATAGGAGGTATAAACAGGGTGGATAAACGACAGCTATATATACGACAGCGATATACCGGGCTCTGCATTTAGGGCGACGATAGTAGGTATGAATAAATACTTAGATTTTGGTGAGAGCCCCATACAAATCTAAGTACCGAATCGTACGCCCCCATTAAGCGAACTGTGCGCTGAAACCCGTTTGTGCGCCCCCAGGACTTCCCGCGGTTCCCGGCTCAATTGCAAGTCCACAGACGCAACTTCTGCGTCTAACATGATTCAGAATGTTCAGGAAAAGATGTTTTGATGGGCGGGTAGTGTATGCACGGCGGTACGTTTCGCTTTAGCCTGCTTCAAGTCTCAGGGTAAGGATTTGGGTAGTAGCCCTCGCAACTCAAGCTAACAATGGTCAACAGGTTCTGGAGAGTCGACGTGGCATGAAGCGTGGAGAATCCCACGTACGTGAAGTACTACCTGCATGGAGCACGGAAGCCTGCGATCTGACCCTACTATAGGTCTAGTAAGCACGGCCTAATCTTAGATCTTGCGAATGCGGCAGTCACTTGAAGAATTGGTAACGGTCGTGCATAAGCTCGGCACTTTGTGGTGTTTGGCCTGACTTTGTAGCGTCTTACGATGAAGGAATTGTGCTTTCCAAGACACTCTTTCTACCCTATAGCGTTATCGAAAGCGCTACGCTGGGCCAATGAATGTATATCGTGATATGTTGGAACGGTAACAGCCGTGGGATTCCTGATCACTAATGTGGAATTCCTGTGACAGGATCCGATGCGTCTGGTATTGTTGAGGCTACCTTAGCGGCCTAGCTAGGGCAGATACAACGCTAATGAAACAATCTCATAACGCGCGTTTAAAAACAGCTAATGCATTAGTGGCGTAATTTATATATATTAAAGTAGGCGCTGTATTCTCCTCGTATATTAAAAACAGCCGTAAATTATTAAATATCGTATTAATACCGTCGTTGTTTTATTATAACTAGTATAGGATTAATATATTACGATAAGATTTTAAATAATAATAATAAGCGCTATATTATCTCCTTTATATACTATAGTAAAATTAATAACTAGTACTTCTATACTATTCTTTATTTACGATTATAGTTTATAAGTAATATATAAATAGTATAATTATTATAATTAAATATTTTAGTTAAGAGTTTCTTCTTTTTTTAAAAATAATAAAAGAATTAATAAAATTTAACCGTCTTTTTAGGATACTATAATATAATTATAAATAGTAATTCTATATTAATTTCCGCCTACGACTATAATATATAATTTATTTAATCGTAGTATAATTATTTTAGTTAGATATTTAAATTAAAACCTACTCTCTTTTATAATAATAAATTTAATTATTAAGGATTCCTTAATTTTTAACTATTTTTTATTATTATTTTAGGATCGAAAAGTACCCCTTTAAGATAATAATTATATTAAATAAATATATATAATCGTTACTAGATACTTATTATCGTTAAATTATAATATAAATATTAAAATTAGGCCGTTTATAGGATAAATAGATCTAAAGGAAAATATAAAAATAAATATATTAATTCTTAATTAATATTTCTGGATTTGATTAATAACTTATCACGGGTTGGACTTTAGTAGGAGTATTATTATAAATATCTATTAAGACGGCGGGCTAAACCCTACCGCTAGCTCTATCGGGACTAGGGTAATTCTAGGATTCTAATATATTAAAGCCAAATCCTCCATAAAATAATTAATATCTTTTATATTATATACTATTATATTAACCTCTTATTAAATAGTAATAATAGTTATATTAACGTAGAACTATACCTCTTCTATATTAGTAAAAACGATTATATTAATTATAAGTAGTAAAATAATCTTTAAAACAACCAATATACTTCTTATTAATTATTATATTTAAAATAGTTTACTCCGTATCGATAGCGAGTCTTACCTACGTTATATTTATTTAGTGTTTCCGTACCGTACCCTACTACCTTAAATAAGTATTTTTAAGTTTTTTATTAAGTTATTAAAGTAGCCTATTTAGTACCCTTTTTATTTAGGGTATTTATAATAAATACTAAACTAAGTATTTAGAACGTCTCTTTATTTATTTCTCTTTTATTAATATAATTATTTATTTTAGTAAATTACTTATTAAGTAAATATCTAGCCTAGTAAATATATTACTAATTATATCTCTTACGCTTTTATTATAGAAAAAAGAATATTAGAATATTAGTCTTTTAATACTACTTTTATTATTCGCCTAGTATTACTACTTTTAATATTTATTATTAATTATTATTTTAGTTATTACCCTAGAAGAAACTCAGCTAAGCCCTACTACGGTTAATTTTACTTTCTATTTATAAGAATTCCTATTATTAAATAAATATATCCTAAAATAGGTAAAAGTTACTTTTAATATTAAACGAGTAGTTATTTAAATAGTTATATAGTTTCTTTATCCTCCTATTAAAGTACCCCTTTAATATTTATTAAAGAAGAGCCGGAAAGCGAAGTAATTTAATAATAATCTTTTAGAGTATATTAAATTTAAATAACCTATTATATAGTTACCCTAAGTTATAAATAAGATATTTATAATACCGTTTATCGGTACCTTCCGAAGGGATATTAAAGAGTTATATTAATATTTATAAAAGGAGTAGTCTTTAAAGGACGAATTTAAAAATAAAGAAACTATAACTCCTCCTAAGCCCGAGTAACCTACTATAAATTCCGAATAAATAATATAATTTATAGAATCGTTAGAAATTCAGGCCTTTATTATTAAATTAATAACTAGGATAAAGAAAGACCTAATAGGACCTTAAGGTTTATTAGGAGTAAATAACTTAACTAGTTAAAATAGTACTAGTATTAGGGTAAGCGCCTAGAATAAATTAAAACTCGAAGAGATTAAATTCTTCGACTTTAAAGGCGATAAAAAGGATAACCTATTTACCTTAAAAAAGTATACTATATATAAGAATATTTTCGACTTTAAAGATCACGTTAACGATATAATTAAATAATACGACGAAGAGGAGGTGCGAAAATTTCTATTTTTATATTTTAGGGGAGTAGCCCTGAAGTAATTCTCGAATAAACTAAATATTAATATTAAAGTATTAATACGTACCTTCGCTAGCCCTAAATAGATAGGTTATTTTATTAAATAATTTAAAATAAAGACACTAGAAGCTATATATAAACTTCGTTTTAATAAATATAAATTTATTTAGATACGTACTAGTAAGACGCCTAGATAGTATATAAATAAGATATTTAATTTAACTAGGGCCGCCGATATTCCTAGTGTATATTAATAAATATTTATAATTTACGATTATATTAATTTTAATTTCAAGTCTTTTATTAATCCGCCTAAGCCTAGCGTCCTACTAGATAAATTTCTTAATTTATTTAACGTTAAGGAAGAAGTCTAGCTAGGAATAATACGAAGTAATAAAATAATTAGGCCTCTACCGCCTCTTAAGTTAAAGAGTTTACGGTAAAATTAATAGAATTATTAATAACCTAACCGGTTCCGCCTATAATAGAACTAGTTACCTTAGGTTACTTTTTATCAATTTATTAATCCGGTTTATTAGAATATATTAAGTATCCCTTAAACGTAGTAGTAGTTTTATTAAATTCAACCGTCATTTATTTAATTATAGATTACTAGTAGTAGTACTAGAAACGTACTTTTCTCTTTTAGAAATAAAAATCGTCCTAACTATTAACCGCGCCAAGAAAACCGCGGGCCTATAACCGGTAGTTATAATTTTAATTGTTTCGGGTAATAATAAATACCCTTTAAGCGTATAACTATTTACTATAAAACCGAGATATAAAAGAACCGCTCTTAAGAAGACGATATTATAAAGTTATAAATAGAAGAATAATCTACGCTTAATATTAATTACGTTAATAAATAGAGCTAGGATTAATAGTAAAAGGATTACTATAATAAATAAAACGAAATAACCGGTTACTAGATAATTATTATTAATTCATTTAAATAAATCGAGTATCGTATTTATAAAGAGTTATTCTTTTTTAAAAACGTATTATATACGTATTTTAGAAGTTAAAGCTTAAGTAGGAACCCTACTAAAACCTCCTACCCTAGATATTTAATTATAAATACTATTTAGAAAAGTAAGTAGTTTTTAATAATAAACGAGAATACGGAAGTCTATTACTAGGTTAAAACGAATAACGAATTACTAAAATAGAAACCTATTATTAAATTAAACTACGACTCTTCTAAAAATACGGGAATAGGATAAGCGTTTAGGAAGTACCGGTATATTAATATTCGGGTCGATTTAAACCTTAGAATTAAAATAGAAAAGAGTTATAAAGATATTAACTATAGAGTAATTATCGCCGATTATAAATTTATAATACGCTTTCTTTTAAAAGTTAGAATCCGTACTATAATAACCCTATTTAAATTACCGGTATTAATACTAATTATTATATTATTTCTAAATATATTATTATCTCCTTATATTTCCCCGGGAAAGATAAGAGCGGTAATAAAATAATAACCGAAACCGCCCTTAAGAAAGTCCATATTATAGATAATTTTAAAGTAGGTATATTTATTAATATAGACGTTATGGCCCTTAAAGGGATTAATATATTAATATCTCGGTAAATCGTTTATATCGGTAGCTACGATATAGAGTACCTTATTAATATTTATTTAAAAAGTATAAGTATAAACCGGCCGGTATATACTACGAAAATAAAAGTTATCCCCTTATAAACTACGGTAATTATCGAAGTCTATAAACTTAATTTACTAGTACGAGACTATTTCTTTAAACTAGTAGATATTAACCTATACCTCTTTACCGAAATCGTTAACGATAGAATAAAATTAGTATTTATAAAGAATAAAACGGATAAATACGTTAAAATCCCTAGGAATATAAAGTTAGGCTAAATAGTCGAGGTTTAATTTAATAGCTATTATAGTATCACTATAAACGATAACGATATTCGCGAGCTCATTATACGAAGGCCTCCTTAGGAGTATAAAGAAGTTTTTATTAAAAACACTTTTAATAATATAGTTACTACTAACTCTAGTTTATTACTTCTTAAATAACTTTTAGGGGGTAAAGATATAGAGAACCTAATTAATTCTCGGTCTTCTATTTTATTAATAGAGGTAATTATTTCGGTAAAAGATAATATCCTCTTAAACGGTATTATTATTTATAGTAAATAACCGGAGCTAGTAAAGGTTATTAATTAATTCTTTATACTTTAAGTAGAAGGAGGCTTTATTAATATTTTAGAAAACGAATAAATATATATACTACTACGCGTCGACTAGGAAGATAAAGTATTTAAAACGGTATATATTTATCCTATAAATAACGAGAGCCGGAAGATTATTAACGAAACCTTTAATAAACTATATATTTAAGGACGATTTAAATAAATAATATAAACTACTCTATTTAACTTCCTAGTCTTCGTTATTTAAACTATAAAATTAGACGGTACTAAAAAGGGCCGTACTATTATTAATATTCGAGGTTTAAATATTATAATTATAATAAACGTCTACTATTTACCTCTATAGAATAATATAATTAACGCCGTTAAGAGTTATCGTTAAATTACTATTATCGACGCGGCTAGTTTCTTCTATTAATAGTGTATATACCCTAAGGATAAATATAAATTCACCGTCGTATTATACCGCGGCTAAAAGACTTTTAATATTATAGTAATAAGATTTAAAAACTCGCCTACGTATATATAGTAGTAAATAGACCGGATCCTATATATCTATAAAGTATTCGCCCGAGTATATATCGATAATATTATAATATTCTTTTAGACCCTCGAGGATTATATTTAATATTTATATACAGTATTTTCTTTATTCGTTAAGTTTAATATTTTAATTAATCTTAAGAAGGCGTTTATCGGTTATTTATTAATTATACTATTTAACTAGAAGGTTAACTCGTTCGGGCTATTAATTTCTAAAGAAAAATTTATAATTATTAAATAACTAGTTTTCTTTTAAACGCTAGTAGTATTTAAGACGTACCTAGAAATAACTAGTTAATTAAAAGATTATATTAAAGATTATACTACTCTAGCTAGGTCTTTATAAAATAAGAAAACCGCGTTATTAAATAAAGTACCCCCTATAGGCGTTTAGCGATAAAAATATATTAAGAAAATTAATTTTAAATTACTTTCCCTATAGGAGATCCGTTTATTTAAAATTATTTAAAATACTCTTTCTAAGCCTTCTTTTTTATATTACTTTAATAATAAAAAGGAACTATTTATCGACCTTAATATTAATAAAGAATTCGGTTACGGGGTTATAGTTTATTATATTATAAAAGAATTAAAAAACCCCTATCTCGACCGGAAGTAAATTTAGTTTATTCTTTTTCTTAACCGACTCTTTAAGGATATAGAAATACGCTATTAACCTATTAAAAATTAAACTAATAGGAATAGTATAGGTATTTATTAAAGTTAAATATATAGTCGAATTAATCTCTAAAATAATCGTCTATATTAATTATAGAGCTGTGTTTAATATAGTTAAATAAATAAATATAACTACCTTATTTACGGTAAAGATTAATTTACGTATCGTACGGGCCTTAGATTATATTTAGTATTTTTAAAATATAAAGATCCGTTATAAATTTAGTATTAAATATATAGTACTAGACACTCTATCCCGACTATAGTAGAAGGATATAATTAAAGACTTTTTAGAAAGCGAGTTAGATATACTCTAGGTATATATATATAAAGTTTATATACTAATAGAAATAAACGCGTAGTTTAAATAAGAATTACTTTAAAGGTACTAGAATAACGATTATTAGACTAAAATAAATTATATATTTAACTATAATATAAAAACCGGCGAGGACGCCGTAGATCTTCTTTTTTCGAAGGGGGATAACGGCTTAATATAGTATACCGATAATTTAACTACTAATCGCGTATATACGCCGGAGCGCCTATATATACCTTCTTTATATATTAAAGTTATATTTAACGTCGTATATTCTAATTTATATATAGGAAGATATAAGTACTATAAAATAATAACTAGGCACTAATATATATATAAACTAAATAAGAAACTAGGGGAGTATTTACGATATTATTTATAATATTAATTATTTAGTACTCCTAGGTATAAACTTTATAAAGTATTATAATTTATTCTTATACCGCTCTCTCTTTTTTATATAATTTCTATCGATTTTATCCTAGCCTTACCTCTTTCGCAGGAAGGATTCGATAATATTATAACTATTATATATAAATTTTCCCGAAAAGTAACCGCGATTCCAGGAAAATTAATATAGAAGGTAGAGTAATAAGTATATATATTTTTACGTCGTTTATATTTAGTGGACTAAAGTATTTTAAAAACTATTCTTTCCGACCGCGACTAGAAGTTTATAAGTATTTTATAAAAAACTTTATTTAATAAATTTAAAGTAAATTTAATATTTTCTACTATTTATTGTTTATAAACGGATAGATTAAGCGAGCGTATAAATTAAACTATTAAAATTATATTACGATTCTAGATCGTTACTTTATAAAACCTTAAAACCTAGGAAGAGGTACTATTTTTTATAATTATATAATATAATAATATATTCTCCTAATTTATTAATTATACTTTAAATAAAATAACTTTTAGTTTTACTATTAATAACGCGTTAAACCTAGGAAGTTAGGAGAATAATATTTTATTAAAGGAGCTAGTATATATTTAAACTTCGGATATAATTACTTATATTTAAATATACGATAAAGAGTATTATAATCGTATTTATTATTTTTATTACTTCCGTTAAAGGGACTAGGCCTTACTACGCCTATATAAAGATTATAATATTCCGGTAAATAAGTTTATTAGTCGTAAATATAATTAATAAATAACTAGGTTATTTAAGATTTTTAATTATATCGGTAAACTCGTATACTACCTTAATATCCCGGAAAATTAGAAGATTCATAATATATTTTTAATAATATAACTAAAGTAGTATTTATTATTAAATAAAGACTCTTTTAAACGTCTACGGCCTACTAACCCTAAAGTAGTAGAAACCGAGCGAGACGATTTAAAGTTAGAATAAGAACTAGAGTATATCCTTAATAAACGCGTTATTAAAAAGGGGAAGGGTTATACTACCGAATATCTCCTATCTTAAAAAAACTAGGGATCTATATAGGACCGTTAAATAAATACTAAGAATATTTTCATAGGTGAATTTATTAAGAAATATAAATAATAAATTAAACACTAAGCTAAATTCTTCTTCTAGGGTCGATAACTCTAGAAATATAACTATATTTTCTTTTTATATTATCGCTCTTTACCTACTTTTACTAGGAAATAATCGTTATATTAAATCTACTTATCGAGCTCTATTTAGAGTACGGGTACTACGATAATATTAAAGAGATATTATACCGAGAACCGGTAAAATTATTCTTTAATAGTTTTAAATTATTCGTTTAATCGCACGTAGAGTTATATAGCCCGAATATTTTAATATAGTATTATTTATATACTTCTTTATATAGACTTAAGTATATACCCCTCGTTATCGCTACTTCTTAATTAGGTAGTATATTTATATAGGAAAAAACTTCGGATAATATAAAAATCATATAATTATTTAACCGAATCGGGATTAGCTCCGCGCTAAAATAGTTTTAATTCTAAAAGTACTATTAAACGACTTTTATTTAAATCTAACCTAGATCTAGCTTAAATTTATATTAAGATTTTATTTTACTAATATATATTTAGGGCCTTAATCCTTTAATATTAATACTTTTATAACGTTATATATATATACTTCTATTTTATTAATATTATAGCTTTTATCGTTAGTTACCTACGTTATCCCTATACCGCCTTATCGCTTCACCTCGTTATCGCGATTTTAATACCAAGCTTTACGACTCTACGTTAAATTTTAAGGCTCTACGGGCCTACCCGTAATTAATCGATAATTTAAAACACTTTACTTCTATATATAAACGCCACTTACGTTATTACTTATATGAGTGTATTAATAAGGGTATTAACTTCTTTCTTTTAAATTAGGCGATCTATCACGGGGTAGACTTTAATAGGAGTATTATTATAAATATCTATTAAAACGGCGGGCTGAGCCCTACCGCTAGCCCTATCGGGACTAGGGTAACTCTAGGATTCTAATATATTAAGGCCAAATCCTCTATAAAATAATTAATATCTTTTATATTATATACTATTATATTGACCCTTTATTATAACTAAAATATATAATAAATAGGTATTTTATACTCTACTAGCGTTATATTAAAGTTTATATTATATTATTAAGATCGTAAAGTCGCCGTTTACTATAACGAGCGCTTAATAAAATAAAGTCTAGTAGTAGTAAATATCCGAAATACTATATATTAAGATACTATAATCGTAGTATTCAAATAAGATAATTTTTAAATATAACTATTATTATCTCGTTAAGTTTTTTCTTTATTAGATACTACTTCCCCGGAGAGTACCGAGATATTAATTATATCGAAATCTAGGTTATTATTAATATCCTAAATCTACGCGTTCTTCCTCCGTTATAAATTAACGAAGTCGCTCTCTTCTATAATATATTTAAAGTTTATAGGCGTGAATTTCTAGAAGGCTTTAATAAAGGAAAAACTATCGAATACCTTAAAGATATAATATTATAAGAATTTCCTTAATAGCGCTTCGTTATAGTAGTAATCTAAATAGTATTTAATTTTAATCGCTATTATTATATATAGAACTAAATTTATTAGAAACTTCTATTAAGTAGTAATATATTTAAAGAGTTTTACCCTTAATAAACTTTAATACTAGAGGCGCGCTTTTATCCTACTATACTTTACCGCGGATAAAATCGAATATTCTCTCGAATATATATATCGAAAAAGCCTTTTTAAAATACTCCTTTAATAATTTATAATTTTCGACTTTATAGAAATAATAGCCTATTACTTTATTTATAGCGATTATATTATTAATATAGATTTAGTAAATAATTAAGTATAAATTAAAGCCCGTAAAAAAAATAAAATATATTTTAAGATTAGTTAGGTATTTATTCTTCTAAATCCTAATATTCCTTATATAACGCCTCTCTATAAAACCTATTTCTTTTAATATATAAAGTAGGTCGTTTTTAAAAATTACCTTAATATTAATACTTATCTTTTTATTCGTAAAGTATCTTAATATAAAGAATCTTATTTTAAATTCGAGTTCTCTTATACGTAATTTAAAGGTATCGGTATATTAATTAATAATAGGAGGGGGAGAGTAGGTCGCTTCGATAACTTTATTCTTAATAATACCGCTAGTAGTATCTTAATAAATTAATTAATATTAACTTCTTTAAAAATAAAAGGAGGGGGATAATTTAGGTAAATATATAAATAAAGTAGAATTTAGGTTTATAATAAAAACTAGGGAGGTAGAAGAGTAATATTATTTAAAGAAGAAATAAAATTAAATAAAATTAATAATATATAAGAATTAATATAGGAAGTAAAGATATTAAATAATTTATAACATTATTATTACGTCGTAAATTCGTAGTCGAATAGTTATAATAATAGCGACGGTACGAGGAAATCCTAAGGCTAGCTCGTTAACGGAGAAACTACGTAATTTCGCTTAATTTACCGTCGTACCTATACGGTTTCTATAAGCCTAAATATTTAATAACTTTAAATCTATTATAACTTTAACTCTAGAAATACGTACGATTATTCCTTCTATCTTTTAAATAGGTAAAATACGATTTATTTTATCTTTAGAGTATTATATTCGAGTAAATAACATTATTCGTAGTTTATATATATTTACTATAAGAAGGTAACCTACCTATTCTATTATTATAATAATATATCGCCTATTCTTTACTCTCCGTAAATTTTATAAATATTAGTTTTAAGTATTCTAGTTAATTTATTTTATTTATCTAAATCCTAAATAATATACTTTATATATTTTCTATAAACTCCGACTTTCCCCTTCTTTAACTTTAAGAGTATTAATTACTAAATTATAAAAGTATCTAATTTATTAATATTTATATTATTTATTAATATATCTCGAGTAACCTAGATTTATTCTACCTATATATAGAGCCAAAGTTAATTTTAGTTACTTTAGAAATACTTTAAATTTTACGTTTCTTTAATTATATAGTATTCGATCTTTAAGGACCCGAATTTTTAAAGTCGCGATATTAAAGTACCGTTAAGATCGCCGAATTATACGCGATTAATATCGAGGTATAATATTATCTTATAGTCTAAATCCTCTAACGCGATTATTTTCTTTATTTTTTATTAACTTTCCCGCTTTTTTCTAAATTTATCTACTTTTATTATAGTCCCTTTATTTATTATATTTTATTAAATTCTAGAATATTTCTAGCTCTACCTAAATCGTATAGAGCTCTATAATAAATTATTAAATATTTCGAGGATAAATCGGACGTTAAGTACTAAACTTTTAAATACTTTCTCGGTTATTTCTTTATCCCTCCCCTAAAGTATTAAGCCTTCGTTAAATATTCCTCCGAATTTATCGCGGTATCCTCCGTTAAGTATATAAAAGTAGGATAATAGTATATAAAAGGGTAAAATAATAATATACTCGCCGGCGATTATACGCCAGCTTTCTATATTAACTTTAGAGATATATTTTAACTCTACTCTCCCTTTTTAAATATAGTTATTAATTCTATAATATCTAGGAATCGAAATTACCTAATATTAATACTATTATAACGGTAATTAAAGAAATTATAGAAAGAATTAACCTCGTTATAAATACCCCCGAAGATATTAATAATAACTAGTAAAATATTAACGATTTTACAGAGACTACTATACCGCGAGTTAAAGATAATCTTAAAAATAATAATAACGAGGATAGTAATATTTTATCTAATACTCCGATAATTATAACTACTTTATTTAATATATTATAATTTATTAATAACTCGGGCGAGCTAATTCTATATATTCGATTTAATATAATAATATAAGACTTTTCGTTTACGTTCGGCCTATAGTACGAGGGGGCCAAGATTTTAAAATTAAAATACGATTCTTTAAAGTAGATACTAGGACTCTTTAATTATATTAAAATTACGCGATTACCCGAGAAAGTCGATACTTTTAAAAAAGTTTATAGAGCGTAGTTACTACTTCTATTAATACGAATATATAATATTAAAATAAAGATAAAGTAGTAGTTAATAAAGTTTTATTATATTATAACTAAAAAAGCTAGAAAGATTATTAAAGATATAAAACTAATTTATTTTAAACCTCGAGTTTTAATCGAAATTATTTTATCTTACCTAAATCTTTAATACTATAAAGGTATAGCGCGCTTTATAGATAAATCTATTTAATTATACTATTCTCTAAACTAGGGTACCTTTATATATATAATATTTAGAAACTTCGCGTATTATAAAATATTATTATTAATTTTCCTTTTAGATATTATTAAATATTAAAAGTATAATAAAATAGAATATTTTAAGAGGGTTATTTTTATAGGAGTTAATAAGTATTCGGGATCCGCGACTCTAAATTAAATTATTATTATTATTTAACTAGTTATTATAGCCGGTAACTCTACGATTTAAATTATTTTTTATAATTAAAAGTCAACGCCTTTATATATAATTAAGGAGAATAAGCTTTTTATAATCGAAGGAAGTAATTTAGAAATCTATAAAAACGATATTCTTAAACGATAAATCGATATCGAATTAAATTATAATTTCACTAGCTTAAAACTCGATCGGAAGAAAATTATTAATTTAAAATACTTTATTCGTAGAATTATAAATAAGATAAGAAAAATTCATATATTTAATTTTTTATACTTTATCCGCGGCGAGCTAGAGATTAAGACCTATAGGCGGTAATATTTTAAGGAGAAATTCGACTCTATAAATATTACTTTATTTTTAATATTTATATTTATTAATAAATTCGGGCTCTACCTAGTAAGAATATAATATTAACGAAATAAAACACGTAAGAATTATAGTGTCAACGAAATAAAATAGTGGTTAAGATTTAGTTTTAGTATATTATATATTCCTTTTCTATCTAGCGGTGCGAATAAATTATTATTTTATATTAAGGTACTAGCTTTTATACTAAAGTACTAGTAATTATAATAGTTACTTTTATAAATTAAAGTTTTACGTCTTTAAGGCCTCGAAGTAAAAGTATAAATAAAAATAAATATTATAATCGTTAATATAATTTATTCTTTATTACCTCGATTTAGAATTATTATAAACGTATTATATTAATAAAAAGACGACGACGTTTTTATTTAAAATCGTCGAGACGGAGATTAATCGTCGGGTTATTAATATTAAATAAAGGAGTATTTATAGTTTTTAACGTATTTATTATAATACCTAATTAAGGTTCCTATTTATCGGTAATTAAAATATTAGTAATAGGGCGTTCGTTATAACTAATAATAATCGTAGTAGTTTACGCGGCCTTATTATCGGTAATAGTTTCGATAACGGCGCGATCGTTATAATCTAAGGTAGTCTACGCGGCTGTACCGAATTAATTATATAATTTATCGTTATCTTTAATAAGTTTACCGTTTAATATAATATCGGTAGTTATCTACTATTTAAATCTCTTTTAATTATATATTTATTCTAAAACTAGATATCTCTTAATTAACGTATTTATATTTACGTTAATATTAGTTAAAAAATTATTAACGAAGTCTCTAGTACTATTTATATTCTTAACTCTTTTAATTAATTTCGCCTACCTATTATCGGCTAATTAATCTTTAGGTATTTCGATTTCTACGGAATCGAAAAAACTTTATAATAAATAATCGACTTTATATTAATTTAATAAATGGTCCCGATATTAAATAAAAATAGTATAAAAAACTTCTAGGACCGATAAAATACGGATTATCTTATTATTAATTTTAATAATAAATCTTTCTAAGAAATCTATATAATTATATAAAATAATATTATTATTCGTTAGGATTTTATTTCTAGTTTCTAGCTCGTTTATACGGGTTTCGGATTTAACGAATACTTTTTTAACGATCTCGATTAAGGACTCCCCTTTAGAATTATTATTTAAATTCTTTAATAATATAAAAATATCTTTAATCTCCCCTTTTATTTTTAACGGCTTCGTATATTTATTAAACTTTATTTTCTTCGAGCGCTTTATTCTTAAACCGGTTACTTTTATTTCTATAATATTAAGCGAGAAAATTTATTTTATTTTATTTTTTTCGTTTTTAATAGGGCTAGTACGCCTTTAAATTTATAATAATATAGAATTATCTTTTATTAAAGGCGGTACGGTCGTTAATATAGCCGGCTTAAATTTACTAGTTACTATAAAAATATCCGTTATTATTTATATTAAAGGGGTTTTTTTCGTATTTAAATTAATTAATATTTTATTTTATTTAAGCTTTTTAGCTACGCGTTTTACTCTCTTTTATTTAAAGTTTTTAAATATAATAAAAGAAGAAGTATTTTATTAAGAAATCTCGGTTATAAGGAAAAGCGAAGTTTAAAACGTAATTTAAAATATAATTAAGAAATCTTTATTATCGATTTTAATTTATTATTTTATAACCGTAGGTATTATATTTTTCTTATTTACCCGCTTCTTCGTAGGCGTAAATAAAATAACTATAGCCTTTTACTTTAAAGAATTTATAATTTTAATTTCGGTAACGACTTTTATTTTAAATATCTCCCTAGTTTTATCTAACTCTTCTAGTTATATAATTAGGTCGTTAGATATTTATATAATTCCGGTATACTTCTTTTAACGTTCCTACACCTCGATATTAAATAACTTTATATTAATTAGTTAAGAATCGTTATTATCGATTATAAAGGAGATTATTTTTAAAGTCGATTTCTTCGGTAAGAATAATTTCGTTATCGATTCCTTTAAAGATTTCTTCGAAACCGAAAGCTCCTTCTTTAGTTCGGACTCGCTCTCGTTATTTTTATTATTTTTATTAAATTTCCTAGATATCGATTTCTTTTATATTAAGAGTTTTTTTAAAATTATAATCTTCGTTACCTTCGGGCCTTTTTTATATAGTTTTTTCGATAATATCGAGAGATTTTTTACTCTCGTTATCTCGTCCGCCGAGAGATAACTATATTTTTTTACGAAGATATATCGGTTATATTTCCCCCCTTTTATTAAAATTAATTAATCTAGTTTCTATAATAAATTCCCTTTATCTTTATATAATTACGCGTAATTAAAAATAATCGCGTATTTTATATTATTATTTTTTATTAATTATATTATAACTAGCTACCCGTTATTTACCTATTTAAGTTATAAGTTATTTCTCGAATTAAATATCTTTAATTAGTTCTTAAATCGCGTATTTAAGGAAATTTTATTATATTAAATAACTAACCTAATTTATAATAAAGAAAGATTTCTACCCGTTAATAACTAGGTATTTTTATTTTCCGTTATATTATATACGGGTTTATTATACGGTAAATCCTTAACTTCTTCGTTATTAACTCGACCGTTAATTTCGGTTTTAATAATTTACTCGTTATCGACCTTATCGTTTTATTTAGAAGTAGAAGCGCCGGATTTTTTATTATCGTTCTTATTCGTTATTTTAGTTATTTTAGTTTTAATTATTTTCGTTATTTTCTTTATCTTTATTTTATTACTCTTTAAGGTTATTTTAATCGATATCTTCGAAATCTTTCCCGAATATAATTTAGTTATATCGTAATTAAAGATTTATTAAAACGAAGATATCGTATTATACCCGATCGGGGCGAGCGATATAAATAAGTTATTAATATTTAAATTAAAAGAGGAAAGATATATTAATATTATTTAGCGCCTAAGATACTATAGCTAAATACTACGATAACGATAATATTTATTAATTCGAGCGAGGAAAACGATTTATTATTATTTAAATTAACTAAAAATATTATATTAATATAACGGGGTTATTAAGAAATTCGTTATTATTAAATAATAAAATTATCGTCGCGTAAAGAAGCGAAAATAAAATTAAAATTAATAAATAAATAGAGTAATACCGTCCCTTAAACTATTTATATAGTTTATAACGACTTTTTATTATAGTTATTAATTACGTATTCTACGTTTTTAAAATTTTATTTATTATATTATATATTCTAGTAGGGCCCCTAGCCCTTCTATTTAACTAGGTATTATATTATTAATCTTTTCTCTTATCCTAAAAGTTTTCTTATCCTTTTATCTAAAATATATTTTATTTTAAAGTAATTATTTATACCTTTATTATTATTATTAAAAATAGTAGTTTACCCGATTTTTTAAAGACGGTTATATAAATCCTTTTTTAACGGAGTAGGTTCTAAGGCGGCGATTAAAATAACGGGGTAAATATTTATTATCGGCGGTAACTTTAGTTTATAAATTAAACTATTAATTCGCTTTAGAATTTTAAACGGGCTAGCTCTTTAGTTTAAAAGTTTATAATTCTTTAAACCCGGGATTTTATAATCTTTATATAATTTTAAAAAGACTATATCCTCTTTTTATATTATTAAGGGTATATATTTCTTATTATACCGAAATTTAATATTAATCGCTGTGAATAAAATCGCGTTAGCGGTTTCCTTCCGGTTAATTATTCTAGTATTAATAAAATTTATCCTTCTTATTATATCTTAAACTAAAATTCTATTATTAAGTTTTATACCGTAGATAATTTTATTTAAAAAAGCGTTATCGTTAAGTTTAAAGAATTATTTATAATAGATTATAAAGTAGTTATAAATTTATCCTATAAACTATTAGGGTAGTATATTAAATAAAATTATAATATTATTTTTATAGTCTAATTTATTCGTTTTAACTAGCCGTTAAACTAAGAGTAATAGATAGTAGAGATTATTAATTTAGTTTTTAATATTTTAAAGATTATTTTCTATAAATTTAAAAGAAACTTAAAGTCTTTATTAAAAATAATCGCCTTTAGAATTCCTTAGTCGGTAAGGGCGAGAAGTAACGTATTTATTTATTTTTCGGCGCTAAATATATCTTTCCCTAAAACCGTAGTAACTATTTTCGAGAATTTATAAATAATAATTATTAGATAATTATATTCGTTTATAAATATAGGGAGCGCTATAACGAAATCGATAATAATATAATAATAGATTTTTAACTCTATTAGGATTAGTTTTAAAGTATTATATAATATATATCTTTTTATTTAATTAAGTTAATATTAAAGGTAGTATATATAGCGTTTAAGTCTTCGAGTTAAATACTATATATAATAACTATCGGCGATATTCTCGTATATTCTATAAAATCCTATATAATTTCGCTTATTATATACGAGCTCGAAAATATTTTATTTTATTAATTTTAGGATATATAGGCGTTCCTTATTAATATAATCGTCTTTATATTATACTAATAAATCTCTAAGAAGAAAAGGAATATTAATATTAATTATATTAATATTATCCGTAGACCTTAGGGCTTCCTTCTTAAATTTATTCTTTTTATTTATAAGGAAAGTTATTACTCTTAATTATTTCTTATTTTTAAAATACGCCTTTTATAATTTAAGGTAGTATTTAAAAAATATTTTAACTAAAGTAAAATAAAAAGCGAAGATATTATCTAAAATACCGGGACCTTTAATATTAAGATATTCTTTTTTACTAAAAAGGCGAGATAAAGTATTTAATATAATATTTTACTTTTTAAGATACTAACGAATATCGAGATCGTATTATAATATATATTAAGAAATTTATATTAACCGTAGGTTCATCCTATTAAAAGAGGACGATAATAATATTATTTATCGGGTAATATTAATAGTTACCGAGTAATTAATAAAAATAATAACTTTCTTTATCGGGATTTATATAAATAAATATAAGATCTTTTTTAGTATCTAAATTAAACCTACTATTTCTAATTTCATAAACTAGTAGCGCGACTCGGTAAAATTAAATAATTTAGATAAAAATAAAATTGGTTATATATTAATACGGGGGAAATTATTACTTTAAGGATCTCTTTTAATATAATATATTATAGCGCTAATTCCGTACGATTTTAATATATTTATATTAATATATAATTAATAAACTGGATCCCGATAATATAAATAGGTTTTAAAGGTAAATACTTTTTAGAGTAATTTAAAAGAAATTAATTCCTTTTTTATAAATACGAAATAAATTTTTCTAGAATAAATCTTTTATATATTCCCGCCTTAAAACGGCGAGCTCTTTAAAAGTTAGGTTTTTTAGTATTAAAGTAACTTAATAATCTAGGCGAAGTATCTAATATTATTTCGTAATTAATTTATTATTCCGATATATATTTCTAAAGTTTATAATATATTTAGGAAACGAAGTTCTTTAATTATCGTAATTCTTTCTTTAATAGTAATTAAATTTAACCTATTTATTTTCTAGCCTAGAAACGTAACCGAGGGGTAAACTAAAAAGAATTTCTTAAATTTAAATAAGATCTTAAGGCCTATAAATAAAGCGAAAATAATTATAAGATATTCGATATACTCGGAATAGGACCGTAAGAAAATTATAATATTATCGACGTAGTATCTCGCGAATACTCTATACGGGCGAAGAAAAGTATTTATTTTATATTAAATATACGGAATTAAACCTTTCTATCCTATTACTATAATATTATAATACTCCGAACTACGGTAAGAAACTATTATAAACTTATAATAATTATCTCTTTTAATTAAAAATAAATAGAATTATCTACTATAATTAATAATATTTATATAAATATACTTTTATACTAACGAAATAATATCGCTTTAAAGCGGAAGAGGGTAGTTATTAAAAATAATAATTTTATTTAAATTATAAATATCGATTACGACTCTACCCTTTTATATCGGTATTCTTTTAAGGCCTTTATATACCGTCCGTTATATAACGAAGATAAGGAAAGCGAATAAGGAAGGCTCGATAAACTATAATATTTTCCTTTATTAATATATTTTATCGAATTTCTTATTTATTAAAGCTCTTATATCGGGGTTTAATAAATAAACCTTATAATTAAATTTCGTATTAAACGATTACTAGTCCGTAATAAACGGAATCGATAATTATTTAAATTCGGGTAAATCGATTATATCTCCCGTATCTTCCTAAATATAGAGGTATTATTTTATAATCTCTTTAATCGCGGTAATATCGGAGTCGTTATTATAAATCGTAATTTTATTCGGTAACTTCGTTTTTATAGAAGGATTAATCTTAAGTCTTAAGATTAACTTTAGATTATAAAGATTAATAAGGCGTAATATAATTATATTATCTTTATAAATTTTCGCCGTAAGGGAATAATTATTTAAATCGATAAAGTATATTTCTTTTACCTCGTATTCTATAATTAATTTTATTCGTTAATAACGAGGAATAATAAAAGGTATATTCCCCTCGTTACGAATATTAATAAAATTAATTATTAAGTTTATAAAGTAAATATAGACCTCTTTTATTTATAGTTCGAATAGGAAATCTCGGTCCAGTAATTTTAATTTCCCTTTTAACGAGATTATTATCGTTAATATAATTCGTACTAGAATTATTTAGCGGCGCTTTAATTATATAATATATCGGATCCTTATATTATCCCTAATTATAAATTAAATAGGGATTATAATATCTTCGTAATTATCTAAAATTATTTAATTATTAAAGAGGTCGATAACGGCTTTCTCTTAACCTAGGATATTTATACCGATAAATATATTAACTTTAAGATTATCGATAATATAAAAATCTTTAATAATTTTAATTATTATTTTTATATTATCCTTCGTTTTTCCGTCTATATAAAATATAATTAAAGTCTATTTTATAGTTAAATAACGGTTCGAGCCGATATTTTTTAAGGTAATAATTTTATTATAAGTCTATAATTTAAGACCGGGGATTTATTATATAATAAATACTTTATCGATTATATTTATCGGATTCCTAGTATTAAAATATTCTAAATCTCGAATAATATTTAAAGTAAGGCCTATTTAGCCGGTAAAATAATATTATATATAAAATATTATCCCGTTAATTAGTAGAGGCGGAGTAATAGATTCGATTATTAATTTACCCTTTTATCGAGGGGTTAATTTAAGAGTTATCGACTTCGGCGTTATTATAATCTCTAGGATTAAGATCTTCGGAGTAATACTTAACTTTATTAAGGGACGGGATTAGTATCTAGAGGTTTATTAAATTAACGGCTAGGTTTATTAAATTATAGTCTAGTTATAATATAAGAGTAGGCTAAAATAAAAAATAAAAAACGAAAATTAAAATAGGGCTAGCTACTATTTAAATAAAAACTAATATACGGAGTATTTATTTATTTCCTATCCCGACTATATTAAAATAAAAATAAGGAAATTAGTTTAAATTTAAATTAAATTTAAAATAAATTAAGCTAGGCTAAAATAAATAAAACTATATTATAATAATAACCCCCTCTTTAAAATCGAGCTCCTACGAGATAAATAAATAATTAATTCGATTAATTAAATTTCGTAACCTTAAATCTTATTTAGGGTTACGAAATAGTTAAGATAAAAACACGTTAAAGTATTCGAGTTATCGATAGTAACGGGTAAAGGATAGGACGGGGAATAAACGACGATATATAAATAAAATTAAGCGTTAGCGTTATTATTTATAAATAATAATAACGGGGCTAGGTTATAGGGTATTATTTATTTATATAATAATATAAAATATCGATCGAAGCCGATATAGAACGATAACCGAGGGGACGATAACGGATAAGGAATAAACTATAATATAGGCGGGGGTTAACTTCTTAAAAATTAAATTAAAATAAAGATAATAAAGATTCTTTATATTAATACCTTTAAATAATATATAGTAATTCGTAGAGGCCGGCGGCGCTAGGATTCGAGATATAATATTTATTAATAAATTATTAATAACGGGTAAAGTAATAAAAGGGTTCCTATATAATAACGTAGCTTTTTTAATTAATATAGTATTTTAATAAGGGTAGACTATAACGGCGATTATATTTAGAATTTAAAATACCGTTAACGTACTACTCTCGTTAATTATCTTCGGTAATTATAAATTCTCGGATAGGCTAGATTTATCTAGGTAAAAAGTTATTAATTATTAACTATAATAGGCTAGTATAGAAGACGGGGTAAATTTTTATTAAATACAGAAAATCTAATTAAATTATAAAAGGATTATCGAAAACTTTAGAGACTTAAAAGGGGCCGATATTATAATCGTCGAGTTTAATTAAAGAGTATATAATATTTAGATTCTTAATATTTAACTATATTTAGTCGTTTATTAAATATATTAAATATAAACGCCTTTATTAGTTAACCGAGGATTTAAAGATAATTTAAACGATAAATATTTTATCGCGGAGGTAGTTATTTAAGGCTTCTATTTATATTACGAATTTATTAATAATAATTAAATAAGTATATATTTAAGCGGTAAAATCTTAAAGTAAAGACTCGATAGGCTCGAAACCGATATATAGATATTAATTATAATTAATTAAGAAAGGCGAGGCTAGAGTATTAAAAAAATTAATATTATTACTAGAAAACTCCGCTTTAGGGAGCTATTTCACCTAATTATCTTATATATAATTAATATATATACGGAGGTAGTATTTTATTATAGTATTAAATTACTCGGTTTAATTATCCGTCTAAGGATAGTACCCGGTAGATATATATTAATCGATCTTAAAGCGCTTATATAAGGCCTCCTAAAACTCTAATATAAATTAAAATCCTCGATCCGAAAAAAAAGATATCTAGTAATTTATAAAGCTTTTATATATTCTAATAAAAAGTATTATAAACTTCGTCTACTTCTATTAATATAATTAATACTAGGTATTATATCTTAATTAAACGGTCTATAAAAATTAGGATATACCGATAAATAATTCCTATAAAGGTATAAGGCGGTAGGGGATTTATATAATCTATTAAAACGTCTCTTTAATATCGTTATAAGAGCGGTAATAAATATAACTATCTTTAAATATACTAGCGAGAAGGTTTAGTTCTTCGGTATATATAATAATTCCTAACGAATCGTTAAATAGTAGTATAGACGTTAGGCTATTAATAGGCCCGATTAATTAATTTATAATATTTAATACGACCTAGGTAACTACCCGCGATATTATTATAAACTAGTTAAATTAGACGAAGGCGTAGTTTATTAGAATTTAGAATATATCTCTTTCCTCGGAAATAAAGAACTTTATCCTTATCTTTATATTCAACGAGGGGAATTCCGTTATAATAGTATATTCTAGAATATAATATTTCTAGGACTTTAGGGGCGAATTAATCGGCTTAATTAATTATATTTTATAATTAATAAATCGGGGTATTATATAAGTCTTTATCTAGGTTAATAAATTAATCTTTATTTAATTCGGGCTCGTAGGATATAAATAGGGTCTAAAGTTCTAAATTAATATTTATATCGGGGTTTATTAGGGTCGTATAAATTAATATAAAATATAATTAAAAAAATTAAATAAGAATCTCTAGATCTATTATTAATATAATTAAAATAATTAAAACTAAAACTAAAGTCGTTATATTTAATAATATATTATAAATATAATCTTTAAAGACTTCTAGGGCTAGGTTTTTTCTTTTTAATATAATCTAGTATTAATATTAATATCTAGGATCTAATTTATCCCCCTTTTTAAAGAGGTCTCTTAATCGATATATTAATATATTAGATATACTACTTTCTTTATTAAGCCGGTAGGTAATCTTATAATTAAAACGGGATAAAAACTCGCTCTACCTCGTTTAACGACGAGATAATACCTTAAATAAAATAAAATATTTAAAAGTCTTATAATCCGATATTACCTCGATAAAAAGAGTAGATCCCTTTAGTTTAAAATATTATTCCTTAAATACGCGGACGATTACTATAAACTCTTTATTATAGATTTTATAATTATACTCGGTAGAGTTATACTTCTTTAAAAAGTAAATAATAGGACGAAGGATATTTTAATTATTATACTAGGATAGAACCCCCCTAAATATATAATTAAACGTATTTATTTCTATTATAATTTTACGGTTAAGGTCGAAATAAATTAAAATAATATCGGAGGTAAAAACCTTCTTTAAGATATTAAAAATTATTTAATATTAAGTACTCTACTTAAAGACGGTACCTTTTTTAATTAAGATTATAAATAATATAACGAGTTTATTAAACTTATAAATAAAATACCGATAAAAGTTAACGAATCCTAGGAAACTTTAAATATCCTTAATATTAACTAATTATAGTTAATTTAGGATAATATCGATTTTCTTTAAATTTATTTTAATCCCTTTAATAGTAATAATTAATCCTAGGTATATAACTTCTTTAATATAAAAATTATATTTTATAATATTTATTTAAAGCCTTACCTTACGGAGCTTCTAAAGGATATATTTAATATAGATTTTATACTCTTCTTTAATATCGTTATAAATTAGAATATCGTCGAGGTATATAGTATAGGTCTTATCGAGAAATTTATAAAGAGTATCGTTAATATAGTATTTAAACGTAGTAGGGTTATTATATAATCTAAATAATATAATAAGATATTCGAATAAACCGAATCGGGTACGGAATATTATAAATTCTTCGTCGCCCTCCTTAACGCGGAGGCGATTAAAAATAAATATAATATTTAATTTAGAAAATACCTTAATACGATTTAATTAATTTAAGGTTTCTAAAATTAAGGGTAAAGAGTATTTATTCTTTATAATAATAATATTAAACTCTTAATAATTAACGTAGAAATATAAATCTCCGTTAAATTTCTTTACGAATAAAATAAAGGACGCGGTATAAGACCGATTAACTCGAATAAAATCTTTATTAAGATTTTTATCTAGGTAACGGCGGAGTTCTAGGATTTTATTATAATTTATATTATATAAACTAGATAACGGAGGTTATAACCCTTCTTTAAACTTAATAATATAATTATATAATTAATACGAGGGTAAAATATTAACGTCTTTTCTTAAAAAAATATTTAAGAATTTATAATACCGCGTAGATAAAATTATAATTAGGTTAATATTCTTATTATCTCGGTAAACTTAAAACTCTTTTTAAATAATAACGGTAGCGAGGTAAAACTCCTTATTTATTTTAAATATAACTCGATTCTAGATTTAATCGTAAATATTTAATTTAAGATTTTAATTAAGGCGGGGTTTAAATTTATAATATCTAGATTCCTAATAAAACTAGGTATTTAAAGTCGAGATTTCTTTTAGAATACCTAAAAATCGATCGATTTCTATAAATAATAAATTAAATATAGTTTACTCGTTAAATATAATAAGCTAGGTAAATAATCGAGATTTTATCTCGTATATATTAAGAGTAACTAGGTACTAGGTTCGTTATTCGTAGTACCAAAACTTAAAACGAAGCGAGGCTAAGTTATAATACTTAATTTTAAATATCTTTCTTTACTTAACGGTAGTAATAATATAATTATACTCGTTATTATAACTAGTTCTTATAGGAATAAATAACTAGGACTAAAACGGGGAAGACTTTTTTTAAATCTAAATTTATTATTAATAAACCTAGAACTAGGGTAACTTCTTTTAAATTCTAGGTTATTTTATATAAATATTAAATTAGGTTAAAGACTAGGTTTACTTCTAATAAACCTAGGACTAAGTTAACTCTTCTTAAATCGAGGTTTATTTTTTATAAACTTAGGATTAAATATATTATTAATAAACCTAAAGTTAAAGTAACTTCTCTTAAATCGGAATTAATTATTTAGTAATAATATTATTATTTATAAATAATAACGGCTCTTTATATACTAGCGACTTCTTTTAAATCGGGGTTTACCCTATACGGGTATCGGATAAAACTAAAAACTAGGATTCTTAAATTTAGAAACTTTCTTAGGGTATAAAAAAGAGTTTATTTTCTATAAAAACTTTTATGAGATTAAGGGTATAATTTCTTAAATAAAAATATAAAGCGAAGGTTAAAGAATTATTTAAGAAATTAATAATAGCTTTATAATAATAAAAGTATAATAAACCGATTATAACGAGGTATTAATTAAACTTAATAATAAAGAAGATTATTTATTTTTAATAATTATAAATATTTAAAATCATTTCTACGATATAAATAATATATTTTATAATAGTAGGTACGCTATTAAAGAGTCGGATAATATAAAGATAATAAAGAAAACGAAGAGGTAAACGTTAAATATATATAAAATTATAATCGATAAAAAGATAACTAGATATACTAGTATTAATTAAAGCTTTGATTTAAATTCGGGACTAATTATTCCGTAGTTAATAAAAAATAATTATATATTTATTACGAAAAGTAGGGTCGGTTTTAAAAAGCTATATAATAAATTTAAACGAAAACTTAATTAATAACGAAGGTAAATTAAACGATATAGCCGATAGATAAAAAGGTATATATAGAGTTTTAGGTACTTATAGTCTTAATACGCGACTTTATATTAAGACTATTCTTTTTTTATATCTAGAGTAACTCCTTTTATAACGCTCTCGTCGTTATTAATAATAATTATAATACTAGATCGGAGGCTAGCTAGTTTAATTAAATAAACTTTTATACTATACTTAAACGATTTATAATAAAAGTAAAATCTTTACTTCTCGTAGATAATTTTAATAACCGGGGTTCTCGTTAATTTACCTTTAATAATAATTTAAATAGAATCGAGGTTTATTAACTTCTTAAATAAAAGAGTTAAAACTATAATAATAAAGATAAAAGTATTTATTATAATAAAGCGGGCTATAGGGGTAGAAGTTAATAAAGATATAATAAACCTCTTTAAAGTTTATCCTAATTTAATAAGAGTAGTACTCTAGTGAGATAGACGGTACTTAATCTACCGAAGTTCTTAATCGATTTCGGAGTATATACGGACGTATTTATCGAAGGTATATAACCGTTAATTATTAATTTTCCTTTAAGAGATAAAGGCCTATTAGGTAATATAATTAATATTATATTTTATAATATTAATTAAGAATTCGTCCTTTATTCGAGAATATTCTTTCTTTTAAATAACGAGGTTAAAATACTCGTTAAAAAGTATAAAATCTTATTTAAATTCTTAAATATAATTCCGAGTATCCTCCTATTTAAATAAGTTATTATATATTTCCCGTAATTTCTTTCGTTAATTAATAAAGTTAATTAAGGTATAAAGACCCTCCTTTTAATAATAATTTATTAAATTAAAAGCCTTTTTACCGATAACTAACTTAAACTCTATATAAACGATCTTATTACTATCGGTAGGGTAACGGTTATAATTAATATATATCCACTATATTAACGTTTACTTTTAAATATCTAATTTATTTTAGTCCTCTTTATATTCCGAGATATCTAGGAGCTTTTCGGATTTAAAAAGTATTCGAGATCGTAAAAAGATAAATTATTAGGTATTTAAGAAAAAAAATAAACGTAGGCCTATAATAATAATATTATTAAGAGTATTCTTATCGAATACCTAGAGCGGGGGCTAAGATATAATTTAAACTATAATAAATACGGCCTAGGCTATTACCTAAACGATAGTATAAACTAAGAATTATATATTTAATATAAAAGGAAAAGAAGGCGTAGATAAAGATAAAGTATTTAATAAAAAATTACTCTCGGCTTAAATATATAAATAATCGAAGATATTAAAGAAACTAATAAGGTTATTTTAAACTTCGGCGAGGAATTATTATATACGGTCTTCGGGGTTAAAGTATTAATCCCTTATAATAATTATCCTAATACTAAAGAGTACTAACTAGGTAATTAATCTTTTATAATATTAAAGAACGGGATTAATATCTAGAGGTTTATTAAATTAACGGCTAGATTTATTAAATTATAACCTAGTTATAATATAAGAGTAAGTTAAAATAAAAAATAAAGAACGAAAATTAAAGTAGAGCTAGCTACTATCTAAATAAGAGTTAATATATAGAGTATTTATTTATTTCCTATCCCGATTATATTAAGATAGAAATAAGGAAACTAGTTTAAATTTAAATTGAATTTAAGATAAATTAGGCTAGGTTAAGGTAGATAAGACTATACTATAATAAATTTAATATTTTTAAATTTTATAGAGGTAGGATTAATTACCTTCTAAATATTAATTAAATATATATATTTCCTTTCTTTTAGGTATATATATAATAGATTATTTAACGGGAAATTAAATTTATAGTTTCTATAAATAAGACGTTAACCTATTTTCTCTATAGAAATATAATACGTAATTAAGACGAACCTAATATTAATATCTTTATTAATATTTTATTCTTCGTTTATAACACTCTCCTTAATATTATAATAACTTTTATTAATATTTATATAATAATTATAATAATTTATCGGCGGAGTTTTAAGAGAGCCGAAATAATTATCGGTGAATTTAAAAAAGATACCGTAATCCGTATTCTCGTTATTAAAATTATTATATAATTTATTAAAGTAAATAGGTTATATCTATATTTAATTACCGAAAGTATTATACGGTCTCGGCGGGTAGTATAGGTATATTCTATAATTCTTATAACTCTAGTTATTATAACTCTAGTTCCCGTAGCCCCGATTTCTAGCGAATAAATTTTAATTAAATTAAATATTTCCGGTAGTAATTGTAAATAGTTATTTTAATAATAATAAAGCGTTTTTTAAAGATTTTTACGGGGGAGGCTTTTAAATTTACTACGATTATTACTACTATTATATTTAAGGTATAATCTACCGATTTTAAAAATAAACCGGTTAATTATAAATATTAATATAAAGGAAAGAAGGTCTAGTTATCTACTAGTATAAAAAATAACGAGAATTATAAAGATTCGGTTTTATAGTAAATGGTCTCTACTTTTAAAAACTTTAAAATTAAAGACCTTAAAATATTTAAAAACCTTAAAATTAAAAAGATTAATACTACTATTAAGGCCGATAAAATATTAAATTATAGTATTTATTTTATTATTATAACGACTATTTATCTCTAGGTAATTATTTATCCTCTTTTATATTATAATTCTTTTCTCGCTCCTTAATTTTTTTTTAATAATCTTTATAATCTTTTTTATTCTTTTAAATTTATATTTTATATTATATCTCCTTCTTATTCTTAAGTTATTCGATAAATTATTTAATCGAAGTATTATTCGTTAAAGGAGGGATAATAACTTAGAAATTAATATCGAAGTAATTCTATATTTATATAACCTACGTATATTCTTCGGTAATACCGGTTTAAATAATATATTTAACTACGTTCTAGATATAAATAAATAAATTATATCGTTCGGTCGTATCCTTCGATATATATAACTAGCGATTAAATTCTTCTAGAGCTATAAATATTATAATCTTAAAGTAATTTTATAATTTAGTAATTTAGCGTTATAAATTATTCGGTAGTTATATTATTATATCTTTCTTATTTTAAGAAAGGATTTTAAATTATTAATTTATAATAATACCGCGGAAGTAGTTATTTAGATTCCTCTTTATTATATCTTTATCTTTTATTATAGCGAAATCCTAAACCTTATTATAAAAGGTATAGACTTTTTTAAATATTAACTTTCTAGGGTTAAAAACGATATTACCGGCGCCCTATAATTTTAGGTAATTTAAATAAAAGAAATTTAATTCGCCGGTATAGAAATATCTAGCCTATTATTATATTTATTAAATATACCCGTCTTTACTAGCTGGTTCTTATAGTCTAGTAGGTCCTAAAGACCCTCTAAAAAATTAACCCTAATTTTATAAAATAACTTTAATAATATCTAGTATAGTAGATCGTATAGTTTAAATTATAATATTATATAGGTTTAAATCGATCCTTATCGGCGGAGGCGGTATTTATAATTAATCTACGGTTTTTTATTCCTATTAAAATTAAAGATTAAATAGAATAAATTAGTTTCCTTTAAAATTATTAAAACTTTTTTAATTTTATCTTAAAGAGTTAGACTAGCCTCTATTATTATTAATTATATTCTCGGTCTAATTAAAAAGAATCCTTCGTATAACGTCGTTTATAGTGAAAATTAATTTTTATAAAAGGAATTAAAATATTAATTTTCTCGGAGTTAATTAAATTATAAATTCAACTAGACTAGAAACTAAAGAAAAAGACGTAGCTAGAAGAGAATAAATAAAAGTAGTTAGAATCTAGTCTTTAACCCTTCTTTAAGAATAAGGTAATTAAAGATTTAAAATCTCCTTATTTCTTTCTTTTTAATTATTAAAATACGCCGAATCAGTATAATATTTAACGCTCTTAATAAAAGCCGTTAATATTTCCGTAATTAAAGGAGGGTACGTCTAGGAAATTAGAAATATAAAAGAGTTTTCTTCTATAGAACTTTCTTCTTCTTAAATATTAATAAAAGTAGAACGTTCTTTTTTTACGAATAACTCGCTATCTTTTAATATATCTAATAACGGATCGTATTAGTCGATAATAAAAAGAACTACTTCTTAAATTAATTTATTAATATTCTTATTATATTACTCGAAATACTTTTTCGAAAATATAAATAATTAAAACGCTAGAGAGATAATAAAGTCTAATAAAAACGGTTTCTTTACCTCCGCGTAACTTATAAGTAGAGAAAATAGGATAAATTATATATATTTATAAAAATCTTTTACCGGTATATAATTCGAAAGTTTATTCATATAATATTAAAGATTTAAACCTCGATTACGTAAATTAAAAATAACGAAATAAAAGGTAAGAAGTGAAGGATTAAAAGGAAATTTTCAGGGTTCCTATTTTAGCGCGGGGAAAATCTATCGATTTCGTTATAATTTTTAATAGGGTAAATACCGCTTCTCCGCTTTCGGGTAAATATAGGTTTTAAATTATAAGAAAAGTAAACTCCGTTTTTAACTCCGTAATTCCGGCGCGATTTAACTTTCCTAATAATTAATTATAGTTAGACCAAGATATTTAAAAAAAGATAAGAATTTTTTATATAAACGAAAATAATAATATATAATATAGATAGCGGCGACGTTTTAATTTAATATAGATCGTTCCCTATACCTACGGCCGAAATATAAAGTATTTTATATAACTAGGGTATAGATATTCCTTTAGATTTATAAAACGTATTTATAAACTAATTTATATAATTATAGAAACCTAGTATAATAACTCGACTACTAGGATTTAAAATAGGCGTAGTTAGTATAAAGAAATATCGTTATTATATATAAGAGTTAAAATGAAAACGAAACGGCTCGCTTCGTTCGTCGTCGTAGAACACTAACGGTTAAAGGGTTAGTATTAATATTATAGTTAATAGTAGATACGAGGACGAATTATAGTTAATTTATAATCCCTTAGAATAATTCGACCTATATAAAGGAATAATAGTATAGATAATAATTATATCTTCGAGATATTAGTAGAGGATTTAGTATTTTATAACTAGTATTTTAGGGGCTAGTAACCAATCTCCTTCTATTTATAAATAGAATTCGACTACGCCGTTACTACTAAATAGTAAGAATATAGTATTAACGAAATAAAACACGTAAGAATTATAGTATTAACGAAATAAAATAGTAGTTAAGATTTAGTCTTAGTATATTATATATTCCTTTTCTATCTAGTAGTACGAATAAACTATTATTTTATACTAAAGTACTAGCTCTTATACTAAAGTACTAGTAATTATAATACTACCGAAATATATATCGCTTATTAATAAACTAGTATATAATTCTAGTAAGTCTTAACTATAAGTAGAGAAGTCGTTATATAAATATTTTTACGTTTATATTAGGGCCTTACGACTTAAATTTCGATAATATTATAAAAGTACTTCGTCTATTATTAAAAGCCTTAAATCAAGGTTTTAATATAATAATTAATAGTAAATAGGTTTTTCTCTATAAGTTCTCGTATATATTTATTAAAGATATACTATAGTAACTCGATAATCGGGGTTTATTATATTAGAATATAAATTATAATTATAGTTATTACTTAATACTTTCTAAGACCCGAGAAAATCTCGAATATAATATATATATAAACGGTCGCTATTATTATCTACTCCTTAAGGTTTAAGAATACGCTACTACTTTAAAGCCTATTACGGTAAAGAAATTAATAAAGAATATTAATATAAATTAATACTAAACGCCTTTAATTAACATCGGCAAGTCCGGAAAAACAGTTCTACAAAATCGCTGCTTAATCGGTGCAAAATGCGCATTTTGCAGCCTTGGCAAATCTTGGCAAATCTTGGCGCCAAGATTTTTAAGTTAGAGTTAAGGTCTGCGCGGGAGCGCTAATCTTAATCC
>JAABUS010002309.1_pt1 | contig 36595 bp, 40 predicted proteins | sample 5560161 | NCBI WGS metagenome assembly JAABUS01 (sample SAMN10711885, study PRJNA513376) | rock metagenome | isolation source: Antarctica rocks | place: Antarctica: Victoria Land, Trio Nunatak nord | collected 2016-01-04
CCGAGGACGCCGAGGACCTCTGGCTTGTGCAGCGAATTGGCGAGGATGTGCGAGCGCGCATCCAGACCGAGGTCGACTCCCTCGTGGCCTCGCGGACGTCCGTGTGGTTCGGTTAGGGTGGCCGTCGTGGGATGAGGCGTTACGGATGACGCGAGCCTGGGGAGCGAAGCTGCTCGTCTGCGGGCTGCTGGTGCTCGGTGGCTGCGGGGAGGAGAAGTTCAAGAACGAGCCGCGGCCGGCCGCGGCGATCGAGCTGACCGGCGTCATCCAGCCCGGGGCTGTCCGCGTGAGCCCGGATACGGTCGGCGCGGGGCCCATCCTGATCACGATCTCCAACCAGACCACCGACCCCCACACGGTCACCCTGTCGGGCGAGTCGGTGGAGGAGACCGTCGGTCCGGTCCAGCCGATGGACACGGGCACGATCCAGAAGACGCTCGCGCCGGGCTTCTACCAGGTCAAGGCGGGATCGGATCGCGCCGTGGAGAAGGAGATCCCGGTCGGGCAGCTGACGGTCGGGAAGAAGCGTCCCTCGTCGGCAAACCAGCTTCTCTTGCCCTGAGCTGACGGTCAGGGGTTGTTGCTCACGGGCAGCTCGGACTGGCCGTCGGCCGGCACCAGCAACTCGTCTATCTCCTCCAGCCGGGCCCGCACCTGTGCGGCCAGTGCGTCCACCAGGTCGCGCGCCGCGCCTATCGAGGTCTGGGCCCCGGTGAGCTGGGCCTTGATCTTGCGGACGTCGTTCATCGCGTCCCGGGCACGACCCACGCCGGCCGACACCGCCGCGGCGTCCACCTCGTCGCCGGCCTCGGTGCTCATGGAGACCCTGGCGCGGGCTACGCGGTAAGCGAACTCCAGCTCCAGCGTCGCGCCCTCCTCGGGGTCGTACACGGCGATCAGCTTGTCGCCGTAGTACTCGCGCAGCGCATGCAGCTTGGCCGGGACCTCCTCCTCGCTGGGCACCACCATCACGCCGTACTCCGCGTCGCGCTGCGCCCGAGCTGCGTCCAGCTCCTTCTGGAACTCCGGCTTGGAGAGCCTGCGGTCCTTGACCTCGAACACGATCCGCCCGCACCCCGGCCCGGTCGCGCCGCCCACGGTGACCACCACGTCGCCCTTGCGCCCGCCGGCGCCGGCCTCGTCGCCCACCGCCTCGCAGACGTCGTCCTGCACCGCGGCGATGCGCTCCAGGGCCTCGGCCACGGCCTCCTCGTAGGAACGGCCCTTGGCGGTGCCGCGCTCGCGCTCGGAGGACAGCTCCTCGAGCTTCTGCTTCTCGTCGCGCAGGCCCTGAAGCTGCTTCTCGAGGCCGTGCACGCGGCCGATCAGCTCGCGCTGGCCCTCGCGCTGGCGCTTGTCCGCCGCGTGGATCTCCTCCACGGTTCGGTTGCGCAGCTCGGCCAGCGGGTTGGTCCCGTCGGTGGAGGTGAACAGCTTGAGCAGGTCTTCGCGCGATCCGGAGAGCAGCTCGCGCACCAGCTCGCGCGTGCGGTTCTGGACCGCCTTCGAGCTGCCGTCGGAGAACAGCTCGTCGAGCGACTTGGCCAGCTGGCCCTTGTCGGGGTCGAACACCCGCTCGAGCTGCTTGTCGAGCTGCTCGGCGGCCGAGCGCGCCTTGTCACCGAACTCGACCTCGACGGTCTTGGCCACGCGCTCGAACTCGGTCTTCACGAACTCCGTGTTGGCGGCCGTCTGCTCACGATCGAGCACCCGTGCGCCGATCTCGATCGCGTCCTCGATCACGCGGTCGGGATCGGCGGACTCGGAGATCAGGCGGGCGGCGGTCTCGTCGACCACGACCAGCCCGTCGATGCGGATCCGATCGCCGGTGGCGAAGACGTGCTGGTGGTGTAGGGGTGTCGCCGCTTCCATGGGGTATGGGTCGCAAGCTACGCCCCGCACCTGACGGAACGAGAGCAGCGCCCGGCCCGGCCCCCGAAGCGGGCGGGCCTGTGCCGCGCGACGCAGACCTGGGGCGGGCCCCGAACCCGCTCTGGGCTACACGCGCACGACCTGGAGCCCGCCGACATCCGCGACCGGCCCGAAGTCGTCGTCCTGGGTGATGACCGGCAGATCATGTGCGATGGCGGTAGCCGCGATCCACAGGTCGTTGACGTTGCAGCGCCGACCGGCCTCGGCGAGATTGACACGCAGCAGCGCCCAGGCAGCCGCCACGGTGTTGTCGATCGGAAGGGTCTCGACATCGGCGACGGCTTCGAGAGTGGCGAGGCGGCGGGCCCGGGTCTCGACTTCCTGTGCGGCAAGGACGCCCATGTGCAGCTCTGCAACGGTTACCGGCGAAATCGCTCCTTCATCCGGTAGGAGGGTCTCGTCGAGTGTGCGTCCGCACTCGCCCGCGATGAACACGCTCGTGTCGAGCAGCCCGCGCGCGACCGGTGGCGTCACGCGACCGGACCGAGGTCGTCGGTCGTGTCCCCGGCGAGTAGCGCGAGGTCGTGGCGCAGACCCGCATCGGCCTGTGCCGCCGCCAGCCGCCGAACGAGGTCCGCTCGCGACAGCCAACGCCGGCGCGAGCGCTCGAAAGGAACGAGCGAAGCCACCGGCCTGCCCCGAACCGTGATCACCACCTGCTCGCCCGCGTTGACGCGACGCAGAACCGCTGCGGTGTTGTTACGCAGCTCCCGCGAGGCCAACTCAACCGACATGCGACAAACGTAGCATGTGCGTCGCACAGTGTTCCGTAAGGTTTGTCCCCGACGGGGAAGGGACCGTGGACTGAGGCCGGCGAGTGCCGGCCGGTGAACCCGCCGCCGGGATGCCGGTACGATCCGCGCGCCCCGACCCGACCCCACCGGAGGCCCGACCCACCACATGGCATCAGTTGACCTGACCGACGTCACCGAGATCAGCGCCGACCCGGGCGAGCTGCCCGAGAAGATGGCCGCGTGGGTGATCCGCGAGGAGCGCGAGGGCGAGCCGCGCGACGCCTTCCAGATGGAGGAGATCGAGGTACCGCGGCCGGGCGCCTTCGAGGTGATCGTCCGGGTGATGGCCGCCGGGGTGAACTACAACAACGTCTGGGCCGCGCTGGGCCAGCCCGTCTCGGTGATGAAGTACGGCGACCACCCCGAGCACGGCCACCACATCGGCGGCTCCGATGCCTCGGGGATCGTATGGAGGCTCGGCGAGGGCGTGACGCGCTGGAAGGTGGGCGACGAGGTGACGATCCACTGCAACCAGGCCTCCTACGAGGACGTCGAGGTCCACGGCCTGGACCCGATGGCCGCGCCCAGCCAGAAGATCTGGGGCTATGAGACCACCTGGGGCTCGTTCGCCCAGTTCACCAAGGTCCAGGCCCAGCAGCTTCTGGAGAAGCCCAAGAGCCTGACCTGGGAGGAGGCCGCCTCCTACGGCCTCGTCTACTTCACCGCCTACCGGATGCTGATGGACCAGTGCGAGCTGCAGGCCGGCCACAAGGTGCTGATCTGGGGCGCCGCCGGAGGGCTCGGCGTATTCGCCACCCAGCTGTGCGCCGCCGCGGGGGCCGAGTGCGTCGGCGTGGTCTCCAGCGCGGAGAAGGGGCGGCTGGTCGAGCAGCTGGGCGCCACCGGCTGGATCGACCGCAATGACTTTGCGGGCATGATGCGAAAGGGCGGCGAGTCGCCCGAGGAGGAGAAGGCCCGGTTCAAGGAGTCGCGGCGCTTCGGCAAGGCCGTCAAGGAGATCCTCGGCGACGCGCCCGACATCGTGTTCGAGCACGTCGGCCAGGCCACGTTCCCGACGTCGGTGCTCACGGTCAAGCCGTTCGGCAAGGTCGTGATCTGCGCCGGCACGACCGGCTTCAACCTCGACTTCGACGTGCGCTACCTGTGGATGAAGCAGAAGCAGATCATCGGCTCCCACTTCGCCAACGCGTACGAGTGCCACAAGGCCAACGAGCTGATCGAGCAGGGCCGCATCCGCCCCGTTCTCTGGCGCACGATGCCGTTCGACGGCGTGGCCGAGGCCCACCAGCTCATGCGCGACAACCAGCACCTCGGCAAGATCGCCATCCTGGTGGGAGCGAAGGAAGAGGGAATGGGCAAGACCGAGGACGGTCCCGGAGCGATCGAGGCGGAGGTGGGGGCATGAGCGACACGGACGGACTCTGCGTCAGGATCCCGTGGGCGATCAACCCGTCGCGCGGCGACAAGTTCGAGGCGGCGTGGCTGCCCGTGGCCGAGTCGGCGCTCGACTTCGGCGCCACCGGCTGGGCGCTGTTCCGATCCAAGGAGGGTGGACTCGACTTCACCCAGCTGGCCTTCTTCCCCACCAAGCTGGACTTCGAGCGCTACTGGTACTCGGAGGAGATCTCCCAGGCGCGTGAGGACGCGTCCGGCCTCTACCACGTGCCGCTGCTGCCGGAGTTCCACAAGATCGTCGGGACGGGGACGCTGACGCCGCTGAGCTCCTGACCGGCTCCTAGGTCTGTCCGTCCCCTTCAGCCCGGAAACAGCTCGCCCGCCGCGAGTGAGAAGCCGGGCAGCAGCGGCGACTCGAGGCGCTGGCCGGCCACGACCTCGAGGCTCACGTCGAAGCTCGAGATACCAGGGGCTGAGCGGCGGAACACGAGCACGGCGGCGGCGGCGGTGTCCACCAGCCAGAGCTCGGGCAGGCCGTGCTGCTCGTAGGCGGTCCTCTTGACCCCGACGTCGAAACGCCATGTGGAAGGCGAGCGGACTTCGACGGCGAGATCGGGCATCGGAGACGGTGGCTGAGAGTGCACGTCGGGGACTCGCCCATCCGAGTACCACAGGATGTCGGAGGCGAAGACGTTGTGGTCGTCTAGGCGGACGTCCCGGGGCAGGCACACCCGCCCCCGCCCAGGCTCTGCTCGGCTCCAGTGGGAAAGCGCGTAGAACAGATCCTCCTGGACCCTCATGTGCAGAGGGGTCGGCTCGTTCACGACAACCTCACCGGCGACGAGGTTGTGCGGCCTGCCGTGGTCGGGCACGGGCAGCGCCAGGAACTCCTCGGCCCTCATTCTCTGGGCGACGGGCACAGCGGTCATCGTAACCCTCCTCCGTGGTCGTCATGCACGGTCAAGCCCCGGCTCGCCGATTCTCGCCCCCAGCCGGGACGGCTACTCCGTGATCACCGTGTCCTCGTTCGAGTAGGCCGGCGCACAGCAGCACAACAGCACCAGCTCATCATCCTCTCCCGCCCACAGCTTGTGCTCGACGCCCGGCGGGATCACCACGCAGTCGCCGGAGCCCACCTCGGAGTGCTCCTCCCCCAGCTGCATCCGGCCGCTGCCGGCGGTGAAGAGGTAGATCTCCTCGCTTACGCGATGGAAGTGGGCGTCGGTGGACGAGCCGGCCGGCACCGTGGCCTGCGCCAGTGACTGGTTGGCCGAGGGCAGCGAGAGGCGCCCGGCGAGCTCGCGGATCGTCGAGCCGTCCAGCGTCGTGAACGGCTCGGCCACCTCCAGGCGCCGGACCTCCATCAGCCCTGCTCGAGCGGCGCCATGGTCAGGCCGGCGTCGCGCAGCTGCTCCCAGTAGTGCTCGGCCGTCTCCTTCATGCCCGTGAAGACGATCGCCTGGCCCTTGTTGTGGATCTGATCGGCGATCGCGTAGCCGCCGTCGATGGTGACCCCGGGAATCACCCTGGCCAGCGCCGCGGCCACGCTGTCGAAGGTGTTGTGGTTGTCGTTGAGCACGATCACGCGCCAGTTGCCGCCCGAGCCGCTGCCCGGCCCCGACACCCGCGGCTTCTCGATCGTCTCGGGGCTCACCGGAGACCCTCGCTGCGCATCCGGCCGAGCCGGCTGCTTGCGCTCACGGCACCCTCGCTGCGCATCCGGCCGAGCCGGCTGCTTGCGCTCACGGCACCCTCGCTGCGCATCCGGCCAAGCCGGCTGCCCTCACTCACGGCGCCACCTTGTCCCAGTAGCGGCGCAGACCCATCCCGAGCTGATCGGGCGGCGCGGCACAGAGCAGCGCCTCGGCGGTGTCGAAGTCCACCGCAGACCGGGTCTCGGCCTCCGACCACTCGGCAAACTCCTCCGCGGTCATCTCGCGCGCCCGCCGCGACCGCATGGCCAGCGACTCGCGGACCCGCTCGAGCTGGCCGGACACATCGGTGAAGCGGCCGAAGTGGGTCAGGCACAGCGCTTGGGGACGCAGGCCCTCGATCCGGTCGACCGAGACCAGCCACTCGTCGATGTCGATGTCGGGCGGCGGGGTGGGCGGGACGGTGTACTCGTGCGGGGGCAGGCGCACGCCGGCCACGTCGCCCACGTACGCCTCGCCGCTGGTCGTGTCGAAGTAGGACACGTGGTGCGAGGCGTGCCCGGGGGTGTAGGTCACATACATCGTGTCCTCGATGGTCTCTCCACCCTCGAGGATATGGATGCGCTCTGAGTCCACCGGCTCCATCTCGCCCCACAGCCGCTCCATGTCGTCGCCGTAGAGGCGCTTGGCGCTCTCCCACAGCCTGGAGGGGTCGGCCACGTGCGGCGCCCCGCGCTCGTGCACGTAGACCTGCAGCGAGGGGAACTTCCGCGCCAGGGTGCCGGCCGCGCCGGCGTGATCGAGGTGGACGTGGGTGAGCAGCAGCGCCCGGGGCTCGTCTTCGAGGCCCTCGAGCAGGGTGTCCAGGCAACTCGTCGGCCCCGGATCGACAACCAGGCCTCCCACCTCGAAGGCGCAGATCACGCGCTCACGCCCGAGGTGCATCAAGTCGATGGCGCGGCTCATCAAGCCTCCTGACCATACAATCTCGGGAGTGAGCTCCGACCGACCCCACCGCCTCGGCGAGCGCGACCGCCCGTGGGTGATGCGCACCTACGCGGGTCACTCCACCGCCCAGAAGTCCAACGAGCTGTACCGCAACAACCTGTCCAGGGGCCAGACGGGCCTGTCGATCGCGTTCGACCTGCCCACCCAGACGGGCTATGACCCCGACCACGAGCTGTCGCGGGGCGAGGTCGGCAAGGTCGGCGTCTCGATCGCCCACAAGCAGGACATGCACGCGCTGCTCGACGGCATCCCGCTGGACGCGATGAACACGTCGATGACCATCAACGCCACCGCCGCGTGGCTGCTGGCGCTGTACATGACGACGGCCGAGGAGAACGGCGTCGACCGGGCCGCGCTTGCCGGCACCACCCAGAACGACATCATCAAGGAGTTCCTCTCGCGCGGGACCTACGCGTTCCCGCCCGAGCCCTCGCTGCGCCTGATCGCCGACATGATCGCCTTCACCGTCGACGAGGTCCCCAAGTGGAACCCGATCAACGTCTGCTCCTACCACCTGCAGGAGGCGGGGGCCACGCCGGTGCAGGAGATCGCCTACGCGCTCTCCACCGCCGTCGCGGTGCTCGACGCCGCCCGCGAGCGCGTGCCCGAGGACACCTTCCCGCGCGTGTTCGGGCGCATCTCCTTCTTCGTCAACGCCGGCATCCGCTTCATCGAGGAGCACGCCAAGCTCCGCGCCATGGGCCAGCTGTGGGAGCAGCTGGGCCGTGAGCGCTACGGCGTGACCGATCCCAAGTTCCTGCGCATGCGCTACGGAGTGCAGGTCAACTCGCTGGGTCTGACCGAGGCTCAGCCTGAGAACAACGTGATCCGGATCGTGCTCGAGGCGCTGGCCGTGACGCTGGGGCGCGACGCCCGCGCCCGGGCGCTGCAGCTGCCCGCCTGGAACGAGGCCCTGGGCCTCCCCCGCCCCTGGGATCAGCAGTGGTCGCTGCGCATCCAGCAGATCCTGGCCGAGGAGACCGATTTGCTCGAGTACCCCGACATCTTCGAGGGCTCGGAGGTGATGGAGGGCCTGGTCGCCGAGCTGGTCGAGAACGCCCGGGCAGAGATGGACGTCATCGAGGAGCGCGGCGGCGCCGTCGCGGCCGTGTCCTACATGAAGACCAGCCTGGTCGAGTCCCACCGCGACCGTGTGGGGCGGATCGAGCGCGGCGAGCAGAAGGTGATCGGCCAGAACTCCTTCACCGAGCACGAGCCCTCCCCGCTCCAGGAGGGGGAGGACGGCGGCATCATGACCGTCGACCCCGACGTCGAGCGGGGCCAGATCGACGCCGTGCGTGAATGGCGGTCACAGCGCGAGCAGGCCGCGGTCGACTCGGCCCTGGACGAGCTGCGCGCCGCCGCCTCGGATCCGGACGCCAACGTGATGCCCCCCACCCTGGCCGCCGCCAAGGCTGGGGCCACCACCGGCGAGTGGGCCGGCGTGCTGCGCGAGGTGTTCGGCGAGTACCGCGCCCCCACCGGGGTCGACAACGCCGCGGCCGCCCGCGACGACGATGCCCTCACCGGCCTGCGCGAGCGCGTGGAAGAGGTGTCCGAGGCGCTGGGACGCCGGATCAAGATCCTGGTCGGAAAGCCCGGCCTGGACGGCCACTCCAACGGCGCCGAGCAGATCGCCGTGCGGGCTCGCGACGCGGGCATGGACGTGGTCTACGAGGGGATCCGCCTGACCCCGGCCCGGATCGCGGCCGCCGCGGTGCAGGAAGGCGTGCACGTGGTCGGCCTCTCCATCCTCTCCGGCTCCCACGCCGAGCTGATCCCCTCGGTGCTCGAGGAGCTGAGCGACGCCGGCGCCGGCGACGTGCCCGTCGTGGTCGGCGGCATCATCCCGCCGGCCGACGAGCGAGCGCTGCTGGCCGCAGGGGTCGCCCGCGTCTACACCCCCAAGGACTTCGAGGTCTCCAAGATCATGGGCGACATCGTGGACCTGGTCGTCGAGCGCCACGGGGCCGCAGCGGCGCCCGCGTAGCAGGGCTTCGAGGGGATGGGGCTCAGGCCCGGCAAGGTGCACGCCACTGCCGCGGGGCTGAGCGAGACCGTGGGCGGCACTCTGTTCGCCATCGGAGCCCTGACACCGCTCGCGGCGAGCATGCTGACGGGCACGATGGCGGTGGCGGTCGACAAGGTCCACAGGGACAAGGGCGTCTGGAACACCGAGGGGGCTATGAGTACAACCTGGTTCTCGCCGCGATCGCGTTCGCGGTCGCGGCCGCCGGGCCAGGTCCCCTTTCGGTCGACGACCAACTGGACATGCAGCTGTGCGGCCCGGCCGCGGCCCTCGGCGAGCTGGCGCTCGGCCTGGCCGGTGCCAAGGCAGTGACCGCGCTGGGAAACGGCTCGGCCGAGCCCGGCTGACCGCTCGGATAGCGTCCAGCCGCGATGGCCGCCGCCAACGACGACGGGCCCGGGCTTGGACGGCGGCTTCGCGAGCGCGACCTCTCGGCCGCGCCCGCCGCGCTCAACCTGATAGACGACCGCTCGCCGGCGGGTCGCGAGCAGACCGCCGCGCTGCTCGAGGAGGTCTCCCCGGGCGCGCTGGGCGGCGAGGCGGGCGCCCACCTGGTGGGCATCACGGGCCCGCCCGGGGCGGGCAAGTCATCGCTGCTCAGCGCCCTGATAGGCGAGTGGAGGGCAGACGGCCGGTCGGTGGCCGTGCTGGCGGTGGACCCCTCCTCAAAGCGCTCGGGTGGCTCGCTGCTGGGCGATCGCGCCCGGATCGAGCACGACCCCAGAGACCAAGCCGTGCTGATCCGGTCGACGGCCGCCGGGGGCCGGCTGGGCGGTCTGGCCGTGCCCACTCGCGAGGCAGCGGCCGCGCTGGCCCCCGCCTTCGACATGGTGGTGATCGAGACCGTGGGCGTCGGTCAATCGGAGACAGACGTCGAGGAGGTGTGCGACACCGTCGCTGTGGTGGTCCAGCCCGGGTCGGGCGACACGCTGCAGTTCATCAAGGCCGGGATCATGGAGGTCCCCGACGTGCTGGTGGTCACCAAGTCCGACCTCGGCGAGGTGGCCGAGCGCGCGCGCCGCGACCTCACGGTGGCCCTCGCCTCGCTCGGATCGCGCGACGTGCCCGTGGTGGCCACCTCCTCCGCCCCACCGTCTCAGAACATCTCCAAGCTGGCCGAGGCGATCGACTCGCACCGGCGGAGCCTCGACCTGGCGGCCGCCCGCACGCGCGCGCGCCGGATGAGCGCGCTGGCCGAGCTGGTGGCCGAGCACGGCGAGTCCGCCCTGAGGGAGCTCGGCGGACGCCGGGCGGCCGAGCGCCTGCTGGCCCAGTCGCCCCCCGGGGCGTCGGCCCCCGAGCTGGCAGCCCTGCTGAGAAGCGAAGCCGGCCGGTGAGGCCCGCCGTTTCGGTCGCCGTGCTGGTGGCGGTGTCCGCCGTGGCGACCGGCGTCGCCGCGCTGGCCGGCGCTCCCAACCTGGGTACCGCGCTCAGCTTCGGTCAGATCGCGTTCGTGATCGCCCTGGCCGTGCTGCTGCTCAGGCGCTGAGCCCGCACAGGTCGGCCTCGGCCCGCTCTTTCCACGCCTGCGACCATAATGAGCGCATGGAAGGCTCCGCACCCGACTCGGTGGGCACCCGCTCCAGCTGGCTTCGCTGCTACAGGTGCTGGTCCCAGAACCTCGAGGTTCAGCTGCACTACGAGGGCATCCTCAAGGTCGATCCCGAGACCGCCGAGGCCGTGGAGCCGATCGAGGAGGTGCAGGAGGCCGTGGTGCAGTGCCTGGACTGCATGCACGACCAGCCCCACCTGAGCCTGGCCTTCTACGACGAGGACGGCCGCCGGGTCAGCCGGATCGAGGCCGTCGAGGACCGCTGGGAGCGGATGGTCACCGGCACCCCCTGGGTCGCCTCGTGCACGGTCACGGTCGACGAGAGCGAGGTCGAGTCCTGCTCGGGCCCCGAGGCCGCCGACTCACTCGCCTTCGCCGCGTTCGGCGACCACGGCACGCGGGAGTTCTTCACCCACGTGCGCTTCCACAAGCACGACGAGTCGGGTCAGATCGCCATCCACATGCTGATCGAGCTGTACGCCCGATCCTCGGAGGAGGCGAGCCAGGTGCTGGTCAGCGCGGCCCGCGGGGACCTCGCGCTCACGTCGCTGGCCGAGGAGTCGCGGCCGCCGGCCGCCAGCGGCGAAGACCCGCACTGAGAATCTCGCCCTCTATCTACACTGCGGCCGATGATCAAGGCCGTCCTGCGCTTCGTGGCCTCGGTGCTGATCGTGAGCGGCATCCTGATGATCGGCGACGCCGGGGCAACGGTCCTCTGGCAGGAGCCGGTCTCCTCCGTCCTGGCCAAGCGACAGCAGGCCCAGCTCGACGAGGCGCTGGCCAACCCGGCCCAGCGCCGGCGCGTCCTTGAGCGCAAGCCGCTGCCGGGAGACTCGATCGGCCGGATCCGGCTGCCTTCGCTGAAGCGGTCGTACTTCGTGATCGAGGGCACCAAGACCGGTGATCTGCGCAAGGGGCCGGGTCACTACGGGGACACACCCCTTCCCGGCCAGCGCGGCACGGTCGCCATCGCCGGGCACCGGACCACCTACGGCGCGCCCTTCCGGTCGATCGACAAGCTCAGGCGCGGGGACCCGATTCGGATCGAGATGTCCTACGGGCGCTTCACCTACCGGGTGGAGAAGACGCGCATCGTCGATCCGAGCGAGGTGTCGGTCAAGCGCAGGGTGGCCTATGACCGCCTTATCCTGAGCGCGTGCCACCCGCTCTACAGTGCGGCCCAGCGGATCGTCGTCTTCGCCCGGCTGGAGCGGCGCGATCGAAAGACGACGGTCAAGTAGCGGTCAAGGCCCCAGCCGGCAGGGCCGATCTCTCCAGGGATGACTCGTCCCGGGCCTCGAAGAACAGGATCAGGCCGATGACGAGCACCAGCGAGATGGCCACCACGACCAGCCAGTAGACGATCCTTGAGATCATGACCCCGGCCAGGACCCTAGCGCCAAGCAGGAGCACGCGGGATCGCCTCGTGCGGTTCGGGCGAGCCAATCCCGTGCTGGTCCCGGCGCTGCTGGCCGTGGCCGTGTTCGTGGGGCTGGGGGCCTCGGAGGCCGGCTTCTACCCCGTCAACTCCAGCACCCAGCCGGGGCTGGGCTGGTACCCGGCCGGCCTGCTGCTGCTCGCTCTCCTGGCGATCGCCCTGGTCACGGTCAGGCCGCGCGCGGTCCCGAAGGCGGTGATTCTGGCGGCCTGCCTGCTGGCCGGCTTCGTGGCCTGGAGCTTCTTGTCGATCGCCTGGGCAGAAGCCGGTTCGGTGGCCTGGGACGGGGCCAACCGGGCGGCCATCTACCTCGGGGTCTTCTGCCTCTTCGCCCTCTGGCCGGCTACCGAGGGCGGCGCCAGGGTGCTGATCGGGGCCCTCGGCTTCGGGATCGCGGCCATCGGCGTGGTCGAGCTGCTGAGCGCCAACGCCTCCTCCCAGCCGGTCCTCTACTTCGTGGACGCCCGGCTCACCGAGCCGGCCGGCTACGTGAACGCGAACGTTGCGCTGTGGACCATCGGCCTGTGGCCATGCCTGTACCTCGCGACCGCTCGGACGGTCTTTGCCCCGGTACGGGGGCTCGCGCTCGGCGGGGCGGGCGTGCTGGCCTGCCTGGCCGCCATGGGCCAGAGCCGGGGGTGGGTGCTGTCGATTCCCCTCGCGGCGCTGCTGTTCGTGGCACTGATGCCCTACCGGGGGCGGGCGATCGCGGCCGTCGGCGCCCTGGCGGTGGGAGTCGCGCTGATCAGCCCCTCGCTGCTGGCGGTGCACGACGACTTCACCCGGGAGCGCCTCGACGGCCTGCTCGCGACGGCCACGAGCCACATCCTGCTGATGGCCGCCGTCCTGGCCGTGGCCGGCACGATCGTGGCGCTCGCCGAGCAGCGGGTCACGCTGGCCCCGAGCCTTTCGCGCGCCTTGGACCGCGGCGTCATCGGGGCCGCGGCGGTCTGCGTCCTGGTGGGCGCGGCCCTCGTGCTGGCGCGCACGGGCGACCCTGTCCACGACGTCTCCGCTTCCTGGCAGTCGTTCAAGGAGGGGGGCGAAGGCGTGGGGGCGGGCCAGTCGCGCTTCGCCTCGGTCGGCACCAACCGGTACGACTTCTGGCGCGTGTCCTCGGGGCTGTTCCTCGACCATCCGCTCGGCGGCGTGGGAAGCGCGAACTTCCAGCAGGACTACCTCGCCGAGGGAGGCAGCGCGGAGCAGCCCCGCTATCCCCACTCACTAGAGCTGGGCGTGCTGTCCCAGACGGGAATCATCGGGGCCCTGCTGCTCGGCGCGTCGCTCGTGAGCGCAGGCGTCGCGCTCTTTCACAGGCGCCGCTCGGGCCCCGAGGCGGCGGCTGCCGTCGCGGGCTCGGCGACGGTCTTCGGCTACTGGTTCGTACACGGATCGATCGACTGGTTCTGGGAGTTCCCAGGCCTGACGGCGCCCGCCTTCGCCATGCTGGGGGTCGCGTGCGCCGTGGGCCGATCCGCGCAGGCGGGGGGCCCGCCCCGCGAGACCAGGCGGATCGGCCGCCCGGTGCGGTTGGCCGCCGGGGTGGCGGGGGCGATCGGCGCGATCCTGCTGGGCGCCAGCATGGTGGCGCCGTGGCTTGCCGAGCGAGAGACCGAACGGGCGTCCAGCGGGTGGACCGCCTCACCCCGCACGGCCTTCGACCGCCTCGACCGCGCGGCCACGCTCAATCCCCTCTCCCCCGACCCCCATCTGACCGCGGCCCTGATCGCGATCCGCACGGAGGACAGCCAACGGGCCGAGGTCGAGCTCGGCGAGGTGCTCGACATCGAGCCCCGGACGCCGTTCGCCCTGGCGGAGCTGGCGGCGCTTGCCTACGAACGCGGTGAGAAGCGGCGCGCCCTTGCCCTGATCGAGCGGGCGGTCTCCGATTCCCCCCGCGACCCGACAGTCCTGTCAGCCCGCAAGGAGATGGTGGCCGGGCGGCCGTTCGGCATCGAGGAGCTCAACGACAGCTTCCTCAAGATCGCCCGGTACAGAGTGGGTAGAGGATGACGGGCGATGCCCAAAGGAATGATTAGAGATGACCCGAAGTGGTAATAAGTTGCGAATCGTGGTACCAAGTAGGGGCCTGGTGCATTCTGGGAGCGAATTACGCCGCCCGGATGTCTATGGTATCCACGGACGGAAGGCCTGCGACCAAGCAAGGGGTTTCACAATGGATTCTCAGAAGCGATCACGACTTGTGGCTTTGATGGCCACCCTCACTCTCATCTTCGCCGTGACGGCGCCTGCCGCACTTGCCCAGTCGGGTGGGGACGGGTACAGAACCGACGGCCCATCCGTCCTCGGGCAGACCGAAGGCGGCGGCGGCAACGACGACAACGGCGACAACGGCGGCAACGGCGGCAACGGCTCCAACCCTTCGAACGGCGAAGGCACGACTGCCGGCAACGACACCCGTTCCGCCGACCGATCCGCCTCCTCGGGCGACTCGCTGCCCTTCACGGGTCTCGACCTCGGCCTCGTGGCCGCCGCGGGCGCGTCGCTGATGCTCATGGGTGTCGGCATGCGCCGCCTTACCCGAGCGCCCGATTCCGTATGACCGTCTGAGCCTCGCCCCGGGCCCCATACGGTCGCACCAGGTTCGACGAGAGCCGCCGCGAGGCGGCTCTCGTCGTTGGTGGGCGGCCTACAGCTCCGGCGCCGGGGAGCCGATAGGTCTGCCAGAGTGACCCCAGTGAAGGCGATCACGCCCGATAGACGCTCCCTTGTCGGCGAACCGCGGCCGAGCGAGGTTCGCGATGGGTCCACGCCGGCCTTCAGGGTCCGCTTGGCGCGTCTCCTCCTCCAGGGCCGCGGATGGACCGTCACGAGGTTCGCGGTAGACGCGACCTTTCTCGTGCTGGCCGTGCAGGCAGCCCGCTACGGGGCTCCCGACGCGCTTGGCACCGACGGGCAGGCGCTCGTGTGGCTGTTTCCCCCGCTCGCGCTGCTGGTCTTCGCCCTGCGCCTGATGTACCGCGGTGAGATCCAGGTGCGCGTGGTCGATGGGCTCGGAACCATCGTGGCGGCCACTTCGCTGGTGGCTGCCCTGCTGATCGCATTCTCGGCCTTCACCACCCCCAACGCCGACACCGCCCCGCTCATCGCCCGGGCGTGGGTCTTTGCCACCCTGTACGTATCCGGGGCCAGGCTGATGCTGGCCTGGGGCCAGCGCCACGCCCGCGTCAGCGGCCTCATCGGCAAGCCGACCCTGATCATCGGGGCCGGCCGGATCGGGGCCCAGGTGGAGCGTCGCCTGCGCGAGCAGCCCGAGCTCGGTCTGCGCCCCCTGGGCTACCTGGACGCCGATCCGCCTCCCACCGAGATGGCGCCCGATAGGCTCGCTCCGATCCTCGGGCACCCTTCGGACCTGGCCCGCGTGGCCGACGAGACGGGCGCCCGGCACGTGGTGCTGGGGTTCACGTCGAGTCCCGACAGCCTGCTGATGCCGCTCGTGCGCGAGTGCGAAGCGCGCCGACTGGAGGTATCTCTGGTACCGCGCCTGTTCGAGAGCGTGAACGTGCGCGTCAACCTGGAGCACATCGGCGGCCTGCCGCTGTTCGCGCTCCGTGCCGTCGACCCCAAGGGCTGGCAGTTCGCGATCAAGCACGGCCTGGACCGGATAGCCGCCGGCGGGTCCCTGCTCCTGCTGTCGCCCCTCTTGCTGGCCGTTGCCGCCGCCGTCAGAGCCACCTCGCCGGGGCCGGTCTTCTTCCGCCAGCGGCGGATCGGCCGCGACGGCCGCGACTTCTCGATGTTGAAGTTCCGTTCGATGCGCCTCGACCCGGCGGCCGACCACGGGCCCGAGGTCTCGGAGGACAAGGCCGGGCTGGCCCCCGGCGGCGTGGAGGGCGCCGACCGCCGGACGGCTGTGGGGACCTTCATCCGGTCCACATCACTGGACGAGCTGCCCCAGCTTCTGAACGTGGTGGCCGGGCAGATGAGCCTTGTGGGCCCCCGGCCCGAGCGCCCGGAGTTCGTCGAGCTGTTCGGCCAGAGCATCAATCGCTACGACGATCGCCACCGGGTCAAGTCGGGCATAACGGGCTGGGCGCAGGTCAACGGCCTGCGCGGCAAGACCTCGGTCAGCGACCGGATCGAGTGGGACAACTACTACATCTCCAACTGGTCGCTGGCGCTGGACTTCCGGATCCTCATCATGACCCTCGCAGCGGTGCTCCGCGGGTCTGAGTAGCAGCGGCCCCATGGATGAGGCCCGCGCCCGCGAGGTTCTCGACGCGCTCGGCAGACTGGCGCCTGGCGCCGTAATGCTCTGGCGCGGGACGGGGCTCGGGGGATCCGACGTAGACATCGTCGAGTGAAGCCCGAGCCCCCTCGTCGTAGGCGACCTTGAAGCAGAACAGACCCTCGCCCGCACGCAGGTTGCACTGCATGGCCGCCCGGCGCCCTCGCGCCTCCAGCGAGAGGATCTGAAGCGCGCCGCGACGCGCGAAGGCAGTCCGCCGCTCAGCATGCCAGTATCAGCATCTCGTGCAGGCCGTGAACAAGCCCAAGTCAGCCGCGATGCACCCCGGTCCCGGTTTTCGCATTCAGCGGAACTTCGAGCGCCCCGACCCCGACGTGGTCGCGGGCTTCCGCGCGTTTGACACGCCGGCGGTCTCGGACCTGATGAACCGGCTCTACGCGATGGAGATCGGTATCCAGACGTTGACCGAGCCCCATCTCGGGCTCGTTGGTCCGGCGTGCACGGTGAAGGTCTATCCCGGCGACAACCTCATGGTGCACAAGGTCCTCGACGTGGCCCAGCCCGGGGACGTGGTCGTGATCGACACCAGCGGCTCGCCCATGACCGCGGTGCTCGGCGATCTCATCTCGACCAAGGCGCGCCACCGCGGTATCGCCGGGTTCATCGTCGACGGCCTCGTCCGCGACCTGGCGGGCATCCGCGCGCTCGGGGACTTCCCGGTGTTCGCCCGCGGGGTCACGCCCATCGGGCCCCTGCATCGCGGGCCCGGCGAGATCGGCTTCCCGGTCTCGGCGGGCGGCGTGGTGGTGACTCCGGGCGACATCATCGTCGGTGACCTCAACGGCGTGGTCGTGGTCCCGTGCGAGATCGCCCCCGATCTCCTGGAGCGCCTCCGGAGCCAGAAGGCCGGCGAGGCGGACTACACCGCCGCCGTGGGCCGCGGAGAGTTCTCCAACGCATGGGTCGACGAGGTGCTGCGCCAGGGCGGCGTCGAGCTCGCCGACGGCTGATCGGTCCGGTGAGCCTTCCGCCCGCCCTGCTGATCGGCGGCGACCAGATGGCGGTCTCGGCGGCGCGGAGCATCGCTGCCCTGGGCGTCGAGATCCACGCGGTCGGCGACCCGGAGGACCCCATCCAATCCTCCCGGGCCTGCACCTCGTTCACGACGATCCCGCACGACCAGGAGATGGGCGACCACTACCTCGAGTGGCTCGAGCGCGGACCCCGGGGGGCGGTGCTCCTCCCCTGCGACGACGAGAGCCTCGAGGTGGTTGCCCGCAACCGTCCGCTGCTGGAGGACTGGGGCTACCGGCCGGTGGAGGCGAACGACGAGGTCCTGCTGGCCATGCTCGACAAGGAGCGGACCTACGAGCTCTCACGCGCCGCAGGGGTGCCCACACCACAGACGATGACCCTGCGCACCCGGCGGGACGCCGAGGAGGCGGCGCAGACCTTTGCCTACCCCTGCGCGCTCAAGCCGCTTTCCTCCCACCGCTTCGCCCAGCTCGTGGGCGTGGCCGCGAAGGTCTACGTGGCCGCGGACGCCGACGAGCTGTTCCGGTGGTTCGGCGTAGCCGGTGAGATGGGCATCGAGATGCTCGCCACGGAAATCATCCCTGGCAACGACGAGGCGTTCTGCTCCTACTACTCATACATCCTCCCGGACGGTTCCCCGCTCTTCCATTTCACCAAGCACAAGCTGCGCCAGCTCCCCATCGGGTTCGGGCTCACCTGCTACCAGGAGTCGGTCTGGGATCCCGCGGTGGCGGAGATGGGGCTGCGCTTCTTCCGGGCGGTGGGCCTGCGCGGTGTGGGAAACGTCGAGTTCAAGCACGACGCACGCGACGGCACCTGGAAGCTCATCGAGTGCAACCACCGCTTCACCCTCGCCAACGAGATCGTGCGCCTCGCGGGGATCGACATCCCGGCGATCGCCTACCGGCGTTGCGCCGGCCTCCCGATCACACCGGTGACCGGCTACCGCCTCGGCGTCCGGATGTGGAACCCGATAGAGGATGCCCAGTCCCTCCTACAGTACCGGGCGGCCGGTGAGCTGACCTTCGGCGAGTGGGTGAGGAGCCTCGTGTGCCGGTGGCACTTCCCGCTCTGGCGCCTCGACGACCCCATGCCGACACTGCGTCGCGTGGTCCGGTTCCGCGTCCCGGGGCTCATGCGCTCCCTCGTGCGACGCATGCGCGCGCGAATCGGTGGCGGCGCCGGGCCGTGAGCGCGCGGGCGGAGATCGCCGCGGTCGCGATCGTCGGGTTCGGCGAGCTCGGTGAGGCGCTCGCGCGCATTCTGCGCGACGCGGGCCGGGCGGCACCTCGTGCGTTCAACCGCCCGCGGGCCGCGCCTGCGGACGCCGATGCCCTGCGCCGCCGCATGGAGGCCGCGGGCGCGGAGCCCGCCGCCACGCTCAAGTCGGCGCTGGCAGGCGCGGAGCTCGTGCTCGTATGCGTTCCCGGGGCGGCGTCACGGGAGATCGCCGACCGGGCGCGCGCCGTCCTCGCCCCGGGCGCTCTGTACGCCGACCTCGCTACCGCCTCCGGAGAGGACAAGGAGACGGCCGCGGAGGTGATCGCCGGGGCGGGCGGTCGGTACGTCGATGCGGCCGTGCTGGGCGCGGTCGCGGCCGCGGGGGCTCGGGTCCCGATCCTCGCGGCGGGTGCCGGTGCCTTCTCCTTCGCCGAGGCCGGCGCCGGATTCGGGCTCGCGGTCACGCCCCTCCAGGCGCCCGCGGGCGCGGCGGCGCGGGTCAAACTGCTGCGCAGCGTCTACCTGAAGGGTCGCGACGCCCTGATCGCGGAGATGCTGCTGGCGGCACGGCGCCACGACGTGGAGCAGGTCGTGGCCGACAGCATCCAGGGGCCCGGCGAGGAGGTCCCGTTCCCCGCGCTGGCCGATCGGGTGCTGACCTCGCTCGCGCTGCACGCGGGACGCCGCGCTGACGAGCTCCGCTCCTCGGCCGCGCTCCTGCGCGCCTCGGGCGTCGAGGCGGCCGTCACGGAGGGAGCCGTGTTGCGGCTCCAGCTGCTCGCGGAGGTCGGCCTCGCCGAGCGCTTCGGCGGCGTCCGACCGACCGACGCAACGCAGGTCCTGGACGAGTTCGAGCGTCGCTCGGGTCGCTGAACCGGGGCTCAAGCCGAGTCCAGCAGCGTGCGCTCCAGGATGGGCTCCGCCACGCGCGTGGCCCCGGCGCGGTCGACGACCTGGTAGTGGCGGTGGATGCCGGGCGTGCCGTTCACCTCAAGCACCACACCGCCCGTCTGCTCGAGCGGACGGTCGACGCCGGGCGCGACGACGTCGACGCCCGCAAGCCGCAGCCCAATCGCCGCGACCGCGGCCCGGACCTGCTCCAGCACGTCGGCGTGAACGGCACCGCGGTAGGTGAGGCTGTCCTGCGGTCCTCGATCGTTGGTGACCGACTTGACCCGCGCTGTGCTTCCTGCCGGAAGCACCGAGGCAAGCGCCAGGCCCTCGGCGCGAAGCGCGAAGACGAGATCGGCGTCCAGCCCAAGGAGCTCGAGCCCCTGCTCGCCCACCGCGGCCAGCCGGCGAGCATTCTCGGCGACCACCAGTTCCTCCACTGTGGAAAGCCCGTCCCCCGCCAGGTGCGGCGGGCGATCGACCACGACATCGAGCACATCGCCGTCCAGCAGGAGGAACCTGTGCACCAGCCCCGGGGCTTGCCGCTCGGCCAGCATCTCCTCTCCGAAACATCCCGCACGCAGACGCGCGCGTTGGAGGTCGGTGGCGGTGGCCACGCCCGCCATCACGCCCTCCCCTCCTGCCGTTCCCACCGCCGGCTTCACCACGCAGCGCCCCACCCGCTCGAGCAGATCGAGCGCGGGGCGCTCGTCGGAGAAGGTGAACGCGACGTGCTCGGGAACGCGCACTCCCTTCGCCGCAAGCAGGCGATGACCGAACGGCTTGTCGAGCGCAACGCGCAGCGCCACCGGGTCGTCGAGCGGAGTGACCTGATGGAAGACGCGCACCGTCCTCCCGGACCGGTGCAGCTCAGCGAAGCCCGAGCCGAGGTCGCGAAAGTCGGCACCCACTGCTGCGGCGGCCCCCTTCCAGATCTGGCGATAGACCGCATCACGCGCAGGCCGGCCCGGGACGCCCTGGCTGCGCGCGCGGCGAGTGGAGCGCCAGACCCGCCGCGGGCCGAGCAGAGCGGCGTTGTCAAGCGCGACGGCGGCCCGCCGCCCCCGGCGACCTGCCCGCCCGAGCATCGCCCCCACCGCGAGGCCGAGTCCGTCCAGCGCGTGCCCGGCCGGCAGGGAGCGCCTCAGGCTTCCGGCCGGTGACGAGTCGCACGGACGCGTTCCGCCAGCGCTCGCAGCTGGGCCTTGCGGCGCCTGCTCATGCGGCGGGCGATGGCTCGCCGCTGAGCCACCCGGCGGCCCATTTCGCCGACGGCGTCGAGGTGCTCGATCAGGGTCGTGCCGTTCCGCATCGAGGGCAGAGTGCCACAGCAGGTCGGTAAGACGTGGCCCGCCGGTCGGGACCGGTCATCACCGTAGGCGTCCCGGAAGGCGGCTGCGGCAGCATCCGGCGAGAACCTGGAGATCGGCGGGGGCCACCCGCCGCTCCGCCAGCACGAAAGCGCCCACGTAGACGATGCCTCCCACGACCAGCGCGACGGGCAGGAGCACCTGAAGAGCGGCCATCACCACGGCCATGGCTGCACCGGCCACGAGCGCCGAGCCGGCGGTGGTCATGAAGCTCGGCATCCCGACCGCGCCACCGGCTACGCGCAGCATCATGACCCCGAACACCCACCTCGGTCAGGAGCATGGCGAGCGCCGCGCCCTCCGCGCCCAGCCACGCGATGAGCGCAAGGTTTGCGCCGAGAGTCACTACCGCGAAGGCCACGACGAAGCAGCGCATGATCACCCTCGGCTCCAGCCGCGCACCGATCAGCGTGCCGATGAGCAGGACATTGCCGAGGACGACCACCGGTCGGCCCCAGTATCTGCAACGTTCCGGCCGCCGCCTCGAAGCGCTCGCCGAGAGCAGTCGCAGGATCGGTTCGGCGAGCACCGCCAGCGTCACCGCGCACGGAAAAAGCAGCACGAGGGACGCCTTCAGCGCGCGAGAACGCCGCCGCGATAGTCGGCTGGCTGTTTGTTCGTCTCGAAGGTAGGAGAACGTGTCCACCGGCGGCCACGTCTGTCTCGATGAAGCCGGCAGCCAGGTCACCGAGCGGACGTCCTGCAATGACCGGGGGTGCCCGACGATCTGAGCGTGGCCTTTCTATGAACGAGGTGTTCTACGAATCGATGGAGGCGGATCTTCGCCTCCTGCGCCCGGCCCGCGCCCTCGCGCGCTGGAGCGCCCCCAACAAGCACGTCTTCCGGCTCACGCGCGACGATCAGGTCGTGGCTCAGTCCGTCCCCGACGCACCCGGGGAGCGCGCGGATTGATCAGCTCGGCCGGGCGCGACGGACGGCGCCCAAGACCGCGGCGCTCGACCGGGTGGCCGGGGCCCATGCCCCGTCGGCGGGGATGATGAGCGTGTTGAGAGTGGTGCGGTCGGGCCACAGGCGGTTGATCAGCTCCGCGTCGGGCGCCGCACATGAGTCCATCCACCTCGCCTGCTCGTCGCCGGCGAACTGCTCGAGCGCGCCCACCTCGAGCTGCGCGCCCGGTGAGTGAAGCCCGAGCCCCTCGTCGTAGGCGACCTTGAAGCAGAACAGACCCTCGCCCGCACGCAGGTTGCACTGCATGGCCGCCCGGCGCCCTCGCGCCTCCAGCGAGAGGATCTGAAGCGCGCCGCGACGCGCGAAGGCCTCGCAGATCGCGGTGAAGAACGGTCCATGGCCCGGGCGGGCGGCCATCGCGGTGGCTGCCCGTCCTTTCCAGCCCGACCCCTCGAGGGCGAGGAAGTCCGCGGGGGCGCGCGGATCGCCGGTGCGCTCCGCGATCTCTGGCGATCCTCCGAGCGCTTCGGCCAGTCGGCGCTGGTGGCGCCGCAGCTCCTTGGCCCTCTTAGCGCTGAGCGGCGAGCCGGGGCTGGCGCCCGGCTCGGGCCGAAAGACAAAGGCGCGCTCGAATTGGTCGGCGACGACGGCCGAGGCCCCAGCGCTTCTCAGAGCCTTGCCGGCCGGACCCGAACGCACCCAGTCCAGGGCGAGGAAGCCCGTACGGCGGCGGGCGCCCACCAGGCCGAGCAACCCACGCGCGCCCTCTTGTTCCGCGCCAGAAGCCAGCAGCGGTGTGCCCAGAAAGGAGTACTCGTGGTGCCAGGAGGCCAGCCCCGGGCCGAGGACATCCCGGCGCCCGCGCACGGGCACGACGGCCAGGCAGGCCACCCAACCGCCTTCGTCCTCGCATCGCAGCACGCTCAACGCACGCGGGCGCATCGCCACGGCGGCCGGACGCACGAAGTCGGGGTGCAGGAACGGATTGGGCTCGACCGCGGCTTCGGCGAGCTCGGTCCAGCCTTCGAGATCGGCGCGGGTCAGCTCCGAGAGGGGGGTGAGCGTCGTGCGAATGTGGGCTTCCTATGCGTTGCGGGTCGATGACGGCAGGTAGCGGCGCAGCATGTCCGTGGCGAAGCGCAGGTCTCGGGGGCTGAGCCGCCACTCGACCACGACCAGCACGGCAAGGTAGACGAGCACTCCCGCGAAGGCCGCCAAGGGCGGCGAGCTGTGCAGCAACATTAAGGCCAGAGCCATGGCACCGCCCGCGACCAGCGGACCCCCGAGCGTCGAGATGAGCGGTGGATGTCCCACGGCGCGGGCGGCCATCTCGAAGGCGACCAGCGCGAACAGTCCGTAGGTGATGAGCATGCCCAGCGCGGCCCCGCTGGCGCCCATCGCCGGGATAAGCAGGAGATTGGCCGCGACGTTGACCCCCAGCGCGGCAGCGAAGGCCCACACCATCGCGCGTGGGTCACGGCGCGAGATGACCAGCGAAGTGCTGATGATGACCGCGCCGAGCAGCACCACCACCGGCGCCAGCAGGCGCAGCGGCGTGGTGGCGCCCTCGAAGCCGTCGCCGAAGAACAGCGCCAGCACGGGCTCGGCGAGGACGAACAGGACCACCGCGCAGGGAACGAGCAGGATCAGCGCCGCCTTGAGGGCGTAGCCGTACGCGGCGCCGACCGACGGCTCGGAGTCACGGCCCAGGTACGTGAACATCGCCGCAAACGCCGTGGTCAGGGCCAGAGGGATGAAGAGGCTGGACTCCAGCAGCCGGTAGCCCGCGCCGTAGATGCCCACCGCGGCGGTGGAGCCCAGGAGCGAGAGCAGGATGGTGTCGGCACGCGCGATGCCGGTGGCGAACACCTCCTGCGCGGCGAAGCCGAAGGTCCGTGAACGGGTCTCGCGCCGGCCCTCCCTGGACAGGGCCAACCTGGGGCGCCCGACGTGGGTGACGAGCAGCGAGGCGGCCAGCACGAGCGCGCTCGCCGCGGCGACGGCGAAACCGACGAGCACGGCGACCACGCCCAGGCCGGCGGCCAGCGCCCCCAGGCCGAGCGCGGCGGCCAGGACCGTGTTGACCAGCGATTCGAAGATCACCCCCACCGCCGCGGCGTAGACCGCGCCGCAAGTGTCCGCGGAATAGCCTAAGAGGTTGACCAGAACGAAGGATGCGACGAGCACCGGACCGGCTCGCAGGAGCTTGACCGCCACTACGTTGGCCATCAGCGAGTCGATGGCTCTTCGGTCGCGGGCCACCTGGCGGGTCAGAAAGCGATCGAAGCCCATGTCAACAGGGATGTTGGCCACTTCGGCCCACGCGAAGGCGAAGACGTAGACGCCCAGGCCGTCGACTCCCACATGGCGGGCGAGCACGAAGACGAGGGCCAGCGAAGCGAACTTGGCCACCAGCTCGGCCACCGCCCGCACGGCGCTGTTGCGCGCCGCCCGGTCAGCCGTTCGTTCGCTGGCCGTCAGGTCGGTCGGTGCTCTACCCACGAGCGCTCGCTGCGCCTCCCCGGCGCGCCAGGCGGCGGACGGCTCCACCTGCGTACGCGCGCCCCGCTCCGAGCGCGAGCAGCACCCCGGGCACCGGATCCTCAGCGGACCACATGGCCCCCGCGCCCCCGCGCGCGGGCCTCGTCGCCAGCCGCCGCGGCTCACCCTTGCACGCCACCACCAGCTCTCCCTCCAGCCAGCGGTAGCGAACCCCGAGGCGGTAGGCGGGCGGCGGCGCCGGCCGCCCGCCGACAGAGCCCTGATGCCAGACGGCCGACAGGTTGACCCCCGCCGCAGTGGCCAGCGGCAGGGAGCCGTAGAAGCGCACGTTCACGTCGCGCAGCATCGCGGCAGCCCGATCGACCAGCTCGGGGTCGGGCTCGACACTCACCGACAGGCTCGACGCTCCAGCCGCCGCGGGCCACAGGCGGATGGCCCGCGGCTGGAAGCAGCGCGCCGCCGCCGAGCCGTCGCGGTCGAGAACCACCGAGAGGGCGATCAAAGCGCCCGCGGCGCGCTCCTGGACGATCACGGGCTCGCGCGGAGGCAAGCCGCCAAGGAGGGCGCCGAGCTCATCGGGCCGGGACCCGGGAACGAAAGGATCGCCTCGCTGGGCAGCTCGTGGGCGTGCCGCGCCAGCGCGCCGACCGCCTGCTCCTGGCCGGGAAAGACGACCGACGGCCCCGACCAGCGACCAGCTCTCCGATCCGCGCCGCGAAGGCGCTATCGTCGCTCGAGGACGGCCCGAGGCTCCGCACGATGGAGTGGCGCGACCACAGAGCGGGAAACGTGCGGCTCGGGGCCAGGACGCGGACGAGGACGCGCGCAAGTCCCAGTGCGCGACGTCGGCGACCGCCGCCCGGGACTGGCCATCCGCGACTAGGGCCCCGGTCACCACGATCCTACGGCTAAGGCCTCGCGTCCGCACGTCGCAGCAGGCGCTTGAGCGTCTGCTTCTGCGTGGACGTCAGGCGCTGTCCGAACTCATGACGCACCTGAGCCGGAGCGTAGAGCGCCCGGGCCAGCCCGTAGCGCCGCCCGCGCGGGATCAGCGACTGCCACACGACCTCATCCTGCTCGTCGCTGAAGCGGCTCTTGTACTCCTGGGCCCCCGGCCCGAGGTCAAAGCGGGTGCAACCCCGCTCGAGGCCCATTCGGATCGCCTCGACGAGCCCGACCAGCGAGGGCTTGTAGGACGCGAACTCGTCGTCGAAGCCGCCGTTCCAGTAGGAGATCTCGCCGCCCGCCGACAGGAACAGCTGCGAGTTGATCACCTTGCCGTCGATCTCCAGCGAGACGAGGTGAAAGCGCTCGGGCCCGAGCGCCCGACCCGCGGCAGCCAGCATCCCGAGGGCGCCGGGAGGCAGCGCGCTCGATCCACCTCGCCAGTCCCAGCGCGCGTTGTGCAGCCGCTCGAAGTGGACCAGATCCCGCTCGATCTCCTCCAGAGTCCCCGCGACACGGAAGACACCACCGTCCTTTTCGAGCTTGCGGCGCGCGCGACGCATCTGCTGGCGGAAGTTCGACGATCGGGTCCCGAGCCACTCGTCCACCGTGCCGCCCGCAAGAGGGACGACGGGCGCCGGGACGGCAGGCTCCCGGAAATGCCAGGCGGGACGACCGCCCGGTCCCGCGCAGCGAAGGGTCGCCGGCCACATCGAGCCGGCGGGCACTCCATCGAGATCGATCCGCGCGGGCGGGGGCGCGCCGGCCGCGAGCGCCCTCGCGATCTCCTGAACGGCCTCGGGCTCGGCCAGCGGCTCGATGCGGGAGGACAGATCGGTCGCGAGGGGTGACCAGGTCCAGAGGCCGCCCCGCCAGGGTGCCGCGTAGAACGGTGCGACCCCGACCAGGCGATCGCCCTCACGCGCGACCACTACGCGCAGCCTTGCCCCGTGCGGCGCAACGTGGCGCCACCACGCCATGAGCCATCCCGGCGCGCAATACGGCATCCCGGCGTCGACGGCCATACGGTCCCATTCGGCGACGGCCGGCGCGACCGCGTCCGGACTGTCCAGCACTTCGACGTCTAGGGCCACGGCATTCAGGGAGCGTGAGAGAGTACAGCCTGTCGCGCCCTCGGCCGGTTCTCCCGAACTTGAGTCCGGCCCCCAAGACGCCGATACAACCTGCCCTGGGAATGCCCGCCGACAGCGCGACACCCGAGCCACCGCAGGCGGCGGCCAGCCACCAGGCCGCCGGCCACGCGGCCGGGGAGCGGGCAGCGAAGAACACCACGGTCAGAGCGGCCGGCGAGATCGTCGGGAAGCTCGGCTCGCTCGTCCTGCTCGCGGTGCTTGCGCGGGCGGTCGGCGACGCCCGGCTCGGCATCTTCGTCTTCGGGCTCGCGTGGGCGGAGGTGACGGTGACGCCGGTGGGACTGGGGATCGACCAGTACCTGCTGCGCCGGGTGGCCGCCGACCGCAGCCACGGCGCCGCCTACTTCTGGAACGCGATGTACCTCAAGATCCTGCGTGGGATACCGATAGTGATCGGGTCGATCGTGGTGGTCCACCTGCTCGACTACCCCACCGAGACCGAGTTGACCGTGTCCGTCCTCACGCTCGGGCTGCTGTTCGACACGATGGCGCGAACGCCGTCCAACTTCTTCGAGGCGTTCGAGCGCAATGAGCTCGTGGCCACCACTATCGTCGTGCAGCGTCTGCTGGCGGCGACGCTCGGTCTCGCGGTGCTGCTCGCCGGCTTCGGGGTCGTGGCCGTGGCGATCACCTTCTCCATCGGGGCGGTCGTCCGCTTCGCGATGTCGATGCTGCTGTTGCGCACGCGGCTGGGCTGGCCAGAGGTGATCATCCCCGGCGACACGCGGCGTGAGATCCGCAAGCGCAGCCGGACGTTCACGGCCCAGGACGTCTTCGGGCTCGTCCTCGCCCGCGCCGATGTGCTGCTGCTCGGTGTCCTCGCGACCGACGCCGTCGTCGGACTGTACGGGTCGGCCTACCGTCTGTTCGAAGCCACGACGTTCATCAACGTCGCGCTGGCCGGCGCGTTCGCGGCGATGTACACCTATCTGGGCCGCGATACGTCACCGACGCTGGGCGCCGTGTTTCAACGCTCGATCAAGCTCGCCGTGGCGCTGCTGCTGCCGATTGCCCTGACCCTCGGTCTGCTGGCCGAACCACTCTGTCGCGCCTTCTTCGGTCCCGATTTCGCCGACGCCGCCGACCCGCTCCGGCTCCTGGCGCCGGTCGTGGTGCTCTTCGGTGTGATGGTGCTGTGCAGCGTGTTGGTCCTCTCACGCGCGCACCCTCGGCGGATGGTCTACACGGTCGCGGCGGCCGCAGTGGTGAACGTCGGGCTAAACCTGGCTCTGGTGCCGATGCTCGAGGGCGTGGGGGCGGCCCTGGCCATGCTGGTGTCGATGGTGGTCTACGCGTCGATCGCGCTGCGGCTCGCCGTGCTGGAAGTGGGGAGCATCAACTGGCTCTCGATGCTGGCCGCCCCGGCGCTCGCGGCGATCGCCATGGCCGTGCCGCTGCTGCTCCTGGAGGGCCTGTGGCCGCTTGCCATCCTGGCCGGCACGGCGGTCTACGTCGGCGTCTACGCCGCCGTCGATCGGATGGTGGACCCCGATGACCTTCGCTTCGTGGTCGACCTGGCCCGGCGACGGCTGCCCTTCGCCGACCCTCCGGCGCGCAGCGAAGGACCCTCGTGAGCCGCTGGACCTGGTTGACGCCGGCCGCCCGTGCCCTGCGCGCGCGCCGTTCGCTGATCCTCGCCTACCACGGGATCGCCGAGTCCAGCGCCGAAGTCGACCCCGAGTTCCTCCGGGTCTCCCCCAAGGCGTTTCGCGGTCAGCTCGACGTCCTGGTGGGGGCGGGCTTCGAGGTCGTCACGGTTGCAGAGCTGGCGCGCCGAGCGGCCGGCGGCCCGCCGCCGCCCGGCCTGGTGGCCTTGACGTTCGACGACGGGATGGCCGACAACCACTCGGTCCTGCTGCCAATCCTGCGCGACTACGGCCTGCCGGCGACGATCTACGTGGCGACGGGCCTGATCGGGAGGGCCAATCCGTGGATGAAGCCGGGCACCGGCCGAATGATGGTCGAGGACGAGCTGCGCGAGGTCGCCGCGGCCGGGGTCGAGCTCGGCGCCCACACGGTCACACACCCCAACCTCGAGGAGCTGGACTACGACGCCTGCCTCCGAGAGATGATGGAGAGCCGCGATTTCCTGGCCAAGCTGACGGGTCATCCGGTGCGCACCTTCGCCTACCCGTTCTGCAAGTACGGAGAGGCGGCCGTGCGCGCGGCGCGCGGCGCGGGCTTCGAGGCGGCCGTCACCTGCCAGTGGCGGGGCTCCTGGGCACCGTTTGAGATGAAGCGCGTGATGATCACCGGCAAGGACGGCCCGGCCAGCTTCGCCCTCAAGCTGGCCGAGCTCTACGGGCCACTGCTAAACTCCTCCGCCGGCCGCTTCACACGATGGGCGACACGGAGGGCGCGGCGCCGCGCGCGTGCCGTCATCGAGGCCCGTCGCCGGTTCTGACACGCTTCGGAGTCCAGATGTCTGGGCTCGGGCTCAAGCCTCGAGAAGTGGCTCCCGAGACAACGCTCAGTGGCCTCCCTCTTCCTCAAGCACCGACTCCGTGTCGGCTCCTTGTCGGCGCTTCTCGTCGTCACCAGCGCGGTGATCGCCGCGCCTGCCGCGGGGGCACCGCCCGTACCGAGGGTCGGCAACTGCCCGATCTTCACCCCGAGCAACCAATGGAACCAGCGCGTCGACCGGCTGCCCAAGCTGCGCGGCTCGTCGAACATGATCAGGCGTATAGGTCGCACGCTCCCGCTTCACCCCGACTTCGGCTCCGGCCGCTGGCGAGGCGGCCTTATCGGCATCCCCTATACGACGGTCGACCGGTCCCAGAGGCCCAAGCCGATCGCATTCCGCGATGCCGCGTACTCGGACCCGGGGCCGTACCCGATCCCGACCACCGCTCCCATCGAGGATCGTCCTGACCGCCACGTCATCACCGTCGACACCCACAACTGCCGCCTGTACGAGGTCTATGGGGGCTCTCGGCGACCGGGCGGGCGCACGTGGCGCGGCGGCTCCGGTGCTACATGGGACCTCCGCTCCGACCGTCTGCGGCCGAACGGGTGGACGTCCGCCGATGCCGCGGGGCTCCCCATCTTCGCGGGCCTGGTCCGTCACGACGAGGTCGAGCAGGGGGAGATCGGGCACGCACTCAGGATCGCCGTGCCCATGACACGTAGGGCGTGGATCTACCCGGCCCGCCACGCCTCGTCGAAGCTCCGCGACCCCGCCCTCCCCGCCATGGGGCAGCGCCTGCGCCTCAGGTCGAGCGTGAAACCGAACCGCTTCCCGCCGCAGGCCCGGGTCATCGTACGGGCGCTCAAGCGCTATGGGGCCCTGGTCGCCGACCACGGCGCTTCGAAGATCCATCTGACCGGTGCGCCCTCGGCCGAGTGGAACATGTCGCAGGTATTCGCGCTCTCGCGCCTGCGCGCTCGGGACTTCGAGGCGGTCGACACCCGGTCGCTGCCTCGCCCGTCGCCCTGAGCCACGCATTGCGGTCCGTCACCTGACACTGAGGGGCCGGCCTCGGACGGAAGTCCAGAGCGCTTTGCCCCGGTTCCAGGATTCTCGCTTGGGACCGTTATGGAGAGTATGTCCTCCGCTCTGCACACCGCCCGCGCTCGGCTCACCATCCTGCTCACTCTGGTGATCGCCATGGCCGCCCCCGCAACCTCCTCCGCCGCCGAGCAGCTTCGCGGCGCCCAGGTTCACTCGCTCTGGGCGAGCTCCTCGATCGCGCAGTCCGAGCGCGAGCTCGACATGCTTGCCGATGCGGGTTCGAACTCCGTGCGCATCGACATCTCCTGGTCCAGCCTCGAGACGGACGGCAAGGGGGAGTACTCCCCCTGGTACGTCGAGAAGGCGGACCGCATCTTCCAGCACGCCGCCGAGCGCAACCTGAAGGTCGTCGCGGTGCTCTGGTCCGCCCCGTGCTGGGCATCGGCGGCTCCCGAATCCCTGCGCCAGGGCTGTGGGGGCGCGTGGTGGGACCGCGGCGTCGAGCGCTACGCGCCGCGGGACATGAACGACTTCGGTGACGCCGCCCAGTTCGTCGCCAAGCGCTGGGGATCGAAGCTTGCCGCGCTGGAGGTCTGGAACGAGCCGAACCTCGCAGACCAGTACTCGCTCCGCGCCAGCGACCCGGCAGCAACCGACGCCGCCCTGCTGAAGGCCGCCTACCCGCGCATCAAGCGCGAGGCACCCCGCCTGCCGGTGCTGGCGGGCGTGCTTTCCGGGTCAGACGGCGACTTCCTCGAGCAGCTCTACCGCAACGGCATCAAGGGGAACTTCGACGGCGTCTCGGTCCATCCCTACAACGAGTGGCGCGACCCCGACGACGCCTGGAAGGACGAGTACAAGCGCTGGAGCTTCCGCAAGGGCGTGCCGTCGATTCACAAGCTCATGAGCGACCACGGCGACGGGGCCAAGGGCATCTGGCTGACCGAGTTCGGCTTCTCGACTTGTGGCAACGGCGACCGTTGGTGCGTCAGCGACGCCGACCAGGCCGAGTACATCAAGGACTCCTTTCGGATCGCCCGCCGCTGGGACTACGTCAAGGCTGCTCTGGTCTACAACCTGCGCAACAAAGGCACCAGCCCGAGCGGTCTCGAGGACCAGTTCGGGATGCTCCACCGCGACTTCAGCCCCAAGCCGGCCTGGGCCGCGTACCGCCAGGCGATGGCCGCTACCGACGAGCCCCAAGTGTCGCTGCGGAAGGCAGTGGTCAGCGCCCGCGGAGTCGTCCGCGTGCGGCTTGCCTGCGGGGGAAGCGCCGGCGTATGCGCGGGCACGACCACCATCGTCACAAGGCCGATTCGCCAGCGCGCGGGCCAGCCCAAGCGCCCGATGCGACTCGGCTCCCGCCGCGTTCGCATCAGGGCGGGACGGAGCAAGGTCGTCAAGTTCGTCATCCCGAGGCGCCATCGCGCGCTGCTGCGACGCCTCAAGAAGGTCCGTGCACAGGTAACGGTGCCCTCCGCTCGACGAAGTGCCGCCCACCGCCCGAGGCGCCCTGCCCTCTACACGCTCCACACGGACAAGATCGCACCGAGGTAGGCCTCCGGGGCCGGCGCTAGCCTGCGGGCATGGCGCCTCTCGCCCGTTCCGGGCGACCGAATGAGTTGCGGTTCGGCGGTCTGGTCGCCGTGGCGGCTGCATTCGTGGGCGGTGTATATGCCTTTACGGCGTACGCGGTGAGCCCATTCGCACTGCCCGCGGCCGTTCTCGTGCTCACGGTCGTAGTAGTCACGTTTGCCCGGCCGGCATGGGGACTAGCCGGGGCTCTCGTGGCGGTGCCGATGGAGGCGATCGGCCTGACCATCGGGGGCGGTGGCTTGTCGCCTTCCGAAGGAGTGCTCGCGCTCGTCGGCGTAGCTTGGGTATGGCGCGTACTGGTCCACCCGGACACGGTCGTCAAGCCGCAGCTGCGTGATACACCCTTGCTCCTGCTGCTCGGCGTCATCGCTATCGGTATAGCGATCGCTCAGGAGCCGGGCCCGGTCCTACGGGTGTTCGTCCTCTGGACGCTCTTCTATTTCGTCTACCTGCAGGTTCAGTCGTTCAGCGATACCGAGATGCGGCTCGTGGTGATCGCGTTCCTGCTGGGTGCAGCGGTCCTCGGGGGCATCGGGGCGCTCGACTACCTGCGCTCGGGCAACCAGACGCTGTTCGCGGCCGGTGAGTTGACCGGCGCACGGGCTGCCGGCACATTCGCCGATCCGAACTACTACGCATCCCTGCTGGTGTTGGCCTTGATGCCGGCCCTGGCGCTCGTGCTGGCCGATGTGCGCCGCTACAGCGTGCTGGCCCCGGCCTGCGCGGTCACCTTCGCGGGCATCGCGCTGTCCCTCTCGCGTGGCGGGCTCGTCGGCTTCTTTGGCGGTGCGCTGTTGCTCCTGGCCTGGAAGCGAGCCCGCTGGGTCGCTGTCGGACTAGTCCTAGTGTTCACAGTCCTGACGTTCGCGAACGCGAACCCACTCGTGGGCAACGAGCAGGTCAATGTCGTAGAGAAGCGGCTCAGCACGCTCTCCGCGCCGGAGCTCGGGGCGAGTAACCGGCGCCCGGAGATCTGGGCGGTAGCGCGCGGCATCGCCGCGCAGCACCCGTTCTTCGGCGTGGGCGTGAACCAATTCCAGTTCGAGGCGGGACGCCGCAACCTGACCCAGTACGGAGCGCCGTTCGAAAACGCGCACTCCGTGTTCTTCTCGCTGGCCGCCGAAACGGGCCTAATCGGACTTGCCGCTTTCACTGCCTTCCTCATCCAGCTCGCCGCGCGGGCCGCACGGGGTCTGAGGACCGAGCAGCGGATGCGCTACGCCCTGACGCTCGGTTGCGCGGCCGCGCTGCTCGGCTTCGTTCTGCAGGGCCTCACGGTCGCGCAGATACGGGTGCCGGTGATCGCGGGAACCTTCTTCGTGCTCGCCGGCACGCTCACGGCACTTGCCGACCGCGCGGGGTCGCCAAGTGAACCCTCGACGTGAGCCGGTCGGTGCTCCACGTCGCCCAGCCCTGGGACGCCGGCGTCCCGCGCGTCGCCGCGGCGCTGGTCAGCGACCAGATCGAGCGTGGCTTCGAAGTCAGCGTCGCCTCGCCCCCCGACGGCGACCTGCACCTCGCAGCCCAGAGTGCGGGCGCGCGCTGGCTGCCTTGGGCCGCCACGCGAGACCCCGGGCCGAGCACGCTCGTCGAGGGGCGGCGCCTGGCCGCGATCCTCGGCCAGGTCGATCCAGACCTCGTCCACCTGCACTCCGCCAAAGCCGGCCTGGCAGGCCGACTCGTGCTGCGTGGCCGCCGGCCCGTAGTGTTCCAGCCTCACTCTTGGAGCTTTGAGGCCGCCGGAGGCGCCATCGCGCGGGGGGCGGTCGCCTGGGAGCGGTTGGGGGCGCGCTGGGCCGATGTGATCGTCTGCGTGAGCGCCGATGAGCGGCGACGTGGAGAGCAGGCCGGCGTTCGGGCCCGCTTCGCCGAGATCCCGAACGGCGTGGACCTCGCGCGCTACGCGGCGGCGACCACCAAGGACCGCAGTACCGCTCGCGCCAGGCTCGGCGTAGCGCCCGACACGCCGCTGGCAGTGACGGTAGGAAGGCTTTCGCGGCAAAAGGGCCAGGATGTCCTGCTGGCCGCCTGGCGCCGGGTCCTCGAGCGCGTGCCCGATGCGGAGCTCGTGCTGGTCGGCGACGGCCCCACCCGCGCCGAGCTCGAGGCGCTCGGCGTTCCCCGAGTGCGCTTTGCCGGCGCAGGCCAGGACGTTGCGGCGTGGCTCGCGGCGGGCACCGTCATCGTGCTTCCCTCGCGCTGGGAGGCCGGCCTGTCGCTTGTCGCGATGGAGGCGATGGCGTCTGCGCGCAGCGTCGTGGCGGCCGATGTGGCCGGGATGCGTGAAGGGCTCGCGGAGGGCTCGGGCACGGTGGTGGGGATCGAAGCGGTCCAACCGCTGGCCGATGCGGTCGCGGAACGGCTCGCCACCCCCGGGCTCGCCGACCGCGAGGGCGTTGCCGGGCGCCGCCGCGTCGAGCGGCACTACGACCTGCGGGTGGCCTCGGGTCGGATGGCCGAGCTGTACCAGGAGACCATCGAGCGCCGCGCGGGCTAGCTCGCCGCCGCCTCGCGCAACACGGCGACCAGCCTCCGCGCGCATTCGGCTGCGTCGGGATGGCCGGCCACGGCTTCACGCGCCGCCGCGCCGGCCGCTGCTCGTTCGCTCGGATTGGTCAACCGTCCGAGTGCGCGCGCCACGGCGTCGGGGTCGCCCGTGGGCACCGCCGCGCCGGCGCGGTCGCCGTCCAGGCGCCGGGTCACCGCGCCGGTCCCGGTGGCGATCACCGGGATCCCCGCCAGCATCGCTTCGAACGCCGAGGTGCCGAAGCCCTCTGAGTTCGGCGCGCGCCGTGCGCCTGGCCGGGTCAGGACGGCGAGTGCCTCGAATGCGGCGAGCCAGTGGCTCACGCCCGGCACGTGCCCCAGGAAGTGGACCCGCTCGGCGACGCCGGCGGCGGCGGCGACCGCTCGCAACCGATCGGTCTCGCCGGGCGAGGAGTGGTCATCCTCGCCCGCGACGAAAAGCGTCCAGGTGCGGGCCTCGGGCCGCACGAGCGCTGAAACGGCGTCGTCGACCCCCTTGAACGGGACGAGCCTCCCCACCATCACCAGCGCGGGTCGATCATCCAGGGGGACCCCACGCGCGCTCAGCTCGGCGCGCGCCTCATCCCGCGGTGCGGGCAGCCGATCCGGAAGCGGCGGCGGGATTATCACGGCGTCGGCGCGCTTGACCGGAGCGGCCAGCTCCTCGACGGCACCGACGACCCGGGTCGAGAGGCGCCCAACGGGCACGGCAAGCACGCGGTCATAGCCGTGGTCGTGCTTGGCCCAGACAGTCGGAACCCCCGCGACGCGTCCGGCGGGGGCGGCGATCATCTGGGCCTTGAGCACATTGCCGAGGACGACGTCTGGTGGGCCGCGGCGCAGAGCACGTGCCAACCAACCGGTGGGGCGCAGGAGCTCGAGCGGATTGTTGCCGACCGGGTGCACCACCACCGGTATCCGGCGCGCCTCGAGCTCGGCGCGCATCGGTCCGTCCTTTAACAGGACACAGCTCAGGGCAAGCTCGTCCGTCGCGTCGATCAGCCGCAGGAGCCAGCTCTCCGACCCGCCGCGCTCGGCGTAGGGCTGCACGACCAGCGTCCGCAGTCGTCGGCTCACTTGCGCCGTCGCTCGAGCTCGTCGTAGAGAGCGGCGATGCCGTCGAACTGTACGCGGCGATCGTGATGCGCCTCGACCCAGGCGCGACCGGTGCGACCTTCGGCGTCGGCCAGGTCGGCATCCTCCATGCGTCGCACGACCGCAGCCAGAAGGTCGGCGGGCGCGTGTGGAGCGACTACGGCCCCCGCCCCGTCGACGACGACCTCGCGCATTCCCGGCACGTCGGTCACCACGACGCTGCGCGCGGCGGCCATCGCCTCGAGGACCGACAACGACATGCCCTCCCACCGTGACGGCTGAACGACCAGCGAGGCGGCCGCCAGCCAAGACCGCGGATCGTCGGTCTGACCCACCAGCTCGACGCCCTCGACCTCCCGGGCAGCGAGGTCGCGCCGGTCCGGCCCGTCGCCGATCAGGGCCAGACGGGCGCCCGGGACCGCCGCGCGCACATCCGGCCAGACATCCAGCAGGGCCGCCTGGTTCTTCTGACGGTGAAGGCGCCCGAGGCAGATGGCCAGCGGCTCACCCCCGAGCCCCAACCGTACGCGGGCAGCCCCTCGGTCGCCCGGTGCGGGCCGGGTGAACGAGGCAAGGTCGATGCCATTGGGCAGGACCCGAAACTCGGCTCGCACGCCCTCCGCGCCGCCCAGCCGGCGTTCATCTTCGCTCACGCACAGGACCACGTCGGTCAGGCGGGAGCCAACCCGCTCCCACAACAGCGCAGCATCCCGGACCCGTCCCGTCTTCGCGAAGAACGACCACGAGTGCGGCTGCATGATCGTGGGATATCGCCGCCGCACCAACAGCCGGCCGACCAGCCCGGCCTTGCTCGAATGCAGATGGATGACCTCGGGACCGAACGCATCGATGATTCGCGTGAGCCGGACAAGCTCCCGCGGAAGGCTCGGGCCCGGCTCGGGCCTGGCGTCCCACGGAAAGACGCGCACCCCTCCTGCGAGCAGGTCGTCCAGCAGCGGTCCGCCGCCTGGGACGGCCACCGCGACGGTGGCCCCGCGATGCACCTGGTCGAGGGCCAGGTCGCGGATGAACACCCCCACCCCGCCCACCGTCGACTCGCAGACGTGCAGTACCCGCTGGGTCAGGAGCACGGACCCAAGCGACCCTAGCTGGAGTCGTTCGTTTCAGAGGGGCGCGCGACGGCCAGCTTGGCCAGCTCCCGTTCATTTTGCTTGCGCTGCGATCTCCTGCCCCTGGTCCTGCCTCTCCCCTTGCCTTCGGACAGGTAGTAGTCGTAGCTCTTGGTCTCGAGCATGGGATCGCGATTGAGGACGAGACCCAGCACCTGCGCCTCGACCGCAGACAGCTGCCGCAGCCCTTCGCGCACCGAGCGGTCCGTCGAGCTGTCGAGGTCGATGACCATGAGCGTCCCGTCGAGCCAGCTGCCCATCACCGAGGCATCGGCGCCGACGCTGAGCGGAGGGCAGTCGAACAGCATCAGATCGCCGAGGCTGAGGAGCTCAGCCCCCATCCGTCGCGCGAACTCGGAGTCGAGTAGCGCGGATGGCGTGGGGGGCAGCGGACCGGCCGGCACGATCGAGATGTTGGGAAGGCCGGTTGGATGTACGACGTCCTCCACGGAGGCGGTGCCCACCAGGTAGTTGCTGAATCCCGGCCGGATCGGCTCCGGATGGTCGGGCATGAGCGCGCGCTGGAGCGCGGGGCGGCGAAAGTCCGCCTCGATGACGATCACGTCGAGTCCCGCCTCGGCACTGGCGATGGCCAGCTGGGTGACAGTCGTCGTCTTGCCCTCTTCGGCCTCGCCGCTCGTCACCGCGATGGAGCGCGCCGGCCGCCCTACCGTGGCGAACTGCAGGTTCGTGCGCAGCAGACGGTAGGCCTCGACGAAGGCGGCACCGGATTTCTCCGATCGGCCCCGGCGGGGCACGCGCGCCAGCACCGGCGGCTCGAAACGCGCCTCGATCTCCT
>JAABUS010002310.1_pt1 | contig 36595 bp, 8 predicted proteins | sample 5560161 | NCBI WGS metagenome assembly JAABUS01 (sample SAMN10711885, study PRJNA513376) | rock metagenome | isolation source: Antarctica rocks | place: Antarctica: Victoria Land, Trio Nunatak nord | collected 2016-01-04
AATTAATTAATAATTTAATAGAAATAATTAATCTATTTAATTTAATTAATAAATAAATATAGTAGATTATTTTTATATTATATATTACTATTGTGCATTAATTAAAAAATAATTAAAAATCTAGATTTAAACTTATTTTATACTATTTTTAGTATTCTTGATATTTTTGACAATTCGATTTAATTTCTAACGTTAAAATTAAGAATTAAGTCGAATCGAATTAATTCGATTTTAAAATAATAGAAATTAAATCGAGTTTTAAGTCGATTTCTAATATTGAAATTGTTGAATCGAGTTAATTTTAAAACTTGAAATCGAAACTCGACCCAACAGTTAATCTACTAAATATATCTACTAAATCTATTAATAGATAAAAATTACTATTTATTTTACTATTACTAGATCGATCAATTAGCAATTTAACAATTTAGAAAATTCGATAATTAACTCAAAATTTATTAAATAGCAAAAAACTAAATCTTGATATTTTTTTTCGACTCTATATTTTACGATTTTATCTAAAATATTTAATTTAGAACTTTCTATTGCTTTTTTTATTCTAATTATTTTGCGCAAAAATCTATAAAGTTTATTTATTAATTTTAGATTTTTTCCAAGCAATATAACAATTTCGAATTCGATCAAAAATACTCGATATATTAAAACAAAAAAATTAATTGTCTTAAAAATAGTTAAATTAATAGCAAAACAACAATAAGCTAAAATAAATACCAAAAAAAAGATATAAAAACTATATAGACTAGAAATATAGAATAGTTTTAAAACAAAAACAAAAAAAAGTTGTTTAACAATTTAGACAACAACAATTTAATTAACTCTTCTTTTCTATATATTAAATTTCAAAAAATATTGTAAACAATTTTTAGATTTTTTTTTACAAATAATATATCTAAATAAGAATAAAAACTTGTTTTAAATATTTAATAATACTACAAATTAATAGAAAACAATTGTATAAAGTACAATTACTATTATATTATTTACAAATTTATTAACAAAACTTGTATTTTCAAAAATTATCTAATTAAAAAATATCGAATCAACTCTATTAATCGATAGATTATTGCTACAACTATTTATAGCAAAAGTATCGAAATAACTCTTTTTTGTTTGTTGACAAAAAAAAAGAAACAAAAGAATAGACAATTAAATATTAATATAGTTAAAAAAATAAACAAAAAACATCTAAAATATCTTTATATAAAATAAACTATTATAGTAAATATAGAGTTTTTACAAATATCTAACAAAAACTTTAGAATATTTTTATATTACTTATATTAATTAATTTGCAAACAAGTTGTTTTCTTTTGTATTTAATACAATTAAATTTAGAGTTTATTTATTATTTTAGAAAAATTAAAAGTATTTGCGATATCTTTTGTACTTTGCAATATTCTTTATTTATATTATATATAATATCTAAATTTTCTCTAATAATTTTGTTTTTCTAGATAATATTATATATTTTATCGATAAAACAAACAATTTGCAAATTATTCTACTAATATTAAAAGAACTTTAGAGTAAATATAGTAATACAAATATAATTGTTGAATGCATCGAGAATAGCAGGAGCCTGGAGACAGCATCGGAAAGTGACGAAAACAAGGATCGAATCGAAAACGCACACTCCTACAGCATAACCCAACCAAAACTCGCATACTGGCACGGGAGCTTGAATCGGCCAAGTCCTCTGGTTAATAGGTAGACATGGGACTGAGCGACATCCATGTCCCGGCTGTGGAAGGTCAGCAAGAAGCTCATCTTCTCATTTACCACGTTAGGCGAGGACTTCGCAAGGATCTACCGAACCGAGCAGCTCCTTCGTCCCTGAAATATACTGTGAACATTGTAGAATGGAACAGCGAGGTGTCTTGACAGTGCTGAATTCTTCTACATATATAGAGACTGAATCGTGGCTCGATAATCTCTCCAAAACCAAGCTCTTCTGGTGTCTACTAACTCTTGAAGATATATCTTCTGTGTCACTTATCTTCAGAGTTCAACTCGAGGCTGGTAGAGACTTATACGTTACTCATTATCTGAGATCTTTTCCTAAAATCTAGGATTCTATCTGAGATGACCTATGAGTACAATGCCAGCTCCGTACGCTCCACCCTCCTCGAGCAATTTTGACCAAACCCTCGGCATCGCGATCAGAGCAGACAGAGAACTTCTTATCGTTATTGCAATGGGCAGAGACGGTCCCAAGGTTACCATGCAGCGGCTACAGAGGTGGTACTGGACTGGAGCCGCCATCGCCTGTGCCGCTGAGAGGAGATTCCATGCCTTCTTTCGTTTATGTCACGATAGGAACAACAACGACAACTACTCTCTCCTTCCTGGACCCGAGCGACTAAAATTCTCCTGGCTTGTCCGACAAGGGAATCTTTCCACGAAAGACCTTTCCGGTTCTTATACTTCACTACTGCTCGGACTGTATCATTGAGAAGAGTAGCAAAAGGAGTTGCACAAGGTGAAAACTCATGCGCTGATCTCTTACAGGAAGAAGAAGAAGAAGACATGCAGGGTTCGGCCCAGAAAGAGCGCCATGAAGTGAAGATGAGGAAGTGTGCCGAAACCGAGTAGAAGCCAAAATCTTCTGCAAAACGCAGGTCTAACGAAGGTTTCGACGAAATATCCCCAGAAGGGAGAATGGGATGCCACGAATTACAAGGCCCTGAGTTTTCACGATATCAAGCAATACAATACCCGCAACACCCACAGTACCAACGGTATATTTCTATAATCGTGGATATGATGAGACTACCATTGACGACATTACTTGAGACCTGATCCAAGATGCAATCAGCGAAGAAGCTCCCTCCCGCGATCTGAGCTCACCTCTTCCCTCGGCCTTCAGCTCCCTTACCACGTAGCTTTCCAACATCATCACCCTACGCACGAGTAGCACGCGTGCCTCTCAATCAACCCATCAGCAGGTAATGAACTTGATTTGGCCCTTTCAGCTTATGTCAATAGCTTCGAGATACCAGCATGCCATCCCACGTCGCCTTCAGCCACAACTCACATTTCTCTGCCTATCTCACTGGTCCTCCCCGAAAAAACCCTATCCAACCTAGAATAGCGGGCCGTTCACGTATGCCCTCCATAGCCCGCCATATGTCCATTACACTTCAACCTACCTCGCTTCAACGCGCCCGCACGATACTATTCATGTTCCAATCAGAGAATGTAAACTCCTAGCTAAGAGTTCCTCAGAGCTTCAAATCAAGCCTACGCGTACTGACGGACCTTTGGATCCCCGGGAGCTCAAGTATATGCGTATTTTCAAAGCAAGGGGCATTCTTCTCGATGAGTCATATGATCATGGGCAGGGGATTGACGCTCGACTCAACGCCGTTGCCATGAGCGCCGAGTCTGCCTAGGACGACAGCGTCCAAGGACAGGATGCCACGAAAGGCATTCGCATTCGAAGAGACCTCCAGAGAAAAATTAAGTCAAGTCCTCAAAGCGAATCGTCCAATCCAAGCCAACAATCGTGAAATAAACCGTTTAAAAAACGATCCGAATATTCAAAAAATATACCAAGGAAGATCCAGCGGGTTCTTTGAGAGACCATCGTTTATGGCGACTGGAACGTAGAGTCGCACAAAAACGACAAAGAGGCGGCTTCGAAAGTCCAAGAGGACGACGATGAGGACGAGTACAAGGTCCACGACACCACCGAGTACGACGTCGCCGACATAATCACCGATCTGGACGCTTCTCCCGGGCTGCCAAATATATGAAGACCAAAAAAGAATAATCGACGCGTAGGCCATGAACTAAGAGAAGGCTTCAAAGAACGAACAAAATCGAAGGAGCAAATAGTGATTGTTCTCCGCGGCGAATGCGTACATCCAATGTTTCTAAAACGCAACCAGCTTCTCACTCATTTCTACCTGCAGTATCAGGAAATTCGCAACCCGCTGTCCTCAAAGAACCCATCAATTGGAGAATAGCACTATGCGATGATGCACGGGAACACTCAAGTGAAAGGAGGAAAGCAACGCGAGAAGGGTGTTCATCAGATCCCAATCACCACCGCAAACGGCATTCCTGTCCAGGGATCCACGAAACTTGCCTGCACGGGCGGTGACGTAGTATCGGAGGAGGATGTTCCTGACGATAACCAAGAAGATGATGCAAAGAACAAAGCCATCCTCGGAAAGAAATCCGTTGGTCACAGAGGACGACGTGAAACAGCAGGTCCCAGGGCAGGAAGACGAAGTTGGCTGAGTATCGGCGCCGAACCAATAGTCAAGGCATGAAGGGTGAAGATGGACGAGGGGGCCATCGCTTTTTGCTCAAGGGGGCATTTGTGAGCACTTTAAGAGGCCTGCAAGACAGGCGAGCCAAGAATGCGAAGATTGAGGGGTGCGGCTGAGTCCATCACATACTATTCAGTATGTGATTACCCCGCCTCCCTCTTCCTTCCTCGATCCTTCACGCGTTTGCCCGCCCACCCACGCCATTCTTCCTGTCACTTGTTTTTAGATAGGAGGCGTTTTCGGTTGCCTCGGGGTCTTTAGTGTTGGCTTTGGTTTCGCAGCAGTCCTCGTTGCAGCCGATGCCGCCCAAACGCATGTTTGTACGTTTTATCATGTGCCTTTTACATAGCAAGCAGTAGTCAAGAAGCTATGGTCATCAGGAGTCAGCCGCACCTCGGATACCACAATCCATCCCGGCTAGACGCTCGGCGAGCATCCTTCAGGAGGGGGACGTGCTCTTGGCCCGTTTACTGCAGCAAACGAAGGATGAGGTGGTGAGGGACGAATTTAGTAAAGCCGCGGTAAGGATTTCCCCTTTGACCCTCCGCATCTCATGGATTCCGCTTGGCCTGCATATTCCTTCGTCCTGTTGCCCAGAAGTTGTTCCCTTCCTATCCTGGTTAGTCCGCTATGGCTCGCTTGGCGACCAACGACAATAGCCTGCTAACCGTATCAGGAAGGGAGCAGACTTCTGGGCGGCCCGAGTACGAATTATACGAAGTGTACCTCCACCACTCACACCCCTCACCCAACCCAGCTCTGCCTCTGCAGCAAGCCTCTGCCTCTGCAAAGTTACAGCCTTCCATTATATAGTAATGGCCCAAGGCCGCCATTCCCAGCACTATCATCACACTCTGCCACCCCTCTATCTCCCCACGCACAGACACCACTCCGAGCCAACTACTCGTATAACCATCATCCATCGTCGCCATGGCTCTAATAGATCTGCTCGCCCTACTATTCCTGTCCTGTATCCTCCCCGTCGCTCATTCCCAGCACCAACGTGACGGCAGCATATCCCTCTGGACCGACTCCGAATGCAACTCCTACGGCACGACCCTACATTTCAGTGAACCCGATCCCATCATCCTGCACTTCACCCTCGCCCCGGACACCTGCGGCGTCCCCAGCGCCACCGTGCACAGCTACAAAATCAACACCTTCCCCGTCTGCGCCAACGGGACCGAGGCCACGTTCGACGCGTTCTCGCACTACGATTCTTCGAACTGCACCCAGCCTCCTACTGACGAGAATCCGCCTTCGGGGGGACTTGTGCAAAGAAACGGCATGGGGAGAAGACAGTTCCCCGCGATACCGGCGGGGACGTGTTTGGCACTCGTAGCGTTCAATTCCTTCGCGTTCACGTGCGAGGGCCTGAGCAAACGGGTCAAGTATACTTCGGGCGGCGCGACTTCACCGAGCTCATCGGCTTCCACAACTCCGGTGTCGACCCTGACCTCGAGCTCGACCATCGCCTCTTCAGCCCAGCCAGCCTCCTCTACCCGACCCTTTTCTTTTGGCGTGCTCCCGCCGAACTCGATAAACTCGACCTCGAATTCGAATTCCAGCTCCCAGGCCTCGGCCTCCCCGCCATCACCCACTTCGACCCCTTTTACAGGGGGGGCTGCTCATGTCGGTGCATGGTTGGGGAGTGGATTTCTTGGAGTGATGTGGTTATTCGGCGCACTGGCAACGATGGCATGACGTTTTGATATCGACCTTCAATCTAAAAGTTTCATCTTGTGAACGACAGTATCAATACGTCGCAACGATATACCAAATTTCTATCCCTTATCAGATATCATTACTCGGACCGCAGCATGAGGAGAACAGCAAACCGCATGAGAGAAACCAAAACGCGCAAAAACCAACTTCACTCAGCCAATAACTCTCCAACTTCCCACCTTCATAACCATCTCACCCCTCCCCAATATCAACCCCCAGCCCCATTCGCCCCCGTCACCACCAATCTCGCCCCCTCCACCTCCAGCTGCACTCGGGACTCCACCACAGAACCCGACATCGCATCCCCATCAGCCCTTGCTCTTCGGCTGGGGTCATTGGGGAGGTCAGGGGATGGGTTGGGGGTTGAAGGGACGTGAGTGTGGGGTTTGGATAAGATGGGAAGAGGGTAGCGACTGGATGGGGGGTGGAGGGCTCGTCGCGGGGTCTGGAGGCGCTTGGGAGGTAGGAACGGAGGCGAGGTTGCGGGCGGTGATTGAGGACTGGGGTTTTGCGGGGTGTAGGATTGTAGGTTGGACTTGTAGAGATCGGTGAAGGCAAGGTGGAGATCTTCGTGGGAGAAAGGGAGAATAAAGTGCTTTACGGCATGCGCTGTGTCTACTGTCTACGTCGTGAAAAGACCCACTCTCGCTTGTTCAGCCCGATGATATTCGAATAGTACCTAGAGGGAGGGAAGAAACAGCGTATAGAAATAATCAGCCAGACAATCTCATTATCAAGAAACTTCTGCAGCTCAAAACCGCTATTCTTTTGCGAGTCCCGTCATGTCAACCGTTCCCTCGTTCGCGGCAGTGACTTCCAAAACAGCTTTCGCGTTGAAGCAGGAACGATTATTGCATCAATACCCAAACGAGATCTTGCTACAGCAAGTCCTCCATCTATCGCATTGGATAGTCGAATAATAACGAACGTGTTCGTTGACGCTTCTTTCGAACCTATCCCATTTGGTCATAGCAATCATATTGGGATTTTGCTAGCTTAGGCTGAAATCTGAGGCTGTGAGACCTCCCAACTGATCTTGGCGATTGCTGGTAGATTACCAGGATTGTGATATCATTGAAAATGCGATACATATCACACCTCCTTCTAAACATTCCCGTTGATCTTCCTCGGTTCCTTCGCTGATATCTCGGTCTATCAAAAGTGACATCCATCGTGTAATACCGTGTCTAAAGCGGAACCCAAAACGCTGCATGATGTCTGTGGGAAACGCTATGGCGAGCTCGAGGAAGACCCCGCGAGGTTTCGTAATTACTGATCGCGATCAAAGAGTTGCCTAAGCCTCAATTGTTGAGTCGATTGTAATGGAGAAAGAGGTCTATCGCGACTGCCTAAATACATTCATGGCTCTTTGCTGATCGTAAACATGTGGCGAAGCGCGACTAACTCCACAATTATAGATTGTTGAATAATTGACTTAACATAGAAGACGTTGTTGTTAGCTAATCGCGATCTGAACAATTTAACAATTGTTGTCGATCGATCTCTTATTCGATCGATAAGAAGTAAATATTAGATCTTTTGCTCTTAATACTATTATTCTTGTCCTTCTTTGTTGTTTGAACATAGCTTCTAATCTTTAGTTCTGCAAATATATATATCTGCTTTTGTATAAAATTATAAAGTTCTACAAAAAGAAACAATTTGTCGAGATTCTATATAGATTATTCAACACTAATATATTCTCTAGCAACAATATTTATAGTCGCTTGTAATACTTCGAGTCGATTACAAAGCTTTCTAATATATAACTAAACAAAAGTAGAAAGATTTAATTTTAATTGTTCGAACTTTTAAAATATAGTAATTGACATTTTCTCTAGTATCTTTAAGTAATATTGATACAAGATTAGATTGATCGCGTCGGGTCGATTAATCGAGTTCGAATCAATTAATTGATTCGAATCTTAACAATTCGAGTTAATCCGACTCGAAAGTCTTGGCAAATCAATTTCTAAAGTTGAAATCGAAAATCGAGTTCAATCAAGTCGATTTCTAGAATTGAAATCGAAATTCGATCCAAAAAAACCGACTCGAATTGTTAAGACTATTTAAATAATTATATTATAATTATTAATAGTTAATATATAGTTAATAATTAATATATTTTTAACAATATTTAATTATTTAAATTATAATAAGATAATATATTATAGTAATATATTACTACTTTTTAGAAAGAAAATAATTAAATTGCATCTATAGACTCTATAGATCTTATAGATGCAAATTATATCTTAATATTAATTATTTAATATTTTTAATAGTATCTAGCACGCTTATAGATACAAATTATATCTTAATATTAATTATCTAATAATTTTAATAGTATTTAGTATACTTATAGATATAGGTAATATATTATAGTAATATATTATTGTTTTCTATAATAAATTAATAATTAAACAATATTTATAGAATTTAATTAGAAAATCTAAATTTAAACTTATTTTATACTATTTTTAGTATATCTTAGTATAATAATGTTATTTTCGATTTCTTGACAATTCGATTCGATTCCTAATATTGGAACCAAATATCGACTTGAATCGAATCGAGTCGATTTCAAAATAATAGAAATCGACTTAGATTTTAGATCGATTTCTAGAATTGAAATTGTTAGATCGAATTAGTTTCTAAAGTTAAAACCGAAATTCGATCCAACAATTAGTCTATACAAGATAACAAGATCTTAAAGCAATATATAATCGACTACTATTAATAGATATATTATTAATAAAGATTTTTATAATAGATTGTATATAGAGTTGCGATCAAGTTCGAAATTTATAATTTTCGCAAAGACAAACTTGTTGTAACTGCTATTAAATATTTTATCTACTTGTTTAAAGATATTTGTTTATATAGATCTTAGAAGCTATAGATATTCGATTAGAATATTCTCAAGAGATATATTCGAAGAATCTTCCGAAAGTTCTCTCGATATCAAATCTTAATTAGAAGTTGAATTCTTTTTATAGGTTTTATTAGCGATCTCGACATTATATCTAAGTATTTGCGAGTTTACAAGATTACCATTGTTTGTTTTTGCTATTAACAAAGTAATACGAGAGAACTAAGTATACAGAAGCGCGCTTTTATATTTAATCAAGATTTCTAAAAATCTTTTGCTAATATCTTCTTACTTCTTAATTAAAATATAATAGTTAACTAAATATATTTAAACATTAATTCTTTGTTTGCTATTTGTTTGCTTCGAGCTGCTAATATTGCTGCTACAATATAATATATTGCAAGAATCTTTGTATAACTTCTAAGAAATATAAGACTTTAATAGATAATTAGATGCTAGATAAGCTTGTGCTCTAAAACTAATATTTTCAAAAGTAACTTAAAGATAGTTTAATTAATTTTCAATCTTATTCGACTTAAGTATATTTATTTTATATTGCTCAAGTTTTAATATAGAACTAGCTCGAAAACTTGTAAATATTACTTTAAGTCTAAAAAACTTCGATCGAATACTATTTATACTTTTTAGACTATATATAGAATTTTGTATACTTGTATATAAATATTGTTTAATTCTACTTAGTGCTTCTTTATACAATTTTGTAACTCGACAAAGAAATAGTTAATATATTGTTAAATTTGTTATATATTCAATAGATCTATTTAAAGATATAAAAATCGATTGTTTTGTAGATTTTGTTAATTATTTGCAACTATTGTATCGAGAATATAACTCGAAAAGTAAGAAAGTAGTAAAAACACTTGCGTGCAAGAGCAAAAAAAACAATAGAATATTAAGAAAAGAGATATTACTAATTTGTTAAAAACAATTAGACTTAAGTACATTATTTATTAATATTGTTTAATTTTTTTTTGATTTTTGCTATTATCTCTACTTTGTCTACTAGTCTTGCTTGTTGTATCTATATTTTTGTACTCTTTTTTTTGCTAAATTGCAATATTTTGATTATCTTAAGTTATAACTTTATATCTCTTATACAATTCTCGATCTTAATATTAAGAAAAGCAAAGTTTTAATTTTGAGATTACAATTTCGCTTAACTAAGAATATTGTTAATATTGTAAAGAATATTAATTAACAAATTAATATTAAAAAGCAATCGAAGAATAATCTTTGCAATAGTAGAAATATTAATAAAGAAAGAGTAAAGCTTTTGAAGATTGTCGATAGTCTAAGTTGCAAAAGTAATAATATTCGCAATTAATACAACAATTGCAATATTCTCTATAATAAGCTTGTTATTGCGTATCTATTCTATATCTCGATAGATTTATCTCTATTAAAGAAGATATCTAGAAGATTAAGTCTACAATACTAATATTTAATAAAAGAGAATATCTAAGAATTTATTGCAATCTTTATTGTAGATACTATATTGCAATATTAATCTTGTCGAGAATAGCACTAGAAAAAACAGGTTGCTCTTTCTATATAAGCTAGATGTAAGAGTAAATGCAGTAAGTAGTAATAATAGTAGTAATAGTTAAATTAGAAAGCAAACTATATATCTCGAAGCAGAATATCTATATGCGTCTGTCAAGACTAACCCCATGCAGACTCTAGACTATATATCTCTGGAAGAATCTCGTAACACTAGATTGCCAATTAGCTTCTAGACTAGTTCTATTTGTATTACTATTGTTCTAATTAAATTAAAAAATTCTGCGAGATACTTCTAGACGTCGAAAGTTCTAGAAGTCTTCCAATAACAAAACTTAATTCTAACTAACTTTCTAATTTGTTGCGCTAGTCAATAAGAAGTCTTAGATAGAAGATAGTCTCTTTCGTTCTAAATTAATTACGAAATTGTAACTATTAAAGTATTTGTTAGCTTAAATAGCGAAATTTATATTTAGCAAATCTCTATTTGTTAATCAATACAATTGCGTAATAAAATAGACGTATTTTTAACTACAAAATCTTTTACTTTTGTATAATTTGCTATATACTAATACTCTTTTAGTTAGATCTTGTATTAAGAGTATTCGATATCTTGCTTTAATCTTCTTGTATATCTATTAACTTAGAATTATATAATAAAAAGATATTAGTTTTGTTATATTTAACAAAGTTAGTTACAAAGAATTCTTGAATATCTTATACTATATTTTCTTAATATCTAATACAAGCGTTTATTATCTTCTTTGCGTAATTCTAGTTATTCGCGATACTAAAACTCTTTGTATATATCGATATATAATTATATATAAATTACAATTATAGATCAAAAGATTGTTCTTTTGCTTGTATAATTTGTTACTCTTGTTTCGACGCTATTAACAACTAAAAAGCTTTTATTATTATATACTTGTTCTTTTACGAGTAAACTAAGTATATAGAATATACAACTTTTAAAATATTCGCAAAACAATATATATAAAAAACAATTTTAAACTAAAAAACAAATAAGACTTTAAATTATTCTTCGAGAACTTGTTAACTTTAATTATTTGTTTTTTGAGTAATTATCTTGTCGATTGTATCTGCAACAAAGATATCTTCAATATCTTTTTTTTTCTTTAACAAAGAATTTGACGTTTAATTATTCTCGATAGAAAGTACAATACAAAATATTTTATCTCGATTAAGAATATTACTTTTCGAGTAGCTAAAATCTAGAAATATTAAATTTACGTTATTTTAAAACAAATAATTGAGATTTAACTTAAGAAAGTCTTGATTAAGTTGTATTTCTACAATATTATTAATATTTGTTAAAGATATTATTTTTTGCAAAATTATTGCTTTTGTTCTATTCTATTTACAAGTATAGATTCTTGATTGATTTCTAGCGTCGAATCTAGTATTGCGCAAAATAATTGCTATATATATTGTTTTGTTATCTAAAGCAATATATATATCTAAGCAGTTTCTTTTTTATTTAATAAATTAAGTAGATAAACTAAAAAGCAAAAAGTCTTGTTTTGTAATACTAGTCGATCTTCTTTGTAAGTTGCTATACTTGTAGTTACAAAACTTAATAAAACTACAATTAGTTTTAAAATATATTTGTTAATATAAAACAATCGATTAGTTTCGAATTTGTTTAGTAGTTTCTATATTAACTTAATTAGAGTATAGTTAGCAAAAATTATTTCAAATTCTTTCTTTAGAATAATCCTAATAATCTTAATTTGTATTTATTAAGAATACGCTTAATACTAAATTGTTAATATATCTATATTATTAGATCGAGACTATATATTTAAAACAATATTAAGAATATTTTTATTGTCGAGCTACGCTCTTATAGTTTTTAGACTAGAAAATTCTTGTTGTAATTTTGTTTTTGTAAACTCAATATTAAGACGCATCTTATATCTAGTAATAGCTAGCTACAAAGAGTGCAAAACTAATACAAAGATATCTTTTTTAAATAATAAGAGATTATAAACAAGAAATAAAGCAAAAGAAGAAGATAGTTAATACAAATCTTTTGTATTAGTTTTTTAATTAAACTTGCAAATAATATTAAGAGTATATCTTTTTTTTCTATTATAGCAATTTGCACTTTTCGATAACTTCTATTAGAATTTTGTTCTACTTCGAAGTCTCTATAAGCAACGCAAAAATTTAAATAGACAATAACTTAAGAGTTTTAGTGTCAAAAATATATAACTTAAGCAAATCTAAGTTCTTTGAAATTAATAATTGTGCAACGTTGTAGTACAGAGATATCTCGAAGCTGCTCTTCGGAATCTCGACGAATCGAGAAAATCTAATATTTGGAAGAGAGATTAAGAGCTAGAAATCAAGAGATCAAAATTCTTATCTATAACGCTAGCAGAACACTAGTAACTTTTTCGGCCCTAGACTCCGAGATAGACTGCTTGCGTCGGATCGATTAATTAAGTTCGAATCGATTAATTGAATTAAATTGAGTTAAATTAGTTCCAAAAGTTAAAATCGAAAAGTCGAGTTAATTTCTAAAGTTGAAATCGAAAATCGACTTAAATCGAATTAAGATTTAGAGATAAAATCGAAATCTAACTCGAAAAATCGACTCGAATTATTATTTTTAATAAATTCTATTATTTTTAGTAATAATTTAATAGAAATAGTTAATTTATTGCATTTAATTAATAATTATATTAGAAATATCTATCTATAATAGTATTACTATAATATATTACTATAATATATTATCTATAATAATAATAAATCTAAATTTAAACTTATTTTATACTATTTTTAGTAATTCTTAGTATAATAATGTTATTTTCGATTTCTTAGCAATTCGATTCGATTCTAAATATTGAAATCGAATATCGACTCAAATCGAGTTAAGTCAATTCTAAAATAGTATTAACTCGATCGAGTTTCGAGTCAATTTCTAATATTGAAACTGTTAAATCGAGTTAATTCCAATAGTTGAAACCGAAACCCGATCCGACAGTCAATCTACTCCGAGATCTATATATCGAATATTTAGGCGAACTTATAGCTAGATCTTCTAGCCTCTTTTTTAGCACTAGACTAATATCTGTAACAAGTCTAGAAACTTGATAGAACTTAAGATACTTTAACTCTTCGATCTGCTTCTTTATCTCTTTAGATATCTTAGCTTCGCTTTTTGAAGATACTACTCTATAATAGACTTAATTGAATCTTTTGTATCTTTAATTATAGTCTTTTAACTAAATTATATATTAAAATATATTAATTGTATTTATAGCAACAATCGCTTGCAATATTAATCGCTTTTTCGAATTTTATAACTATTTTATATAATACAAATACAATAACTCTATTGTTGTATCTTATACTTCTATTTTGATTAAATTCGAAATATTTTTATTATATAGCACAAAAAAAGATTTGAGTTGCGCAACAACTTTGTAAAACAAATAGTTTTACTTTTAATTATTATTAATTAAGCTTAGAAGTTGTTATTACTCTCGAAGCAAAATATATATTTTAAATAAATAGCAAACAATTTCGATAACTTATAAATTAATTAAGTTACTATTATAACTCGAAACTATATTGTTATTAAATCTTTATTATTTGTTAATTACAATATTTTCTATTAATATATTTGTTATATTATTCTACAACATATTAGTAGCAATAAAGATATATATTTTTTGTTTTTTTGTTTTTTTATCTTTAATTATTATATTTTTATTATAAGCAAAGTTGAATATTAAGAGACGTAAGCAGCAATTATTGCTAAATCTATTAAAAAATAAAAATAAAACTACTATTATATTGTATCTAAATATTTCTTTAATTAACAATTTGTAGCAATATATTTATACAATACTAAAAAAAAAGTTGCTTATATCTATTTATAGAAGTTTATATTTACAAAAAAGTATATATTTTTATTAGCAATCAAAGATTTAAAAACAACTTCTTTAACTTTATTTATTTATAAGTATTACTTTTAATAAAGAGATATTTTTTTTAATTCTAATACAATTATAATTGCTAACTTTAGTCGAAATATTTGTACAATTTATTAGTCTTAATTAGATCTTCTTATTTAGATCGAAAACAAAAACAAAGTAAAAAATTTAAATAAAATTAAAACGCTAAAGTTAAAATATTAGATTATTTGTATTCTTAAAATTAGAAGAAACTTATACAAAAACAACAACAAATCTTAGTTGCAAATTCTATTATTAAAAGTATTGTATACGCAAATCTTAATTATTATAATAAAAACAATAATATTGACTCGATTTAATACTAAATTGAAGAAGAAAACTAATAAGAAAAAAAATTCGAAAAAGACAACAATATAAATTAGTTATTTATTTGAAAAAAATTTATTTTGTTTTTTAGCAAATATAAATCGAATATTAGCAATGTTTTCCTTAAGAGAAAAAAAGAATTTTGTTGTTAAAAGTTAGTACTATTAGCAAATATTTAAATTTGTAAATATTTATATAGATTAGTCTAAATTGCATTTGCAAACAACTTAAATAGATAAAATTCTTTGTTAAGAATTGCTTAAAAAAATAGTTAATTTTAAAAGACTTTATATTTAACAATAATCTATTTAAATTAATTTGTAAAAATATAGCAAATTAAAACAAAACAAAAATTATTTAAGATATTAATCGATTAATTGTTTCTATTTTAAAAAAACTATTTTGTTGTAAAACAATATATCTTAAGTATATAATCGAAATTGTCGATAAAAAGTAAATTAAATTTATTCTTTTTATTAAAGATTCTTGTTTGCAATTTGATTTTACAATAGAAATTAAATTGTTTGTATTTATTTTTGATCAATTTAAGAAATTACAATTTTCTATTAACAATTAACAAACTATATCTTGTCTAATAACTACAAATAAGATATTTTTTTATTTCTAATATCGAAAATAAAATGCAATAACAAAATTCTTAATATTGCAAATTGACAAAATACTTATAGTATTATTGTTGCAACAAATATTGTTATTAAGTTATATAGATTAATATTTTGTTAAAATAAATTTTATTAAAAAAAATTTATTTTCTTAATCTCGCATAATTATCGAATTGTAAAAATCTATAATTATTATATTCTAATTAATAAGAAGAATATTTTCTTTTATTATTATTTATTTCGAGATTTTAGTATTATAAATTAAAATAATATAGACAAATAAATTGTTTACAAATTTATCTTAAGTATTTACAATAATTTTTATCGAATTTATTATAAAAGAATTTGTTTTGCTATTAATTAGCTACTTAATTTAGAAAATTTTGCTATAGATTTTTTTTTTTAGCAATTAAATTTTGAGTTTTTTGAACAAAATAATAATTAATTAACAATTTCGTATTTATAATAGACAAAGTTAAAATTTCTATTATTTTAGATTTCTAAATCTATATTTAAGAAATCGAAGAAAAAAGACAAGAAGTAATTCTATTATTTAAAAAGTAAAAAAAGATAATTTTACAAGTCTTTAATTTTGCCTTTAAGATAATCTTACTTAATCTAATAAAGGTTTTCTTAGACAAGTTGTTATTAAAGAGAATTGTGTTTTATATTTGTATTAAAGTAATAAATTCTATTGTTTTTACACAAATAAGTATTAAATATTACTATAATTGCAAGTATTATTTACTATTTTCAAAGATTAGAGAGTATATATTGCTAAAATTGTATTGCAACTACAATATTCTTTTTATTAAATATATTAATTTAAAACTAAGTTAGCAATATATCGATTTATTTCAAGTACTTTAAAAGATAGAAAATCTAATCTACTAACTTAATCTATCTTCTTATTAATATATATATTTGATATTTATTATAGTACAATTGAAGCTCTCTTTATTATCGAATTTCAACTTTTATAAATATAAGTGTCCAATTTATTTCGATTTTGTTTTTGTCGAAAACAATATTAAGCGCGTTAAATTATTTAAAATTAAGTATTTTATTAACAAACGTAAAAGCGCTTGCAATAACAAATATTTGTTTTGCTAAAAATACAATTCTAAGTAAAACAAGTAAACAATTTTTTCGAAACTTAATAATACTACAAATCTAGTAAAAAAAAAGAAAAAAACTATACAAAAAACTCTTTTTCTATTTGGAAAAAATATATTAGAATTTTTATTAAAATAGATTGTTTTATTAGAGTCTATATAATAACAAATTATTTTGCAAAAGTTTTTCGATCGACTATCTATACAAGCAAAGAAATTCTTATTAAAGTAGATTGTTTTGTTAAAGTCTTTATTAAAACAAATTATTTTATTAAAGTTTTTCGAATAGATATCTATTAAAGCAGTTGTTCTAATATCTTAGATATAGAAATTTGTTGTTTTAATATTGTTGATACAATCTTCTGCTACGCAGAAAGTCTTTTTTGCGCAGAATTTTTTATTTAAATAGATTGTTCTATAGAAGTCTTTTGCAACTTCTTTTAGAATATCTATTTTTTTGAATTTTAATATTTGTCGATCGATATATTTTCTAATAGATTTTGTAAGATTTCTTGCAAGCTAGAAAAATAATAAATGTAGTAAGATATCGATAGAATATTGTAGACAATGTTATTTTCTTGTTAATAACAAAATATTACGATATTTCTAGTAGAGCAGAATTTCTAGAGCAGAATTTCTAAGATAGAAATTAGAATTTAGATAGCAATATTTGTTTTTCTATAAAAGTTTTTCGCAGACGCGACTTTCGCATATACTATAGCGCTAGTATTGTATATAAATATCTTCTATAGTATTAATGCAACTTAGAATCCTATACTCTTACAATAGATTATTATTCTACATTTTTTTTTTAATATTTGCAACAATAATAAGAAAGTTAATAAAAAATCATTATTAATAAAATTGCTTTTCTTCGAAGAAAATATAGAAAAAAATAGATAACTTGTTTATATTATTTTCGATATTGTTATAAATTTAGTTTCTTTTTTCAAATTAATTATATTAGATATTTTATAATCTTAAATAATTAATATCTATAAGTATATTAATAGTTAAATATTTATAAAACTAGAATATTAATTAATAAAACTAAATAAATATATTAATTAACGTCTAGATTAAAAGCTTAAAATAAACAATTAAAATTTTGTTACTTTATAGCAATTTAAAGATAATTAATCTTTTTCTATTATTATTATCTTTAATAAAGAACAAGCAATATCTTTATTATTTATTCTATTTGCTTTATTAACAATATTTTCTCTATTAATAGTATTTTTTTTATTAATAGCAAGCAAGCTATAGATAGAAGAGATAAATTTCTTCGATTCTAAGTATTTATTAGATTAAGAAACAATTATTGTTGTTATTATTATAATAAATACAAGCAAGCATATTTTCTATTATAATATCTATATTTTTGTTAATAGATTAAAGAATTTAATAATACTATATAGTAATAAGATAGTTAAAAATATTATTATTATTTGTTTATATAACTTTATTTTAATAAACTTTGTTCTACTAAAAGAGTAGACTGATCGTTCGGTTCCAACAGTTGGAACCAAATTGCATAAATTATGAAAATACTAACTATATTAGGTTAAAGTTTGGCCTAATTAGATATAACTTTCGGGTCGAGTTATAGATTTCGGGGAAAAACCGACCCGAACGGTCAGTCTATAAAAGAGACACTCTTTCCTGCTTTTAGTCCAAGCGTTATTCTATTAAACTTAACATGCTTGTTTTAAACCAGATATTCTGTATTGTTCTATTTATTGCTTTCTTGAAATATAAAGACGCGCTCTCTTTTGTTGCTTGTCTACTTCTTTTTTGTTTTTCTTTTTATATTAATTATTCTTCTTGCTTTTGCAATAATTTACGCTTTTTTTTTGTTAATTATTGTCGATTGTTGTCGCGACTTCGCATTAGATATTAATATTCGCAATTTTATATTATTACTAGTTTTCGATTTTTCGATCGATTGCTCTTGTTCTTTATAAATATTGCTTATTTTTGTTAAAGTCTTCGAACAAGTAGTATAATTGTATTCTCTCTTATATATTTTTACTTTCTCGAAAATTGTTTGCTATCTCTATACTCTTAACTTTTGCTTAGTTTAATTAAAGATAATTTGTGCTTAAAACAAACAAAGAGCTTTTGATACTTATTTCGATTGCTTTAGATTTTTGGACTTTTGTTTCTTTTTATTAATTATTGTTTTATTATTGTTTAGTTAATCTTAAACTTTATTGCAATATTAATTAAGATCTTTTAATTAATATCGATTTTAAAGACAAAACAAATATTAAACAAAAATATTGTTGCTATACAATTAATAGAGAAAATATCTTATTTATTATTGTTATTGCTCGATTTTTTAACAAGTATACTTGATTAGTCGCTTTGATAAAAATTGATTTTAAGCAAAAATTAATTAATATAACACTAAGAAAACTAAGCGTAAAACTAAATAACAATAATAAGCAAAAGTTAATTAGAATTACTATATTAAATAGTTTCTATTTTGTTCGACAAATATATTAACAAGAATGTTGTAATTGCAATAATCTAATAATATAATTTCGAGATATTAATTTAACTTTAAGTAGATATTTTAAAGAGTACAATATTGCTAACTTATTACAAGAATTTGGTTTAAATAAGTAGCAACTAATAGAATATAACAAATAGATATTTTTTGTAAGATTTTAGAGCTTAGAAACTCGATTAATAAAAATTAAGTACAAAAATGTAATAATTAAGAGTTGTATTAAAGAATATTGTAGAAATAAAAGCAAAAATCAAGTATATTCGATTTAGCAATTAAGCAACAATATTAGCAATTGTTAATAAATAGTCTTAAAAAAAAGAAAATATCTATAATATTAACAAAAACAATATTGTTTGTATTAATTTTTATAAATTCTTTGATTAAAGAAGAGTTTTTTGACAACATCTTTGCAAGAATTAGAATATATATAATTTTTGTTTTGTTTTTTTTATTTTAAATTTTTATTGCAATCTTAAGTTTAAGTTTCTTTTTTATTTATATCTTTTTTTAATTGTTTTATATCTATATAATACAACAATTATAATTAACTTAAATAATATTAAATTCTATTAATCTTTTAGTATAATTGAGTCGATTAACAAGAATTCTATAGTAATTTTCTAGCACACAAACAAAATTGCCAAAAACACAAAAAATAGAGATACAAATATATAAAATCTAGTATTAGTAATAATAATCTAGACTGACCGTTCGGTTCCAACAGTTGGAACCGAATTGCATAAATTATGAAAATACTAACTATATTAGGTTAAAACTTGGCCTAATTAGGTATAACTTTCGGGTCGGGTTATAGATTTCGGGGAAAAACCGACCCGAACGATTAGTCTATAATAATCTAACAAACTTAAAAACTCTTAAGTGTATTGAAAACAATTATAGCAAAAATTGTTACAAAAATAATAAAAGTCGAAATAATATTGATCTACTCTCTTTTTAAGTTTCGACAATCTTGTTATTTTTTGTCTAATTATTGATTTTGAAATAGTTCTTGCTTCAAAATTATACAATATATTTAATAATAAATTAACTTGTTTATTGTTTATATAGAGTTTAGTACTCTTTGTAAATGCAATATATTTAGAAGCTAAATACAATCTTTAAAATTTCTATTTGTTAATTTCAATACTTATAGATAGCGTTAATTTAGATATTTTATTTTTGATTAAATAATAGACAATTATATTTTTTATTTTTCTCTATCTTTTAGTAATTGTTTCTTGTTAATATACAATATACAAATTTGCGAATTAAGTAACAATACTTATAAAGATACTAAGTCTTACTATATATTCGATAGAAAAGAAAAGAAAGAGTATAAAAAAAAAGTAAGAAAAAAAATTAGATATATTAATAGATTTGTAATAGCTAAAAATATTATAAATCTTCGAGATTTTTTTAAGTACACAACAAACAATAGAGATTTAAACAAGAGTAATAAAAATATATATATATTGGCAATTCCGGAAGAGAGACTTTATATAAGCTAATTCTGCTATTAATTCTTTATAGAGACAATATCAACATTTTTGCTTATTTCTACTTGCGCTAACTTAATTAGAAAATTAAAATTACTTATATAAATTAGTATTGTTTTATACTTAGATCGAAATTTTTAGCTCAATCGGGCTAGTACTAGAGACGTAATAAATTATCAAAATTAGGACTTTTCGATTCTATAAATAAATTCGCGTCTATAAGCGTCAATCTATTAATAAAATCGAGAAATTCTATTTTTGATAATTTATTACGTCCCTAGTACTAGTCCGATTAAACTAAAAATTTCGAACTAAGTATAAAACAATACTAATTTATATAATTTATTTTAATTTCCTAATTAAGTTAGCGCAAATAGAAACAAGCAGAAATGTTAATGTTGTCTCTATAGAGAATCAATAGCAGAATTAGCTTATATAAAGTCTCTCTCCCGGAATTGCCAATATAGATCGAAAAAAATTCGATATATAGATTAATGCGTAGATTTTTATTGTTATAAACATATTTAATACTCTTAAAAAGACTTAATCGTAATTAACAAGACAAATAATATTAACAACAATAATATAAATAATTTAATCAAATATTGTTAATCTTTCTCAATAATTAAATTATCTTTTTAATCTATTTTTAGAAATCTCTTTGCGTAATTTAATTAGCAACACAAAAATACAAGTTCAAATCAATCTAGTAAGCTTAATAATAGTTAAAATAAATATTAACAATATATTTCTAATAAATTTTTAAACTTTTCTAATATACTTTAGATAATTCTCTCGTAATTAAGAACAACAATAAAACAATTAACAAATTCGATACTTTTATAAGAGCTACAAGTATTAAGTCTAAAATTAATATTATATATTGCTTAAACTTTTACTCGAGAGAATAATCGAAAATATACAATTGTTTAAATTCTTATATTGTTATCAAATTTACTATTTTGTTTTTTAATTACTCGATTACTCTTAATATTGTTCTATTCTAGAATTGTAATAAATAGACTGTAGACAAAAACAATTACAAAGCAATAGCAATTATTAATCTCTCGAATATTATTGTTGTTACTTTATTATTTTCTAAACAAAAGAATTAATAAGATCTAGCATAAAATAAAGAGAAAAACTAAAAGATTATAAAAATTGTTAACAAAAGATAGACAAAAAGAGATTGCAATTATATAAATTGCTAAAAAGATATATAAATAGTTAATATTAAATTGCAAAACGCGACGCAATTAGTATAAGAATTAAATATATAAGTTAAAAAGCAATATAAAGATAAAAGAACAAATTGACTCGCATAAGAAAGAATAGACAATCGATAATTATTTTAAAATATAATTAATATTATATAGATATTATTATTATAAATTTTATAATAGTTTTTATAAAGATTTGCAAAAGTCTAGAATATTTTTAAGTTTGCGCAGTATCTTTGCAATAATTTTTTTTTAAAGATATATAATATTACTTTATATAGTTTTAAGTTTTAAGTACTTCGATAAAAATATCTTGTAACAATTAATATTATTAATAAAGTAAGTTAAAGCTTTGTTATATTATATAAAGATTTTGTTGTTAATTTAAGAGTCTAGAATATAGCAAAAAAAAAAAATTAAACAAACTTTTTTTTGTTAATTGCTATTTTAGAAAATCTATTGAAAAACAAGACTAATCTAGATATTAGCAAGAGAAAAATTTTCGAAATTGCGCAATTTAATATTAAGTCTTTATAGAATATTATTCTTTTTTTGTATCTTTACAAAGCTTATCTTTTGAAAATAATATTTTTTCCTCTATATTATATTATATTTTGAAAATTGTCTTTCTTCTATATATTATGTATACAATACTTCGACTAAATTAATAATATATCTCTAAATTAATCTTTAATAGTTAGTAATATTACTTATAATAATATCGAAATTAGTTTAATTAAATTTTTAGTTAGATTAATCTATATATATTAAAAGTAGTTAATATTAAAAGTAGAACTAGCGTTATATAATCTATAATAATATTTCTCTATAAGTAGTTTTATATTGTTTGTTTTATTACTTAGATACAAAGATACAAAAAGTATATTTAATATTAGAATTAATATCTTATAATTATAATGCGAAACAATTTTATCTTTACAAACAATACAATAAGACTAATAAATAAGCTATTTACTTAATCGATAAATAATAATAGACTTTGCTTAATAGATCGAAGACTAGAAAATATTAAGTAATTTACAATATATAAAAGTAGATATTAAGTAGAAAAAAGTAATTAAAAAGAATTTTATCTATAAATCTATTATACTATTGCTAGACTATTTTGTTTTTAATAATTTTATTATTATTTAAATATATAATATCGCTTAGAAATATTATTAACTATAATCTCTTTATATCTATGTTCTGAACAAAATATTTTATTAATACAAATCTCAAATATTAATATAATAGCAATTTTCTTAAAACTTTATCGACAATTCCGGAATCCTTGTTAATAGTATAACGAGATAGAAACAGGATTCCGGTTAGTAGACAACTATAACAGCAGAAACTTATCGCAATGTATGCATAAATTATACTATATAGTCTAATAGTATATTGAGTAGCTAAAGTTCTAAGATCTAAGTAAGAGAGATCGTATATATATTGCAAATAAATCGCTAATACTAATAGCAAATATTTTTAAATTTATAGTTTAATATTATCTAATTATTTGATTATATACAATTTTCTTTCTTTTAGTAATTGTCTTTTAACTATTAAATTAAGAAATTTTTGTTTTTGTCTATATAGAAATTGTAGTAAAAAAATAAGAAAATTGCTTTTAATTTTTTAAGATTGTTAGACTAAATTCTTTGTTTTTTTTGTTACTTAAATCAATTGCGTAAAGAATATAATAAATTAATTTGTATAAAATTTCTTTTAGAATCGAAAAAATTATTTGATCGAAACTAAGTACTTAATAAAGTTAATTGTTGTAAATCTTGTCTATTTTTTGAAAATAATAACAATAGTAGTAAGCTTTTTTAACATAAATTTGAAAGATTAGTGTAAGAAAAAAGTAACAATAATAGAGTAAATTATTGTTGTTATATCTACGTTAAACTTTTTAAAACAAAAAATAAATATATAGTTTTAGAAGTTCTTTCTAGTCTCGAAATACTCGATTTAGATTGTTAACTTAGTTTTGATTTATAATATTTTTTTGCGATTTCGAATTAAAATAATAAAATTTTCTTTTCTTTATTAAAACAAATAGTCGAAAACTTAAATTCTATTATCTCTCTATAATTAGTCAAATAAAAATCTAAATTGTTCTAAATATTAGATTAATAAATATTAAGTATTTTGAAATCTTTAGATATTATAAATTGCATTTACAAATATAATTTAAATATTTTATTCTTTATTTTTTGAATCTTTTTCTATATTAATTTTATATAACGTATTGTATATTTTCGAGTTTGCTCTACTAGACAATTAGATTTCTTTGCATTTTCGAATAGTATTCTTAATTTCTTTATTATTTTTGTCGAATTTTAGAATATACATTTTATAATAGTATTTTTAATATTAAATATAAAAAAAAAGTCGATAGCAATTTTAAAACAATAAGATATATTAGTTGAAAATAGATTTAACAAAGTTAAGTCTTAATAAGTTGCAACAATATTAATTTTTGTATTTATTTAAAAATTCTTTAGAGTTTCTCTATTTTTTAATAGAATTATATAGATAAAAAATATTTTAATTTTTGTATTAATTTCGATTTCTAGTTTGCAATAAGAAATTTAAAATTGCGCAATTTGTATATTTTTAAATTAACAAAATATATTTGTTTAATACAATTTTTATTCTAGCAAATTTTTTTTTGTTAATTTAGTTTTTAGTATTCTTTTGTTTTGTTATTCTTTTTTTATTTTTTTTTACAATTATATATCGATCTAAATATAAAAACTATCTAGCAAATACTTTTTGCAAAACAAATTATTTTATACAACAAAAAAAATAATCGATTGCAATTGCTAAAATTTTTAATAAATATTCTAATTTATATCGAGATTAAAGTAATATTTCGATATTTAATTTTTATACTTTTTAAAGACTAACAAATATAATATTGATAATAATTTATACTTGTAATTGTCTTGTAGAAGTATATATATTATATAAAAATCTAGATCTATCTATATTATTGTTTGCAATATAGAAAACAAACAATTAAGAAATTATTTTTCTTGTTAATTATTGTTTTTTTGCTAATAATATAATATTATTTGCAATTTGTTTTGAAATTGCAATTATATCCAATACTTCGAATTAACAATTAGATAAACAAATTAATTTTAACAAACAATTATTTTATACTAATTCTATTTTGCTAGATTAATATTGTCTATTACTCGAAGTTAAATATTAGTCTACTAAAAATTGTTAAATAAAAAGATTAGTTCTTTTCTTTTATAAATATATTGTTTTAAGAAATTTTCGAAAACAAGTAAACAAATATTAAATTTAAAGTTTAATTTATTTTGTTTTACAAATACTAAAAAATTGTTTTGTTTCTTATAATACTAAATTACTTGTTTTTTAATTTAATTATTCGAAATTCGATTTATTTTTAACAAAAATTCTAGCTTTCTTTAATAAACTATATAGACAATTAATTTTAATATAATTGTAACTAGATTTTTTTTTTGTTTCTCTATCGATATAGCTAGTTCAACTAGTTGAAAAACTTTAATTAATATTGTTAAACAATAGTTAATTTGATATTGCAAGTCTATACTTACTTTTATATATAAACAATTCTTTGCGTTATTTCTTTTGTTTGTCGAAATAAAGATAGCTACTATTTTTGAAAAGATTCTTATAATTTTAATAATTAAAGTACGTAGTTTTGTTGTATTAACAATTTTAGATAATCTAAGATCTAATAAAAACAATCTTAATATTAAATATCGCAATTATAGTAGAAAAAAAGAAGCTTTTTTAGAAAATTTTGAATTCTTGTTTTTTCTTTTGTTTTATTTTTTATAAGTCTTATTATCTTTAGACTTCGATTTTAATTTTAATTAAGAAATTGATAGTTTAGATTTTTTCTATTTGTTGTCTTAAATTTGTGTTTTTTTTGTAAAAAAAGACAAAAATATTTGAATTCTTGTTCGACAAATCTTTTTTAACTTTGCGTCTAAAATTCTTATCAAATTAAATTCTCGAAAATAATTTTTTATTTTAATTTTTAAAAGTTTTTGTTTAATAGATACTATTGTATTCTTAAATTTTTTAATATTTATTTTATTATAGTTGTCGATTGTATAGTTAGCAATATATTTCGATTCTATAATATAAGATTTGAGTTAATTGTATACAACTTAATTTAATTTTTTTAAAATTCTTTGCAAATTCTAGCGCTTCTTTGCTATTTATAATATTGTTTTAATAATTAATTGATTTATATTTTTAAACAATATATTTGCAATTTTTGATAACTATAGTTTGCAAAATTAAATTCGATTATTTTGAATTTGTAGTTTTTTGTTTTGATTAATTTCTTATATTGCGTTCTTCAATTCTTGTTATAATAAGTTATCTATTAGTATTTAAATATTTTTATCAACAATCTATTATAGATTTTGTATTTAATTCTCGACTATTTTCAAGATATTTAAAATTGTATTTCGAAGATTTTTTAAACATTCTTTTCTTTTATTGTTAGTAATTTTATTATATTAAAGTAAAATATCGACTACTTAAATATAGACGCAATCCTCGATAATTAAATTGCTTTTTATAGATTAAATAATTGTTCTTTGCAATTTAATTTAAGTTTAAGTTTAAGAAATTTAACGTTGCAACGTTTGTAATTGCTAAGATAATATTTATTAATTTTATATTTAAAATAATTTAGTCAAAAAAGTCGATCTTTAACTACAAAGAGAATATGTCGATATTATCGAAATTTAACTTGTGTCTTGTTTAGCAAATGTAAACTATTGTTCTCTATAAATTTTTTTTGTTAATATAGATAATAACTTTTGTTCTTAATCTTAATTTTTTAATAAAGATTAAAAAATTTCTTTTGCAAAAGATTGTTTATGTCTAGTACTCTATAATTGTTGTTCTAAATCTATTATAATATAAATTTGATAAAAAAAGATTAATACAAAAATAATAGATCGAAAAAAAGAATTTTGCAAACAAAGAATTAGATTATGAAGTTATTGTATTTTAATAAATTAAACAATAACTTATTCTAAATATCTAACAAATATAGAGTTTCAAATACAAAAAGCTTTTACTTATAAACTTAATTGTTGTTTGCAATATTTATACTATTAATTACGCAAAAAGATTGTGCTAATATTTATTTGTATATAAATTTGCAAACAAGTATAAAGCTAATATAACTAATATATAATTTTGCTATTTTTATTGTTAAGAAATATTGTATAAAAGATAATTAAAACTTGTTCTCTATAATTTGAAAAAATTCTTAAAATTCTAGAATTTTAAGTTAAAACTTGCTATTAATATTTTTAGATCGCTTTCTAATTGTTAATTTTAGTCAATTAAAATAGATAAATAAATACTAGTGCTATTTGTTTGCTTCTAATTGATCGAAATTGTTAGTATTTTAATTTTTCGATTTTTTTGTCTTTTTATTTGTTTTTTTTGAGTATTCGAAACTATAATATCTTGTAAATTACTTTGCGTAATTAAATTTCTTTCTAATACTTATAAATTGATAAACTTTATATTAAAACTTTTGCAAATAAAACAAGTATAAAGATTGCAACTTTTCTTTTTTTAAAAAAAAATCTTATATTTCTATATAATTTAAATAATTGTAATAAGATAGCAATAATATAATAATTGCAAACAATTTTGTGTTGCTTTAATTAAATTGATTTTCTATCTTTTATATAAAACTATTTTTGATTTTTTGATTTTTGTCTTTTGATTTTGCGAAAATCTAAAGATTCTAATTTCTTTCTATATATTTTTTTAATTAATTTTCTAAATATATATTTTTGAGTTTTGTGTTATTAACTTTTTTCAAAATATAAAAGTCTTTAATTTTTTTTTTTTTTTTTTTTTAAAGAGATCTAATTATTAAAAGAATAGTTTTATATTATATTTTTTATTAAACTTAATATTATATAATAAAATTAAATCTTTAGTTTGAAATAGATGCGTTCGCAATTAATAATTATTATTAAAATGATTTTTATTTTCTTCTCAAAAACAACAAAAACGCAAAATTGCTTTTTAAATATTTTTATTTTTTCTTTTTAATTATTTTGTTTGTAGCGTTAGCAAATTTACTATTAAACAAGCTTTTTTTTAGTTTATAATATATTAGATTAAATATTTTATTTCGATTAACAATATTGCTTTGTATTTGAACTTAAGACAAAACAATATTTTTTTAATAAATTTTCGAATTATTGTTCTATTTGTTTACAAGATTGTGTGCAAATATTGTAGTTAATTTGTAAAAACTTTTTTTGTTAGTTTAAACAAAGTATTAACAATAGATTTATACTTTTTTTTTACTATTTTATTTGCTTGTAAATAATAAGTCGATATTGTTACTTTTTTAATATTATATTTTTTTAGAAATTTAATTATTATATTAACTTTGTTTTCGAATTTATTGTTTATAATTATTTTCTTAATATATTTATATTAACAAAAAATATTCTCTTATAGAAACTTTACTATAACAAATATTTTAAAATTTAGAATTGCTTTAACTTCTATCTATTTTGTTAAATTATTTCGAGCAACTATTAGATTTATTTTAATAGATATTTTTGCAATTAATATATAAATACAATTTACAACAATATTTTTTTACAAATCGAAAATATAAATCGAATATATAGTTTTCTTTTATTTGTTAGAAGCTCTTTGCTAATATTTATTGCAATTTGCAATATATTTTTTGCAAAAATCAAATAAATTTTGTTACTAATATCGATCTACAATATATCGATAAATACTTTCTCTTTCTTTATAATTATTCTTGTTATATAAACTTTTTACAATTCGGTTTTTATTTTTTGTCTAATTTACTATTTTATGCAAAAACATATTTTTGTTTGTCTTTTAAAACAAACGCTCTTTTTTTATCAAAAAATAGAAAATATAGTTTTTAAACTTGCAAAAATTCTTTTAACTTATATTTAATCTTTGCAACAAAATTAAATATTAAGCAATTTGCTTAAATTTATCGAAATATTTGTTTTTAAAAATATTTTTGTTCTTTTCTAATATTATTATTTGTGCAAGACAAACGCAAGTATAGTTCAATTAACTATCGATAAAATTATCAATATCTTTCTTATTAATCTTGTCAATATTGTTGAACAATTCTCTTAATTTTTTCGAAAATCTATTAGTTATTATATATTTTTAATTAGATATATATTGTATATTAAAGTCGAAGAAATAAATTTAAATTAATTAGCAAGTTATTAAAATATTAAACAAATTTGTTACAAAGTAATTAAATTAAATTATTAAAATATTTGTATTAATTTTAATTGTAAATTGAATTCTATACAATTAAAATTGTATTTTTTTTAAAATTTTTATAAATTTTCGATATTTTTGTTTTTCGATATTGTATTGAAATTTTTGTTTATTTTAGAGTCTACTTTTATATTGTAAAAAATATTTTTTCTTTGTTATTATATTAATTTGAATTAATATAAGTTTTTAATTTTTTAAATTAGAATCTATAGTTAAAATAATTTTATTAATTAGAATAAAGTAATTTAAAATATATATTGTCGATATATTTATTAAAGCAATCTTTAATTTGTTTATAATATTTTGTTGTTCGAAATTTTAAACAAAAATATATTTTATTTTAAACAAATAATAGATCGATTTTGCAATAATTATAAACTTTAGTATTTAAATTCGATAATAGATATATATTACTATAAAGATTTTAATTTTAGAAATGTTTTTGCACAATAATTACTTAACAATCTTAATAATTTTAATATTGTTAAAGAATTGTCTATTAAAATTATATATAAAATCGACAATTTTAATTTCTAACTTGCAAAATTAAGATTTTTTGTCAAATATAATATATTCGAATAATTTTATATTTATTAATATTATATTTAATTACTAAATATATTTTAGAACAAATAATCTAATTTTTAAAATTGTCTTTTTGTTATTATAATTTGACTTAAATTTTTTTATATTTATATTGTTTACAAATAGATAGTATTTGTCGAGAAAATTCTTAAGAATATATATTATAATTTTTACAAATTAAACAATTAAATTAATAGTATTTTGCAATAGACAAGTTATTCTAAGTAATTTAAAAAAAATTATAAAAATAATAAAATTGCAACTCTTTAATACAAAATCTATTTAATTGTATTTTGGAAAAAAATTAATTAATAATATAATTATTATTTCGACAAACTTTTTCGCAAATTCTTTAATATTAAAAAATATATTAGTATTTTGAATAATTATTTTGTTTATCTTTATAGTTGTATTAACTATACAATACTTGTTTTTCTTCTTTTTATTTATTAGAAATTAAAAATTTTAATAGAAATTATAACAATATGTTAGCAAATTTGTTTAAAGACGTTTCTCTAATGTCTTAATTACAATAAAATTTAATATTCGAAAAACTAAAAATTTTAAGACTTGTTATATTTTGTATTTTATAGTACAATTTTTTTAATTAAATATAATCTCTAATCTAATTTTGTCTATCTTAGCAAAACTTTATATTAAAACAATTTTATAATTAAAAAGTATTGTAATTAAGAGTTCTTATTTTTATAAAAAGAGTTTAAACTTTACAATTAGTTTCTAAATATATTTCTTAATAAAACAAAAGTTACGCTTAATATTTAAAAACTTAAATATTAGAAAGAAATTGTATCTTTTATTAAGTTTCTTTTAGAAATTTTTAGTAATTAATAGTTCTAGCATTTTTTTTAGTTTAGATATTTGTTTAAAATAGAACTATTTAAATTGTTTATATTTATTAAATTTGTTTTTTAAATCTTTTGCTTATATAATATATTTATTCGAACAAATAATTGCAATACAATAAAAGATTAACAAAGAATATTGAACTTTTTAAACAATTAAATAGTAAAAATCTCTTTTATAATATATAGTTAAAAAGTTCGAATTATTAATAATTTCAAAAATATTCGAAATATAATATTAATTCGAATATCTGCTCAAATCTAATTAATTGTATTAATAGACAAATAAATACTAGTATTATTTATCTATTTTAATTAATTAGAATTTTGTTAATTCTTTCTTTTAATTCTATTTTGCAATATTGTTATCTTAATAGTTTTAATTTTTATTTTTGAAAATTCTTTGCAATTAGATTTGCAAAGTTGAGCAATTATATTAACTAAACAATTATCTAAAGATTGAAAAATTTCTTTAAAAATACAATATTTTTATTCTTGTTGCTAAAATAATTAATAGATATTTTTAAAATACTAATTTGTTTTGCTTTATTTTTAAAATAAATTGTTAATTTTAGAAAGTTGTTGTCTATATTTACAAAACTTATTTAAATATTTTGCTAAAAAGATCGATTTAATAGAATTTTATAATTGAATCGAAAAATAACAAAGATAAAAATATAAATTATTATTTCTTTATATTTTTTATTATTTCTTCGAAGCAAGTACGTGCTTCTATAACTTCTATTAGTAAAATAAAAATATTTTGTCAAATAACTAGATTAGTTTTGTTTGCAAAACTCTTGCTAATACAATTAATTTTTGTACTACTATTAAATATTGTTTTAATTTTTATATTTTTTAACTATATTTACGCAATTAAACAAACAACAAAATATAGAGTTTTAAAAAAATTTATTTTTGCAATAATATTCTTAAAATAAACAATTTTAATAGATTTAATATTAATTAATTTTATAATAATAACTGTCTTTTTCTTTTTTTTTGTAAATTTCTAAGATTTTTTTTTGTTACTATAGTATCAAACTTCTTATTAAAAAGAGAACAAAAAAAAGAACAACTTAAATTAGAACAAAAATCTAAAAAATCTATTAATTTTATTTCTATTTTTAAAATAAAAATATTTTGAGTTAAAGTTTTAGAATCGATTTGATTTTTTATAGTTTGCAATATTCTTTTTAAATATTTTGTTTGTTATATATAGTTTGCAAAAGTTTTTTACTTTTTTTTAAATTTGTTTTTCTAATACTTAATAACTCTCGAATTAGAGTTAATTATTGCAAAAATATTCTTTATTGTAATATTTTTTACTTTTGTTTCTATTTTTTTTTTTTAATATATTTCTTTGTTTAAGACTTTTGTTATCTTTAAATAATTCTTAGATTTTATATTTTTAATATTTAAAAATCTCTCTTTTTTTCTAATTTTTTCTTTAATTATTTTAATTAATTGCTCTATTAGAAACTTTTAGAATATTTGTTGTTTAAAAAGATCTTATTTTAATCAAGTTTTTTGAATTTTTATTATTGTTTAATTTAATTTGTTATTCTTTTTATCTTTTAACAAAAAATTAGTATTTAATCTTATTGTTGCTACTATAATTACAAAATTTCAAATACAATTTTGCGCTCTTTATTAAAGACAAATTCTTATAGTCTTTCTTTTAATTTTTGTACTATTAAGAGATAACTTTATTTTCTTGTTTTTAGAATTGTTAGATTTATAGCAAATTTGTTGCTTTTATTTATATAAATTTTTTTATTTGTTATTAAGATTGTTAATTTTAAACAAATTTATTGTCTATATAAATTGTAGTAAAACAAATACTTATTTAATTCTAATTAAGATTAATTATATCTAGAAACAAAAGTAAATTCTTAATAAATATAAATTGCTTTTTAAGATAAACTCTAAATTATTATTTAAATTTGAAAAAATACAATATACAAAGTCTCTTATAATTGCGTTGTTATTACTTGTTAAATTATTTAATAAATTTTACTCTTTATTATTTCGCAAATATTGTTAATTTTAAGATTTTCAAAAGCTTGTATTAAAATATTTAGTATTTTATTAATTTTTGTATTTTTAATTGCAATTGCTAACAATACTAAAAAAGTAAAAACTATTTTTAATATAACTTTTTTCTTTACTAGATCTTGTTTCTTGCTTATTATATTTATTAATTTATTTATATTAATATTCGCAACTTGTTAAGCAATCTAATTGCTATTAATATTTATTTCTTATATAATTGTTTTATTTTCGATTAGTTTTATAACAATCTTATATAACAATTTAAATATTATAGTAGTTGTATTATTTAAATTAACTCTATACTTTTGCATTATCTTAATACAAATACTACAAAAAAGACTTTTTAAATATTACAAAAATTTAATATATTTATCGATTTAATTAAGTTTAATAAACTTCGAGAAAATAATTTTAAATTGTCAACTATATTTATAGATATTATTCGATTTTGTTTTTAATATGCTTTTTAAAGATTTTAGAAAAGTACAAAAGTTAATTTTCTAATTTAAATTTTTATTTTTATACTTTTTCTTAATTTATTTACTATTTTTAATTATTTTTTATTTGTTTAAACAACAATAGATTTAATAAAGTTTTTTATAAATTTGTTGCAATATTAAGACAACTTAATAATCTTATACTAAGAGATAACTTTATACTTATTACAAAAATTCGAAAATCGATTTAAAAAGTCGATAATATTAAATTTATTAAAGTGCAATATTTTTAATATTTTTAAGAAAGATATAGAAATTATATAGTAATAAAACTCTACAATTTCTATAAAATTATTAAGTAAACTTGTTGTTAATATAGATATATTAAAAGAAAATTTTGCAATTTTTTTATTGTTTTAAAATATTGTTTCTAGAAGAATAGTTTAACAACAAATAGTAAAAGTAACAACTACTAAATTAAAAAGACTAATAATAATAATTAATTCAAATAATAATACTTTTAATTTGCAAATCTCTTTCTTTTTTTTGCAAAAATATTGAAAAGAGATTTTTTTTTTTTCCCGACTTTGCGTTGTTTTTTTGTTTATTGTTTCTCTATTTTTTTAATTGTTTATAAATAGATATTTTTAATCTATTGTTTTTTTTGATTAATATTTATTGTTAACAAATATTTTTGTATTAAAGATTTGTTTTAGTTTCTATTAAAAAGAAAATTTAAATAGTGTTTTTGCTTTTAAGCAAATAAATTAATTATATTGTTGAGAAATTTCTTTTAATAATATTATTATAGTTAACAAATAATTTATTGTTTTAACAATAAATACTAGTTGCAATTTTAATAAAATATCTTAATTTTCGAATTTATAACTCTTATTGCTATTTTTAATACTTTAATTTTGTTTTTTCTTTTTTTGCTCTTTAATTTAATAATATTTTAATTTCTAAGTTGTCAATTTTGTATTTCTAATTTCTAAAATTTCTAATTTTGATAATTTGTCAAAATTAATTTGTCTTTTATACTCTTTTTTTTATATTTTTAAGTTTTTGAATTTTTGAATTTCTAAGATTGTTTTTAGAGATATATTAATAGTTTGTTGTTCTAATATTTGTTGTTGTAATTAAGTTTTTGTATTAAGTTTCAATATAATAAGATAAAAACAAAATTTCAATTAGTAGATAACTATAACAATAGAGACTTATCGCAATATATATATAAATTGCACTATATAGTCTAATAGTATATTAAGTAGTTAAAGTTCTAAGATCTAAGTAAGAGAAGTTGTATATATATTGCAGATAAGTCGCTAGTACTAATAGCAGACATTCCTAAGTCTATAGTCTAATATTATCTAATTATCTAAATACAATAATACTATTAGTAACTAATAGTTAAATTAGCTAATATATTAATATGTTCGCTCTATATAACTAAGCACAAGATTAAACTATAATTAGCAGAATACGTAGACGCGTAGTTAATACGCGTTTTGTTAAGATCTAATCTTGTATTGCTATGCACGTTGCTAAGTTTCGCGAACACAATTTATAGACACAATTTACGAATATACTTTACAATTACTATAGAGACGTTTCTGTTAATATATAATCTGCGCAAAGAAATCTTACAAATTGTTCGATTCTACTATACAAATTACTATAGTATAGACAAGTAACAAATAAAGATATAAGCAAAGTATTGCAAGAGTTTGTGCTTATCTCGAATATCAAAATTAGATTTTTGTTAAACCAGCGTTAAGATTTTTGTTGCTAAATAGATTCTAAGTCGACTAATAGTTAAATTAACAAAATTTGCAACAGACACTTTCTAAGTAGAGATTCCGGAATTATCGATGTTTTACTATTGTTGTTAAGTAAAGATACTTGTTATCAAATTAACTATATATATAACATTTATAGCTATTTAGACTTTATAATATTTTGTTAAAATCTTTTTCTATTTCTAAACAACAATCTTGTTTAATTGCTTTAATATTAATATTTATTGCAAATAACAATAGTTTGCTATTAATAACAATTTTAATTCTTAAATTAAAAGTATTGTATAAATATTATCGACAATTATAATATTAGAAATAACAAAAAATATACAATTATAAATATTATAAATATTCTGCAAAGTTTTACAATCTTAAATTATAAAAATCTTAAAAAATATTAAAAGTTAATTAATCTAATAAAGATTAAATTAATTTTAGATTTCTTAATAAAATAAAATACAATAGATATTGTGCTTTTGCTAATAGATATATTTTGACTACAATTTAAGACAAGTTACTAATACAAAAAAAAATAAAAGATATAAAATTTTCGATAATAATATAACTAAACTATATTATAAAGTTTGTAATAAAAAAATTGAAACTAATATAAAGTTATATATAGTTTTGTTAGATATTTTATCGATTGTAAAACTAACAATATTGTTAAGATATCTTTAAATCTTAAAAAGAATATTAGATTATTCGAAAAAAAAATCTATATTAGCAAAATAGAAGCGTAATACAATTTTTATAATCTAATTAATTCTTTTTAACTATTTGTTAGTTTATAAATAATAGATTATAGAATATAATAGTTTAATACTTAGTTTATACAATATAATAGTCTATATCTTAAAGAGAAATTTTCGATTACAATTAGAAATAATAGTTTTTAACAAATTTTAATCGACAATGTTTAGTCGATTAAACAATATTTCTTTCTATTAAGAGACAAAGAAGATTAATTTTTTTGCTAGAAAAGTAACGCGTTTGCTAAATTTGTATAATATTAATATTGCAATTTTGTATCTCTTTAACAACTTAAGTAGAACCAATATAAAATTAATAGTAAATATATAAAACAATATTAACAATATAAGTATTAACTATAAGAATTTGTAAAATTTATATTTTTAAATCTAATATATCTAATATTGCAAACAATACTTTAGATAGTTCTATAAATATTTGAAAAAATTGCGAATAAAATATAAAATATATATTTTATTAAAGTATCGAGCGTATTTTAAATAACTATTATTATATATTATTGCAAATACACTCGATATTATCGAAGCAAAAATATATAACTATTATACTTAATATATATATTTATCGATAATATTGTTTGTTCTATAGATAAAATTATTCTTACAAAAAAAAAGAAATTTTTGCGTTGTTTTTAGCAATAATATTGAAATTTAGAATTTAAGAGATTTTTTGTTAATTTAAGTTCTTACTAGACTGATCGCGTCGGGTCGGGTCATCGAGTTTGAATCGAGTACTCGACCCGAATTGGGTCGAGTCGATTTCTAATATTGGAATCGAAAAGTCGATTCGATTTCTAGGATCGAAATTGACGATTCGAGTCGATTTCTAAGATTGGAATCAAAACTCGATTCGAAAAAATCGACTCGAATCGTCAAGACTATTTAAATAATTATGTTATAATTATTAATAGTTAATATATAGTCAATATATATTTTATAATATTTAATTATCTAAATTATAATAAGATAATGCATTATAGTAATGCATTACTAATTTTTAAAAAGAAAATAATTAAATCGCATCTATAGAAT
>JAABUS010002311.1_pt1 | contig 36575 bp, 33 predicted proteins | sample 5560161 | NCBI WGS metagenome assembly JAABUS01 (sample SAMN10711885, study PRJNA513376) | rock metagenome | isolation source: Antarctica rocks | place: Antarctica: Victoria Land, Trio Nunatak nord | collected 2016-01-04
CACCGGATTTATCCATGTCCCGGTCCAGCACGGAAACCATACAAATCCCTGCCGCACTCCTGCAAAGACTTACGGACACCCTCTGCCATGCAACGTAAAATGCGGAAAGTCGAGCTCAGTGTTCGTCATACAGCCGGTCCGCCACCGGAATCAGCCGCGTGTAGAAGTCGTCTTGGCCCGTTTTGTCGCCGCCGATCAGCAGGATGGCGGCCCGGCGGAAGTCGAAGGCGTAGAATACCCGCACCGGTCTGCCGCCGACTTCACTCGCAACTCGCGCATGTGGCCGTGTCGGGAGCCACTGATGCCGCTGGAGTGCGGGAATGGTAGGTTGGGGCCACGGCGCTCCAGCAGGCCGACCGAAGCTGTGATGCGGATGCGCTCGTCCTCGCCCAACGTGTCCCACCAGGCACCGAACTCGCCGGTATACTCGACCTGCCATGCCACCCTGGACGAATATGCCTCTCAGGGCATCATGTTAACCGTCTGACGGGCAAAAGCTACTGCGTGACTCAGACCAAGACCCCCGAAACGACGGCTTGTGCCGAGAACATTGGGTTTGTTCCAGCAGCTCCGACGTGTCACGGCAGCCGGGCCAGCCGCTCGCACAGCAAATCGAAGAACCCGTCAGCGTCAGCATAGTTGAGAAAAACGGCATTGGCCGGGCGGCCCGTGACGCCGGACCAGTCGGCGACGGTCATGCCGAGCGTCAACGGGCTTGCGGTTTCCACCGCGACGTTGATCCGCCGCCCGGCGAACAGGCCCGGCCGCAGCAAATGCGCGATGACGCAGGGATCATGCAGCGGGCCGCCCAATCCCTCCTGCAGCGCTGTGCCATCGGCATTGGAATACAGCGTCGCGACCGCCCGCGCCGCCGCCGTGTCGATCAGCCTTAGCCGGTCGAGCCGCGCGCCCGTCAGCCGGACCTGGTGCGTCAGGTCGAGCGGCAGCAGGGTTGTCGGGATGCCGCTGTCCAGCAGCACCTTTGCCGCGTCCGGGTCGGCGTGGACGTTGTACTCGGCGGCCGGAGTGACGTTGCCGCCCTCGCTGCGCGCACCGGCCATCCACACGATCTCGGCGATGCGCGGGCCGATGTCGGGCGCCTTGACCAGCGCCATGGCAAGGTTGGTCGCCGGGCCGAGCAGGCAAAGGGTAATCTCGCCGGGGCTGGCCGCCCGCAGCGCTCCGATCAGATAGTCCACGCCGTGCTCCGGGCGCAGCGACATTTGCGGTTCCGGCAGGTCAAGGCCGTGCAGCCCGGTGCCGCCGTGCACATGCTCAGCGGTGATGGGCGGCTGCACCAGTGGTCGGGCGCAGCCGGCGTAAACAGGAATATCCGGGCGATCGCCCAGCTCTAGCAGGCGGCGCGCGTTGCTCTCCGTGCGGGCGAGCGGCACGTTCCCGGCGACCGCGACCAATGCGAGCAGCTCCAGCTCCAGCGGTGCCGCCAAGGCCAGCAGGATGGCCACGGCGTCGTCTTTCCCGGGATCGGTGTCGATGATGATTTTCCGGGGCATGTCTCTATTTCTTGTCCAGGCGCTGGGCAGCCAGCGCCACGCAGGCCTCGAACACCTCAAGCGAGTCGAACGGGCGGTCCCGTCCATCCGCCGGCAGCACGATCGGCTGGCCGCCGCCCTGCACCGCCGCACCCTGGACCATCAGATTGTCCGGCAGGCCAAAGCCCTCGACGTTGAGCCCGGGCATCGGGTCGGGCAGGGCCGCAACCTGCTGGCGGCAACGTTCGGCGAAGGGCACGACACTGTTGGAATAGCCGAACACCGGGCGCCCGCGGCCGAGGAACCAGCCGATCTCGATCAGCGTGCCGCTATCGGCGGACGCGCCACGGAACGGCGTGAGATTGGCGATCACCACGTCGCAGGCCTCCATCATCGCGACATCCTTGCGGTAGATGGTGGCCCAGGCGTCCTCGTCGCCCATGGCCTGCAAGCTGGCCACGTCCTCGTTCAGCGGCGCCTGGCCCTCGATGCCGTGGCGTGCACATATCTCGATCTTGCGGCAGGCGTGCCTGACGGCGCCGGGCAGAAAGACATCCGGGCCGGCAAGGTAGGCTTTCACCGTCATGGACGCGGCCCTTTTACCTCAGCGTCGGGCGTCCACGCTCCGGGCCACGCGCTCGGCGACGAGCGCTGTCGTCACGCCGAACAGCGCGTGCACCGCCACATGCTGGAGATTGTTGGCCGGCGTGTCCCGCCACGGCTTTGGCGTGAGGCGGAATGCCGGCCCCGCGACGCCGTAGGCCAGCGCCAGAAACCCCATGCCGAACGCCAGTCCGGCGCTGACCGGGGCGGCATCCGCGGGTTTCAACGCGCCATACAACGCACCGGAGGCAACCGACAGCGCCAGGTGCCCGCCATGCGCCAGGGCCTGCTCCTCGGGCACCGCCGGAGCGTTGACGCCGCGCCGCCATCCCGGGCGTACGAGCTTACGCTCAAGCTGGACCAAGTCCGAAGGCTTTCCCAAGATCGCCTCCTTGAGCACCAAAACCGCCGACACCAGCAGGCCGCCGGCCAAGCCGCCCGCCGCGCCGGCGACGACGCCATCAAGCCGGCCTCTCGTCCGTCTCGGGCGGGGTTGGGCGTTGCGCAGGCCCTCACGGCCCGGCGTCGTTCCCACCGCGCTGGCCGGAGCCTTCGACAGCGCCAACGCCGCACGCGGCTCGGTGATCGCATGGCCGTTATGCTCCGCCCGGAACTCGGCCATCGCCTGATAGGCCGGCCTGCGCGCCCGGTTGATCGATCCGAGCGGCTGGTGCGCGGCGAGGCCGTGCCAGGGCGAGAACGCCAGCCCGTCATCGGCCTGGGCGGCACGGTCCTCGCTCCAGGCGGGCTGCGCTGCCACGCGGATGCGCGCGACCGGCACGTAAGGGCTGGCGTCCTGCGGCCACTCCACCGAGGCGTCCTCGATCGGCATCGCCGCCACATCGGTGCAGAGCTGGACGCGGACTTCCCACTCGCCGCCGTCTTGCGCCAGCGCATCGATCGCCGCCTGACGCAGCGCGTTCGGGTTGCCGTGCAGCTCGATCGGCTTGTCCCGCAGCGCGACCAGCCCGGGGGACACCGGCGCGACCATGACCTTGGCGACGTAATCGCCATGGCGCAGCGGCGCCTGGCTGTAGAAGCTTTCGCCGAGCGGATGGGTAAGCGGCTGCCCGCCCATGCTGGTCACCACCGGGCTTTGCAGGCCCACCGTCCTCAGCGCGCCGCCCACGCCGCGCAGCGCCGCCGAGACCGCTTTCTTGGCACCCTCGGCCCGATCGGTCGAGGCGGCCAGCAGCTTGAGGCTGCCGAGGAAGGCTTTGGCGTCAGGCGCGACGAACGCCGGTCCGTTTGCCATAACGAAGTCCTGCGTCACGGCGCCCTCTGCGCCGGGCAGCCGCGCGCCCTCGACGCCGATTACCTTGAGCGCGAGCCCGCGCGGCGCCGATACGGCGTCGTCCAGCATATCGCCGGGGTTGGTCGAGAACCGGAGCACCACCGGGTAGGTTGCCGGCCGGGCGAACATGCCCTGAGCCAAGTCATGCGGCAGGCCGTCAAGCACGGTCAGCTCGCCATCGAGCAAAGCATAGCTTTTGGCGTGTACGCTGCGGACCGCGTGGCCGTAATCCCGCCAGGTCGTCTCGATAATCGAACGCATTGTTGCGGTCAGCGCCGTTCGGGTCGCGGCCTCGTCCGGCGCGATCTGTTCAAGCGAGGCGTCAAAACGGACGGGTGTATTGCTTGCCATTGAAACGTCCTGCGTAATTCAATTAAGCCGCCGCTGCCACGAGGTCGTGGAGCGTGTTCGGCGTCTTTTCTGCAAGACGCCGAACGCTGGGCTGCTTTTTCAGTTGCGTCCGGCGGCGCTCGCCGGGCGGACGGGGCGATCAGCCCTGCGGCGCACCGTCCTGCTTCATCGGATCGGCCTTGATGAACGCCGGATGCGCCTCGCAGCGCGCAACGATGCGGCCGATCGTGGGAATGCCGGAGACCTCGATCTTGAAGATGCGGGCCACCACGATGATGCTCATCAGCAGGATATCGGCGGTGGTCACCGCGTCGCCCTGGCAGAATATCCCGGTCTGGCTCTCCGACGCGAGCCGCTGCTCCACCGCGAGCAGGCCGGCCGAGAACCATTGGGTCTGCCATGCGCGCCAGGCCGCATCGTCGAAGCCCTGGGCCGTGAGATAGCGCTTGATCCGCGGCGTGATCAGCGGATGGGTGTCGGCCGCCAGCATCGCCGCGATCGAGCGCACGCGGGCGCGTTCATGCGGGTCGGCTGGCAACAAAGGCGGGTTCGGCACGGTCTCGTCGAGGAACTCGAGGATCGCCAGCGACTGGGTGATCGGCGGGAAGCCGTCCTCCACCAAAGCGGGGATCGCGCCGAGCGGATTGATCTTGAGGAACGCCTCGCTGTTCTGCTCGCCGGCTTCGAGGTTGACAATGCGCTCATGCGCGGCCAGGCCCTTGAGGTTGAGCGCCACCCGCACCCGGTAGGTCGCCGAGGTGCGCCAGAAGGCATAAAGCTCGAAATGCGGCTGGTCGGCCATGGTGTTCCCATTGCTGAAGAGGCAGATTGCGGTCCGGACCGGATAGTCCATTAAACAAGGAAACGCCACCATGGCCCAAGCCGTCCCGACCGTCTTCATCCCCGCACTGCTCTGCGACGAGGCGCTCTACCGCGAGGTGATCGCCGAGCTTGGCGATAAGATCGAGGCGCATGTGCTGATGTCGCCGAAGCCCCGCATGGAGGATAGCGTCGCCGACATTCTGGCCCGCGCGCCGGCGAAGTTCGCGCTGGTCGGCACGTCGTATGGCGGCAACCTCGCCATGGCCGTAGCGGTGGCGGCGCCGGAGCGGGTGAGCGCGCTGTGGCTTATGAGCTGCGACCCGGCGGCGCAGGCTCCGGGCGGGCCCGACCTCGCCGGCGGACTGGAGGCGACGCCGGACGCGGTGATCGACATGCTCGCCGGGCTGGTCGTCCACCAGGCGGCGACGGAGGCGGCAACCACCTTCCGGGCGATGGCGCAGCGGGTCGGCGGGTCGGCGGGCACGGCACAGGCCCGGGCGCTCGGCAGGCGCACCGACCTCACCGCCCATCTCGGCACCCTACCCGTGCCGGCGCTGGTGCTGTGGGGCAGGGAGGACGCTCTGGTGCCGAACACAGTCGGGCGCGCTCTGGCCGACGAGCTGCCGCACGCGCATTTCCACATGCTTGACGCTTGCGGGCACCTGCCGACGCTGGAGAAGCCAGCCGAGGCGGCCGCGTTGTTCGCCGAGTTCCTGCACGATGAGCTGGATCACGCGCATTAGGCTCAGCGTCTAGCCGCCCTATGCCGCCAGCAGGTGCATGGAAAACAGCCGTGCCGGGTCGGTCCAGCTCTGCACCGGGTGCCAACCTGCAGCACGGGCGAAAGCCTGGAAGCCGGCCAGCGTGTGCTTGTAGCTATTCTCGGTATGGATGGTCTCGCCTGTGGCGAAGCGGATGCGATGGCCGCCGATACGGACCGTCTGGGCGCGCTGGCTCACGAGGTGCATCTCGATCCGCCCCTCGTGCGCATTCCAGTCCGCGCGATGGGCGAAGCCGTTCAGGTCAAAATCCGCCGCAGCCTCGCGGTTCAGCCGGCGCAGCAGGTTGAGGTTGAAGGCGGCAGTCACGCCCTGCGCATCGTCATAGGCGGGGATCAGCAGCGCCGGGTCCTTCTGCAGGTCAACGCCGACCAGGAAGCGCGCGCCCTGGCCGAGCACCCGGCGCGCGGTCACTAGGAAACGGCGGGCCGAAGCCGGGTCGAGGTTGCCGATCGTCGATCCCGGGAAGAAGCCGGTCAACGGCTGCGCCTGGACGGCACCCGGCAGGCCAAACGGCGCCAGGAAATCTGCGACGACGGGATGTACCTGCAGCGCTGGGTGGGAGCGATGAAGGCGCTGGGTGAGGGCATCGAGCGCGCCGTCTGCCACGTCGATGGGCACGTAGGCGGTGAACAGGCCCGCCTCGCCGGCGTCGAGCAGCAGACGCGCCTTCGCCTCGTCGCTCGCGCCATACTCCACCAGCGCGCCGCCGGGCGGCAGGCCGGCGACCACAGCGGTCGCGATGTCACGCAGCAAGGCAAGCTCGGTGCGCGTCGGGTAGTATTCGGGCAGGCGGGTGATCTCGCCGAACAGCCGGCAGCCCTCGGCGTCGTAGAACAGCTTCGGCGGCAGCGTCTTGCGCGCGGCGAGCAGGCCCGTCAGCGCCGCGTCGGCGATGCTATGATCCAGGACCTGACAATCCAGGATTGGGCGATCAAGCGCGACTGCGCCATGTGCATTTCCGTCCGGCATGGTTAGACCACGTCCTGGGCGAGCCGCAGCCCGGTGAACTGCCAGCGTGTGCCGGCCGGAAAAAAGTTGCGGTAGGTCGGCCGCGCATGGCCCGGCGGCGTCGCCAGGCTGCCGCCGCGCAGCACCATCTGGTTGATCATGAATTTGCCGTTGTACTCGCCGATGGCGCCCTCGACGGGCCGGAAGCCGGGATAGGGCAGGTAGGCGCTGCCGGTCCACTGCCAGGCGTAGCCCTGGAGTTCATGGATGGCGTCATGGCCGGTTGCCGCCTCAAGCTCGACCTCGGTCGGCAGCCGCGCGCCGGCCCAGCGGGCGAAGGCGTCGGCTTCGTACCAACCGATGTGGCGCACCGGCGCCGCGGGGTCGAGCGGCGCGATCCCGCCAGGCCCGACCTGCCGCCATCCGGCGTCGCCGTCCCGCCAATACAGCGGTGCCCGCCAGCCGCCATCCTGGACCGCCGACCAGCCATCGGACATCCAGAGCGCGGCCGTCCGGTAGCCGCCGTCCGCGATGAAGGCGAGCCAGTCCGCGTTGCGCACCAGGCGGTCGGCCAGGCGGTAGGGATGCAGCAGCGCGTCATGGCGCGGCGCCTCGTTGTCGAACGCGAAGCCGGTCCCGTCATGGCCGACCGCCACAATGCCGCCCGGCAGATCGACGAAGCGTGCCGGCCCCGATGCCACGGGCGGCTCCCGCCAGCCCGGCAGCACCGCCGGCACGAGCGGGCTTTGCGCAAAGGCGTGCATCATGTCGGTGACCAGCAGTTCCTGATGCTGCTGCTCGTGCTGCAGCCCAAGCTCCACGAGGTTGGCGACGTCCTGCTCCCGCTCGGCGAGCAGCCGGGCCATGGCGTCGTCCACGTGCCGGCGGTAGGCGCCGACCTCCTGGATGCCGGGACGCGTGATCAGGCCGCGGGCAGGACGCGGATGCCGCTCGCCGACCGCCTCGTAGTAGCTGTTGAACAGGAAGCGGAACGCTGTGTCGAAAAGGACGTAGTCCGGCAGATGCGGGCGGAGCACGAACTCCTCGAAGAACCAGGTGGTATGGGCGCGGTGCCACTTGGCGGGCGACGCGTCCGGCATGGACTGCACGCACTGGTCCTCGCCGGTCAGCGCGGCGGCAAGCTGTTCCATGTGGCCGCGCACCGCGCGGTAGTGCTCCGCCAGGCCGGAAATGGTGCCGAAATAGGTCATGCGCTCGCGTCTCTCCTGTCGGACCCATCAGGTGGGTCGCCGTGCTCGGTCAGAACAGGGTTCGGCGGTGTCGGTTCCCGCCGGGCGTCTTGCAGGCGAAATGCGCTAAGTTGCCATCTGTGGCCGCGTCGGACTATGTTTTGCGACAACAAACAAGATTCAGGAAACTCCATGATCCGTCCGTTGACCCTTGCGGCCAGTGCAGCGCTTTTCGCCGTCTCCATGCAGGCCGCCATGGCGGTCGAGGTGACCGAGACCGTGACGACGACAGCGGCGCCGGCCAAGGTCTGGGGCATGATCGGCAAATTCGACGCGATCGCCACCTGGCTGCCGGGTGCCGAAAGCAGCCCGGCGGACAAGGGCGACACTGTTGGCTCGGTACGGGTGATCACGCTGAAGGCGCCAGGCAGCCCGACGGTGACGGAGCGGCTGACGGCCAGCAGCGGCCAGAGCTACAGCTATACCATTCTCAAGGTGGATCCAAAGGTGCTCCCGGTCATGGATTACACCTCGACCATCAACGTGGCGCCCGCGGGCAACGGGTCGGTGGTTACCTGGTACGGCAGCTTCAAGCCGGCGGGCGGCGCCGACGACGCCAGCGCGAACAAGGCGATGAGCGGCGTCTATCGTGCTGGTTTGGACAACATCAAGGCGATGGCGGAGAAGTAACGCTCGACCGGGCGGTCAACGAAACATTTGCCAAAGCCATCATCTGCTAAAGAGGGGGAGGAGATATGCGCGCCTTCGAGGGTCAGCGTTCGGATAACCAGCCGGTCAAGCGGTCCCGGGAGGAAAAGGAAAAGCTGCTGCGCGAGCTGCGGGAAACCCTGGTCGGCATGAAGTCGCACAGTGCTGCCAGCCTACGGCAGAGCCTGCAGAAGCGGATCGCCGAGCTGGAAACGGAGCTTCGCGCAGCCGCGCCAGTTCGGCGCTGACCTGCGGCTGCTGCAAGGGACTGCATGGCGCGACGGCCGAATATCCTGATCCTGATGGCCGACCAGATGGCGGCCGATGCCCTGCCGACCTACGGCAACTTGGTGGCCCGGACCCCGCACATGGACACCCTGGCCGAGCATGGCGTCGTGTTCACCGCGGCATACTGCAACAGCCCGCTGTGCGCCCCGTCGCGCTCCGTGTTCATGTCGGGCCGGCTGCCGTCCGCAACCGGCGCCTACGACAACGCCGCCGAGTTCACCTCGCAGGTCCCGACTTTCGCTCACTACCTCCGGCACGCCGGCTACCGCACTATCCTGACCGGCAAGATGCACTTCTGCGGCCCGGACCAGTTGCACGGCTTCGAGGAGCGGCTGACAACTGACATCTACCCGGCCGACTACGGCTGGACGCCGGACTGGCGGCATCCCGGTGCCCGGCCCGATTGGTACCACAACATGGACGGCGTTACGCTCGCCGGACCGTGCGTGCGCACCAACCAGCTTGATTTCGACGAGGAGGTGGTGTTCAGCGCCCGCCAGCGCCTGTTCGACATCGCCCGCGGCGGCGACGAGCGGCCGTTCCTGATGGTGGTTTCCATGAGCCACCCGCACGACCCGTTCACCATCCCCGATCCCTGGTGGAGCCGCACTAGCGACGAGGGCGTGGACATGCCGCGGGTGCAACGCGGCGATGTGGCGGAGGACCCGCACTCGCTCCGCCTGCGCTGTGTTTGCGCGATGGATGGGCAGGAGGTCACGGAGGCGCAGGTCCGCGCCGCGCGCCGGGCGTACTACGGCGCCTGCTCGTTTGTGGACGATCAGGTCGGGGTGCTGCTCGCGGCGCTGCGCAGCTCAGGGATGGAGCGCGAGACGATCGTGATCGTGCTGGCCGACCATGGCGAGATGCTCGGGGAGCGCGGGCTCTGGTACAAGATGAATTTTTTCGAGCCGGCGTGCCGGGTGCCGTTGATCGTGCACGCGCCCGGCGTCTTCGCCGCGAGCCGCCGTAACGCCCCGGTCTCGCTCGCCGACATCCTGCCGACGCTGGCCGAGATCGCCGGGGGTGGCCTGGCACCGGACTATGCGACGCCGCTTGATGGCCGCTCTTTGCTGCCGCAGCTTTCGGGGGGCACGGCGCATGGCGAGGTGCTCGGGGAATACCTGGCCGAGGGGGCGCTTGCGCCGATCGTGATGCTGCGGCGCGGGACGCATAAGTTCATCCATTCCGCCGCCGACCCCGATCAGCTCTATGACCTGCAGGCCGACCCGGCGGAACGGGTCAACCTCGCATCCGAGCCGTCGCAGGCCGCGGCCGTGGCCGGGTTCCGCGCCGAGGTGGCGCAACGCTGGGACCTGGCACGATTGCATCAGGATGTGCTGGCGAGCCAGCGCCGCCGGCTGTTCGTCGCCGAGGCGCTGCGCCAGGGCGCCACGGCCTCCTGGGACCACCAGCCGGTGCGCGACGCGAGCCGGCTATATATACGCAACGGCGTGCGGCTCGACGATCTGGAGGCGAAGGCTCGCTTCCCGCGCGCCGGTGCTGCTAGCGTCTAACCTTTCGGAGGATGGCACGATGCGGCTGATGAAAACGCCCCAGGCGATCTTGGCGACACTGCCGATCATGGCGACACTGGCGATCTGCGCCACCACCCGCGCCGCCGAGCCGGCTGCCTGCGCCACGGTGCGCATGGCCGACCCCGGCTGGACCGACATCACCTCGACCAACGGCGTTGCCGGCACCCTGCTCAAGGCGCTCGGCTACAAGCAGAACGTGAGCACGCTATCGGTGCCGATCGTGTTCCAGGCGCTGTCGTCGGGGCAGCTCGACGTGTTCCTCGGCAACTGGATGCCGGCGCAGACGAACTTCATTGGTCCGCTATTGAAGGACAACAAGCTGGTCGTGGTGCGGCCTAACCTACAGCACGCCAAGTTCACCCTTGCGGTGCCGGACTACGTCGCCGAGGCGGGGGTTCACAGCGTCGCCGACCTTGCCGAGCACGCCGACAAGTTCGGCAAGCGCATCTACGGCATCGAGGCCGGCGCGCCGGCCAACCAGAACATCCAGCGCATGCTGACCGCCGGCGACGACGGGCTGAAAGGCTGGAAGCTGATCGAGTCGAGCGAGCAGGGCATGCTCGGCGAGGTGGAGCGCGCCCAGCGCAGCAAGCAGTGGATCGCCTTCCTCGCCTGGGAGCCGCATCCGATGAACGACCGGTTCCATATCACCTATCTCGGAGGCGCCGAGCAGTATTTCGGCCCGGATTTCGGCAGCACCACGATCAACACGCTCGCCCGCAACGGCTATGCCGCGCAGTGCCCGAATGCGGACCGCCTGTTCCGCCAGCTCAGCTTCACCGTGCCGATGGAGAACGCGTTGATGGTGTCGATCGCCAGCCAGCGCATGGATGGCCCGGCGGCGGCGCGAAGCTGGCTGAAGGCCAACCCGGGCCAGCTCGACGCCTGGCTGGACGGGGTAACGACGTTCGACGGCAAGGACGGGCCCGCCGCCGTCCGCACCGCGCTGGGGCTATAATACGGGCTGCGCCGTCTGCCGGGCGGGGTGCGCCTGCGGCGTGCGATGCACCCCGCAAAGCGCCTTCAGAATGTCCGCGTCGTCGCACACGCCCTCGAACCGCTCCTCGGATGCGAGCAGCACCGGATGTCCGCTCGCCTGGCGAAGCTGCACCATCAGCCGCAGCGGGAAGCTGTGCGGCACGACCAGCAGGCCGAGCGGCACGACCGACTGCGCAGCGTCGAAGCTATGCAGCGGCGTCACCGCCAGCTTCTCGCCCTGGTAGAACGCCTCGCTGGGCCGGCCGCGCTGGTCGAGCGTCAGGCGGTAGCGGCGGTCGTCGTCGAGCCACATGCCCCCGTCCTCATGGTGCAGCTCACGGCTGGGCCGCATCACCGTCGCGGCGCGTAGCACTGTGAGCGGGTTCAGATGCCGGACGAACTGCGCCACATAGTCGTCCGCCGGGCGCAGCACGATATCCTCGGCGGTGCCGGTCTGCACGATGCGCCCGCCCTCCATGATCGTGATGTGGTTGCCGATCTTGACCGCCTCGTCGAGGTCGTGGCTGACGAACAGGATGGTCTTCTTGACCTTCTGCTGCAGGTCAAGCAGCTCATCCTGCAGCTTGCCGCGGATCAGCGGGTCGAGCGCCGAGAACGGCTCGTCCATCAGCAGGATGTCGGCATCGGTTGCAAAGGCCCGCGCCAGGCCGACGCGCTGCTGCATGCCGCCGGACAGCTCGTGCGCGTAGCGGTCGGCCCATTGGTCGAGGCCCACCAGTTGCAGCTTTTCCTCGACGGAACGGTGCCGCTCCGCCGCCGGCACCCCGCGCAGCTCGAGGCCGAGGCCGACGTTCTCGCGCACGGTGCGCCAGGGCAGCAGGGCGAATTGCTGGAACACCATGGCGACGCGCAGCAGCCGGGTGCGGCGCAGCGTGGCGGCGTCGCAGGAGGCGAGGTCCACCGTCCCGCCGACGTCGTGCAGCATCACCTGGCCGCGCGTCACCTTGTTCAGGCCGTTGGCGGCCCGCAGCAGCGTGGACTTCCCCGACCCCGATAGGCCCATTAGTACAGAAATCTCGCCCGGCGCCACGGACAGGTTGGCGCCGCACACGCCGGCCACCACGCCGGTTTCACGCACGATGTCGCCGCGCGAGCGGCCCTGGTCCACCAGGCGCAGTGCCTGCTGGATGCGCGCCGCCTGCCGCCGTGCCGAGCCGGACTCAAACAGCACGTCAACATTTCGAAATTCAATCGCGGGCTGCATCACGCTTTCTCCCGTTCGGCTGGGCGGCAGACCCGGTCCAGGATGATCGCCAGCAGCACGATGACCAGCCCGGCCTCGAAGCCGGTATCGACCCGCACCGTGTTGAGCGCCCGCACCACCGGCACGCCAAGCCCGCCCGCGCCGACCAGTGCGGCGATGACCACCATCGACAGGCTCAGCATGATGCACTGGGTGATGCCGGCCAGGATCATCGGCCGGGCGCTCGGCAACTCGACTTTCCATAGCAATTGCCGGCGGGTGGCGCCGAACGCCTCGCCGGCCTCGATGAGCTGGCGCGGCACCGAGGTGATGCCGAGATGGGTGAGGCGGACCGGGGCGGGCAGCGAGAAGATCACGGTGGAGATCAGCCCCGGCACGGCGCCCAGCCCGAACAGCACGAGCGTTGGGATCAGATAGACGAAGGTCGGCAGCGTCTGCATCAAATCGAGCGCCGGCCGGATCATGCGGAACAGCCAGGGGCGGTGGGCAACCGCGATGCCGAGCGGCACGCCTATCGCCGTCGAGACCAGGGCCGACGACAGCACGAGCGACAGCGTCTCCATCGTTTCCTGCCAATAACCCTGGTTCAGGATGAACAGCAGCGCCAGCGCCACGAACAGGGTGAGCTGCCAGGACCGGCGCAGCGCGTACACGAGTGCCACCACCAGCAGAATCAGCAGCGGCTTCGGCACCCAGACCAGGGCCGTGGTGACCCCGTCGATGACGAAGCGGACGCTGTTGGAAAGCGCGTCGAAGAACCCGGCGCCATGCGCCTTCAGCACGTCGATGCCCGAGGCGATCCAGGCCCCGACGGGGATTTTGTTCTCGCTCATCCAGTCGTCGAACTGTTCCATGGCGCGCTCCTCCGCTCAGGTCCTGAAGGTTATCTTGCACAGGCTGCCGCCCGGGGTTCCAGCGACATTAATTGCCGCCGCCATCGGCTGGATGCGGCCCGCCAACCCGGCAAGGCTCAGAACCTATGTGCTCTTGCTCGTTCCGGATGTGTGAGTGTCTATGTGGCGGACGGCGACGTCGAAGCGCCGTATTGAAGGAAGCCGGCCATGGCCGAGGTCTATGACTATATCATCGTGGGCGCGGGTTCGGCTGGCTGCGTGCTGGCGAACCGGCTGACCGAGGATGGCACGGCCACCGTCCTGGTGCTGGAGTACGGCGGCTCCGATGCGTCGGTGCTGATCCAGATGCCGAGCGCGCTGTCCATTCCGATGAACATGCCGAAGTACGACTGGTCGTATGAGACCGAGCCGGAACCGCATCTTGGCGGACGCCGCCTGCACACGCCGCGCGGCAAGGTGCTGGGCGGGTCGTCGTCGATCAACGGCATGGTCTATGTGCGCGGTAACCCGCTCGACTTCGACCGGTGGGAAGCGGAAGGCGCGGCCGGCTGGGGCTACCAGCACGTGCTGCCGTATTTCCGCCGGGCGGAGACGCTGAACGAGGGGGGCGACGAGTACCGCGGCGACGCCGGGCCGCTGCACACCCGCTATGGCACGCTGGAGAACCCGCTGCATGCCGCCTGGCTCGATGCGGCGCAGCAGGCCGGCTATCCCGCCACCGCTGACTATAACGGCTATCAGCAGGAGGGCTTTGGCCGGATGGGCATGACGGTGCATAACGGCCGCCGTTGGAGCGCCGCCAACGCCTATCTCAAGCCGGCCCTGTCCCGTAAGAATCTTGCTGTCGTCACGCACGCCCTTGCATCCGCCGTCCTGTTCGAGGGCCGGCGCGCCGTCGGCGTCCGCTACCGGCATGGCGATGCCAACAATGTGGCTCGGGCGCGGCGCGAGGTAATCCTATGCGGCGGCCCCATCAACTCGCCGCAACTGCTGAAGCTCTCCGGCGTCGGCCCGGCGCAAGAACTTTTGCAGCACGGCATCCCGCTGGTGCACGACCTGCCGGGCGTGGGCGAGAACCTGCAGGACCACCTGGAGTTCTACTTCCAGGTCGCGTGCAAGGAGCCGGTGACGCTGTATTCTATCATGAATCCCTGGTCGAAGGCGCTGATCGGCGCGCGATGGCTACTGCGCCACGACGGGCTCGGCGCCACCAACCACTTCGAGAGCTGCGGCTTCATCCGCAGCCGCGCCGGCGTCCGTTCGCCGGACATCCAGTATCATTTCCTGCCGGTGGCTGTGACGTATGACGGCAAGGTCAAGGCGTCGGGCCATGGTTTCCAGGCGCATGTCGGCCCGATGCGATCCAAAAGCCGCGGCCGCGTGCTGCTGGCCTCAACCGACCCGCGGGCGAAGCCGAGCATCCGGTTCAACTACATGAGCCACCCCGACGACTGGACGGAGATGCGCGCCTGCGTGCGCCTGACCCGCGAGATCTTTGCGCAACCCGCGTTCGAGCGGTTCCGCGGCGAGGAAATCCAGCCCGGCGCCGGCGTGCAGACCGACGAGCAAATTGACGCATTCATCGCGCAGAAGGTGGAGAGCGCTTATCATCCGTCCTGCACCTGCAAGATGGGCAGCTTGGACGACCCGATGGCGGTGGTGGACCCGGAGACGCGGGTGATCGGGCTGGAGGGGCTGCGGGTGATCGACTCCTCGATCATGCCCTCGCTCACGACCGGCAACCTGAATGCGCCGACCATTATGATCGGCGAGAAGGCCGCGGACTACGTGCTAGGCCGCCCGCCGCTCGCTGCATCCAACAGTCCGATCTATGTGGCGGAGGGCTGGGAGGCGGCGCAGCGCTGAGGCTAGGAGGGCGACGCCCGTTCAAGCAGCGCGTGGACGTATGCCGCGAACGAGCGCCAGACCTCGACGTGGAACCGCGCCGCGTCCTGCCGCCAGAGCACGATCTCCGCCTTGCCGAACACTGTCCGGGTACACATGCCGACCGGGAACGCCGTGGGATGCAGGTCCAAAGGGCAGCCTGCCGCGAGCACGTCCGGAGCGCTTGGCCCATTCAGTATCAGGCCGACCTGGCGATGCCCGATGTTAACCACCGCCGCACCCGGCACCGAAACTGCTGCATCCAGCGTGCCGGGCGACGCCAGCAGCAGCCATTCGTCCGGCCCGAGCCACAGCGCCGAACGCCCGTCGGCCTGGGACGCACGGCATGGCTGCGTCGGCAGGGCTAGATTGAACGCCGTGCCCAGAGCCGACGCGTCGCCGCGCAGCACCAGACGCGCCAGGTCCGGGGCCGGGTGCAGCAGCAATCGGCCCGGCATGACAATCTGGCGCGCGTCATACGGCGGTTCGAACGATGTCGGCGGTGCGTCCCGCGGCTGCAGGCGATCCGGCGTGAGGGTATCAGGCATTCAGCCGCACTCCTTCCGGATCGAAGAAAACCGGGTCCACGACGCGCACCGGCATCGCCCCTTCTGGCCGCTGCACATACACAGTCTCGCCCAGCCGCGCACGCCCGTCGGCCAGCATCGCCAGCGCGATCGAGTGGCCCAGCGTCGCCTCGCCATAGGACGACGTGACGTGTCCGAGCGATCGCGTCCCCACCGGAGCCGCCGCATGCTGGGTAAGCTGCGAGCCCTCGTCCAGCACGCAGGCCGGGTCCGCGGTCAGCAATCCGACCAGTTGCCGCCGCCCCGCCGCCGCCATATCCGGCCGGTCCAGCGAGCGCTTGCCGACGAAGTCCCGCTTTGCCCTGCCGACGGCCCAATTGAGGCCGAGGTCGCCCAGCGTCGCCGTCCCGTCGCTTTCCTGGCCCACGATGATGTAGCCCTTCTCCGCCCGCAGCACGTGCATCGCTTCGGTGCCATAGGCACAGCCGCCGAGCGCCTCCACCCGGGCGTGCACCGCCTCCCACGCGGCATGGGCGTGTCCCGCAGGCACATTCACCTCAAAACCAAGCTCGCCGGTGAAGCTGACGCGGAACAGCCGCATTGGGATGCCCAGGATGCTCCCCGTAACCACGCTCATGTGCGGCATGGCTGACGCCTGGACGTCGAGCCCGTCCACCAGCGGCGCCAAAACCTCGCGGGCGCGGGGACCCTGCACGGCCAGCACCGCCCACTGCTCGGTGACGCTGGTCAGCCAGACGCGCAGGTCCGGCCATTCGGTCTGCAAATAGTCCTCCATCTGCGCCAGAACGCGCGGTGCGCCGCCTGTCGTCGTCGTGACATGGAAGCGGTCGGGCGCGAGGCGGCCGGCAACGCCGTCATCCATCAGGAAGCCGTTCTCCCCCAGCATCAGCCCGTAGCGGCAGCGGCCGGGCGCCAGCTTGGTCCAGGTGTTCACGTACATCCGGTTCATGAACTCGGCCGCGTCCGCGCCGACGATCTCGATCTTGCCAAGCGTCGAGGCGTCGAACAGCCCTACCGCCGAGCGCACCGTGCGGCACTCCCGCGCCACGGCCTGGTGCATGTTTTCATTGCCACGCGGGAAGTAGCGCGCCCGCTTCCATAGTCCGACGTCCTCGAACACCGCGCCGTGCGCCGCCGCCCAGCCGTGGACCGGCGTCGTGCGCACCGGGTCGAACAGCACGCCGCGGCTGTATCCGGCGAGGGTGCCGAACGTCACCGGGGTGTAGGGCGGGCGGAACGTGGTGAGCCCGACCGCGGGAACCGGCCGGCCCAGCTCGGCCGCGACGATCGACAGCGCGTTCATGTTGCTGGTCTTGCCCTGGTCGGTCGCCATGCCGGTCGTGGTGTAGCGCTTGACGTGCTCGATGCTGTGGAAACCCTCCTGCGTCGCTAGCAGCAGGTCCTTGCTGGTCACGTCGTTCTGGAAATCGACGAAGGCGCGGCGCTGCTTGCGGCGGGCAGGAACCGGGGCGGCCCAGTTTGCGGGCGCCACGCCTTCCACGTAGCGGCGCAGCGGAAGCGGCGCGTCAAACCCGGCGTCGTGCGCCGCTGCATTTCCGACGACGGCACCGTCGGCCAGCGCGTCGTCCAGGCCATGCACCCCGCGGCACGCCCCAGCGGACCGCTCGGCCGCTGCTGAGGCGCCTGGCAGGAACGTCTCCGTTGCCGCGTCGAAACGCAGCTTGCCGCGCGACTGCGAGAACAGATGCAGCGAGGGCGTCCAGCCGCCGCTCATGCCCAGCAGGCTGCACCGGACCCATTCGCGGTCCCGTACCCGGCCGTCGAGGTCAATCCGCCCCATGATCGCCACCCGGATGCCGCGCCGCCCGCGGGTCGCGAGCACCTGCATCCCGGTCTCCACCCGGATGCCGGCGGCCCGGACGGCGGCGGGTAGCGCCCCATCGACCGCCGGGCGGGCGTCGGCGACCAATGCCACATCCACGCCGCAGGCTTGCAGGTCAAGCGCCGCGCGATAGGCGGTGTCGCTGGTGGTGGCGATCACGGCGCGCTGGCCGGGAGCGGCGTCGTAGCGGACGGCGAAGGTGCGGGCGGCGTCGGCCAGCATGACGCCGGGCCGGTCGTTGCCAGGGAACACCAATGGCCGCTCGATGGCACCGGCGGCGATCACGACCTGTTTGGCGCGGACCTGCCACAGGCGCTCGCGCGGCAGCGCCGGGTCGGGGTCGGGCAGGTGGTCGGTCAGCCGCTGGGCCAGGCCGACCATATTGTCGGGATACCAGCCGAACGCGGTGGTGCGCGTCAGCAGCGTGACGTCCGGCCGTGCCGCCAGCGCTCCGACCTGCGCCGCCACCCAATCCGGCGCCGCCAGCCCGTCGATGCGCGCGCTGCGGTCCGCCAGCAGGCTGCCGCCGAAGCGCGGCTGCTCGTCGCATAGGATGACGCGGGCGCCCCCGGCCGATGCCGCGACGGCAGCGGCGAGGCCGGCCGGGCCGGAACCGATGACCAGCACGTCGCAATGGGCATAGCGGCTGGCGTAGTGGTCCGGGTCCGCAGCAATCGGCGCGCGGCCAAGCCCGGCGGCGCGGCGGATCAGCGGCTCGTACAGCTTGGCCCAGGCACCCCGCGGCGTCATGAAGGTCTTGTAGTAGAACCCCGCCGAGAGCAGGGGCGCCGCGAGGTCGTTCACCGCTTGCAGGTCGAAGCCGAGTGAGGGGAAGCGGTTCTGACTGCGCGCCACCAGCCCGTCGTAGATCTCTACTTGTGTCGCCCGCAGGTTCGGCGTGCGGGCCCCGTGGCCGCGGTCCACCTCAATCAGCGCATTCGGCTCCTCCGACCCGGCCGCCAGCAGGCCGCGCGGACGATGGTACTTGAACGAGCGGCCCATCAGCCGCACGCCGTTCGCCAGCAGGGCGGAGGCGAGGGTGTCGCCGGCCTCGCCGAGGTAGCTGCGGCCATCGAAGGTGAATTGCAGGCTCATGCCTGGCCCCACTGCTCGGTTTCGCTCCGCATGGCCGGGGCGTCAGGGCTGGCCGTTGACGGCGTGCCATGCGGGCGGGCGGTGCCGGCCAGGTAGCTGGATATGAACCGGTCGGTGTGCGTGTTGCGCAGCGCGTTGAAAAACCGCCCGCAGCCATGGGTGTGCCGCCACCGTTCGGCGTGGTCGCCCTTCGGGTTGGTGCGGGCATAGAGGAACTCGCCCCAGGCATGGTCGTCGAGCGTCGAGGGCTCGGCAGGACGCGCGATATGCGCCTCGCCGGCATAGGTGAACTCCGCCTCGGGCCGGATGTCGCAGATGGGGCAGGGGATCAGCAGCATCGGCATGTGTCCTAATGCGCGACCGCAGCCGCCGCAGCCTCGTCGATCAGTTGCCCGGTGCGGAACCGGTCCAGCGCGAACGGCGCATTGATCGGGTGCGGCGCGTCGTGCGCCATGGTGTGCGCGAACACATGGCCGGAGCCCGGCGTCGCCTTGAACCCGCCCGTCCCCCAGCCGCAGTTCACATACAGCCCCGGCACCGGCGTCTTGCCGATGATCGGGCTGCGGTCCGGCGTCACATCGACGATGCCGCCCCAGTTGCGCAGCATCCGCATCCGCCGGAACTGCGGGAACAGCTCGCAGATCGCGTCCAGCGTATGCGTCGCGATGTGCAGGCCGCCCTGCTGGCTGTAGCTCGTGTAGGCGTCGGTCCCGGCGCCGATCACCAGCTCGCCCTTGTCGGACTGGCTGATGTAGGCGTGGATCGTGTTCGACATGACGACGCAGGGAAAGCACGGCTTGACCGGCTCGCTGACCAGCGCTTGCAGCGGGTAGCTTTCCAGCGGCATGCGCACCCCGGCCTGCGCCATCACGACGCTGGTGTGTCCGGCCGCCACGACGCCGACGCGCTGTGTCGCCACTGCGCCGTGGGTGGTGTCCACCCCGCACACGGCGCCGCTGGCGTCCCGCCGGATGCCCGTCACCTCGCAGTTCTGCACGATATCGACGCCCAGCGCGCTGGCCGCCCGGGCATAGCCCCAGGCCACCGCGTCGTGCCGGGCGGTGCCGCCGCGCCGCTGCAACGCAGCACCCAGCACCGGGTAGCGCATGCCGGGATCGAGGCGCAGCGGCGGGCAGTAGTCCTGCGCCTGCTCCGGCGACAGCCAGTCGTTGTCGATGCCGGCCAACTGGTTGGCGTACACATGCCGCTTGGACACCTGCACGTCGTGGACGGTGTGCGCCAGCATCATCACGCCACGCGGCGAGAACATGACGTTGTAGTTCAGCTCGCGCGACAAACCCTCCCACAGCTTGACCGCGTGGTCGTACAGCACGGCGCTCTCTGCCATCAGGTAGTTGCTGCGGATAATCGTCGTGTTGCGCCCGGTGTTGCCGCCGCCGAGCCAGCCCTTCTCCAGCACCGCCACCCGGGTGATGCCGTGCTGCTTCGCCAAATAGTACGCCGTCGCCAGCCCGTGCCCGCCCGCACCGACGATGACGGCGTCATAGGACGGGGCCGGCCGGTCCGGCGAGCGCCAGTGCTCGGTCCAGCCGGAGTGGCCGCGGATAGCCTCGCGGACCAGGCGGGCGGCGGAGAAGTGCTTCATGCGCTATCCTCGATCGGGCGGCGGCGCTGTGCTTGCGCGCGGGCGACACGCCGCTTGCCTGGCGCCGCCAGACTGGGCGTCCACCAGACTGGGCGTTTACCAGGCTGGGCGTTAGGCGACCCAGGTTTTCACGATCTCCGGGTGCTGCTTCACCCACTCGGCCGCGGTCTTGGCCGGATCGACCCCGCTGGCCTGGTTTTGCAACATCACCCCCTGCTCGTCCGGGAGCGTCAGCTTGAACCGGGCCAGGATGTCGTGCACCGCCGGCATGTCGCGGGCCAGGTCCTTGCGGGCGACGTTGTTCACCGTCTCGTTGCCGCCGAACACCCCCTTCGGATCGGCCAGGTACTTCAACTTGAACGCCGCCCACATCCAGTGCGGCGTCCAGCCGGCGACGACGACCGGCTGCTTGCGCGACACCGCATCCTTCAGCGCGGCCACCATCGTCGCGTCGCTGCCGTCGACCAGTTGCATCGGCGCCAGGCCGTACTCCGTCATCGCCTTCTCCGACGCGCGCATCAGCCCAGCGCCGGGGTCGATGCCGATGATCTTGCCGCCGAACATCGACGCGTTCGCCTTGAGGTCGGCGATCGAGTCCACCGTCACGTAGTCCGGCACCACCCAGCCGATCTTGGCGCCCTCGATGTTCGCGCCCACTACGTCCACCTTGTTTTTCAGCTTGGCGTAGTAGGCCGCGTGCGTCGCCGGCAGCCAGGCCGCGACCATCGCGTCCGCGTCGCCGGAGGCCACGGCCTCCCACATCGCCGCACCCGATACCGGGGTCAGCCGCGTTTCGTAGCCGGCCTGCTTCAGCACCTCGGACAGGATGTTGGTGGCGACGATCGCGTCCGCCCACTCGACATAGACGATCCTGACCGTCCCTTTGCCGGCGGCGAGGGCATGGCGGCCGAAGACGGCCATGGCAGCGGCAGCGGGGACGGTCGCCAGAACCTGTCTTCTCAGCATGGAATGCTCCTTAGTTTTTGTTGTTTGGGAGGCTCAGCGCGGCTGCGCCCGGCGCGACACCTGCTGGGTGATCCGGTCGAGGATGATGGCCAGCACCGCAATCGCCACGCCGGCCTGGAACCCGCGTCCGGCCTCCAGCCGCTGGATCGCGCTCCATACCTCGCGGCCCAAACCCCCGGCGCCGATCATCGCCGCGATCACCACCATGGACAGCGACAGCATGATCGTCTGGTTGATCCCGGCCATGATGGTCGGCAGCGCCAGCGGCAACTGCACCTTCACCAGTTTTTGCCAGCGTGTCGTGCCGAAGGCGTCCGCGGCCTCGGTCAGCTCGCCCGGCACCTGCAGGATGCCGAGCGCGGTCAGCCGGATGGTCGGCGGCATGGCGAAGATGACGGTGGCGAAGCAGGCCGATACCGGACCCAGGCCGAAGAACGGGATGGCCGGGATCAGATAGACGAAGCTCGGCATGGTCTGCGCCATGTCCATGCAGGGGGCGACGACGCGCCAGGTCCGCGCATTCAGCGCGGCGACGATGCCGAGCGGCAGGCCGATGGCGATCGAGGCGGCGGTCGAGAGCACGACCATGACCAGCGTGGTCACCATGGGGTCCCACAGCCGCAGGTTCCACAGGAACGCGAAGCCGAGCATCGAGCCGACGGCGAGCCGCCATCCGGAGACGCGCCAGGCGAGCAGCCCGAACGCCAGGATGATGACTGGCGGCGGCACCGCCTGCAGCAGCGCCGTAAGCTCGGCGATCCAGTCCGACACCGAATGGCTGATGGCGCGGGTGACGCCCGACAGCGCGGTCGTCAGCCAATCGAGGGCAGCGTCGCACCAGGTGTCGAGCGGGATGCGGGGGACCGACCAGTTCATGGGGCGGCCTCCTGGATTGCGGAGCGCCGGGCCAGGGCGTTGATGATGCCGACGCGGTCGATCACGCCGCGCAGCAGCCCGTCCTCGTCCACGACAGCGACCGGCTCCGCCTCGGCCGCCACGACCGGCAGGGCCTGCTTGATGGATGCGGAGGCGGGCACGCGCGCGCAGGTCTGAACGGCGCGGTCCAATCCCTGGCCTCGCGGCATCCGTCGCAAGGCAGATTTTTCAGCGCGGCCGAGCAGGCGGCCGGCCGCGTCCACAACCAACGCGCTGCCGCAGCCTGCGGCCTCCATGCGGTCGGCGGCGGCTGACGGCTCCTCTTGCGATCGCAGCACGACGGAGACGGCGGCCAGAAGCGTGCCAACCTTCAGAACGGACGCGACGTCGATATGCTCGACGAAGCGCGCGACATACGGCGTGGCTGGATGCGCCAAAATCGCCTCGGCAGTGCCCACCTGCACGATCGCGCCGTCCTTCATCAGCACGATGCGCCCGCCCAACGCAATCGCCTCGTCCAGGTCGTGCGAGACGAACACGATGGTCTTTTGCAGGCGGCGCTGCAGCTCCACCAGCTCCTGCTGCATGTCGCGGCGGATCAGCGGGTCGAGCGCGCTGAACGCCTCGTCCATCAGCAGCACGGCAGCGTCCGCGGCCAGCGCGCGCGCCAGGCCCGCCCGCTGCTTCATGCCGCCCGACAGCTCGCTCGGGTAGCGCGCGTCCCAGCCCTTCAGGCCCACGAGCTCGATAGCCCGCATCGCGCTGTCGCGCCGCGCTGGCTTGGCCATGCCCTGCACTTCCAAGCCGAACTCGACGTTGCCGAGAATGGTCCGGTGCGGAAACAGCGCGAAGTGCTGGAACACCATGCCGAAGGTATGGCGCCGGAATTCGCGCAACGCGGCCGGCGGCATCGCGGTCACGTCGGCGCCGCGGACCCGGATTGTGCCGCAGCTTGGCTCGATGAGCCGGTTCAGGCAGCGCAGCATGGTCGATTTGCCGCTGCCGGACAGGCCCATAACGACCAGGATCTCGCCCTCGGCCACGTCGAAGCTGACGTGGTTGAGGCCGACCGCAGTGCCGGTCCGCGCCAGCACCGCCGCCCGGTCCTCGCCGGCGTCGAGCATCGCCAGCGCCTCCGTGCCGCGGTCGCCGAACACCTTGGTGACGTCGTGCACCTCGATCAGCGCTGGGCGCGTATCCTGCGTCTTGACGGCGGGGACGGTTGTCGAACCGATATCGAAATGGAAAGGCATTGGCGCTGTCATCGGTCGATCACCAAATCTTCTAGAGGGCGGCTGCAGCAGATCAGCACCATGCCCTGGTCGATCTCGCGCGGGCGGATGCCGCCGCCATGCTGCATGGTGACCCGGCCGGACAGCATGCGGCTCTTGCAGGTGCCGCAGACCCCGCGCGTGCAGGAGGACGGCAAGCGCAACCCGGCTGCCTTCGCGGCGGCGAGCACGGTAGTGCCGGGCGGGCAGGCGACGGTCTTGCCGGACTTGGCGAATATCACGCTGAATGTCGCCTCGGCGACGGCTTCGGCCGCGGTGACTTCTTCCAGCACGGCGTCGGGCAGCGCCTCGAAGCTGAAGCTCTCCTCGTGGTAGCGGCTGCGGTCGAAGCCGGACTGATCCAGCAACGCGCGCACTCCGGCCATATACGGGGCCGGGCCGCAGCAGAAGATCTCGCGCTCCAGCAGGTCGGGTGCGAGCAGGCCGAGCATCCGTGCGTCGAGCCTGCCGACCAGGCCGGGCCACCCAGGCTCGCCATCCCTGCTCTCCGGCACGTGCGCCACCCGGAGGCGGGGCAGGCGGCGGGCCATCAGCGCGAGTTCGTCGCGGAAGATGATGTCGCCGGGCGAGCGCGCGCTGTGCACGAAAATAACGTCACGGTCCCATGCGCGGTCGAACAGCGTGCGCAGCATGCTCATCAATGGAGTGATGCCGCTGCCGCCCGACAGGAACAGCAGCCTGGCGTCGTGCGTCCGCGGCAGTACGAACGTGCCGGACGGGCCGGTGGCGCGCAGGCGCACGCCGGGACGTACGTGGTCATGCAGCCAATTGGAGACCGGGCCGCCGCGCACGCGCTTGGTGGTGATCGACAACGTCTCGGGCCGCGTGGGCGGGGACGAGATCGTGTAGCAGCGGAACACGGTCTGACCGTTGCCAATCTTGTCGGGCGGCAGCTCCAGCGTCAGGAACTGGCCGGGCTCGAAGCGGAAACGACAGGGGCGGTCGGTCGCGAAGTGGAAGCTCCGCACGTCATGCGCCTCGTCCGTCACGGCCCGGCATACAAGGTCGTCGTCGCAATCCGCGCCCCAGACCGGGAGCGCGTCGTCGGTGATCTGCGGCGGCGCGCCGATTAGCACCCGACCTCTGCAAGGCAGCCGTTCCGACAAGTTTTCGTGTCAGTGATATGCAAAGGCAATCCTAAGAAGCTGCATCTAGAGTACCCGAATTCGCAATGCTGTTATGTGCTGCCCGCAAATGCTTGTCGGCAAACGTCATGCGGCCTGTAGAATTGCGACGGTTAGGCATACTGACGCCGTTCCGGCGGCATAAGCCCCGGGTTGATCAGTGGCCGCCCGGGCACAAAGGCATCAGCCGCCCCCCGGGCGGAGCGGTGCAGGCTGGGCGGGTGGCCGTAGGCCCCGCGGAACTGGCGCGAGAAATGGGCGCCGTCGGCAAACCCGGCCTCGATCGCCACCTCCGTCACGCTGAGCGCGGTGTTGTTCAGCAGCCAGCTCGCATAGCGCAACCGCAGCTCGCGGTAGGCCGTCGTCGGGCAGATGCCCAACACCTGCTGGAACCGCCGCTCCAACTGCCGCGAGGAAAGCCCGACCCGACGCGCCACCTCGTCTATCGGCAACGGCGCGCCCAGGTTCTGCTCCATTGTCAGCAGGGCGCGATGCACGCGCTCGTCGGAATGGTCGCCCTCGGTGGCGATCGGCGGATGCGGCTGGGCGTCGTCGGCGCTGCGGATGCGGCTCAGCAACATGATGTGCTGCGCCTTCTGCGCCTGCGCGGGGCCGACATGCCGCTTGATCAGATGCACCGCCAGGTCGGCGACGTTGCTGCCGCCGGAGCAGGTGATGCGGTCGCGGTCCACCAGGAACAGCCGGTCCGCCACGGCGTCCTGATCCGGGAACTCGTCCTTGAAATCCTGGTAGTGGAACCAGCTCACGCAGGCCCGGCGGCCCGCCATCAGGCCCTCGCGGCACAGCAGGAAGCTGCCGGTGCAGACGCCGATCAGCGTGGCGCCGGAGGCGGCGGCGTGGCGGAGGTAGGCACGGGCCGCCGGGTCGAGCGGCGTGCCGGGCCGCAGCAGACCGCCAACCACGACGACATAGTCGAGATCACCCGGCGGGAGCAGCCCGCTGGTGGGTGTGACCAGCAGCCCGCAACTGCTGCGGACCGGGTCCATGCGGGCGGCCATCACCGGCCACTGGCAGCGGAATTGGCGCGATAGGTCGCCCTCGTCGCCAGCGAGCCGCAAAGCATCCACGAACAGCGAGAACGCCGACAGGGTGAAGTTGTTGGCGAGGACAAAGCCGATCCGGAGCGAGGGCTCGCTCATCTGCCCATGCCGTCGCGCAGCCGCTCGATATACCAGGTGCAGAACGCATCGACCATGTATTCGGCCGGGGCGTAGGGCCCGGGCTCGTGCCCCGCGCTTGCGGCACCCTCCTGCGCCATCTCGACGAAGCTTGCGTCCTGCTCGTTGGTCGCGCGCCAGACCTCGGTCAGCCGGTCCACGTCGTAGTCGATGCCCTCGACCGCGTCCTTGGCCACCAGCCACGTCGTGCGGACCAGCGTGCGGTCGGGCGCGACCGGCAGGGCGGCGAAGGTGACAGCGTGGTCACCGAGGAAGTGATGCCAACTATTCGGCTGCGTGTGCAGATGCAGCGCGCCCATGCGCGGCTGGGTAAAACCGGCGACCAAGCGTCGGGACGCCTGGCGCGCGTCCATCGTGTAGCTCTCGCCGGGTCCGTCGAGCGCCAGGCGCTCGGTGCGGAACCCGGTCGGGCGTCCGTGCAGGTCCTCCGTCGCGCGCCAGGGCAGGCCGGCGGCGTCCCAGATCCGCTCGAACTCCGTTTGGGTACGCAGGAAGCGCGCGTAGTCGTCCTGTTGCGCCGGCGTCACGTCGCCGGCCGAGTAGCCGAAGAAGTGGAACAGGCTGCGCAGCAGTTCCGGATGGCCGCCGCAGTGGTAGCACTCGCGGTTGTTCTCGATGGTGAGCTTCCAGTTGCCGTGCTCAATGAGGTCGATCTGCGCCGCGACTTTGCAGTCCTGCAAGCCGTGCGGCGCGAGGTACGGGCCGACCTGGGCCGCCACGCCGTCGAAATCGACTGGCGGCTCGTCCGCAAGGCAGATGAACAGCAGCCCGGCCAGGCTGCGCACGTGCACCGGCTTTAAGCCGTGCTCGGGCGAGCCGATGCAGGACGGCATGTTCTCGGCGTGGATCAGCCGGCCCGTGAGGTCGTAGGTCCATTGGTGGTACGGGCAGACCAGGTTGCCGACGAAACCCTTGCTGTCGCGCAGGATAATCGCGCCGCGGTGCCGGCAGACGTTGTGGAAGGCGCGCACCGCCATGTCGTCGTCGCGCACCAGGATAACGGAGGTGCCGCCGAGCCGCACCGTCACGTAGTCGCCGGGTTCTGGAAGTTCCGGCTCACTCGCCACGAAGACCCAGTGCCGGCCGAAGATCAGCCGCAGGTCGAGGTCGAACACGTCCTGGCTGGTGTAGAACGCGGCCTCCAGGCTGTGGCCGGGCCGACGCCGGGCGACCAAGGCGTCCAGGCCGGAGGCGGCGATGCCAGGATGGGCGATGACGTTCATGCTAGAGATCCTTGGCGTGGCGCAGCCCGTCGAAGATGGCCGCATGGATGTTCCGACTGGCGACCGCATCGCCGATGCGCATCAGGCGGTAGGCGCCGTCCGGATTGCGCACCACCGCCTGCGGCTGCCCGGCCAGCAGCGCCTTGTGGTCCACCTCGCCCAGATTAATGGAGCCGGGCCGAAGCGCGAAATACAGCTCGTCCATCGGCAGCGTCCCGTGCTCGACGATCACCTGATCGACCAGGCGCTCCTCGGTGCGCGGGCCGTAGTCGCTGCCGAGGGTCGCCGCCAGCTTGTTGCCCTCGCGACGCACCGACAGCACGCGGGTGTTGATCGTGACCCGCGCGCCGGCGCGCTGCAGGATGCGGGCGTATCCCGCGTGGTTAAGGCCGCCGATCTCCGGCGCGAACAGCCGCTCGGGCGTTACGATCTCCAGCTCCGACCCCGCTGCCGCGACCAGCTCGGCCGCCTGCATGCCGGGATGGTTGCCATTGTCGTCATAGATCAGCACGCGCTCGGCCGGCTTCACCTCGCCGGAAATCAGGTCCCAGGTCGAGGTGACGAGCTCGTTGCCGCTCGCCAGGATTTCGGTGTTGGGAATGCCGCCGGTCGCGACGAAAACGACATCCGGCGCCTCGGCCAGCACGTCTTCGGCCTCGACCCATGTCGCAAAGCGCAGGTCCACGCCGAGGCGCGCCAGCTCGGCCAGGCGCCAATCCACGATGCCGATCAGCTCCCGCCGCCGGGGCGAGCGCGCAACGAGCAGGATCTGGCCGCCGGCCCGCTCCGTCGCCTCGAACAGCGTGACGGCATGGCCGCGCTCGGCTGCCACACGCGCCGCCTCCAGCCCGGCCGGCCCGGCGCCCACCACTATCACCCGGCGCCGCGGCCCCGTCGCATGCGCCACCACCTGTGGCATCGACGCCTCGCGCCCGGTGGCAGGATTGTGGATGCACAGCGCCTCGTTGCCCTCGTAAATGCGGTCGATGCAGTAGCTGGCGCCGACGCAGGGCCGGATCATGTGCTCGCGCCGCTCCATCACCTTACGGACGATGTGCGGGTCGGCGATCAGCGCCCGGGTCATACCGACCATGTCGAGCTTGCCCTCGGCGATCGCATGGCGCGCGGTGGCGACGTCGTTGATGCGGGCGGCGTGGAACACCGGGATATCCGCCGCCGCCCGAACCTCGCCGGCGAAGTCGAGGTGCGGCGCCGAGCGCATGCCGGCGATCGGGATGACGTCCACCAGCGCCGCGTCGGTGTCCATGTGGCCGCGGATGATGTTCAGGAAATCGACCAGGCCGGATGCCTTGAAGCGCCGGGCGATCTCGATGCCCTCGGCGCGTGAAAGCCCGATCTCCCAGTCCTCGTCGGCCACCATGCGCAGGCCGAGCAGGAAACCAGGCCCCACCGCGTCCCGCATCGCCTGCATGACGCGGAGCGAGAACGCCATGCGGCCCTCGAGGCTGCCGCCGAACGCATCGTCGCGCTTATTGGTCGCGGGCGACCAGAACTGGTCCGGCAGATGCCCGTAGGCGTTGATCTCCAGCCCATCGAGACCGGCCGCCTGCATGCGCTGCGCCGCCGCCGCGTAGTCGGCGACGATGCGGTCGATGTCCCAGTGTTCCACGGCCTTCGGAAACGAGCGGTGCGCGGGCTCGCGCATCGGCGACGGCGCCAGCACCGGCAGCCAGTCCGCCTTGTTCCACGCGGTGCGGCGGCCGAGATGGGTGATCTGGATCATCACCGCCGAGCCGTGCTCGTGGCACTCGTCGGTGAGGCGCCGCAGCCATGGGACGATCTCGTCCTTGTAGGCCAGCAGGTTGCCGAACACCGGCGGGCTGTCCGGCGACACCACGGCGGACCCGGCGGTCATGGTCAGCGCGATGCCGCCCCGCGCCTTCTCGACGTGATACAGCCGGTAGCGGTCCTTCGGCATGCCGTCTTCGCTGTAGTACGGCTCGTGCGCCGTGCTCATCACCCGGTTGCGCAGCGTGAGGTGCTTGAGCTGATACGGCCGCAGCAGCGGGTCCGTCGTCCGGTCGAGCACATCGCCAAATGCGTTCATGGCTCGAATCCTTGGTGATCTCGCCGGATGCGGGGACCGGCCTGCAGCATACAGGCCGCGGAGGTGAGGATGCTAGGCGGCTTGGGTGTATTCTTGAATTTTCCCGACGGTTAATTGTCTGTAGGCGACATGGCTAGCCGGCAGGCAATCCCCTGACTGCTCAACCGGCGATCTCGACCACGACCCTCCCCCGGATGCGCCCGGCGAGGATCTCCGCCGCAGCCTCGGCAACGTCGGCCAGGCCGATCGTGCGGGTCATCGCGTCGAGCTTGGCGAGGTCGAGGTCCCGCGCCAGCCGGTCCCACGCCTCGACCCGGCGCGGCTTGGGCGCCATCACGGACTCGATGCCCAGCAGCGCCACGCCGCGCAGGATGAACGGCGCGACCGACCCCGGCAGGTCCATGCCGCCCGCCAGCCCGCACGCCGCCACCGCGCCGCCGTACCGCGTCATCGACAGCACATTGGCCAGCGTCGTCGAACCCACGGAGTCGACGGCCGCCGCCCAGCGCTCCTTGGCCAGCGGCTTCGGCGCGCCGCTCAATATCGCGCGGTCAACCACCTCGTCCGCGCCGAGCCCGGTGAGGTACTCGGCCTCCTGCATCCGGCCGGTGGAGGCGATCACCCGCCATCCGGCCCGGTGCAGCAGCGCGATGGCGACGGAGCCGACCCCGCCGGCCGCCCCGGTCACCACGGCCGGGCCGGCGTCGGGCGCAAGGCCGTGCCGCTCGATCGCCATCAGCGACAGCATCGCCGTGTAGCCCGCGGTGCCGATCGCCATCGCCTGCGCCGCGGTGAGGCCCGCGGGCAGCGGCACCAGCCACTCGCCCTTGACCCGGCTCAGCTCCGCATAGCCGCCAAGGTGGGTCTCGCCGGTTCCCCAGCCGTTCAGCAGCACCGCGTCGCCGGGCTTGTAGCCCTCATGCGCCGAGGTCTCGACGACGCCGGCGAAGTCGATGCCGGGGATCATCGGAAAGCGGCGCACCACCGGCGCCTTGCCGGTCAGCGCCAGCCCGTCCTTGTAGTTCAGGCAGGAGTGCGACACCCGGACAGTGACGTCCCCCTCCATCAGCTCGGCCTCGCTGAAATCGCGCAGGCTGGCCTGCTGGCCGTTGTCGTTTTTGTCGATCACCATCGCTTGCATCGCACTTCCTCTCGTACTCGGGCCGGCCGCCTTTTCTCGACCAACCTGTACGCCTTGCCACCGCCGCTCTCAAGACCACGGCCGCTGGCAGGATCGTTTGCAAATTGCAACATGCTCTTTGGGCCGGGTTGATTTATGAAGGCGTTCTCATGCGTCAGCCCTGGGGAGCGCCCTCATGCATAACCTCGATCGTGCAGCATACGACTTACAAGCTGAATGGACGCAGCCTTGGTTGCCGCATTCAGATGCAAGCAAAGCGCAACAGGAAATCATCCAAGCTTTGCTGACATCAGCCGCAGGCGCTGAATTTGGGAAAGACTGCTTTGTTGCGGCTGACGCAAAGGTTTTCACGCACAAGCTTTTCTTGGGCGATCGAAGCTGGATTGCATCGGGTGCCATCATTCGCGGCCTCGTCCGCATCGATGCAGACTGCTCAGTCAATCCATATGCTCACATAGCCGGTCGGGTCACTATAGGCCGCGGCTGTAGGATAGCATCGCTCGTATCGATCTACGGGTTCAATCATGGCATATCCAGGACTGACATCTTCATCAAGGATCAGCCTGGAACCTATGAGGGCGTCATTCTCCACGAGGACATATGGGTCGGCGCCAACGCTGTTATTCTCGACGGCGTGGAGATCGGAGCCCATAGCGTGATTGCTGCTGGCGCAGTGGTGACGAAAAGTTTTGGCGACTACCAGATCATTGGCGGCAATCCCGCACGCGTGATTTCCAGTCGTCACAGGGACCTATAACGTTTTCTGGGTTGCGGGGCGGCAAGGTCGCACGCCATGCTGGCAGAAAATTGGGGGACGAACCATGCTGACACGCCTGTGCGCCACGGCGCTCGCGGTTTTGCTCGCATTGCCGGCCGCTGCACAGCCTGCACCACAGCAAAACGCCGCGCCGAAGCTGGTGACCGAAGAGTTCCAGGTCCCCACGCGCGACGACCCGGCCCTCAAGATATTTGTGCGCAACAAGCACCCGGCGGACATGGCGCGCTTCACGCCGGGGCGCACCGTGGTGTTCGTGCACGGCGCGACCTACCCGGCCGAAACCGCGTTCGACCTGCCGCTCGGCGGCATGTCATGGATGGACTTCATCGCGTCCCGCGGCTTCGACGTCTATCTGCTGGATGTCCGCGGCTATGGCCGCTCCGGTCGCCCCGCCGCCATGGACCGGCCCGCCGCCGAAAGCCCGCCCTTCGCCACGACAGACCAGGCCGCGGACGACGTGGGCGCCGTGGTCGATTTCGTGCTGGGCCGCCGGTCATTGGCAAAACTCGACCTGCTCGGCTGGTCCTGGGGCACCAGCATCATGGCGACCTACGCAGCGCGGCACCCGGAGATGGTGGAGCGCCTGGTGCTCTATGCTCCGGTCTGGCTGCGGACCACGCCGTCGCTCGTGCAGGTCGCCGGCCCACTCGGCGCATACCGCGCCGTCAGCCGCGAGGCGGCCCTGGGACGGTGGATGACCGGCGTGGCCGAGGACAAAAAGGCCGCGCTGATCCCGGCGGGCTGGTTCGACGCCTGGGCCGACGCGACGTTCGCCACCGACGCGGTCGGCACCGCCCAGAGCCCGCCGGTGCTGCGGGCGCCCAACGGGGTCGTGCTGGACGGCCAGCGCTTCTGGTCGGCGGGCAAGGCGACCTTCGATCCCGCGGCCCTGACCATGCCGGTGATGCTGACGCTCGCCGAGTGGGACCACGACACGCCGCCCTACATGGCGCAGACCCTGTTCCCGCTGCTGACGCGCTCGCCGCATAAGCGGTTGGTGATGCTCGCCGAGGGCACCCATAGCATTATTATGGAGCGCAACCGCCTGGAGCTTTTTCAGGTCGTGCAGGACTTCTTGGAGGCGGATCTCCGTGAGTAGGGCTTCGATCAGCTAGCCCGGGGCAGATGTCTCCAACAGGGCGCATGCGAGATTTAACAAGGCGCCTCCTGGTTGCCGCAATGCGTCCAGCACGTTGAAATGGTCGGCGTGCGGCACCGGCAGCAGGACGCCGGGCCGATGCTGGGCGGCGCGGTGGGCGTGCAGCGCGCGGCTGTCGGCGACCAGCGCCGGCAGCTCGGCGGTGCCGTAGGAGATGCCCATCGGCTTGTCCGGCGCGGGCAGCCGCAGCGGCGACAGGGTCGCGACCTCATGGTCGGTCAGCGACAGCTTCTCGTTCAGGTAGGTATCGCGCAACGGGCCGAGCTCGAACACGCCGGAGATGGGCAGGGCCGCCGCAACGGCCGGGTGGGCGAGCGCCAGGGCGGCGAGATGTCCGCCCGCGGACCAGCCCGCCACCACGATGCGCCCGGTGATGCCGTGCGCCGGGCCGTGCTGGGCCAGCCAGTCGAACGCCGCGTGGACCTGCCCGACGATGGTCGCGAGCGACGCCTCCGGCGCCAGCGTGTAGCCCGGCAGCGCCGCCGACCAGCCCGACGCCAGAGCGCCCTCCAGCAACGCCGCCGCGCCCTCGCGGTCGTTGCGCTGCCAGTAGCCGCCGTGGATGAACACGAGGCAATCCGACCCGGGCGCGCCGGGAAACAGGTCCCACGCCTCGCGCTGGCTGGCCCCATAGGCGAGGCCGAGGTGGTCCGGGCGCGCGGCACGGAATGCCGCAGACGCCGCGCGCAGCGCCTCAATATAGGCGGGGCCGTCGGGGCAGGCGGCGGTGTTGTTGTAGGCCGCGTCCCGCTCCGCACGGCTCATGCGGCCCCAATCGACATTGCTCATCACGATCTCCCGGCCCTCACGCGGCCACCCTGGCGTGGTTCAAGTGCAGCAGCGCCACCCACACATTCTGCACGATGCACCCGGGACCAGGCGACATCACGACGACGTGGTCGCGGTGAGCAGAGCCGCACTCGGGGCAACGGCGCCGAACACGCCGCCCTGCATCGTTATCATGCGGATCGCCGCCGCGTGGTTGCCGGGGTCGGTCGCGCCGCAGCAATCGCTGAGCAGCAGGCACTCGAAGCCGCGGTCATTCGCCTCGCGCATGGTAGTGCTGACGCAGACGTCGGTCGTGATGCCGGTGAGCACCAGGTTGCGTATGCCCTGCGTTCGCAGGATCAGCTCCAGGTCGGTCGCGCAGAAAGCACCCTTGCCGGGCTTGTCGATGACGGCCTCGCCGGGCAGCGGCGCCAGCTCCGGGATGATTTCCCAACCCGGCTCGCCGCGGACCAGGATGCGGCCGCAAGGTCCTGCGTCGCCGATGCCGGCGCCAATCCGGCGCGAGCGCCAGCGCTTGTTCTCCGGCAGGTCCGAGAGGTCCGGCCGATGGCCCTCGCGCGTATGCAGCACAGCGCCTCCCCAGGCGCGGAATGCAGCCACGACACGGCGGATCGGCTCGATCGGCGCGCGGGTGAGCGAGAGGTCGTAGTCCATGCGGTCCACGTAGCCGCCCGGCCCGCAGAAATCCGCCTGCATGTCGATGACCAGCAGCGCCGTGTTGGCCGGGCGAAGGTCGCCGTCGAAGGGCCAGGGATAGGGATTGGCCGCGACGGCACCAGCGCGGTCAGACGTGCGGTGGTCGAGATGGGGTGGTGCCAATTGACCTGTCCTTTGACCTCCGGGGCCAGCGCTCGACCGAGCCTGGACTTGCGGCAGCGGCAGCTATAGCGCTTGTTCCCGGAAGAAACAGCACGTGTGAGGAATCAGCGAATGAAAATACTGTTTACCGGAGGAACCGGGAAGGCGGGACGGCACGCGCTGCCGTGGCTGCTCGACAAGGGCTATGAAATCCTGAACTTCGACCTGCAGCCGTTCGCGCATCCGGGCATCTCGACGCTGATCGGCGATATCACCGAGAGCGGCCAGGTGTTCAACGCGATGACGTCGCATTTCGACCGCGAGGGCCTGACAGCAGGCAAGGCGCCCGGACCTGTCGATGCCGTCGTCCACTTCGCCGCCGTGCCGCGCATCCTCATCAACCCCGACAACGAGACCTACCGGGTCAACGTGATGGGCACCTACAACGTCATCGAGGCCGCGATGAAGCTCGGCATCCGCAAGGTCGTCATCGCCTCAAGCGAGACGACCTACGGCGTCTGCTTCGCGGAGGGCGACAAGGACTTCCACTCTTTTCCGCTGGATGAGGACTACGACGTTGACCCCATGGACAGCTACGGCCTGTCCAAGGTGGTGAACGAGAAGACGGCGCGCGCCTTCGCGGCCCGCTTCGACGCCGACATCTATGCCCTGCGCATCGGCAACGTCATCGAACCGCACGAATACGGCCAGTTCCCAGGCTTCGTCGCAGACCCGCCGTCGCGCAAGCGCAATGCGTGGAGCTACATCGACGCCCGCGACCTCGGGCAAATCGTGCATCTGTGCCTGCAAACAGACGATCTTGGCTTTCAGGTGTTCAATGCGGTCAACGACACCATCACGGCCGACCAGCCCACGGCGGCGTTCCTAGCGCAGTGGTGCCCCAATACCCCGACGACGCGGGAGCTGGCCGGCGACGAGGCGCCGCTGAGTAATCGGAAGGCGCGAGAGGTGCTGGGTTTCAAGGAGCAGCACAACTGGCGCGACGAGGTGGCCCAGTCTTTGCAAGGACGGAAGCAGGGATGATCCCGATCTGAATGGGCGAGGCGGCCCGCACCCGACCTGATGGGATGCAAAGGAAATAGCCATGGCGCAGCACCACGAAATCCCCGCGACCCCGGACAACATGGTTCTCGGCTACCTCGACGCGAGCAGCCCGCCGGTGCTGCAGGTCGATTCCGGCGACACCGTGAAGCTGTATTCCTTCCCGGCCGGCGGCATGGCGACCCTGCCCGAGATGTCGCGCGTGCCGGCGGATTACCTGGCGGCGCTGAACACCCTGCCGGCCGGTCCCGGCCCGCATTTCATCACCGGGCCGATCTATGTCCGCGGCGCGCAGCCCGGCGACACGCTGCAGATCGACATCCTGGACGCGCAGCCCACGATGGACTGGGGCTTCGTCGCCATCCTGCCGCTACTGGGCACGCTGCCGGACGAGTTCACCGACTATGAGACCATCCACCCGCCGATTGACCGCGCCCGCAACGTCTGCACGCTGCCTTGGGGCACCGAGCTGCCGCTCGACCCGTTCTTCGGCATCATCGGCGTGGCGCCGCCCAAGGCCTGGGGCCGTTGCGGCTCGGCGGTGCCGCGGGCCTTCGGCGGCAACATGGACAACAAGGAGCTGAAGCCCGGCACGACGCTGTATCTGCCGGTGTTCAACGAGGGCGCGCTGTTCATGGCAGGCGACGGCCATGGGGTGCAGGGCGACGGCGAGGTGTGCATCACCGCGTTGGAGACCGGCCTGTCCGGCACCTTCCGCCTCACCGTGCGCCAGGATTTCAAGGTGGATTTCCCGTTTGCAGAGACACCCACGCACCTGATGTCGATCGGGCTCGACGAGGACCTGGACGACGCCGCCAAGCAGGCGGTGCGGGAGATGGTCCATCACGTCTGCCTGCGCACGAATCTGTCGCGCAACCAGGCCTACATGCTGTGCTCGCTGATCGCCGACCTCCGCGTGACGCAAACCGTGGACGGCAACAAGGGCGTGCATATGATGCTCGCCAAATCATACCTTTGATCGATGGACCGCCGGAGACCGACGATGCACAACAAACTCACCGCTGTACTCGCCCTGTCGTTGCTGGCGGCGCCCGCCTACGCCCAGGCGCCCATCCGTATCGGCGTGCCCATCGGGCTAAGCGGCGCCAACAGCGTCGTGGCGCCCTCCGTCGTGCAGGCGGCCGAGCTTGCGGTGGCCGAGATCAACGCCAAGGGCGGCGTGATGGGCCGTCCGCTCGTGCTCGACGTGGCGGATGACGGCAGTGGTGCTGCCGGGGCGCAGCGCGCGTTCGACAGCCTGGTGTTCCAGAAAAAGGTGGATGTGCTGATCTCGATGGAGACAAGTGCTGCGCGCAACGCCGGGCTGCCGATCGTGACCCGGGGCAAGACGCCGTTCATCTACACGTCGTCGTACGAGGGGCATTCCTGCAACCGCTACATGTATGTGGACGCCTGGGTGCCAGAGCAGCAGGAGGCGCCGGTCATCGACTTCTTCCTGAAGGACAAAGGCGCCAAGACGTTCTTCCTGATCGGCAGCGACTACGCCTTCGGCCGCGGCATGCTGTCGTATGCCAAGCAGTATATCGAGGCGCATGGCGGCAAGGTGGTCGGCGACGAGTATCAGCCGATGGATGCCGGCGACTGGACGGCGATCATCAGCAAGGTGCGGGCGGCCAACCCCGACGCGCTGATCCTGTCCACTGCGGGCGGCGTGCCGAACGTGACGCTCACCAAGCAATACCGCGCCGCTGGGATCACCGCCCTGGTCGGCAACCTCGGCGTGGACGAGGGCACCGCCAAGACGATGGGCCAGGACGCGACCGGCATCTATATTTCGGGTTCGTACTATACGAGCGTGGACAGCCCGGCCAACAAGACGTTCCTCGACGCCATGCGCGCCAAGTTCGGCGGTGCCTTGCTGACGCCCAACGACCTCTCGGTGCCGCAGTACGAGGCAATCTACCTTGGCTCTTGTCGGGTTCCGGGGTGGTGGATGTGGGTGGTGCCGTTGGAGGGTATCTGGTGTGATGGCTGAAGCGCGAGCAGCCAACCGGCTCACGCGAGGAGTCTCCGCCATCATGCCGGCATCTGA
>JAABUS010002312.1_pt1 | contig 36565 bp, 44 predicted proteins | sample 5560161 | NCBI WGS metagenome assembly JAABUS01 (sample SAMN10711885, study PRJNA513376) | rock metagenome | isolation source: Antarctica rocks | place: Antarctica: Victoria Land, Trio Nunatak nord | collected 2016-01-04
AGACTATTTTTTAAATAAGCAGTGATACTATCTTTGCTTATTTCTACTTCATTTTTTCGTTTTGAATTGCATGAGCAGAAACTAATTAGAAGTGCTAAGACATAAATTGTTTTCATTTGTGGTATTTTAAGGATGTAATGAAATTTTAACTGTACTAATCTATTATAGCAATTTCATTTTTCAATTTTTATTTCTCTCTCTGGTCGGGATTTGCAATCCCATCCTTTGAGCTAAGGATTTTTAATCCTTCCTTAAAAACAAATCGTTTAACTAAATTTATTAAATGTCTTAGTTGGTCGGAATTTGCAGTCTCGTCCTTCGAGCTAAGGATTTGTGATCTTATTAAGCTTGTATTTATCCATACAAGCTGACAAAAGCCGAACAAACGCCTGGAGCGATCAGGTTGTTCTTGATCTTTTGGTTCTTTTATATCAAGACAAAAGAACGTAAAACCAGCAATATTTTAAAAGAAGTTCACGAAAAATATCCGGTAGACAAAGGACATCAAAAACCTCAAACATGATCACCAGAAAATATATAGCAGATCAATTACTTGCTTATCTGCAACATCAATTATCGGTAGCAGCATTAGTGGGTTGGGCAGAGAATACACTAATGGAAGGCAATTATGAAGATGATGCACAACATACCATTAGAAACATTTTAGCCCAACTTGGTTTGGCTGATGTAAAAGCTTATGGTTTGGAATATCAGGATTGTGAAGCTATGATGCAAAAACTTGGTTATACTTTGGAGGTTAAAGCTTTATCGGTTGCATAATTTCTGTTGATTATATTAACAAAGCAATTCAGCTGTTCTTGATTTCAATGGTTCTTTTTGATCAGGCAAAAAGAACATTAAATAAAATTTGAAAATAAAATAAAAAAGCTGATAAAAGCAGTTCCATTAAAAACCACTTCCATCAGTCTAAAATTAAAGCAATGCTTCTTTTACAGGTATAATTTACTACCAGCGTTTTACAACATCATCCCGCCGGAAACCTCAATCCGTTGTCCGTTTATCCATTTGGCATCTTCGGTACATAGAAACGCCACCACACCGCCAATATCGTCCGGCAAACCAACCCGGCTTAAAGCCGTCATGCTGGCTACCTGATCGTTTACGTCTTTGTTGTCCCGCACGTGGCCACCGGCAAAATCTGTTTCAATGGCACCGGGTGCAACAATGTTGGCTGCAATACGGCGCGGGCCTAATTCTTTCGCTAAGTATCTGGTTAACACTTCAATAGCACCTTTCATAGAAGCATAAGCTGAAGAACCGGGAAAAGAGAAGCGCGCCAAGCCTGATGAAATATTAATGATCCGGCCACCATCGTTTAAAATGGATAAAGCCTTTTGCGTTAAAAAGAAAACACCTTTATAATGGATGTTCAACACGGTATCAAACTGTTCCTCAGTTGTTTCTGCAAAAGGCGCGTACAATGCTGTACCGGCGTTGTTAATCAAAAAATCAAAATGGTCCGTGTTAAAAGTTTCCTGTAATGCTGTTTTTAGCTGGTTAAAAAAAGCATCAAAAGTTTTCACTTCACCTGTGTTTAATTGCAGGGCAACAGCCTTTTGTCCGGCTGCCTCAATCTCTGCCACAACCTTGTCTGCTTCTGCTTTGTTGCTATTGTAAGTCAGTGCTACATCAATACCTTTTTTAGCCAGGTTTATGGCCATGTCTCTTCCAAGTCCGCGGCTGCCGCCGGTTACCAATGCTATTTTACTGTTTGTTGCCATTGTTTTATTTTGTTTAATTAGACAAAACAAAGTTCAGCCTAAAAACAGCTTTATCAGTTGCAAGCTTCAATCCAAAATTTGTAAAATTCAAACATTGGTTAAGAACGAAAAAAAAGTGGAGACGCTTCTGTTTGCTTTTTAAAAAAGTTAGAGAAGTGCGCCACTTCCTCAAAACCCAAGCTATAAGCAATTTCGGAAATGTTCCAGTCGGTTTGTTTGAGCAAGATTTTGGCTTCCTGTACCACGCGGTTACCGATAATTTCTGTGGTAGTTTTACCGGTACTTTCTTTTAATACTTTGTTGAGGTGATTTACATGGATCGCCAGCCGGTCTGCATAATCCTTTGCCGTACGTAACCGAAGTTTTTGATGCGGCGATTCAATGGGAAACTGCCTTTCCAGCAACTCGACAAACAAAGAAGTAACACGTGCCGAAGCATTGCTATTCGGATATAAAGTAGTTATCGGTTGCAGCTTCTGGCCGTAATGGATCAGTTCGATTACATAATTGCGGATCAGATCATATTTATAAGCGTAATCAGAACTGATCTCTTTTTTTATCTTGTTGAAGATCAAGGCTATTTCTTCGGCTTCGTGCCCGCTGACCTGAAAAACCGGATAGCCGCCGGCCTTAAAAATCGGCAGCTCATCCAGCACCAGTCCGCTTTTATTTTTGATTAAAAATTCATTTGTAAAAACACAAAAGCAGCCGGATAAATAGTCGTCTTTCGGCACCCAATGATAAGGAACTTTCGGCGTGGCAAACAGCAAAGCATTTTTTTCAATGTCAATCACCTTGTCTGCATATTCTGCCCGGCTTCTGCCACTAATCAAGCTAATTTTATAGTACGCCCGCCGGTTGTATGGCATCACGGCTTTCCGCTTAGCTTCCTCAATGGTTTCGGCAATATCAAAAACGTTGAAATGGCCAATTTCTTTGTTGATATCCGGCGGTAAGAGCGCGCTGATATCTTTACCCGTAAAAACAGCGGCCTGCTCATAAAATTCTTCAAGCGAAGTGCTTTTAATCTCTTTCATTGAAAATTGTTGCAAGAATCAAATATAACAATTTCATAAATATTTTTTTGGATGAAGGAATAATTACAGTTAAATTCATTTTGATAACAATGCGGATACTTCTTTTATCACCCTAAAATCCATCAAAAAAAATAGCTTAAATCTTTTGCAAAAAAATTAAAGGTTGAATAGAAATATTCGTACTATTGATAAAACTAAAAATCATGAAAAAGATACTCGTTTACGTATTTGCTACTGTATTAAGCTGCAGCGCGATGGCACAGGACAAAATGGCCAAAATGGATTCAAAACACATGAAAATGGATAAATGTGTGATGATGGACGGCGGAAAAATGATGTGCATGAAAGATGGTAAAACCATGCCTATGACATCAACCATGACCATGAACAATGGTACAAAAGTGATGGCCGATGGTACAGTGAAAATGAAAAACGGCAAAACCATGATGCTGAAAGATGGCCAAAGTGTGATGATGAGCGGCAAAGTTGACAAGATGCCGATGAAAGAGCACATGGAAAAAATGTAATTCTTGTTAAAAATTTATAAAAACCCGGAACAGAAGTTCCGGGTTTTTTTGGTTTAAGGAGGTCGGTTATTTTTTAATACTTCTTTTAGCTGATAAAAATTGAAATAGGATTTGTCCTGACATTGCAGCCCGATGTATTATTAAATATGAAAATTTCCGCAACTGATCTCATCCTGAATCCTGATGACAGCATTTATCACCTCAACCTGCTGCCCGAAGATGTGGCCGAAACCATAATTACCGTTGGCGATCAGGACAGGGTAGGAGAAGTGAGTAAATATTTTGACCGCATTGATCTGAAGAAAGGCAAACGGGAGTTTTTAACGCATACCGGTTTTATCGGAAAGAAAAGGTTAACCGTAATTTCTACCGGTATCGGCACAGATAATATTGATATAGTTTTAAATGAGTTGGATGCGTTGGTGAACGTTGATTTTACTACGCGGACAATCAAAGAAAAGCTAACCAGTCTAGCTGTTATCCGCATTGGCACTTCCGGTGCTTTGCAGGTCGATATTCCGTTGGATTCAGTTTTGATTGCTGATTATGGTTTGGGTTTTGATGCGCTGATGAATTTTTACCCAGCTAAAAACAGCATCCCGGAAATGGAACTGCTGGATCGTATCCATGCTGTTTTTATCGATACAAATTTGCCGAAACCTTATTTAACAGCTGCAAGTCCGGCGTTGATTCATAAAATCGGATTTGGGTTACCTTCCGGAATTACTGCAACAGCACCGGGATTTTATGCACCGCAAGGCCGGCAGGTACGGGCAAAAAATGCTGTTCCTGATTTTTTAAAGTTGTTAAAAATATTCCAATATCAGCAACAGCGGATCACAAACTTAGAAATGGAAACTGCCGGTATTTATGCGCTGGCAAAAGTTTTGGGCCACGAAGCTTTATCTGTAAATGTGGTCCTGGCCAACTGGGCGACACTTGAATTTAGTCGCAATCCGCAGAAAGCTATTGATAAAGCCATTTCTTTGGTTTTAGAGCGGCTTTAAATTGCGATAAACACAAAAAAAACTGCTCTGAAGCAGGTTTCATCTATTTTATTGTTAATATCCTCCGCGATAATCGTGGTATCCGTAATCGCTCCGGCCGGAGTCGTGATCATACCTTCTGTCAAAATGGTCGCGGCGGTGGTGTCTTTCCCAGCGTTCATGGCGGTGTCTTTCATGGTCGCGGCGGTCAAAGGCTAAAGCATTGGTCACGTCAAAAGTTACGATAGTTAATAATACAAGCAGCGTTACTTTAAGCATTTTCATAATGTTTTATTTTAGGGTGAATTATGATTTTTAGAGATGCCGCTTAGCACTTGGTTTAACTATAAAACTTATACTTTTTTGGATTAAACCTTTTTTTTGATGCTGTTTTTACCGGCATAAAATTGGCAGTTCAGTTTTTCCAAAATAAACTTGTATGTTAATGAGCATCATTCATAAAAAGATTTAACCTAACGATTTTTAGTGCTAAAAGAAGTATGGGTTTTTACTGAAGTTTTAATGAATCTGCAATCCTGAAAAATACCGGATTATACTTTTCAAAGCTTTGTTTTGATGCGGTGCAAGTTAGCAAAACGGCTTTTTGCAGGTGATAAAAAACAAACACAATTGTAGCCATTACAATTTCGCTTTGCGGATCTTTGTGCGTATTGATGTACCATTTGTAACGCCCGTTTTTGGCAGGTCCTTTTTTTGTAACAGCCATAAACCCATCTAATGAACTGTTCGATTCGATAGACATATTGTAAGCAGAATCCAAGTTTGCATTCGGCGCATCAATAAAGTTGAGGTTGATATTTTCCGGAACAGATTGAAAACCCGGCCTTTGCGGACGAATAGCAATAAACTTTAACCTCGGGTTTGATTTAGTAACAGACCAGCTTGCAGGTATCGTGATCTCAAAATGATTACTTGCATCTTTATAAGTTTTAAGCGGTTGTGCGATACTGTTTTTACAGGCAAAAAATAGGAATGATGTTAAAACCAGCAATCGAAAATCAGACATAGCTTAAATATAAAAAAAGCGTTTTCTTTTAGAATTGTAACAGCATCAAAATAAAGCTTCCGGCAGCATAAAACCTGCATCTGTAATTGTACTTTAACACAATTTAACAAGCAGGGACAAAACGAATTTTGGTGGCTTTAATGTGCGCCAACGCCATAAAAAAAATCTTTCAGCTCCGTGGCATCATGGATTTTCATCTTTCCGCTCAAAATCAAACGCAGCTGGCGGCGTTGCATCGCACCGGCATACAGCGCAATTTCTTCTTCCGTTTCCGGGACCAGTTCCGGTACTTGCTGCGGTTTGTTATTGGCATCAATCGCCACAAAAGTATAGTAAGCTTCATTACTTTTAATCGTTGTGCCGGATGGGATATTTTGCGCCGAAACCACCAACCTGACTTCTACAGAAGTATTGAAAGCACGCGTAACTTGTGCTTCAATACTTATCACATCTCCCAGTTTTACGGCATGTTTAAAAGAAACGCTATCCACAGAAGCAGTGACAGCCAGGCAGTTACAGTGCTTTTGTGCTGATATTGCCGCCGCAATATCCATCCAGTGCAGCATCCGGCCGCCCATCAGGTTGTTGAGCATATTGGTATCATTCGGCAAAATCAACTCGTTCATTATTGTGTGCGAAACGCTGGCTTTCTTGGCAATCATAGAAGCAAAGATAAGGTTTTTGGTACTCAGCTTTCAGCAATCAGCATTCAGTTTTAATTTGCAAATGTATCACTACTTACATCTTGTCTTCCTTTCTCCAGCCGCAAAACTTGATCTGCAACATTGGGGATTTCGTGCAGATAATGCGTAACATAAATTAAAGTTGCATGGCTGTTTTGGCAGATCATTTCCAGCAGATATTTAAAATTTTGCTGCTGCCGGTCATCCAAACCCTGGCAAGGTTCATCAAAAATCAGCAAAGGCGGATTCTTGACTAATGCCCGCGCCAGCAAAACCAAGCGTTGCGTACTTGCAGTTACATTTTTAAACAATTTGAGTGCGTTATTTTCAATTTGAAGAAGTTTCATCCAGCGCAAAGCAATAGCAATTTTCTCTGAGTTGGAAGGACGGAACAAACCCAAAGTATCATAAAATCCGGATTCTATTACTTGCAAACAAGAACTTTCTGTTGGAAAATATTGATGTAATTCGGGCGAAACAAAACCGATCTTTTTCTTAATGTCCCAAATGCTTTCACCGCTTCCTCTTTTTCGGTCAAACAATACAATTTGGTTGGCATAAGCTTGCGGATTATCACCATTAATTAAACTTAACAAGGTAGATTTCCCAGCTCCGTTCGGTCCAAGTAAAGCCCATCTTTCGCCCGGCAAAACCTTCCAATTAATATTATTTAAAATTTGTTTTTCACCATAAAAGATGTTTACATTTTCCATTGAAATTATAGTGGTAAAAGAAGCATCCGGTTTTTGGCTGAGCAAATCTTTCAATTCATTTAAATCAATTTGAACCGTTTTACTTTTAAATATTTCCGGTTCAAATGCTTCTTTTAGCAGTGTTTTTTTTATTTTCTGCTGATCTAAAATGCTAATGTTGGTTATCGCATCCGGGATTTCGTGCCGAGAAGTAGCCATGATGATGGTGATGCCGCTTTGGCTGATTTCGGTCATCAAATCATTAAATTCCAATCTGGTTTGTACATCTAAACCAGCCAGCGGATTATCCAATAAAAGCAAACTTGGATGTTTTAGCAAAGCAGCTGCAATCAAAAGTCTTTTGGTTTCTCCGTTAGAAAGTTTGATCAGTTGCTTGTCCAGCAAAAGTTCCAATTTAAGCTTTTGGACAGTGTGCTCAAATGTCCAAACCGGGTTTACAAGTGTACTTTTAGGAATTTGGTTTAGATAAAAGTTTACCGTCGGTGCATCTTCAGCATCTGAAGAATTGTATCGTTGTTGATAATAAAAATTTTTGGTGTTAGACAAGTTTTTAAAATGATGTTTGGATGCAACCATAGCCATCATTTTTTGTGAGGTAAAAGAAGCATCGGCCAAATGATGTTGTTTTGCAAGTTCATAAAAATGATACACAATTGTACCTGCAGAAATGGCCAGGTTTCCGGCAATGGTTTGCAACAACGCACTTTTTCCTGATCCGCTTTCACCAATCAAAGCCCAGTTTTCGCCTGCTTTAATTTCCAAACTTAGATCATCAAACAACGTATAAGCAGCCTGACGAACCTGAATGTGATTTAATGTTAAAGTAAGTGCTGCATGCATATTTCAAATTTGTACCGAAGGTCTTCAAAAAATATAAATTGCACAAAACCGGATCTGGATTTTATACATGAACAAAAAGACAAAAGCGATCATCTTAAAATATGCTTACGCTCGCTTTAGTAGAAATGGATTGCGGGTAAACTATATTTAGCAAAAGAGTTTTAATGAAACTAAATACTGCAAAATTTGTCTTGGGTTATCTGTTGTTCTGCTTGTGCTGGCTGATTTTGAGCAGGGGTTTTTTGATGGTTTTTCATCAACATTTAAGCCCGGAAACTATTGAACATATATTGTCATATTGTTTTGCTTTGATTAGCGGGCTGCTTGTTTTAAAACTGGTTGCTATCAACAATAAAACCATTAAAGAACGGGAACAAAATTTTCAAAGTGTATATCTGGGCAATCCAAACCCAATGTGGATTTATGATCCGGTTTCTTTTCAGTTTTTGTCTGTTAATGAAGCAGCAACAAGTGCTTACGGTTATACAGAAAAAGAATTTTTAGGGATGACGATCAAGGACATCCGCCCTTCGGAAGATCATGGAAAAGTGGTGGATCCTTCTGACCGCATCATCAACAACAAATTTTCAAGCGGACTTTGGAGGCATTTAACAAAAGACGGCAACTTAATTTATGCCAATATTACTTCGCACAAAATCCGCTTTTATAAAAAAAATGCGGTGATGGTGCTCGCATCAGATACTACCGGGCAGGTGCAGCATGAGCAGCAATTGAAGCAAATGAACGAGGTTTTGCTGGAAGAAAAGCAAAAACTAAAAGAAACGGAAAAGCTTGCTAAAGTGTCCGGTTGGGAGTATTTTGTTGAAAGCGGCAAACTGATCTGGTCTGACGAGTTGTACCGGATTTTCGGCCTTGATCCGGCAGAAGAAATAAATTACACCAAGGTATTACGGTCTGTTCACCCGGAGGATGTGGCTGCTTACAATAAATCCGTTGAAAACCTGCTGCTGTTTGGCCATGATCTGGATATTGAATATCGATACCTTAAACAAAACGGAGAAACCAAATACGTAAAAGTGCTGGGCAAAATGCAGTATCAGCATGGCAAAATGTTTAAAGTGCTGGGCACCATGCAGGATGTGAGCGAACTGAAACTGGTCCAGTTAGAAAAAAACAAGTATTCGCAGCTTTTAAGCAACACGCTGGAAAACATCAACGACGGCTATTGCCTGCTTAATAGAAACTGGGTTTTTATGGATGTAAACCTCAACTGTGAGAAGCTACTCAACTTTAAAAGAGAAGATATTATTGGCCGGTATTATTTGGATTTATTTCCGGAGGCAGCCAAATGGAACTTTTATAATTCTTACAAAAAAGTGCTGGAGGAAGGTGTTTTTGTAAGTTTTGAAGAATTTTATCAGCCCACCAACAGCTGGTTTTGTGTGAATGCTTATCCTACGGATGAAGGTGCGGCCATTTATTTTACCGATAATACGGAGAATAAGAGAAAAGATTTGCTGCTAAAAGAAGCAGTAGAAAGATATGATTTGGTGGCCAAAGCAACGCATGATGTAATTTATGATTACGATGTGCGGCGCAGAAAAATCAAATACAGCGATAACATTACGGAGTTGATGGGTTTGGACCAGGATCAGGTCCGGCAGGATATAGACTGGTGGAAAAGCCGGATCCATCCGGATGACCTGTCAAAAGTAGTTGGCGTTTATCAACATGCAATCCATTACAAAGAGCAAAATTGTGGCATGGAATATCGCCTGAAAACGATCAATAGTTACAAATATGTATACGATCAGGGTTATTTGCAATTTGATGAAAAAGGCAAATTTGTTAGGATGATTGGTGCCATTAAAGATATTGACCAGTTAAAACGCTTTGATGACGAGAACAAAAGACTGGCCGATATCATCACCAAAGTAAACAACATGATTATCATCATGGATGTAAAAAGTAATATATTGTGGGTAAACAAAGCATTTGAAAGTTTTACCGGCTATAAATTGTGTGATATTGTAGGAAAAACCCCTGTTTTTTTATATGGGCCGGAATCTGACCCGAACGCACATACAACAATTATTAACGCAAAAAATAGTTTTCGTTATTTTTCTTTAGATGTGGTTAATTACACTGCCAACGGAGTAAAATACTGGGTGAATATAGAATTTACACCACTTTTTACTGCTGATGGGAAGTTTGACGGTTATATTTCTATTCAAAACAACATCACGGCGAGAAAAGAGAAGGAAGAAAAGATCAGGCATCAGAATGAAATATTGAAAAATATTGCCTGGATGGGTTCGCATGAACTTAGAAAACCTGTTGCTTCTATTTTAGGGTTGATCGAACTGATTACAGAAACAGATGATCCGGCAGAGAAACAAGACTCGATCCGGTTGATGCAACAATGCACGCTTCAGCTCGACCAGATCATCCGCACGATTAACCAAAAAATAGAAGAGGAAATCGCTGAAGAATAATTAAAAATAACCTAATTTTTATGCCGTAAAAGAAGTATGCCGGCTTTACTATTTCAGCTTCTTGCTGCTCAATCTGAACTATCTATGCCTTTACTAAACTATTCTTTTTTTTGTGCCCTTGCTGGCTGCATTGCCTTTTCTATAGGTAGTTGCAAAGCGCAAAAGCTGGCCGATACTTCGGCGTACAATCACCAGGATTTATTCGGCCCGATCAACTGGCCGGTTCCTGGAAATGAAATCCGATCTGCAAACGGAAGTCCGGGCGCACATTACTGGCAAAACAAAGCGGATTACACCATTCATGCTACTTTAAGCGAGAAAGATACTTCCATCAGCGGCAACGTTATCATCAACTACACCAATAACAGTCCGGATAAACTGGAATATTTATGGCTTCAGCTGGATCAGAATTTGTTTAGGCCGGATTCGCGCGGAGCCGCAACTACACCAATAAACGGAGACCGCTTTAATGTAAAAGGTTTTGGCAGAGGCGGTTATCGTATCAGTTCGGTAACAGTTACTTATCAAAATAAAAAATATACGCTAAACCCGATTGTTACCGATACGCGGATGCAGCTCCGGCTAAACGAACGACTGGAAGCAAACGGTGGCCGGATCAGCATCGAAATCAACTACGGTTTTGCTATTCCGTTTTACGGTGCCGACCGCATGGGCAGGCTCAAAACCCGCAACGGTTACATTTATGAAATTGCACAATGGTATCCGCGGGTGTGTGTTTATGATGATGCAGAAGGCTGGAACACATTGCCTTACATGGGTTTGGGTGAGTTTTATTGTGAATATGGCGATTTTGATTATTACATTACCGCACCTGCCGATATGCTCGTTTTTGGCTCCGGAGATTTACTGAACCCGGCGGAAGTGCTGACGGCCAAACAAATTACCCGGTTAAAAGAAGCATCCAAAAGTGATCAAACAGTGATGATTATCAATAAAGATGAAGTAGCCAAACCGGAAACGCATTTGAAGCAAAATGGTACACTGACCTGGCATTTCAACATAAAAAACAGCCGGGATATTGCCTGGGCTGCATCCAAAGCTTTTTTGTGGGACGCGGCAAAAGTGGATTTACCTTCCGGCCGGAACATTATTGCGCAATCCGCTTATCCAATCGAAAGTTCGGGTGAGAATGCCTGGGGCAGATCCACGGAGTACCTGAAACACAGTATCGAAATCTATTCAAAAGCTTATTTAGAATATCCCTGGAATTCGGCCGTAAGCATCTCCGGCGTGGCTTTGGGAATGGAATATCCGGGCATAATTTTTTGTCTGCATAATCTGAAAAATGAAAATCTGTGGGCTGATGTAACGCATGAAATCGGCCACAATTGGTTCCCGATGATTGTAGGTTCTAACGAGCGGAAATATATGTGGCAGGATGAAGGTTTTAACACGTTTATCAATCAATATGCTGCTGAACAATTTAACAAAGGCGAATATTTTCACCCCGAAAACCGGCCTGCAAAAGCCATTGCCAGGGAAATGAAAACCAATACCGATCCGTTAATGACGCCGCCGGAAGCGATGGACCTGGACGATTATGGCTTATATTATAACAAAACTTCGCTCTGTTTGGATATGCTGCGCAACGTGGTTTTGGGGCCGGAACGTTTTGATTATGCTTTCAAAATATACATCAGCCGCTGGGCAATGAAACATCCGCTGCCTTATGATTTTTTCCGGACGATGAACGATGCCGCCGGAGAGGATTTGAACTGGTTTTGGAAAGAGTGGTTTTTGACCACCTGGAAACTGGACCAGGCTGTAACAAGTGTAAAATATGTATTTGGAACGCCATCTAAAGGATCAATCATCACGATAGAAAACCTGGAAAAAGCAGCCATGCCGGTTGATTTGAAAATTGTTCAGGCCGATGGTAAAACCGAAATGCTTCGTTTACCGGTAGAAATTTGGCAGCGTGGCGGCAGCTGGACTTTCAAGTATCCGTCTGCAGGCAAAATACAAAGTATCGAAATTGATCCCGACCACCAGCTGCCGGATGTGAACCGGGGAAATAATATTTATAAAGAAGGCATCAAGCTCAACACACAGATTTTCAACAAAAAAAGAGCGGTTGGACGTTAAATCCAACCACTCTTTTCAATGCTTCTTTTATCGGGTAAAAATTGGGATTACTCGAAATATTCCTTCATCCGTTCGATAAAACTTTTTTCATTCTTACCCGGATTTGGTTTGAAGTTTGGTGAATTCTGCAATTTCTCCAACACGTCGCGTTCTTCACGGCTTACAATTTTTGGTGTCCAAATATTGATATGCACCAACTGATCACCGCGCTGGTATGAATTCACTTCGGGGACACCTTTGGATTTTAAACGCAGGATTTTTCCGCCTTGCGTACCCGGATCGATCTTGATTTTTGCTTTTCCGTCAATTGTCGGCACTTCTACACTGGTTCCCAAAACTGCATCTACAAAGTTGACATGCAGATCGTAGATAATATTGTTGCCATCGCGTTTCAAGGTTTCATGCGGAATTTCTTCAATCAGGATAATCAGATCTCCCGGCACACCACCGCGCGGCGCAGAATTTCCTTTGCCGCTCATGCTCAGTTGCATCCCTTCACTCACGCCGGCCGGAATATTAATGCTGATAGTTTCTTCTCCGCGAACAATACCGTCGCCATGGCAAATAGTACACTTTGCCGTGATGGTAGAGCCTTCTCCGTTGCAGGTAGGGCAGGTGCTGGTGGTTTGCATCTGGCCTAAAATGGTATTGGTAACCCGGCGAACGGCACCAGAACCGCCACAGGTTTTACAGGTTTGGAACGATGCTTTATCTTTTGCGCCAGTGCCATCGCAAGTATCGCAAAGCACTTGTTTGTTTACTTTTACTTTCTTTTCAACACCATTGGCAATTTCTTCCAGTGTCAATTTAACTTTGATCCTTAAATTTGTTCCGCGCACAACCCGCTGTCCGCCAGTACTTTGTCTGCCTCCGCCAAAAAAACTTTCAAACGGACTACCACCGCCGCCGCCAAAAATATCTCCAAACTGACTGAAAATATCTTCCATGTTCATACCGCCCGGGCCGCCGCCATAACCGCCGCCGTTGGCAGATTGTGCATTGGCCGCATGGCCAAACTGGTCATAACGCTGGCGTTTCTCGGGTTTGCTTAAAACTTCGTAAGCTTCGGCTGCTTCTTTAAAGTTTTCTTCGGATTGCTTATCGCCCGGGTTTTTATCCGGGTGATATTTGATCGCCATCTTCCGATAAGCTTTCTTAATCTCCTCTACATCAGCACCTTTTGCAACGCCCAGTATATCGTAATAATCTCTTTTTGCCATTTTTTATTTTAGCTTTTAGCGGTCAGTAATCAGGTGTCAGCCAATACTTATCGGCAATGATCCATCAACTAAAAGCCATCACCTTTCTTGTTTTTATGCGCCAACAACCACTTTTGCAAAGCGGATTACTTTGTCATTCAACAAATATCCTTCTTCCAAAACATCAACAATTTTACCTTTCATTGCTTCATCCGGTGCCGGGATATTGGTTACGGCTTCATGGATATCCGCATCAAAAGGCTGCCCTTTAGATACCATTTCTTTCAAACCTTTTTGGGCAAGCAAGTTTTTAAGCTTGTTATAAACCAAATTCACGCCTTCTTTTACGGCGGCAACGTCTTTTGCGTTTTCGATAGCGCGGCTGGCACGTTCAAAATCATCTAAAACCGGCAACAAAGACACAATCACATCTTTACCGGCAGTCTGCAGCAAATCAATCCGTTCTTTGGATGTACGGCGTTTGTAATTATCAAACTCTGCATACAAACGCAAAAATTTATCGTTGGCCAGTGCCAGTTCTTTATGTTTATCTTCAGCAGCAGTTTCGGATTCAACATCTTCAGGATCAACGTTTTCTGTTTCGTTTTTCTGATTTTGCCGTGCTTCGTTTACCTGCTGAAATTCATCAAAAATTTCGTCCATATTATTATTGTTTTCTGTTGAAGTTGGTTCTTCTTTTTTCATCTTCTTCAGTAGATCATTAAAGTTCATAATGTAATTTTTGGAGAACAAGTTTCTTGCCATGCAGCTAAAAACCGTCAGGCTGTCAGCCAGTTGAAAAATATAAGTTTTATTTTGTCTGGTTCAAAAATTAAGCCTGACAGTTATTTGGCAGTATAGTTCTATTTTATGCCGATAAAAACAGCATCAAAACTTGAAACCATAATCAGGGGTTCCGGTACAGATTTCCTGCTCAAACAAACTCAGCATGATCCATCACTTTTCCGTTTTCGCACTTGATAATGCGCGAAGGAAAAGTGCGGATAATATGATAATCATGTGTGGCTACCAGCACGGCCGTTCCGCCCAAACTAATCTGTTTCAACAACATGACTATTTCTTCGGAAGTATTCGGGTCGAGGTTTCCCGTTGGTTCATCTGCCAAAATTACTTCCGGTTCATTCAGCAAAGCTCGTGCAATAACCACGCGCTGCTGCTCGCCGCCGGAAATTTCGTGCGGCATTTTTTTGAGTTTTGATCGCAAACCAACTTTTTCAAGCACATCACGAACGCGCTCACTGATTTTAACTTTATCTTTCCAGCCGGTAGCTTTCAACACAAATTCAAGGTTTTTTTCTACCGTACGATCAGAAAGCAACTGGAAATCCTGAAAAACGATACCTAATTTTCGGCGTAAAAAAGGCACTTCTTTGCTGGAAAGTGTTTTTAAATTAAAACCGCCTGCATGTCCGTCGCCGGTGGTGAGGTGCAAATCGCCATATAATATTTTCAGCAAACTGCTTTTGCCCGAACCTGTCTGGCCAATCAGCCAAACAAATTCGCCTTTGTTAATTTCCAGGTTCACATCAGAAAGCACTAAATGTTTCTGCTGAAAAACGTCGGTATTTTGAAGTTGGATGACGGTATTGCCAATCATTTTTTAAAGTTCCAGTTTTAAGATTTGACCAAATGGCAGGTCTTTTACAATATTCATGATCTGTTCTGCTTTGTCAGAAAGGCCCAGTTTATCCAAAGATTTATCCGGTCTGTCAACCCGAAAGTAAGCCAGCAACGTAAACTGCTCATCTCTAAGTTGCACATAATCCGGTATTTTGGCAACCCCTTTTACTTTGATAATGTACATCTGCTGCCAAAGTTAAAATTTATGTAAGATTTTTTTCGGTTGATTTCGATTTTAAACCGATGCTTCTTTTAGCACCTAAAAATTCAGCTATTTTGCAAAAAAGCCATCGTATCCACACCATCTGCATAATCCCAAAGTTTGGGCTGCTGGCTTTCACCAAAACCCACAACTGGCACATTTGCAGTAATTTGCATTTGGCTTACCACGCATTGCAAGGCTTCTTTTTGCTGATTTAGCTGGAAATTTACATCATCCAAATCAGTATAAAAGCCATAAAATAAAACGGCCAGCGGCGAAGCAATTTTTTCGTCCTGCTTCAGCAATAAAAAACCGTTGTCGAGATGTTTGGCCTGGTTAACCAAGTAAATGGATTTGTTGTAATCATAATTATTGTTGTATTTATGATGATTGATGATCGGTTGAAAAGATTCTATTGCCCGAAATAATTTCCCGAAATCATAACCCTCCGGAACCAGCAATTTGGAAACGCTGCGGCATCCCAATCCAAAATAATCAAAAATATCATGTCCTAATTTTTGCAGTTCTTCTTCAGTTTCATTCCCGGAAAGTACGGCCAAACTGTTCCGGTTTTTGCGGATAATATTGGGCACTTTGCCAAAATAATATTCAAAATAGCGCGACGTATTGTTGCTTCCGGTGGCCATCACGGCATCAAAACCAACCAGCCGTTCGGCAAACTCGTATCGGTTGGCAAACTCCGGTTCGAGTAAAACCAATCTTTTTAAAATATAACTGATTAACCTTGAGTCGTTTGCAGAAGCCTTGATTAAAGCAAAATGGCCGGAAGCCAACACGCAAAGCACATCGTGAAAACCCACCAGTGGAATATTGCCGGCCAGCACCAAGCCAATTTTTTTGCCGGTAAAAACAGTATCGGAATTTTCGGGAAGCCATTTTTCCAGATCAGTTTTATTTAGCATTTTGCCGATGGCCTGTACGGCTTGCAGCACATTTTCCGGTGTAAACCAAGCGTTGTATTGTTTTTCCTGGTTGATGATTTGCAGGAGTTCTGCGGAAGGGTTTAACAGTTCTTTTCCTAAATCCGACAAGGTTTCTATAAGGTTTATTTTAATCAATTCTGACATATAAATAGCAAAGGGTTAAAACTTGAAAATGCAATTTTTGTTATCTTTGCAAAACATTACTAAGCATCAAACACTGATGTAAAGCAAATGTATCATTTAGCTTTTTAAGGATAGGGTTATGGCGATTAAAATTACTGATGAATGTATAAACTGCGGGGCTTGCGAACCGGAATGCCCTAATAATGCCATTTATGATGCTGGTGCAGCCTGGAAGTTTTCTGAAGGAACTGGTTTAAAGGGTATTATAGATTTTGGTGATGGTTCTACTTTGAACGCAGAAGAACCAAATGCTGCTATTTCTGATGAGGTTTATTATATTGTTTCTGATAAATGTACCGAATGCGTGGGTTTCCATGATGAACCGCAATGCGCAGCCGTTTGTCCGGTTGATTGCTGTGTAGATGATGAAGATGTGCGCGAAAGCAAAGAAGAGTTGCTGGCTAAAAAAGCCTGGCTCCACATGGAAGGATAATTATTTTACAATAGAAATCGAAAGGGAATGCAATGTTTGTGTTCCCTTTTTTTATAGCTAAAAAATGCAATACGGTTTAATTAATCTGGCAATTGTGCCTTTGCGTGAAGAACCTGCACATCGTTCGCAGCAAGTTTCGCAACTGCTTTTTGGCGAGGGTTTTACGGTTTTAGAAACGAAACCAGACTGGCTGAGAATCAAAATGGAAAGCGATCATTACGAAGGTTATATCCAGGCTATTCAAAGTGTGTTGGTTGATGAAGGTATTTACGAAAAACACCTGCTAAAAACAGTATTATTTACCCAGGAACCAGCTACCATTATCTCAAAAAAAACAGACAATTCTTTATTGTATTTGCCAGCCGGAAGCGGAATTGCGGGTTTAGAAAATGATGTATTTATGCTCGGCGAAAATGAATACAAGCTTGAAAATAAGCTTCAGCCTAAAATAAATAGTTTGATTGATTTTGCCAAAACGTACTTAAACACGCCGTATTTGTGGGGCGGCCGCACGCATTTTGGTATTGATTGTTCCGGTTTTGCGCAGGCAGTTTATCGTTCGCAAAACATTCAGCTGAAACGTGATGCCTGGCAACAGGCGGAACAAGGTGAAATTGTTGATTTTTTGCAGGCATCCTTGCCCGGCGATTTGGCTTTTTTTGATAACGAAGCCGGACGGATTGTTCACGTTGGCATCATGCTGAACAACGAACAAATTATTCATGCTTCCGGCAAAGTAAAAATTGACCGGATTGACGATCAGGGGATTTATTCTGCGGGGCAAAAAAAATACACGCATCGTTTGCGCATCATCAAACGCTTCTTTTAGTGCAAAAAAAATGGAACATCAAATAAATTGACGTTCCATTTTTTATAGGATAAAAACAGTATAATTACATTTTTTTATCAATTGCTTTGATCATGGTTTGGTGCATTTTCAAAGTTGGTAATGTTGTTGCAGCAAAAGATTTCAAATCGGCATCTTTTCCGTCTTTAGCTTCATTTTCAAACAATTTGACATCTTTATCATGATCTTCAACCATTTCGCTTACATAAGCTTTATCAAAATCTTTTCCTGATTTTTTGCCCATGTCATCCATTTTTTTCTGTTCATCATTGCTTACAGCTGCTGGCAAAGTAATGCTTTTCTGTTTTGCCAAAGCCATCAACTTATCGTTTGCTTTGGTATGATCGGTAATCATTTTTGCAGCAAAAGCTTTTACATCCGGATTGGTTGCTTTTTGTTGCGCCAATTTTGCCATTGCTACTTCGGCCATTCCGCCATTTCCGGCTTCAACTGCAAAATCAGCATCATCTTTATCCACGTTCATTCCCGCACCAGCCATTTTTGCAGTGGTGTCTGTTGATGACATCATACCAGAAGTGTCTTTAGTAGAATTAGAATCCTTTGCAACATCCATACTGTTGGTTTTGCTGGAACTATTACACGCTTGGAATGACAATGCAGTAAAACCTGCTAAAAATAATACATTTAATTTTTTCATCTTTTGTTTTTTTTAATATCTGTGTTTTTGGTTTATAACACTGTTAACAATCAGTTTGTTTAGGATAAAATAAATTAAACCGTAAGAAATTTACCTGCTAAAAGAAGCATATACAAACCGGGTTTAAAATGAAAAATCCCAGACCATTACCAATTTATCATCGCTCACGGAAACCAGCTGGCTGCCATCTGCACTCCAGGCAATTTTATTGATGGATAAACGATGCGTTGCAAAGCCTTTTTCCCGGCTGATAATTTTATACAATTTAAAATCATCCGAACCCCATATCTTGATGCTTTTATCCATACTTGCCGTAGCAAAATAAGGTTCAGTAGGATGAAAAGCAATACTGTTGATGGCAAATAAATGTGCGGGAATATTCTTAATGAGTTCAAAAGTTTTGCTGTCCCAAATCTTTAGCTGCGCGTCCCGCGAACCGGAAACTAAATATTTACCGGAAGGAGCGTAAGCAACCGAAAAAACGGGCAAAGTATGTCCGGTTAAAGTTCTGATTTGCGTATAATCTTCCAGATCATAAATACGAACGGTGTGATCGCGGCAGCCAAAAGCCCCTTGTTTGTTTTGGCTGGAAATACTGACCGAACGCACCGTATCCGCAGAAACCGGAATGGAATGCACCAAACTCAAATCTTCTAAATTCCATATCGAAACAGAACCATCTTCGCTTGCAATTAGCAATTCTTTTTTATGCGGAACTGACTGAATATCAAATATTGGTTTTTGATGATGTTGTAGCGGCGGAAGTAATTTTTGCTGAATAAAATCAAAAACCAAAACCTCACCATTACGCAAACCGGCAAACAAAAACGGGAAACCAGCCGGACAATGAATGGCATAAACCGAAGTGGCCACCGGAAACATCACTTTTATAAAAGCATTGGTTTTCAGGCTCCATTCTACCAAACCTTTATCGTTTCCGGCAGTAAAAATAATTCCCGGCTTTTGCGAAAAGGCCAAAGCAAATATTGGATTGATGTGGCCGGAGAGTTCGGCGGATTTTTCAACAGTCATAACATCAATTTAAAACATCATCCCAAGCAGCTTTAGCAATGCGTGCAATGATAGATTCGCGCATAGCGAGATCAGTAGGAGAGTTGCTGATGAAAACTGCTATTGCCAAGTGCCTGCCATTTGGTAAATTGATGACGCCAACATCATTGGTAGCTGCCGTAATGCCTTGTTCGTTGGTACTGGAACGACCGGTTTTATGGGCTACAATTGTTCCTACAGGCAATAGCCCTTTGATCTGTTTTGGTCCGGTAATCGTTTCCTGCAACATTTGCCACAAATATGTATGGCTATTTTGGGAAAGAAAATTAGGCCGAAAGGCGATATTCAATAACTGTGTCATCGCTACAGGTTCACACCAATTGGTAAATTGTACGTTCCAAGCTTGTGCCATCTGAAATTCGGATGCTTTTACAGCGGTATTTTTGATACCTAAACTGTGCATGTAATCTTCAACTTTTCGTGTTCCGCCGAGTGTTTTAAGCAGAATGTCGCAAGCATCATTATCGCTTTGCGAAACCATGTAACTTAACAATTCACGTATGGAAACGTCCACATTTCCATTTGGATATTTATCCCGGAGCGGACTATATGTTTTCGGAAGATCATTTTTGCTAATGTAGATTAGCTGATCTATTTTAAACTTTCCTAAATCAATCTCGTGCAAAACCGTAAGTGCAATCGGAAACTTCATTACACTTTGCATGGGTAAATGCAGGTTTCCGTTGTATGAAATGCTTTTTTTCGTTTCAATATTCAACACAGAAACTCCAACCGTTCCCTTGGCTTCTTTTGCAATTTCAATAATTTGATTTTTGAGTGAGTTTGACTGCGCAGATGCGTTAAAGCTCCAAATGATTGTTGTTGGAAAGATTAATAAATAGAACAATTTCAGCATAAACCTTTTTTTCAAAATTACAACTTATGTCTGTTCTCTAAATTCTTAGCAATGGTTTTTAAGCTGAGGTTTTTCTCGCGGAGTAAAAAAAGCAAATGAAAAACTAAATCCGATGCTTCGTTTATCAGGTCAAATTCCGTCTCGGCCAAAGCGGCAATTACGGTTTCCACGCCTTCTTCGCCAACTTTTTGCGCAATTTTATTTAAACCTTTTTTGCGCATTTTGTTGATGTACGAACCTTCCTGCGGGTTTTCATACCGATCACGAATGATGTTTTCCAGTTCAAAAATAAAGTTTTGGTTATGCCCGGTCGCAAAACAACTGCGCGATCCGGTGTGGCAGGTTGGCCCCTCAGCTTTTACTTTGATCAAAATCGTATCCTGATCGCAATCCACAAATACTTCTTTTACATGCAAAAAATTGCCGCTGGTTTCGCCTTTGGTCCACAAACGGTTTTTTGAGCGGGAAAAGAAGGTAACAATTTTTTCTACGGAAGTTTTATCAAATGCTTCCTGGTTCATGTAACCCAGCATCAGCACTTCCAGCGTTTGTTCGTCCTGAACAATTGCAGGGATTAAGCCGGTATTTTTATCGAAATTCATAGTTTTTTTACTGCTAAAAGAAGCATTGCATTTTGATTTATAATCTAACTTTCACCTGATTATTTCTTAAAGTTTGTTTCAAATCCGGGATCAAAATCTCACCATAATGAAAAACGGAAGCAGCCAAAGCAGCATCAACGCCAGCTTTTTGAAACACATCTACAAAATGCTGCTGGTTTCCGGCACCGCCGGAAGCAATCAGCGGAATGCTAATTTGGTCATTAATTTGTTTGAGAAACGCGCAATCAAAACCCGCTTTTGTGCCATCATGATTCATAGATGTCAACAGGATTTCCCCTGCGCCACGGCTTTCTGCTTCTTTTATCCAGTTAAAAGTTTCATGTTCTGTAGCAATACGGCCGCCGTTTAAATGGACTAAGTTTTGATCGTCAACGCGGCGTGTATCAACTGCAATCACCACAAACTGCACACCAAAAGCTTTAGCCAGTTCATCAATTAATTTTGGATTACGAACCGCTGCAGAATTGATGGAAATTTTATCAGCACCAGAATTTAACAGAATATCCGCATCTGCAATCTCATTAATTCCGCCGCCAATTGTAAAAGGAATATTTACGTTTCTGGCAACCGCTTTTACCAGTTCGACCATCGTCTTCCGGCGTTCGTGCGTTGCCGTAATATCCAAAAAAACCAGTTCATCGGCACCTTGCTGTGAATATTGCCAAGCCAGTTCTACCGGATCACCGGCATCGCGCAGGTCAATAAAGTTTATCCCTTTTACCGTGCGGCCATCTTTTACATCCAGGCAGGGAACGATTCTTTTGGCTAAACCCCCCGGCCCATTGGAGGGGGAGTTTGTATGGTGGCTGATCTCTCCCAAAACTTCGTTCAAGTTTTTAAATACTTTTGTTGGTAACCTCGGTTGAGATTTTAAGATTATATTTTTCTCTTATTGCTTGCATTTCTTTTTTTAAAATATCCGGGTGCTTCCAGTATTTCTCGCTTAAATTTTCGCGTATTTCCCTCATCATTAATACCGCGTCAAATTTTTTATCCTTATCCATAATTTTTATAAATTTAAAATTTCTCTCGGTGTTCTAATTTCAATTATGCTGTAACCAAGATTCAAATTGATTGAGTTGTAAAGCTTAATACGGCTAAGATTAACAATGTGCTTAAAATTCCAACTTGCCAAAACATCAGCGTTGTTTAAAGTTGCAAGCGTAATATGGAGCGCATCGTTGTAACTTTTATTCGTCAAAGCACCTTCGTCAATATAAGTTTCTGCAAGGTGGATTGCCTCGTCTGTGATACCTATTGTTATTTGATTCTTGGTTGGAATATCAAATATTTTCTCTCTAACTTCCTGTCGGGCAAGTTCAAGTTCTTGTAAGGTTAGGTCAGACAGCACTATAAATTTTACTCCAACTTTAAATTCTTCAAATAAAGCAACAGACCATTCTTTAAATTCTTTGTCAAAACAACCTCCAATTGTTGATGTATCTGTATAAACATTCATTTAGTTTAAAATAAACAGGAGTATTTATATAATAGTTTTTGAAAAGCCGCAGCCTTATAAACTCGCCATCGCCCTCAAATTCCACTCCTGTATTTCTTCCACCGAAATCCGTTTTTCATAAATCGCTTTTCCAACCACACAGGATTCTACACTAATTTCACTGAGTTTTTCAATATCGCTCATCGAACTTACACCACCGGAAGCTATCAGCTTGATAAAAGGAGAATGATCCAGCAATCTTCCGTAAAGTTCTACCGCGGCACCGCCGAGTTTCCCATCTTTATTAATATCGGTACACAAAAACCTGAAAAAGCCTAAAGCAAGGCAACGATCTATATAATCCATCAGTTTTACCGGAGAACTTTCCATCCAGCCGGAATATTTGATCACTTCGTCCAGCACATCAATAGCAATGACAACATGGTCTGCACAGTTTTTTTTGCCGATAAAAGAAGTACTCAGCTCATCCAAAAAAGTTGGATTGGTAATGGCTTGCGTGCCCACAATCACACGATGGATGCCGGCTTCGAGCAGCTCTTTTATCTTTTCAATGCTGCGTATGCCACCGCCGTACTGCACTTTCATAGCTGTTTTATGAATGATCTTAGCCAGATATTCCTGATTGCTGAAATCACCTTTTGCACCATTCAGGTCAATGATATGGATAAAATCTGTTCCGTTAGATTGGTATTTTTCAATCATTTCTTCCAGCGTAACGTCGTAATTAGTCACCTGTTGATAATCGCCTTCACGCAAACGGACTACTTTTTTGTCCAGGATATCAATGGCAGGAATAATATACATTTTGTGTTTTAACATTAAAGATGAGCAAAATTGGTTAACAGCATTTCGCCTGCCGTGCCGGATTTTTCAGGGTGAAACTGCACGCCGTAAAAATTATCTTTTTTGATGGCAGCCGAAAACTGAACGCCGTATTGGGTTGATGCTAAGGTATATAAATTATTGTGTTCGATAAAATAAGAGTGGACAAAGTAAAAATATGCCTGCGGGTTGATATTTTCAAACAGGTTTTCCGTTTCTCTCGGATGAACCTGGTTCCAGCCGGTATGCGGAACTTTTAAACCGGCTTCTTCTTTGAAATGAAGCGTTTTTACAGGAATAATGTTGAGCAAATCCGCATTTCCTTCTTCCGAAAAAGCCGTAATCAGTTGCATCCCAACGCAAATCCCTAAAACCGGTTTCGTAATTTTTAGGATAACCGGAACCAAACCTGTACGCTCCAGTTTTTCCATCGCGGCACCAGCATGGCCAACGCCCGGAATAATGTACCGGTCGTATTGCTCAAAATCACTTTCCTGCGAAATCATGCCGTGTTCGATCCCCAAACGATCAAGCGCAGCTGTTAAGGAGAAAATGTTTCCGGCACCGTATTGAATAATTCCAATCATTGTATTAGCTTTTAGCTGTCGGCCATCAGCTTTCAGCTTTTTGTAAACGTACTATAATTAAACTTTGCATAGAGCTGATTGCTAAAAGCTTATCGCTTACAGCTTCCTACAAAACCCCTTTCGTACTTGGCAAAACCATATTATCAACATCACGTTTTACAGCCATTTTTATCGCTTTTGCAAAAGCTTTAAAAATAGATTCTATTTTATGATGTTCGTTTTCGCCTTCAGCTTTGATGTTGAGGTTGCATTTTGCCGCATCCGAAAAAGATTTGAAAAAGTGAAGAAACATTTCAGTTGGCATTTCCCCGATTTTTTCCCTGCTAAAAACAGCATCCCAAACTATCCAGTTCCGGCCTCCAAAATCTATCGCAACTTGTGCCAGGCAATCATCCATCGGCAGCAAAAAACCGTAACGGCTGATGCCTTTTTTATCACCCAAAACTTGTGCAAAAGCTTCACCCAAAGCAATTCCGGTATCTTCAATGGTATGATGTTCGTCAATATACAAATCGCCTTTTGCTTCAATTTCTAAATCAATACTGCCATGTTTGGCAATCTGGTCCAGCATGTGGTCAAAAAACGGCAAACCGGTAGAAACTTTGGCTTCACCTTTTCCATCCAGGTTTAGTTTGATAAAAATATCGGTTTCTTTCGTTTTGCGGCGGTGCTCAATTTCCCGCCGGCCTAATTTCAAAAACTCATAAATATTTTCCCAATCGGAGGTTTCTAAAGCGATAACAGGTTTTAATTCTTCAGGATTTAACCTTGAAAATTCATTTCTACCCAAATTATTCTGATTATTTAACCACAAAGCTTTTGCGCCCAGGTTTTTTGCCAGCATAACATCATTCAAACGGTCACCGATAACAAAAGAACCTTTCAAATCATACTCGTCTCTGTCAAAATATTTGGTCAGTAATGCAGTTCCGGGTTTGCGTGTTGGCGCATTATCTTTTGGATAAGTCCGGTCAATCACCACATCCGAAAATTCAACACCTACATTTTTTAAGGTATGGATAATGAAATTCTGAACAGGCAAAAAAGTACGCTCAGGATAGATGAAAGTGCCTAAACCGTCCTGGTTGCTCACCATAACTAATTCAAAATCAAGTTCTTTGGCAATTTTTGGCAGATATTGCAGCATTTTTGGATAAAATTCCAGCTTATCAAACGAATCAATCTGCTCATCTGTAGTTTCAGAAATCAGTGTTCCGTCGCGGTCAATAAATAATATTTTTTTCATGCTTTAAAGGCAGTCAAAGTGTTTAGTAATTGTGTGTTTTCTGTCGGCGTTCCAACAGTAATGCGCAAACAACCTTCGCAAAGTTCTATTTTAGAACGATCACGAACGATGATACCTTTTTCTACCAAAAACTGATAAATGGCTTTTGGCGATACTGTTTTTACCAGGATAAAATTGGCATCTGAAGGATAAATGTCGATAATAAAACTCAGGTTTTTTAAGCCCAGTACCAATTTATCGCGTTCCAGCAGCGTTTCTTTAATCCAGGAATTTATCTGATCGATATTATCCAAAGCTTGTAAAGCCAGTTTTTGGGAAGCATCGTTGATATTGTACGGCGGTTTTACGCGGTTAAAAACTTCAATTATTTCTTCGGAAGCAAAAGCCATTCCGATGCGCAAACCAGCCAAACCCCAGGCTTTAGAAAGTGTTTGCAAAACCACCAGATTTCCGTATTCAGTCAGTTCCTGAATAAAACTTTTTTGTCGGCTGTAATTGATATACGCTTCATCAACCACTACAATCCCGTTAAAGTTGGCCAGCAGAGTTTCCACATCTTCGCGGTTGATCGAGTTTCCGGTTGGGTTATTGGGCGAACATACAAAAATAAGTTTGGTATTTGGGTTGATCGCTTCTGCAATTTCTTCCATATTTAACTGATAATCAGTGGTTAACGGAATGTTTTGAACCTCAATATCATTAATATTTGCCGAAACCTGGTACATGCCATAAGTTGGCGGAACCAAAATCACATTGTCAATTCCCGGTCGGCAAAAACTCCGGAACAAAATATCAATTGCTTCGTCGCTGCCGTTTCCCAAAAAAATATTGCGCGGCGGTACTCCTTTTATCGCTGTAATTTTCAATTTAACTTCATGTTGCAGCGGATCCGGATAACGGTTATAGTTTGTTTGCAGCGGAGAACCGTACGCATTTTCATTGGCATCCAGATAAATGTTAGCTTCACCCTGAAACTCATCGCGCGCAGAAGAATACGGCCTGAGGTTTTTTATATTTTCCCGAAGGAGATTTTGGAGATTGAAACTCATGATGATATGTTTTTTTCTCCAGTCGTTCTGTTATTTCGACTCGTTCTGTCATTTCGACCAAAGGGAGAAATCTTCTTTTAACTTGCTATTTTTTATTCTTTCTTATTTGAAGAAGATTCCTCCTATTGTCGGAATGACAAGTTGGAGAAATGTCCTTTCATATATTTTTTAACCTTACCGAAACCGCATTTTTATGCGCCTGCAAACCTTCCAGTTCCGCCAAAATTTCTACTGTTTTACCGATGTTCTGCAAACCTTCCGGAGATAAATGCTGGAACGTAATCTTCTTCACAAAAGAATCAACCGAAACACCGGAATAAGCTCTGGCATAAGCACTTGTGGGCAACGTATGGTTAGTTCCCGAAGCATAATCGCCAGCACTTTCGGGTGTTAAATTTCCGAGAAAAACAGAACCTGCATTGATAATTCTTTCAGTTATCTGTTGCCAGTTGTTGGTTGCCAAAATCAAATGCTCCGGCGCGTATTGGTTGCTAAAATCCATTGCTGCCGATAAATCATCGGTAAAAACAGCATACGAATTGGCAATTGCTTTGCGGATAATTTCTGCTCTTGGCAAAACCGGTAACTGTTTTTCCAGCTCTAAAATAGTTTCATCAATCAGTTTTTGAGAACTGGAAACCAGCACAAACTGGCTATCCGCCCCGTGTTCTGCCTGCGCCAATAAATCTGCAGCAACAAAAACCGGATTGGCACTTTCATCCGCAATAATCAAAACTTCCGACGGGCCGGCCGGCATATCAATTGCCGTTACGGTGGTGGATTGAATAATCGTTTTTGCTTTGGTAACATATTGGTTTCCCGGCCCGAAAATTTTGTCAACTTTCGGGATGCTTTCCGTGCCGTAAGCCATTGCCGCTACAGCTTGTGCGCCTCCAGCCAAAAACACTTTTTTGATGTCCAAAAGTTGCGCGACAAAAGCAATATACGGATTAATTTTCCCATCTTTTTGTGGCGGCGAACAAACCACGATTTCTTTACAACCTGCAATTTTTGCCGGAATGCCGAGCATCAAAAGTGTGCTGGGCAAAACCGCCGTGCCACCAGGAATGTACAAACCAACTTTTTCAATCGGCCGTAATTCGCGCCAGCAGGTTACGCCGGGCATGGTTTCTGTTTTTGCTTCGGTGTGAACTTGGGTTTGATGGAATTTATAAATGTTTTGATATGCTGTTTTTATCGCTTGTTTTTGTTCTTTAGAAACTTGTTCGGCTAATTCGGCAATTTCATTTTCATCTGCAGATAACTGGTTTAAAGTTACTTGATCAAATTGCAAAGCATAATTTTTCAAAGCTTGGTCTCCGTTTTGCTTCACGTTGGCCAGGATATTTTCTACCGTTTCCCGGATCTCGTTTCCAGAATCCGTATTGCGTAGCGTGAGCTGCTCAATTTCATTTTTGCTGAGTTCATTATAATTATAAACCTTTAACATCATACCAATTTTTACCTGCTAAAAACAGTATTATAAAATGATTTTTTCTATCGGCATCACCACAATCCCTTGTGCGCCGGCTACTTTTAGTTCGCTGATCTTGTTCCAGAAATCACGCTCCGGGATAACCGTATGCACCGCCACCCAGCCGCTTTCGGCCAACGGGATCACGCTTGGGCTTTTTACGCCGGGCAGCAATTTCAATATTTGGGGCAAGCAATGTTCCGGCACATTCAGCACTACATATTTGGTTTCTTTGGCGCGTAAAACCGATTGAATACGCTGGATCAGTTCTTGTACATGTTCATTGTTTTCTTCACCTTTTCTGCCGATCAGCATAGCTTCCGAAGAAATTACATCTGCAAAAGGTTTTAGTCCATTACTTTTTAAAGTCCCTCCGGTAGAAACAATATCGAAAATGGCATCACTCAAACCCAAACCCGGACTAATCTCCACAGAACCCGAAATGGTACGGATATCTGCCTGTATGTTTCTTTCTTTCAGGAACTTATCTAAAATAACCGGATAAGAGGTTGCGATGGATTTTCCTTCCAACTGGCTTAAATCTTCCACTTCGCTGTTGTTGGGCAATGCTATTTTTAGCGTGCATTTTCCGAAACCCAAACGTTGCAGGTAACTTACTTCAACTTCGGTTTCCAGGATCACGTTTTCACCTACAATCCCTAAATCAGCAATACCATCCTGCACATATTCCGGAATATCGTCATCCCGCAAAAACAAAATCTCCAGCGGAAAATTAGAAACCGGCGAAATTAGGGAGCTTTTGTAATTCTCGAAAGAAAGGCCGCAGTTCTTCAACAGTTCGACAGATTTTTCGTTGAGGCGGCCAGATTTCTGGATCGCTATTTTAAGTGGTTTCAAAGGAATTTGGGTTGGATAACAAAAAAAGAATTAATATTTCGGGCAAAAACAAATCAAACTCGGGATGAATGATGATGGAGATGCAGCGGTGTGAAATATTTTTTCATAATGTTTGCCGGTTGTTCAAACACGGTCGGCAAATATAAAAATTTAGACGGAAAGTTTAAAGACGTTTTGTTTTACAAAGCTGATGTGTTGAAACATGCGGAGAAAACATATCATCCGGGAGAATAAGAACAATTATTCCAACCGATAATCACCAACCAGCGCAGATGCAGAAATGTGAAGCATTCTTTCAAGCCCGCGTATCATATCTACATTTAGCTTTTTCTTTTTGTTCAGCACTTCAGATACTTTGCTTTTTCCACCAATTATACCAACCAAATCCTTTTGTTTGAGATTCATTTCTTCCATTCAGATTTTGATTGCTTCGATTGGATCAGGAGCTTCAATTGGAAAGTTTTCGTTCTCGTAATGCTCAATTAGCAAGGAAAGGATTTCAGCTTCGTTTCCTTCTTCAGAGCTTGCAGGGGCATCAAAAATCAACTCTAGTCGTTCCAAAGCTTTATTATAATCGTCATCCGCTTTTATTGGTTTCAATTCCATGATTTCTTTAGATTGTATTAGCTTCTATTGCATCATATTCAGTATGTGTTCCTACAAAACGGATAAAAGCCCATTGTCTTTCATAATTGAATTTTACAATCAATCGATAAGAGTTGCCTTTTATGTTAAAAACAACCCGGCTGTGCTTCAAGGATGCTTGCATTTATATAAGTCAGTTTTACTTCATTAGGGGATTTCCAGTTAGAAGATTTAGCTGTGTCATACCAGGTTTTTAAATGTTGCTCTGCATCAGGATGCTTTTCCCAAAACGATCGAAGTGTTCTTTTAGCAATTATCCTTTTCACATACAGTTATTGGTTCAAATTTATTAAAAGTTCTCAAATAAAGAATGTTTTCTATCTATACAATTCCTTTTTAAACCGTTTGGCCAAAAATCCAGTCGCCATTTCCAGATCAATATCTGCCGCAATAACGCCTGGCTTTCGATATACTTCGTTTACCACACATTTTCCGTTGGGATCAAAAACGGCACTTGCAGATTCTGTAAACTTGGATGCATAATTAGAACTGGCAAAGTAAATGGTGTTTTCCAGCGCACGCATCATCATTGCTTTTTCGTAATAAGGGTTTTTAGGGTGAAGGAAATCCGTTAGCACAACACCTTGCTCATCTCCACCAGAAAAATGCGGATGAAAAACAATATGCGCGCCGTTTTGCGCCGCCCAGCGTACAGATTCCGGATAACGAAAACCTTCGTGGCAAATGGTAATACCGAATTTTAAACCATTTATTTCGAACAACTTACGCTTGGTGCCAGCCGACCAAATCTCATCTTCTGTTGGATCCAATTGATTTTTGGTTTGATAACCTAAAACTTTTCCTTCCGCAGAAATTACTTGTGCAACGTTTAAAAGCTGGTCATTTTCGTACCAGTCCATCGGTAAAATTAAGGCGATTTTTTGTGCCGAAGCAATTTTACAAGCTTGATGCAATGCTTCTTTTAACCGATCATTTTCACGGTCTTGCGGCGGATAAGGCATTCCTGGATAACCTGGCAAATAAGATTCGGGAAAGCAAATAATTTCTGCCTGCGCATTTGCTGCTTCTGCTGATAATTTTTCCAGCCAAAACAAACCATCATTTAATGATTGCGGGATCGGGGGAGAAGCAACGGCAATTTTCATATGCTAAAAACAGTATAGTTTGGATTGGTTTTATTAAATTTTTACCTGATAAAAGAAGTATTATCAATGATTAACATCTGAATGATTTTGAGGTTTTCATGATAAAATACGGCTTAGGTAGCGCATAAAGTTTTGTATGAAAATTATACTTTTATTAGGTTGATCTGATACAAAATTTTACCTGCTAAAAGAAGCAATTGCTTTTGAAACTACGCCGTCCATCGCCTGGCTTTGGATCCAGCGGACAACCATCACCAGATCGTGCTGCGGATCAACATAAATCATATTCGTTCCGTTGCCAATATGCACAAAAGCTGAAACTGGCGCGTGCGGAAGCAACTTTTTATCGGTGTTCAAAAACCAGTTCATGTAGCCATAACCGGTGTTGGCTTTGGTTGGCGTTAACGCTTGTTTTACCCAGCTTTCGGCAATTAACTGCTTGCCGTTCCAGTTGCCGCGGTGTAAGGTAAGCAAGCCAAAACGCGCCATATCATAAGCGTTGATAAACATGCCGCCGCCAAAATGGCCGCCGCCGCTCACGGATTGTACCGCTTGCCCGTCCAGCACAATCCAGGAGTTGCGGTAACCATACCAGCGCCAGGTGTTAGATGCGCCAATCGGATCCATAATGTACTCTTTCAAAACTTTTGGCAGCGGTTGCCGCCAAACATTTGTTGCTGCCAAAGCCAAAGCATTTACGCGTGTATCGTTATATTTCCAAACGGTGCCCGGCTCATTTCTTTTCCGGTTGATCCATTCGCTGCTATTGCCTTGCGGACGGTCGGCCCAATCCGGTTTTCCCCAAAGTGTGCCTTCCCAATCGCTGGTTTGACGCAGCATCACGTCCCAGGTCAGTTTTTTATTGTGCGGAGAAGCGAAAGGATACAGCATTTGCGGCTTGCCCAGATCTTCAGCCGGGCGGTTGATTTGAGTTGGATTATAAACTTCTATTGGCGGAACATATTTGTAAACTGAATCCTGCACACTTTTGATCAAGCCTTTTTCAACAGCCAAACCAACTACCATAGAAAGAAAACTTTTGGTAACACTATGTGTCATATCTACGCGAGAAGGATTGCCCCATTCCGCAACGATGTAACCTTTGTAAATGATGATTCCGGTTTCCGTACCACGTTCCGAGAACGGGCCGATTCCTTCGCTAAACGGTTCTTTACCGAAGCTTAATGCCTGTGCTACTTCCTGATCACGAGGTGTTTTTGCTTCATTCTTTTTAGCGAAATCAATGGCGGATTGCAAACTATCTGCATTTAAACCCAATTGCTGCGGCGTTTGATGTTGCCAGGTTCCTACAGGTGGGAAATAAGACTTAACGTTTTTTGAATTATATTTTTGTTGAGCAAAAGCGGTGAGATTTATGGCGATAAAAAGAGCAAGGAAGAATAGTTTTTGAATCATTTCTTTTGGTTTAACAGAATTTATGATCCATTTTTTCTAAATGTATATAACCCCATTTACGCATTTCTTTAATAACTGGATAAAGAGATTTACCATAATCTGTTAAATAATATTCTACTCTCGGTGGTATTTCTGCAAAACTTTCTCTGCTGATGATACCATCTTTTTCTAATTCATCCAACTGCCTGGAGATCATTCGTTCGCTTATCATTGGCAATGTTCTCCGCATTTCGCCAAAACGATTCCTTCCTTTTGCTATCAATACAATAAGCGTGGTTTTACATTTGCCTTTAATAACTTTTAAAAAGGCATCAGAAGGGCATTTATATTCTATAGAACCTATTTCTTCCATAAAAACTTTCTGACTGGTAATCAATATTACTAAACAAATTGTCCGTTACAGAACAAATTGTAACTACTTGATAGTTCGATTTTTGTTACGCAATTTTAATAAAAAATTTAGAATGAAAGACTTGTTTAATGCATTATTAATTACTGAGCAGGAAGGTAAATTTATAAAAGAAATAACACAGGTTCATAAAGATCATCTGCCTGATGATGACTTGTTGATTAGAGTAAGTTACTCTTGTATTAATTTTAAAGATGCGCTTTCGACTTCCGGAAATAAAGGTGTAACTAAAAAATTTCCTCATGTTCCGGGTATTGATGCTTCCGGAATTGTGGTTAAATCTAAAGTTCCTAATTTTGCAGAAGGAACCAAAGTTTTGGTTACTGGTTTTGATTTAGGCATGAATACTTGGGGTGGTTTTGGTGAATACATCAGCATACCTGCTACTTGGGCAATTTCGCTGCCAGAAAATTTATCTCTAAAAGAAGCAATGAGTTTCGGAACAGCCGGATTTACAGCCGGATTATCCGTAAATCAACTAATTACAGCTGGAATAATGCCTCAAAATGGTCAAATTGCCGTAAGTGGTGCCACGGGTGGCGTAGGTAGTATATCAACTGCTATTTTAGCTAAATTAGGTTTTGAGGTTGTGGCGATATCAGGTAAGCAGGAAGAACAGTTTTTATTAGAAACTTTATGTGCTAAAGGAAGTATTAGTCGTAATGAATTTACGAAAACTTATAATAGCAAACCTTTGGCTACAGCAGATTTTGCAGCAGGTGTGGATACCGTTGGCGGTGATATTCTCTCTGCAATGCTAAAAGCTACTAAATACGGCGGCATGGTTACCTGCTGCGGAATGGTTGCTTCGATTGATTTAAATACCAGCATCATTCCGTTTATTTTGAGAGGCGTTCATCTAGTAGGAATAGACTCTGTTCAGGCGAATATTAACCTAAGGAAAAAAATCTGGCGACAATTGGCAACTGAATGGAAACCTGAAAATCTGGATGCGTTGGTTCAAGAAATAAAATTGGCTGATCTGCCCGAAAAGATAGATACTGTATTACAGGGAAAATCAAAAGGACGATATGTTCTATCACATGAATGTTCGGTCTGACAGAATTTTATTCATATATCATACAAAAAGAATACCGCTTTTACATCGATAAAAACATTATTTATAGTTCCTTAGCCTCGTTCCAGTAAACATCCATTTCGGCCAAAGTCATGTCCTGCAACTGCCTGCCGTTTTCTTTTGCTTTTTGTTCAAGGTATTGGAAGCGTTTGATAAATTTTTTATTCGTTTTCTCCAAAGCATTTTCAGGGTTGATGTTGATGAACCGCGCATAATTGATCAGTGAAAACAACAAATCGCCAAACTCAGCTTCTGCTTTTTCCTGGTCGATGGATGCTTCGTTTAGCACGTTAAATTCATCTTTAAATTCCTGCAATTCTTCTTCCACTTTTTCCCAAACCTGGGTTTTATCTTCCCAATCGAAACCTACGCCGCGCGCTTTTTCCTGTATCCGCGCAGCTTTAACCAAAGCCGGAAGCGAAGCCGGAACGCCGCCTAAAACAGATTTATTGCCTTCTTTCAGCTTCAATTGTTCCCAGTTTCGTTTTACGTCCTGCTCATTTTCAACCAAAACATTGCTGTAAATATGCGGATGGCGATGGATCAGTTTTTCGCAAACGCCGTTTAAAACATCGGTAATATCAAAATCACCGGTTTCAGAAGCAATCCGCGCATAAAAAACCAAATGCATCATCAAATCGCCCAATTCTTTTTTTATTTCCTGCTGATCGCCTTCCAAAATGGCATCTGCCAACTCATAAGTTTCTTCGATGGTGAGATGCCGCAACGTTTCGATCGTTTGTTTTTTATCCCAAGGGCAATTTTCGCGAAGGTCATTCAAAACAGTAAGCAAACGTTCAAAAGCAGCAGCCGGAGTTTGGGTTGAAGGAGGAATAGGTAAAGCCATAATTTTATTTTCAAAGCAAAAATAAAGTTTATTTGATAAGGCTGATTTTATATTGATAAAAACAGTAAGATAGAAACCGCTCAAAACAAAAAAATCCTGATGTTTAAATAGCATCAGGATTTTTAAATATCAGGCAAAATATACTTAAGCCATTTCTATAAATAATTCTTCTTTGGTGCGGCGTACTTTTTGGGCATGTGACAGCTGGTCATTCGCTTCATCACGATAACCTAAAGGCATAATGGCAACGCTGCGCAAACCTTTAGCTTGCAGATCCAGCAAAACATCCAAACCCAGAGCATCAAAACCTTCCATTGGCGTGGCATCAACTTTTTGTTCTGCCGCCGCAGCCAAACCGGTCCCTAAAGCAATATACGCCTGCTTTGCAGACCAGGTAAAGCGTTGTTCCTGGCTTAATCTTTCAATTGTACCGGCAATTGTGTTGTGGAAACCTTGCAAACTTTCAACCGGAATACCACGTGTTTTGGCTACGTTGCCCATAAATGCAGCAATTTGTGCATCGGTAATATCGTTCCAGGCGGCAAAAACAAGCAAGTGCGATGCTTCAAAAATTTGAGGCTGATTGTAAGCAACCGGCTGGATTTTTTTGCGCAACTCTTCGTTTTCAATCACCAAAACCGAAAATGGCTGTAAACCATAAGAGGTTGCAGCTAAGCGGATTGCTTCTAAAATATAATCTAATTTTTCTTGCGGAACTTTTTGTCCGTTCATTCTTTTGGTGGCGTAGCGCCAGTTTAAATCTTGTATTAAGCTCATTTTGTTTTTTTTAAGATGAGCAATTATACAATCAAATAAGCGTTATAACATCTATTTAAAGTCATATTTTGACCAAATTTAGGTTGATAAAAGAAGTATTAAAGTTTTGTTGCCCGCAGCATTTCGCGTTTTCCTGCTGCGCCGGGCACTTTTTCAACTTTAAAATTTAAAGCTTTTAACTGCCGTTTCAGGTTTCCGGTGATGGCATAAGTAACGAATATGCCGTCTGGTTTCAGGAAAGAAACCGTGTGTGCAATTGCTTCTTCGCCCCACATTTCGGGTTGATGGATGGCGGCAAAAGCATCAAAATAAACCACATCAAATAATTGCGGCGAATCAAAATTGAGCAGCTCCCGATGCACCAGTTCCAGTTCGCAAAACGCATTTATTTTTATTTTATGGTTGATGGCAGAAGGATACATGCCCTGGAAACTTTCCCACAATGATGCGCTGATGTACTGATCATAACCCGTTTGCTTAATCAATTCTGTATTCAGCGGAAAAGCTTCAATACCAACATAATCCAATTTGATTTGATTTTGCGTGCAATAATCTGCCGAAAGCAAAAAGTTCAAGCCTGTTCCTAAACCAACTTCCAAGATTGAAACTTGTGATGCTTCTTTTACCGATAAAAAATATTGCAAACCAGATTTTAAGAATACATGCTGGCTTTCCTGCAAGGCACCGTGTTTGGAATGGTAGTTCTCGCCGATATCGGAGTTGTAGATGGTGTTGGAACCATCGGCTGTTTGAATGAGTTGGAGCATGAAGGTGAATTTGTGTAATAAAACTATCTTATGATTCTCCAGCTTTTACTAAAATAATAGCTTCAAGTTTTGTTGATATTCTAAAATTAGTTTGTTTGATTTTTTTTAAGATTGGTTTAACAGACTTTATTATTCCTTCATTTTTAGCATCTACAATTACACCTAAAATCCCAATAATATTTAAACCTATTTTTTCTGCTGTTTTTCTTGCTTTTAAATCATCAATAATAAGCAAGCTGTTTTCTATTTCTACTGCTAAAGCAATTGCACTTGCTTCTCCTTTATCAACTAAAGTTTCTAAAAATTTATGATAATTTTTGTTATTAGGTTGATTAATAACAATCCAAAAAGGTAAAGGAAGGCCAAATTCTTCTGCTACTTCTACTGTTGTAACTATTGATTGATATAACTTTTGCAGCAAACCAAGCTCATTAATGTTGTACAATAGAATCAAACAACTTGTATCAGAGATGATAATTTTGCGCATTCAAAATATCTTTTTCTAAGTCCTGTTCAGAATAATTAAATAAAGAAACATCATAATTTCCTAACAGCTCCATAAATGTTCTTTTTGTGTAACCAGCTAAATCAGCCGCTTGCCCAAGTGATAAAGAACCTTTTTCGTAGAGTTTAGCAGCGAGGAAAGTTTTTGTTTCCTTTTCGTCTAATTCAATTGAATCAGGAATATTAAATGTTATGGTTTTCATAATTCAAATTTATTATAGCGGCCATTTCTTATCGCTTCCGATTCTTTGGTAATTTCCTCTAATGATATCGGACTTGTTGATGCTTTTCCCCGTAGATTGGATACTGTTTTTAAAAAACCACTATGGTCATTTTCCTCCAAAGAAATCAATTTCAGTTCTGCTAAATCTTGCAATAGCTTGTAGGCTTTCGGGTTTAAAACATTTACTTGGATGGTTTGCATAGATCAAAGATAAATAATCTGTAGAACGTTATTAGATATATCTTGAGATGCTTCTTTTACCGATCTAAATATTGCGAACCAAATTGTAAAAATACATGCTGGCTTTCTTGTAAGGCACCGTGTTTGGAATGATAGTTTTCGCCTATTTCAGGGTTGAAGATGTTGTTAGAACCATCGCGGTTTGGGTGAGTTGGAGCATGTAATAAGAAATAGTTTATTTTAGAATCATTACTGTCCGGTAAAAAACGGGAATAGATAAAAAGGCTCGAAATAGGATTAATACGGCACTTTTTTAATGTATTAACAAAACCAACCGCTACCCA
>JAABUS010002313.1_pt1 | contig 36562 bp, 46 predicted proteins | sample 5560161 | NCBI WGS metagenome assembly JAABUS01 (sample SAMN10711885, study PRJNA513376) | rock metagenome | isolation source: Antarctica rocks | place: Antarctica: Victoria Land, Trio Nunatak nord | collected 2016-01-04
TTGTCGCCCTCAACCCTTGAGTCCTCAACAGTCGCCATACTCATACCACTTCACTGCATTCCGTGACTTGCTGAGCTGCTACATGTGCCAATTCAGGCAATGGAGGATGAGTACAAGAAGTTCACAGCAGATGACAAGAGCAATGTGGTGGCAGCCGGCGGCCTGATGGTCATTGGCACAGAGCGTCACGAGTCACGACGCATTGACAACCAGCTCAGAGGCCGCTCTGGCAGGTATGGGACCCCTGCCTTGGGCTTAGGTTACGTTAGGGTCACGACACATTGACAACCAGCTCAGAGGCCGCTCTGGCAGGTATGGGACCTTTGCTTTGGGGCTTAGGTTACAGTAGGGTCACAACGCATTGACAACCAGCTCAGAGGTCGCTCTGGCAGGTATGGGACCCCTGCTTTGGGCTTAGGTTATAGTAGGGTCACGACGCACTCAGAGGTCGCTCTGGCAGGTATGGGACCTTTGCTTTGGGGCTTAGCTTACAGTAGGGTCACGACGCATTGACAATCAGCTGAGAGGTCGCTCTGGCGGTATGGGACCCCTGCCTTGGGCTTAGGTTACAGTAGGGTCAGCACTCCCTGTCAGCTGTTGGCTTCCAAACAGAAAGCATGCCCCATCAACAACTAGCGACTGCAATGCATAGAAAAAGTGTAAACCCTATCCCACATTTGCAGGCTGCTCTGACTAAAAAGGTGAGTATAAGATAGCAAACTTTTGTGTCAAGTGTGACTTTGATCAGCAGGTTCATCGTAGGTTCTTCTCTGTGATGTGGAGGCCCGTGAGCGTGACATCAGATTGGTGTGGTGGTATAAGGCTGTAGGGTCAATAAGTATTACTTGCAGTCTGTGTATGTCAAAACTCTACCGGAAGGCATCATATATTGTAACGTCATGTCTTCCGGTGGCGTGGTTTGCAAGCAAGACAATTATGACAATGTGACTCATCCCATGCGACGCTGTCTGCAGGCAAGGCGGCAATCTTGAATCACGTGAAAAAAATTGCAGCTGAAATCCTGTGACTTACCTGGGTGACTTAGTCCATGTGACTACACCCATATGACCCCTCGGGATGCTGATTGGTTGGTTGGTTGGTTGGTTGATTGACTGATTGATTGATTGATCGATTGATTGGTTAATTGGTTGATTGGTTGGTTGATTGATTGGTTGATTGATGGATGGATTGACTGATTGAATGCTTGCAGGCAAGGGGATCCAGGGAGCACGCGCTACTTCCTGTCTCTGGAAGACAACCTCTTCCGAATCTTCGGCGGCGACCGCATCAAGTCACTCATGAACACTCTGGGCGTTGGTGACTTGCCCATTGAGAGCAAGATGCTGACCAACTCCCTGAGCGAGGCGCAGCGCAAGGTAGGCTGTAGGGGATGTTGTAAACGAAATTAGGGTTTGCCTAGGGTTTGATTAAGGGTTTATTCCAGGGTTGGCTGCACCTTTTGCCTTGCAGGCGTAGTCTCAGGGTACATAGACATGTGTGCTGTTGTTGATTGGTTTGGATTTCCTGATTCAAGGCAAAACGGTCAAATTGCTGATGAGCTGGGACGCCCATTTATATGTGATTTAGGGAGTGAGGGTTTAAAGCATTAGGGTTTTGACAGCAGAGTGGTGGACTGGCTTTCATTGTACATTGCAAGGTGGTCTGCACATCTTCCTAACAGCACAGGACACTGTCATGTCACTCTTTGGTCTTGGGTGATATGCATGCTTTGTGCTTACAAGTCTGTCCTGTGCACAGTCAAGCAAGCACTCACTCACTCACTCACTCACTCACTCACCCACCCACCCACCCACCCACCCACCCACCCACTCACTAACGCTTGCTTGCTCGCTTGCTCGCAAAGCGTAGTATACTATGCATCCTGTGCTGCATTGCATCTGTTCCTAGTCTGTCAAAAATGTACATATGCATGCAGAAACGCAAATGCTCATGCACATATGGATGCATGTACGCTTGTCTACAATGCCTATTGAGAAAAATAAATTGCTGCAGGTAGAGTCATACTTCTTTGACATCAGGCGGCAGCTGTTTGAGTATGATCAAGTCATGAACACCCAGCGTGACAAGGTACACACACACACTCTTACGCGACTTGCATTCATCATTACAATAAGAGTCACATGTACCCAGTCAATGCCTTGCATGCCAGATGCTTGTTGCAGAGGTCCTTCTCAACTTGTGTTTACTTGATGTTGAGCATGCCATACGGTGTACAGTCACAGCAACTTGCCAGCGCTCTCTGACAGGGCATGATTTGTTGCCTTCATGTCCGTAACAATGGAGAAGACAAGAAGAAGCGCAGTGTGCGACTTTTGGTGACCTGAAGGGAAAGTGCAGAACATCATCCAGTACTGCTTACGCTGCAATGAGATGAGGACATAATGATGTTATGCAGGTGTATGGAGAGAGGAGGCGAGCTTTGATGGCCTCAGATCTGTCGTCTCAGATGGTTGAGTACGCTGAGCGCACAGTTGATGACATCCTTGAGGTACAGCAATTTTCTCTGCCCACTTGGAATTGTCATCTTCAGCATAATAGTCTCTAGTGTCGATAGATACATGCTGCGCTGCGCTGTCTGTGCTGGGCTGTGCTGGGCTGAGCTGGGCTGGGCTGGGCTGGGCTGTGCTGTGCTGTGCTGTGCTGTGCTGTGCTGTGCTGTGCTGTGCTGTGCTGTGCTGTGCCATGTTGTGCTGTTCGTGTCACTTCCATGCCTGGTTCTTCTTCTTATATTTGATGTGTTAGCCGCTCAAAGCCAACAGCCAGCTGCTTGCACCCAAGGGAAACTTAGGTCTGTGGCAGTCCCACCCATCCTGATACCGCCCCAACAACCCCAACAACTGCTTTCAGCATGCTGCATGCACCAGGGCCTCACATACATTTGGTGTCCATAACTGTGTCAGCACCTACTGTGTCAGTAAGTGTATAACCAGTATAACAGCTGCCTCACTAGAAAGAGCTATCAGAGCAACGGCTACTAGGCTTTTGCTTACACCAGCCCAGTGTCAAGGAATGTACCAACATGTCTGCAGCGCTGTCCAAATGCCAAAGGAATGGTCAGCAATGAAGATCAGGGGTCGCTGCTACTAATTCCTATTGCCTTATCTGGCCTTTGAAATTGAAACTAAGTTCAAGTGACTGACAAAAACAAAGGTTTTGTAATTTTACCTTTGCAAAACCTCCCTTCAAAAATAAGTAAGCCTTCTTTCCTGAAAAAGTGGTTTGTATTTTGCTGCAGGCCAATGTGAACAGTCAGCTGCCACCTTAGGAAACCCTAAATATACCTTAAACCCTAGATGTATAAACCCTAAGTGACTGACTCTACTTGTACTGGTGCAGGCCAATGTGGATAGCCAGCTGCCACCACAGGAATGGCCGCTGGAAGCTCTTGCTGTGAAGATGAAGCAGTACTGCTACCTGTTGGAAGACTTGACTGCCCAAGTCCTGGATGAGCAAGCCGACGGGGACTATGAGCTGCTCAGAGGCTACCTCAAACGGCGTGCTGTTGACGCTTTCTGGCAAAAGGTGGAGTGTCTTGTGTGACTTGACATAGGCTGTGACTTGACATAGGCTGTGCCTTGAATCTGGTGATGTTGGTATGCAAGTGTATAGTCGCTACACACAGCTGGCTACAGACAGTGCTAATGAAAATTGGCAGAGACTGGCCAGAATTTAGTGCTGAATACTGCAAAGGGGAGTGCTTTGTTGGCTGTGTCTGCCTGATGCTAAACCCACAGCCCTGTCTTTCTGTGAGTAGGTGCGTCTGTCCATGCATCTGTCCATCAGTGTGTGTTCCTTTCATTGCGTGCACAGCTCAGCATGTGTATCAGCACACAGGTTGAAGAAGTGAATGCGGCGGAGCCCGGGTTGATGCAAGATGCAGAGCGCTTCTTTGTGCTGACTCAAACTGACAACCTGTGGAAGGAGCATCTGCAAGCCATCAAGTTTCTGCAACAGGTCAGTGCACGCTCCAAATGCTTATATTGTGTGTTGATTTGCTTGCATGTTGGTGTGTTCACTTGCAGCTGTTATGCAGGATAGGCTGAGCTGAGTCTGGCTGCACGGTGTGCTTGATGTGTACGTCGATGCTGTGCAACATGTGCAAAAATAGCGCATCACCGGATCTACTTTGCTATATACCCAGAATGTCTGTTTGCACAGATGCCGATACTGTTAAGTCAAAGCCCAAGATTCACAAATGCCACTGTCAGCACCCAATGTAGGTCTGGGAACATAGGACATCATGGACCTGTGCCTCTTTCAGATTCTGCCTTCCTGTTTCCTTTCACCTCCCTGTTGCCTTTCAACATTGCCCTTTGTTGACAGGCTGTGGGCCTGAGAGGGTATGCCCAGAGGGACCCCTTGGTGGAGTACAAGCTAGAGGGCTACAATCTCTTCCTGGAAATGATGGCCAACATTCGCCGTAACACCATTTACAATGTGTATATGTTCCAGCCAGCCAAGGTGACCCTTTTCATTTTTTTCATTCTCAATATATACCTCACAGTCAGATCCTTTCTGGCCTCGCGCACTCCCTGCCAGAACTTCCTGCTCAAACACAACTTCAGCAGGGTGTGCATATCTTGCCCCATGCACTCAACATACATTCTGCACCAATCATATATGAATGCATCTCATTGCACCTCAAACACTTTCCAGCCTCATGCACTCTAACATACATTCTGCACCAATCATGTATGCATGCATCTCATTGCACCTCAAACACTTTCCAGCCTCACGCATTCAGCATACAATTTGCAACCATCATGTATGCATGCATCTCATTGCACCTCAAACACTTTCCAGCCTCATGCACTCAGCATACAATTTGCAACCATCATGTATGTATGCATCTCATCGCACCTCAAGCACCTTCTGCTCAAACACAATTTCAGCAGGGTGTGCTTTGAAGGTTGTGCTGAACTGAACATACATGAGCATATCGCACCGTGTCGTACCATGATATGCTGTGCTAAGCTATGCTGTGCCACGCTGTGCCATGCTGTGACAACCACTTGATAACCAGTCCTAAGTTGAATTGCCAATGCTCTGCTGGAGCTGGTCTACTCCACTTTAGTTTCCTGTGTCACAGATGTCGCTGCAGATTAAAGATGCAAGCGCACAATGATTATGTAGCACTCGCTGTCTGACACATCTTTTGCCTTCAGGCTTTGATCCCAAGTTGCTCACTTGAGCATGTGCAGCGTGTTTGAGACTGTGGCATGTGACCGTTTGCAACATGCACAATTGTTGCACTAGGCAAACCAGAAAGATAGTATAATAGTGAAGATGGTATTTGAAAGTTTTGACCTGTCGCAATGGTGTTGCAGGCAGCACAGCAGAGGCAGCAGCAGCAACAGCAACTACAGCAAAACGCTGACAGTGAGCAGACTTCAGCAGAAGATGCTGTCGTAGATGTGGCAGCAAATGCGTCAGCAAGCAGCAATGGTAGCAAGCAGAAGAATGGTGCGTCTCAGAATGGGTCCAGCCGTGGCAAGCAGTCCAGGAAATCCAAGCAGCGTGACACATCAAAATCGAAATAGTTGTCAGCATATGGGCATGCTGCATTACAGCATTTGCTCGTGTCGTGTATGCACATCTGTGTATGCAAGGTGCCAAGCGACCGAAACACTGAACTGTTTATGACACAACTGTTTGTTCTGCCATTTGGCACATCTGACAGTGCATGGCTAAGATATGTGCTCATGGACAGGAGGCTCCATGTAAATGCTGATGCTATTGAATCATGCAGCAATCATCACCACGTTGATTGCAATGCACTGCTGCAGCAGGAAGTGGCATGTGAATCATAGACTCATCTCATCTGTAGCTGCTCCTTTACAAGTTTCAGCATGCAATGCAAACTCCTTCTCAGCGGCAGCGCCTGCGTGTGACAGCAAGCGCACAAACTGGTTTGCACCAGCAGGACATACAGCAAGCAACAGAGCCAAAGACAGCAAACACATGGCTATGCAATTTCACCCTGTCCTGGGATACAGCAAAGACCACAAGGCACGATGTGAACTAGCAATGCAGCGTTCACAGCACCGAGACAATAACAGCAGACAAAGCACATGCGTGTACACAACGTGCAGGCCTCAGATGCAATTCCAATGAGCATGCTGTGAGCTCAAGTCGAATTGCATTACTCAGCTTCGATGCTGCTGCAGTGCCAGAGTGGCAGGCGCAGGCAACAAGATACTCGCTTTCCCTCGTTATACAGGTCGATTTCGTCTACAAAACTTGGAAATTTGTGGTCCAAAGCATTAATGAAAGTATTGCCTAATCCAAATTCTGAGAAACACTGACAAGAATGATGTGCACTAGATGGTGTGTGTGTGTGTGCACAATGTGCGTTTCGACATGAGCTGACTTGTTCTCTGTGCTGACATTGCTTTTGCTTGCAAACATGGCTGGACACACCGCAGATAACTTTTGGGACAAAGAAGCTCTTGTCGCCACCTACTCAAACATGAACAGCGATCTGTTTCGACCAAACACCAATAAAATACTTGAACTGGCGGAGAAACTTATTCATCCAAAAAGTGGTTTACATATTCTTGACTTGGCTAGTGGGACGGGAAATCCTGCCATCGGCCTGGCTATTGCTTTTCCCGACGGCAAAATTCACGCCAGTGGTATGCAGTCAAGTACTTTCGGTGTCATGCGCAGCTGGAAAATCAAGTACGTCGAGACCGCACCGGTTGTACGTTTACCTTACAGCCAAACATCTCGTTTACCTGCAGATCTGGCACCAGCCATGTTGCAGAAACTACAGTCAACTGCAAAAGAGTTGAATCTTGCAAATCTGACAAGTCAAGTAGCAGACGCTCAGGACCTTTCATTTGCTGGCGATTGTAGCTTTGATGCTGTCACTTTCAGCTGGGTGTTCACTTTTTGCCAGATAAAGCCAAGTATGCCTTGATCTCAATCATCTGCAGCGTGCAGAAGTTATGTGTGCCGCAAATTTTGCCAAGTCAATCGCCCACACAATGTGCTTGGGTATGCAGGTGCCTAGCTGAATGCTTCAGGGTTCTCAAACCAGGCGGAGTGCTTATAGCATCTGCTGTGGGGACGATTGACAAAACAGATGGGGTGAGGATCACCAAAGCTGTCCATGACAGGTCAGGCCAAGCAATTTTGCATGCAGCTTGCACAGGCACCAGAGATTGTGTTCAACCGACAGCCCAGTTGGTGTAGCCAGCAACATACCTTGAGTCAGTTTCTTACTGTCATGAATACTCTCTGACTGAATCCATCCTGTTAGCTACACAGCAGCCCTCAGCCAAAGGCACTACTAGGCAAACTATGACGTGCACATTTACAGCTGCCTAGTAATGCCGTAGCTAACAGGATGGGTTCAGTCTGAACAGTCTCATACTTTACCATCTGCACATGGCCTCCACCTTGTGTTCTTGACAAGCACAACCTGGATGCATAGACAACTGGCCAAGTACGTCAGCTGCAGAGCTGCAATATGTAAATAGCGACTTTGCTTCAAAGGAGCAACTGATTTAAGGGTTGATCTTCCTGGTTAGCTCACGCAAGTCAAATTTTATCAAACTTGCCTCAAGTCCTTTTCCCGCCTTGCAGGCATCACATGTTTAGTCATGATGCAGGCTGACCCCAACAGCACCCTGGCTTGATGTGAATGCTTTGGGTCAAGAAGGTGCATTTGTCAATCTAGTCATGCATGCTGGATTTCAGAATCCCCATCTTTGCAAGGTCAACATCCCCATTACTGGATCTCTGGACCAGATGAAGCAGATGAGCCTCAGGGGCTTATTGTCCACTGCCCTTGCAGCAGAGCAACAGCGCAGGTCAGTGATGCTGTCAATGATGCATGCAGATGTGCAGCTTGAAATGGCAAAAGGTGATTGCTCATACATGCAAGCTGCTTGACAGCTGCAAGAGTGGCCAATCTATTTGGGTCAGGGATTCTCACTTTGGGTTGGATTTGTAAAACTATGGATGTGTCATCCTCCGCAGGCTTATTTAAAACACTCACGGCGGTCTGTATCAAGTGTTGTAGGGCAAAATCCCACATGGCGAATTAGCTGCAGCTTGGTTGATTGTACCCTGCTAGCCAAAGCTGTTACCTGCCAGCTTACCTAAGCTTTCTCACAATCTCTTGCTTGGTCTGCTGACCTGAGTCAACCATTATTTTGCCATGACTTATTGCAGGCAAAAGGAAGGTGCAGACAAAAGCTCAGGCTCCGTCTTTCAAGAGGCTGAGTCTTTGATAGAGGAGCTGACTGCAGCACATGGCATGGTACGGCAAGATGGCTCGGTCCATCTGGCCAACAATGAGGCAATTGTCTTAGATGCGATCAAGCCAAAATCATGATTGCTCTGCTGATACGACACCTGCAGATGTATTGCTTTTGTCTAGACAGATCTGCTACCAGTGCTTTGCCAAGATGAGAATTGGTGCATGTCGATACGTGATATTTCAATTGCTCTATTGAACAAACATGCAGCCTTGACTTGATTTGTATGGATGAATGTGAAAGCACGCATGGGCTCACAAGTTGTGCAACTGCATATGAATGCAACATGAGGTACACAGCACACGGATATTGTCACAAGGGGATGTGAATGTTCCAGCAATAGTGGTGTCAGCCCGTCTGACTCTGCGCTGATTTCACAACAGCAGCCTGGCCGGAGTAGAACCGTATGAACATACGCTCCAGAGCACGTGTGCATGTACGGTGAGTCTTTAAATTCAAGATGCGTCGTGCCAGTGCATGCATTGCAGAGTCACTTTCATAGGTGCAACTATCTTACAGATGCATTGCACACCCAAATTACATACATTGTGCATTGGTACTGCGTAGCAATAATGCTGCCACGGTGATTGAAATGCAAGATCAGATCAGAGTAAATCATCACCTAATGCTTGGCAAAGTCTTGCATGGTACAAGGCACTATCTACGTCTGTAATGTCATCAAGAACAACACGACTTCGACTTGCCATCACGCTCCTAGCAGACTGTGACTATACAAGTGCTGCAGCAGCAGTACTCTGTCATGAAAACACTTGGCACATTCTACCATTTCACAGGCAAAAAGAAGTTCATCTACATTCTACAAGATGAAATTTGAACGTTAAAGTTGTGCATGTACAATGTCTAGATCACAAAAAATGCTATGTCATGCTAATGAGCTCCATGGCGCCACCAGTAAAAAGACCAGACCATAGTCACATTCAGTGCTGTTCTTCACCGTGAACAAGAATGACTTTGTCATTTTCTGCTGGGCAGGCAGAGCCATTCATCTCCACATCCTAGTTCAGGACTTGCAACACATCATTGTGGACGCGTATAGCTCCAATACTCAGGGCAGCTTGCATGGTCAAGATGACCACCAAAGACACTTGCCTGTATGCAACACCAACATCGAATTCAGTAGAGCATTGCAGGTCTGCTTCTGCCGACAGCATATCATTCTGCATGCGGTGCCTGCTGTACTTGACAATGGATGTTTGTGCTAATGTGTCCTTACGTCGAGCTCTTGATTTGCTTGTACATGTCGTTTGATATTTCCAATGACCCATGGGTAATGCCAGAACACCATACTTCTGTTCTTGCTTTCATGCAAACACTGGCGGTAGAGTTAGTTACTTGATGAGCTCGCCGCCGGTCAGTGCTGGCGTCCTGTCTATGTTGGCCCAATGACTGTATCTGCTTAGTATAGCAATGATGAAGACTTCAGATGTCATGCAGCTGCCAACAACAAAACGGCGAATAGCACGCTGCGCCTGAAATGCATAAACAGCACATGTCATTCATTGCAGGGTAAATGCTGCAGTAGCATGACAGTAGCTTGTAATCGCAATGAGGGTTACAATGACAAAGGACTTGCCAGAAAGAAACGTCTCATCCTACAGACTGCAAGTTGCTCTGTCTTTGAAGGGAATATGCATCCAGCCAGATTGATACTAAAAATACCTAAGACTCCAGCTGTAGTTGCTATCCAATTCTTCATGAACAAATCAGCTACAGGAAAAGTGCACATATGTGCTACGCAAAAGATCAACACGCTCATGAAGTGCAGTGGCCATCGCAAAAACATGTGCAGACCCCAAACGAGCTTAGCCTGCTCTAGCTGTGAAGCCTTGTTGGCTGCATGCCAAGCAAAGATCAATTGCATCTAGAAATTATACTTGCTATCACCACGCATGTCCCTGTTTGAGCACTTACCTGTCGCAAGCAAAACATAGTCCTCACCCATGCTTTGACACAAGGCACAAGTACACTTGCTACGATTATATACGTAGTAGCAGCAAGTGACCTAATCAGAGCGACGGCGTGGACTTGCGGCGAGTGATCGCGAGGTCTTGCTTCAATCACGCTGCATCGCTACCACCTGAACCGCCGGTTTCGTGATCCTATTAGTCAAGGGCGACGGAGTCAGCTTTTACTACTACACTCTGCAACTAAGGAGCTGCCTCCATATGGCCTTTTCCACACCTGAAGGGAGGCAGCTCCTATTAACGGATTAGTGCGTTCATTCAAAACGGCAAACGGAAGTCATTCACGGAGGCTCAATCCACACCTGCACCTCCGTTGAGGCACATCTCGCCAACGAGTTGCCTTACTCTCTGTGTCAGAGTGCTAGTAGCTTCAGTTCAGAGCCAGACCAACTGTCCAGCGAGATGGCTACACAGTATTTATTTCAAGCGCGATTTGTTACAAGGCTTGCAGGAAATACAAGTGCTACAAACAAAAAGTTACAATACATACTGTTACCACAGAAATAGTGTCACAACAAATATATTGGTACCCTATTGCAAAAGCCTGAAGTGCACAGTAGGGCACCAATACTAGCTTTGTAGAGTTACACATCAGCAAGGGTAATGTAGGTCTACAGAGATTTTGCTGCCATTTGATGACTGCTACTCTGTCACAGTATCCCCAGGGCCTGCATGTTATGCTGTTAGTGATACGCTGTGAAGAACCTGCGCATGTCTCCTACCAAGACATCAGGCTCTTCCATGGCAGCAAAGTGCCTGCAAGCAAAGAGGTTGCTCGGCGCACAAGCTTGAAAGCAATTTAGTGTCGGAATGAGTGGACATGTTGGTGAGGCAGTGATACTTGCGCAAGACAACATGAATAAGCTGCAGATGCATTGTGTGGACATGTTGTCTCCTGCAGCAACTAGACCGAGAGCAGCTAGACCTACAGCAATCAAACCTACAACACCTAGACCAACAGCAAGTAGACCTCCAGCAACTGAATTTGCACCAATTCATGGGAGCAACAGCAGACCCAACTGATAGTCAGTGCCTCCGGTCTTGCTGACTGGCATCACTGGTACTCCTTCAAATATCATAATGAACAACTGACAGCAACATCGCCCCACGGCCACATGCATGTCAACATGGTACTTGAATGGCAAAAGGTATTCTAGCAGCAACATTGTATTGACTGGCACAAACGCATCAGGATGCATAGCAGGTTCATGGCCGCCATAAGATGCTAATAGATGCTAATAGCCATAGATGCTAATAGTATATAGCCTTGTTATGTTGATGGATGTCAGTCACTTGTATGCTGAGCAACTCTAGGGTGGCCAAAGCTGCTGGGGGGGGAGTGATGAGTACCCTCCAGTCTGAAAGACACTCCACTGTTTGACATTAAGGCTAGCTTCTGCCCAGGCTCTGGGCACCTTGAAGAGCTCCTTTGGAAAATTGGCAACACCCACAGGAACCTACACATTTGCTCACTTCCATTGTCAGTCCCCCCCCCAAAAATACACAAAAACCATCGTCTGGGACCATGTCATTGACCAAAGCATTGAGTGCTTGTAGCTGTATGTACAGCATGCACCAAAACGTCTGTTTTAGGCTGCTGAGCATCATAAATTGCGGGCCAGCCTGTTTGCAGTGCAAATAGGAGCAGCTCACAGGAGTGGCTCTGCAAATCAGCATCCCTGGGTTCTGCAAATCAGCATCCCTGGGCGCTTGTATCTGAGAGGCAATCTAGCAAGACAACATGAGCAGCTCATCAATCCTAGACAAGAACTGAACAGCCTGAAGCACTTTACAGCAGAGCACCAGCATATTGAGCTGTCAGCACACAGCACTGTACATGCTGCTAAAGGGACAGAGCATGTGCACGCCTGCTGCATTCTATTTTGATGCACACCTCATGTGATAGCAAGGCATCAATCTTGCCATGTGATAACTGACCGCTTGCTGGACACATCAAACTTGCAGGCAGTACGGCAGAAGCGTGCCGTCAGAACTGCAGCATTGAGAGAGTCAAGCTACACAGATTTGTGTCTAGACACAGTATGACTGCAGCTACATGTGCTTTCTGTTCATGCGCTGTAAGCATGGGCCAATGCAGTACACAAGCTGAGGGATGTGACCTGTACATATTTGGACACAGTTGCCCTGTCTTGGTTGTAAGGTCCCATGGACTCAAAATACATCCGGAAGCTTGAAGTGATGTTGGAATTGAACCAGTAGATGCTGATGTCTGTCAGGATCTAGTCTTTGGTGAATCGGTTCTCTAGGTTGCCATCGCAATCGCTCCAGGCACGGAACTTCTCCACAATGTATGCTCACAGACCTAGGCAGCAATGCAAGCACTCAAATTAGCATAAGTCAGCAATGAGCGTAAGTGAGGAATGAGTGGAAGTGGCAAATGAGTGTAAGCGACAAATGGGCCAGCGCAAGAGTTAGCTGCCCTATGATTGTACATAGTCCTCAACTATAAATGCTTTCTGGCTTGCATTGAACAAACATGCACAGATGTACATGCTTTCAACAGCAACAGCTGTTTGCATGTGCATGTGCAAGGCATGTAAAATGTTCATTCAAGTTTGTAGGTACAAATGAAAAGCACATTGGCCTAGCAAATGCCATAGCTAGAGTGATGAGCATGTGCCCTAGAGGGACACAGCTAACCCCCAGACACAGCTCGGTGCAGGTTCACTCCATGAGACCAGTAAGCTTCTAGTGAACTAGACGCATCTAGTACATCAGGCGCTGCTAGTAAACCTGCATCTATATGTGTTCCCTGGTGCGCAAGCCTGTTGTTTGGGCGACTGTGCAAACAAATTTCCAAACCTGTACATCAAACTTCTAAGATGTTGGTCAAATGCCATGCCACTCAGCACAGACAGACACCCATGCACAGTGATGTGGTGAGTCAGCATCACTGGCTAGCCAGTCACCTGTTGGGGAGTCATTGAGAGCGTAGCCAATGGTCTGAGGCCTAGTCCTCTGCAGTCTGGCGTAGCCTGCATGACAGGTCAGCATGATCAGCAAGTAAAGACGGACATGATCAGAAGTGTTCAGAATTTATTTGATGTCTCAAGAAAGTGCTTGCTCCCTCAGCATGCGTATGGGCCAAGACAAAACAGGTTCAGAAGGCATGGCAAACATCTTGCAAGCAAGCATTTTCAGATGTGTTGCATAGCAAAATGTACAGAAGTATGAGTGAAGCATGTGGAGTCATGCAGGCTGTCGGCAGCCTTGTTCACAACAGTCCTTGTGTAAAACCGCAGGCCTGAAGGAGCAAAGACAGGTCAACATTCTTTGAGCTGGAGCATCGTGCAACCTCACAGTCACTGCAACAATTACTAGCATCTCACACAAACACATCCAGATGACGCATATGCATGTGATACAGATAGGTAGATGGTACATATGCATAAGATGGTACATATGCATAAGATGGTACATATGCATAAGATGCATCTGGTCACTCATCAGATCATACAGCAGATCATACGTGCACATCAGATACCCATTGTGGTGCTGTGCATGCAGCAGGAATGCTCTACTTCATCCCACACTCCAACTTGCAGCCGTTTAGCATACTGTGAATACAGTTGTCTGTAATTAGCTGGAACACCTGTAAATTCTCGTTGTTATTATCATTATCACTACAATTATTATTGTTATGATTACAATTATTATTATTATTATTATTATTATTATTATTATTATTATTATTATTGTTCTTGTTACTGTTTTTATTACTATTATTACTATTATTGTTACTATATACACTTGTCAGTACAGACCTGACTGCAGCTGGCTTGCTAGACATGTGTACGGCTAGTCTGTGAATAGCTTGACTAGCTGAGTGTATGCTGCAATGCCCAAGCATGCCGAACAGCAGACAACATGCGGGGCACAGAATCAATCTACCCAGCACTTATGCCAACTTATAGAACAGCATGAAAAAGATCATGCAGGGGAGGGCAACAGTCCCAATGTACAGTGATGGAGACATTGTGAAAGTACAACAGTAATCCTGAAGTGCAGTCAAATAAGATCACCTCTTGCAAGCTGCAACCATCAAGGCACACAAGTGCACTGGTCGCTGGGTGGCAGCAGCTAGACTAAGCAACAGCACTGCATATGCATCACTTGAGTTCGTTGAAGTAGGTGACATCACCTTGTGCCATGTACTGCGTGTATCCCAAAGACAGCATAAGCTCATTGAAGGTTCTAGCCGCTTCAGCCACACCAAAGCCCGCCTTAGTTGGGGCAGAGGAGAACCCAAAGCCAGGCAGAGATGGGACAACCACATGGAATGCTTGCTCTCCTTGCTTTGCTGTCAACAGGCAGATATAATTGTTGCAACTTGACATAGAGCCAAACAAAGATGTGTTTGCATGCAAGCTATGGCTGCCTTGCTTTGCTACTGAAGCTGTCCTCAGACAGATCACACTATGAATGGAAGAGAAAGAATAGTGCAAGTGCACTTGCCATTGTTTAGGCAGATGAGTCAGGTTGAGTGCATACATGGAGTTGTAAGCTTGTTGATGATGTGAAAGGCCTCCACAAAGGAGCCAGGCCAGCCATGTGAGAAGATGAGGGGGATTGCATTGGGGTCATTGGAGCGTTCATGCACAAAGTGCAACTCAATGCCATTGATTTGCAGCTTGTAATTTGAGAACGAGTTTATTGTTGCTTCAGCTTTTCGCCAGTCATATTGGTGTTGCCAGTATTTGGCCAGATCCTGCACAGCACGCTATATTCTGCGAGATTTGCAGCCAGCTGCAGCTGGGCTTTATAGCTATTATGCAGTATGAACTTACAACTGCACAGGCAACACATACAGCTGCACGGGCATATTATTTGCTGCAGATGGTGGATGGCAGACAATACAATAGACACTTGGTGCAGCCATGATGTTTCCGCTCGGCTGAGCATCGAAGCCATACCTTGACATACTGCAGCTCAGACCCATAATTCCAACCTGCGTCCTTGATACGCAGTGAGGAACCTGCGCATGTCTCCTACCAAGACATCAGGCTCTTCCATGCATATGGCAGCAAAGTGCCTGCAAGCAAAGGCGTTGCTCGACACACAAGCTTGAAAGCGATTTTGTGTCAGCATGACTGGACATGTTGATGAGGCAGTGACACTTGCGCAAGGTAACATAAATGAGCTGCAGAGACATCATATGAACATGTTGTGTCCTGTAGCAACTAGACCTAGAGCAGTTGGACCTACAGCAGTTAAACCTACAACAGCTAGACCTCCAACAACTGAACCTGCACCAATGCATGGCACCAACCGCAGACCCAATTGGTGGTCATTGCATCAGGTATTGCTGACTGGCCTTATTGCTACTCATGTAACTATCAAAATGAATGACTCGCAGCAACATTGCCCCATGGCCGTGCCTTGGATGGCAAAAGTTATTCTAGCAGCAGCATTGTATTTCTGGCACAGACTCTGAGTCAGATGCATAGCAGGTTCATGGCTGCCACATGCTAATAGCCATAGATGCTAATAGTGTATAGCCTTGTCACGCTGATGCATGTCAGTCACTTGTATGCTGAGCAACTTTAGGGTGGCCACAAGCTGTTGGGGGAAGTGATGAGTAGAATCCAGTCTGAAAGACACTCCACTGTTTGACATTGAGGCTAGCTTCTGCCCAGGCTCTGCCCAATAGCTCCTTTGGAAAATTGGCAACACTCACAGGAACCTACACACCTTTATTTCCATCGTTGGGGACCCCCAAAAAAGGAAAAGTCAGGGACCATATTATTGGCCAAAGCATTGAGTGCTTGTAACTGTAGTTACAGCATGCACCAAAACGTGATGTCAGTTTGAGACTGCTGAGCATGATGAATTGCAGGTCCAGCCTGTTTGGCAAGCAAATAGGTGCAGATCACAGGAGTGGCTTTGCAAATAAATATCTCTGGGCACATGTATCTGAGATGCAATCTAGCAGGACAATATGAGCTGCTCAAAAATCCTAGAGTAGAACTGAGGGGCCTGGAGCACTTTACATTGAAGCACCAGCATGTTGAGCTGTCGGCACACAGCACTGTACATGCTACTGAAGGGACAGAGCATGTGCACGCCTGCTGCATGCCATTCTGATACACACCTCATGTAACAAGGGTACAAGGGTTGTGCCATACTATGCTATGCATGTCATATGCCTGTTACTCACAAGTTGTGAGGCATACTGCTGCTACATGTTGCTATTGCGACTGAATAGTTCTATATGCAGCATACAGTAGGCTGCTGCGGCTGAATGCGGTTTTGATCTGGTAATAGGCTGGTGGCGCCATGGAGCTCCTGATGTAGCACTACTTATTCATATGATCTAGACATTGTACATGCACAACTTGTACCATCAAATGTGATCATGTAGATTTAGATGAATTCATCTGGTTCGAAACTGTTTTTGCCTTGGGACTGGTCAAATGTGCTAAGTATTTCCCTGATAATGTATTGCTGCACTTTATGTAGTCACAGTCTGCTAGGAGCATGGTAGCAAGTCAAAGTTGTCTTATACTTCAGCTGAACCATAGAGTTAAAAACCAACAGGATTTGACCAGAATTATTACAATCCTGGCACATGTTTAGGCTCGTAACCTTGTTGGCAGGCCGCAGATCACAATGTCCTCCTCCTGCTGAGTTGATAAAAAGAACTGATTATGCTGACGGCCATGCCTTCTATTGGGAATCAGCGGGTATCAATGTCTGCATGACGGTCGTTTGTCAATGAGTGCGGGACTGCACATGCGAACTGAGTGCAGAACTACATCGTATGCAGCACACATGGTCAAGCTAGAGCTAGCGTCTAAAATTTGTAGATTTCTGTAGAAGGCTGGATTTCCCAAAGGCAGAACATGCTGGGGAAGGTAGCATGTTGTGGGTCAGGGGCAAGGAAAGGGTGAGGCAAACAGGGCTGCGCTATGATGAAGAGGAGCAAGGGGTGAAGGGAAGGGAGAAATAGCAATCATATGAGTTCACTGCGTGATTGGCACGGGCGCCTAATATTTTTTGTCACAGGCCACACATTGCGTGATCACACTCGATTGCTTCGTGAGCCTAAACGTCCATGCGGTTCAACCGGACCAATACTCTTTGCCGCAAGCTTGTAGCCATATATGCCACATCCTCTATACTACCACATACCAAACCGCCTCTGCAGCCTTCATGCCCATTTATAGTCCTTCTGCTGCTGTCAATGCTACTACCCCATGCACTCACCCATCGCTGCAAGGGCAAGGGTGATGCTGTCGTCTGGAGCCTGATGCCGGCATGTCCATCAGCCCAGTGCAAGAGGCGTGTGGTTGTGATCAGACTAAGACGAATGGCAGAGGAGGCAGAAGAAAGGTCCTCAATTGCTGCTCGGCCTACACTAACACAGGACACAGTCAGTATCGATTGCCATTCGACAACACAGGAGCTGACAGCATGCAAATGCTCACACACTTGAGCATTGGCAGTCTCTGACGCCTGCCAGGCCCGACTGATATATGCAGCAAGACAATGCAACATCTTGCCACAGCATGATTTGCACAGACAAACCAAGCACTACATGTACACTACAAGCAATGCAAAGAAAGCAAAGCGTGTAACATCGGCTGTTACCAACCAAGAAGCTGTGTATGTGGTATGTCTTGCCTATCCCCTTGACTGGCTCAGTGAAATGGGGCGGCTATTTACCTTGAAAAAATGCAGCGCATGTTTTGCACCCGACACCAAAAATGTGTGTTACATGCGTAAACATTGGTATTACGCTATGCATGTGTATGACCTACCTAGCACACTGTCGACCAGAAGGACCCTGAGTAATGTCAGCGCCTCCTGCGACAGACGCACGTTCTCTTGCCATGCATGCGCCTCGCTGTTCCAGTCCAATGCTCTGTCTATACCGGCTGCATCTGAAGCCTGAACATCTGCCTTGAAAACAGGGTCAGTTGCCCTACGGGTAGCGGCGCTTGGAGTACTGGATGGCGAGGGGTGAGGACCCAATGAGCGTGGGGTGACAAATGGGGGCGTGCTGGGGTCAGCAGGGGAGGTGAAGGCAGCCAGCAAGCTATCTGCGGCAGCCAATCACAGCTCAGATGCATGCATGTCAGCTGCACAGGTGCATGCATCACACGACATACACAAGTGTTGGTAGATGTGCATGCGTCTCAGTCATCGTGCAAAAGTCATGGTAGACAGGCAGCTTTTGGGGATACAGAAGCGCGACTATTTTGCAGGAATCCCACCGTCAGAGTTGCGTGGGGAAGCGTGTCAAGCATTGCTGCAGTGACAATGCTTTGTGTCATTGTTTGTCGCAGCCATCATTGTGGAATAGTGCACTTGAACAAGTGCTTGCATTTGGGCTTGCGTAACCATAACAGCTCAGCACTGTAACTTTTGCTGCAGCAGCATTTTGCATGATGGGCACGGCGGTCATGAAATGCAAGACACTGTTCCACACACGCATCCCTCATGGGCAACGCCTCTTCACAAGCGGCATAGGTTTTGTTCTGCTTTTTTGTTTTACTTTCTTTTTTGCTCTGTCCTGTTCTTTTGCATTTTTGATCAAGAGGTTTATTGTACCTGGTTGCCCTCTGGTGACAGAATCCACCATCTCCAGTAAGCTTTGACACAGGCCCATGTGCTTGCCACCCTCCCCTCTCCTTATAAGGTGCATCAACAACCCATACTGTGGCTGCTGCAACAATGTTGCGATCACCAGCAAAGCCATGCGCTGTGTTTGGTACATGCCCTGGTGTAAGCTTTGCCCATGCGCCATTGTACGAGGTGATGATGCCGCTGACTCAGGCGTGGGGTTGACTGCCGGGGGCAGGTGGGAGGTGGGCTGACATTTGTGGGGGTCAGGATTGGGGTCAGGGGGGTCCTGAGGAGGGTTCCCATGGGTGGTGTGGATCTGGAGGGAAGCCACAAGGCAATCCAGCAGTTCTGTTGTGCCAGTCCAACTGCGCCCAAGCACCCAGTCATTCCAGTCCATGACTCGTTTCAGCATGACCGAAAGCTGAATGGCGTGTGATCTTCTGCCAGCCTTGGATTATCACATGCCACATGATTGCAGCTGTAGGCATAATGATGCAGACCGCACAATGCACTCAAGCTTTGCATGAATGATGTCTGCAGTACATGCTCAAGACATGAACAAGCTGTTGTAAATAGTGTGCTGCAGCACCTAGTGGGATGGTCTTTGATGTCATCATTGTCAGCATCAATGTCCATGGGAGAAGAAGCAGAATGACCGGCTGCATCTTCCTGTACAGCCCCAGGCCTTAGGGAGGGGCTAGTCCCACCCTCAAGCTGAAAGCCCTCATCCAGACCCGCATGCAGCACCTGACAAAGGGAGACACTCTGCACCAGCAAGTGCAGCAGCTGTAATGCCTGCTGTGCATGCTGTGGCTGACACAGTAGCTGCTGCAACACTCCTGCACAGGCACAATACAGAACAGGTCAGTGGTTCCTGCTGTGATGCCCGGTGAGGTCAGGAGCAGGCATTATGAGGGCAGCATGTGGGAATGGGATGAGCCCACTTTGATGCATGCTGCAGCAGTGGCACAGGCTTTGCTGGCAGGACACTTCAATGCTTGCTACACCAGAGCTGACCCAATGAAAGCTGGTCAGGCAGTTGCATGCGCTCGTGTCTGTGTCTGCATGCTTGATACAAAAAGACATGAGTCATTGACTGCAGGCAGCATACAGCCCAGTCTTGCATTGCTAACATGACCTGCAGGGCACACTTGATACAGAAGTTTGCATACAGCCTAGTCTTGCATTGCTGACATGACCTGCAGAGCATATTCAACACAGCAGTCTGCATACAAGAAATGTTGTACTACCTGAGGTGATCAGGGATGCAAAAGCTGCTCTGCTGTGTGAAGGTGTGACTGCCATGGTTACCAGCACGCAGCTCAAGGCAGGCTGGATAACAGATGGGGCATTGGCCGCAAGCAACAGCTTGATGATGAGATCCAGCAGACGCTTGTCAAGCTGCTTGTCCCCACCAATGCTATGACTAGCTTGTGCCCTGCACATTCATGCATTCGCTCACTCACTCACTCACTCATTCAGTCATGCATCCATCCATCCATGCATTCGTTAATCAGTTCCTGTTTGCTCCTGAGTTCTTCCCTAGGGTAACGCATGTTGATGTGTCTCCCGTCCAGAAAGGGAACAAGCATGTGCAGCACGGTGTTGCAACCCACACAGCAATTGATGGGCAGTACGGAGAATGCAGGCGTTGACAGAGTTCACGCATCAGCAGATTTGACACAGTTCATGCATCACCAGGTCGACATTAGAAATGTACAAGACAGAAAGTCAGCTACAGCACAGTCTTTTTCCCCACCCCTCATAACATCCCCACAGAGCAGGGTCTTGAGAGATTGGGCCAGCAGTGTCACCCTATGCCAAGTAAACTGAGGGGTGTGAGGGGTCGAGGGCTCAGAATTTACTATTATCAGGATTGAGGATTTACAACAACGCCGTTAGAGAGCAGATGTAGCAAAGCATGGCGGACAGTACACCTGGAAGGGTTGGCTGGCAGAACAGGTCTTGCCAAGGGCTCAGGATTTACTATGGTTAGGATTGAGGGTTTATAACAGCGCAGTTTTAGGGCAGATGTAGCAAAGCATGGCAGACAGTATACCTGGAAGGGTTGGCTGGCAGAACAGGTCTTGCCAGGCTAGGGTTACCACCAAAGCTGATGCTCAATCTGGCAGACAGCTGCAGTCCTCCCAAATGCAAGCTTGCGATATCAGCTTCTTTGGTTTGTGCAGGCGCCTGTAAATCAACCTGGTTTGATGTTTTGGGTTGTTTTGCAAAGTGAACACTACATGCAAATCTTGTCTGAGAAGCCGGTTCAGAGTGCGTACTATAATCTGCTGTGCAGTCAACAAGATGTGCAGAGCACAGCCGACAGGGGGTAGTTTGTGCAAGAGAGAGACAACACTTCTTGTGGGTGCCGTCCACATGTATATTGGCAACAGCTCGCAGCCTGAAAGCTTTACTTTTTATGCTATGTCAATCTAGAACTCAGACACCTTTCAAATGTTGCAAGGCTGCAAACCACTCAACTGCAAAAGCATCATCGCAGCGGCAACGTGCAGAGTCTTATACATTGAGAGGCAGCAGAATGCATTGAGAGGCAGTACCTGCGCATTGACTTCATCCTTCGTGAGTCTCCTTATGACTGCTTGTTGGCAAGCCTTATCACATGCAATGAGGGCAGCAGTGACATGCAGCGCTGCTGCCATGAGCTTGTCTGAAGCTGACCCAGAAGTTGCTGAGTCATCGCTGGGCACCTGATGACTAACTTGCTGCCCGTGCTTGTTGGCTGACATGGGAGCTGATGATTCATGCTTTCCAGCAATGTGCCCTTGGCAGCTTTGCAGGAAGTTGATCAAGTCATGCAGCATGGAAGCACTAGCTGATGTGCTGCCGCATGCGAGCATCTGTACATGCTGCTGTATCTGTACGGTAAGCTGCGTAAGAGCTTCTGACTGTGGCCGAGTCATCTCATGTGAGTTTGAGCGCTGTGCAGCAGAGTCTTGAGTAGTTTGTTGATGGGCAGGAAAGTGTGGATGGTGAGAAGTGAGTAACAAGGAGAAGCTGTCAGGGCAGTTGAGCCAGAGCTGCTGCAGCGTCGTGCTGGCATGGCTGGTGCTCTGTGGGAATCTGGACCACGAGGGTACCTCATATGCAGGCAGGTCTGGAGTAGCTGGTGCAGCACCTGTTGATGCTGGGTCCTTAGTCTGGGCAACTGCAACTGCACAACTGCTCAGTGGCTGCTGTTCAGAGCTGCTGTTCAGAATGCTTTGCAGCGCTATACAGAAGTCATGCACTTTACCTCTTTATCTACCAGACCTTTTTTTATCAGGTACCGTCCACAATCTCACAACCTAGTACACCTTTGCTGACAGTACAAGACAGCAATATTATAGCATGAGTCAGACGCACATGCAATAGCATGACCAAGGCAAGGGTCATGTGAGTTGGCAAGTGAGTCGACAAGGTAGCCATCAAGTTCATCAGCAGGCAAGCAAGCTACAATGCTGGCACACGGTCTCTGTTGCACGCACCTCCTGACTGCCGGGCAGGGGGTGCGGACCCCCCTTGACCCTCCCTGTTGCTGACTTGCCCATTAGCAACTGACTGCAGGGGTAAGGGGGCATGGCCTTTTTGCAGGGGGCCAGCAATTGGGGTGCCACCAGGTGTGCCTGTTGGACTACCCAGAACATGAGCTAGCTTCCGCTTGACACCTGCATCAGGAATCCAAACATCTCAGCTGCACAGTCATGTCTAGAATTTGAGGCTTGGTGGGTTTAGGTGCAGAAGACAAAGCACCCTCTGTGTCACATACATCTCACCAGCAGGTCCAAAGCCTGACAGGTGCACTAGCAAAAGCTTCAGCAACTTAGATCACAGGCTGCTCCAGCTGGCATATGATGGCATCTGGCATCTGCCAGGCATCAACGCATTTCTGAATGTGAGGTGTGCTTTCAGGAGCTAGGCTGGACAGCTGAGCCAAGACTAGGCCTGACCCACCAAATGTTTGGCCTATTCCCTTTCCCTTTCAAACTGGGCTATGGCCTATGGTCTGATATATTGCCTCCCATCCTGGTCCGCCAAAAGGCATTGACATGTCTTGTCCGTTCTTTTCAGCAGCGGGTGGATATAATAATGTGCAGGGATGCAGGGAGTGTGTTCACCCACCTGTTGTTGATTTGCTGCTTCTTGCGCCAGAGGCTGGCTTCCGGCCTCTGCTAGGACTGGGACTGTTCATGCGGGGCGCTGCAGGCGGGGGGTCAAACGAGGTGCTAGCACCTGCCCCTCTTTCCCTCCTGCATGCACAGCAAACGAAAAGTTTACGTTTTTGAGCAATCGTAACAGGAGCCTGTGGTTGAAGGCACGTACAATGAGAGAATGACCTTCAAATGCATGCATGCTTGCACAGCCATGCAGGCCAGCATCAGCTGCATGATGGCACAGTCAATTGAAGGATTTGTGATCTGCGCCTTGAACCTCAACCCCTGATGGCCACTTACATGGCATGCAAGCTGACGCAGCTGACCTGTCTCTGTGTGCCTCTTCAAGCTCTTGCTGAATGCGCTCCCTCTCTTGCTGCAGCTGGTTCACCTGCTCCTCTAGAGGCTGCACTGACTGGTCCTTCTCTGCACACCTCCTCTTCAATTCATGGATCTGTCGTGGCACCAAACCCAATCAGAGCTTTTTCAAGAATCAAGGTAGAGCTGTGGCCTTGGCAGGAATGTAAAGTTATGCCAGTAAACATTGGGGTATGCCAGGTACAAGAGGCCAATCACAACTGGAAAACAATCAAATTGGCAAAGCCAATCAGACAGCAAGGTGATGACAAGTCAGAGCCTATGCTTATGCACGACGCAACTTCTGCAGCAACTCTCAACATTACTGATCTGTTGTGTTTTGGTTACTAGAGGGTGCTACACATCCCTGCAAGCCAATATGTGGCCTGAGAACCCAAGAAAATGCAGCATGGTACATGTGATATTGCTCAGCGCGGCATATGCACAGCACACATGATGAGCTCTTGAATGACTTGAAGAGTCATTACTGACTTGTGGGCTTGCCATTGCCACAGTGGCCTCTGATAGCTAACTGGGCAATTACTTCAGGTGCTAGATGCTGCAACACAGCCCGATGCCAAATTACACAGTCGCTACCTCGTTCTGCTTGAAAGCCATCTCTTGCTTCAGGGTGGCAATCTCCTTCTGAGCCTCTGCTATGGTGACTGATGACGTGCCAGTGGACTGAGAGGACAGCTGCTGCATTCGGCTTTGCAGGTCGTCCCTCTCACGCTCTTTGCGCTCCAAACTCTGCTTCAGCATGGTGTTTCTGCCTTGCTCTGCTTTCAGCCTGCACCCATCAATATACATCGGTTGACAAGATGGAGGTAGCACAAGACATTGGTGGTCAAGATGGAGACGACACTTTTGTGGTATATGCTGCATGCACTGCATGTTGCACATTACGCAGATCACTCGTGATTACTCAGGTCATGCTGACATATGGCATGTCACAAAAAACCCCATGTATGTTGGATCTTGTACTAGGTGCTCATTATCCAAATGTCTGCAGCCTCGTGCCAACATACATGCTTTTCACTCAGAAGCATGAGGCAGATGATTACAGCTGTTGCAACTCCTCCTTTTCCGCATGTAGCTGTTTCTCCCGGTTGCTGTACTGCATGTCAGCTCCTGAAGCTGCAGCTGCACCTGCACCTGGCTGCTGCCATTGCATGTGCTGCTGCTGCTGTTGTTGCTGCTGCTGATGCCCTGGCAGACAGATGCACATGTTTAGCACTTTGTGCACCATGTGGTAGACAAGGCATTTGCAGCAGGCTTCTCCTTGCGCTTGCTTGTTCAATGGCAGGTGTGACACAGCAACTGGGTGTTCGCCTCATGAACAAGCTGTGTATGGTGAGGCATGTTGGCATCACTGAACAGCACAACAGAGTCATATGTAAGAAACGCTATGCACAAGACCGCTTTTGTGACTGTGGTTGGCTAAATTTGACAGAAAACATACCGAGAGCAGCAGCGGCCTGTGAAACACGTCCCACAGGGGCGCTGGAATGGTGGACAGCTGCTGGTCTTGGACCTGTGTACACACTCTGTTGTGTGGATACAGGTTGCCTGGCATTATATTGCCCATACTGCTGCTGCGGCTGTGCTGAGCGTGCATGCTGCTGTGCAGGTGGTTGCTGGTAAGCGGACCTGTGCTGTGCCTGCACTCTGTTGTGATCCCTGGAAGGTCCAGCTGCAGTTGATTGAGGCTGGCGCTGCTGCTGCTGCTGCTGCCGTGCTAGCTGCTGCTGGTTCTGCTGATGCACATGCTGCTGTGGTACATCATGCTGCTGTGGTACAGCATGCTGCTGTCTTGAGGGCTGAGGAGCAGCTGCAGTGCTTGCTCCCACGCCCTTGCCATAAGGACTGTTTGGGGCTGCTTGACTGCCCTGAACGTCAGTACAGTATCACCCACAACTCATACGCTGGCATGCAGCTATGTTTAGACTGGCTAGCAATAGCCGTACCCTTTGCTTGGCTTGGTGATTCTCCACGATCTGGTCGAGAGCGGAGAAGTCGATGTCATCAAAAGCATCGTCCTCCATATTGAAATGCAAACTGCAAGCTATGCTTCGTATATCCTACGAGCATGCATCTGCGTGTTGGCGTGATCTCAGGGTCATAGAATGCACAAGATCAATTTGTCTATAGTCGACGTGTGCTGCTCGTTTCGGGCTTGACTCCGCTATATGGTGTCGGCAACCACTGCAGATTGATTGTTAGCTACATGAGCGTCGGCTCTGAACGCGGCAGAACTGTGTGCCCTTCCAGCAGCATTTCTGCGTACATGGGGTGCTATACTGGAACTGGTATTTGTATTTCCATTAGTAACATGTCAGGTTTGGACTGAAATTTTGAGGGGAGCAGTTGTCACGATTAAACCGCTCCTGAATGCTGGAGGTTAAGTTCAATTGCATTCACTGTTTGACTTGAACCTACAAGAGTGTCATAATACCTTGCATCATTATTGGCTTGCTATTTGAACAATGCCGCCAAGGCCTGAAACTCATCTTGGTATTGCGCTTTGCTAGCACTTATTTGTAGTCGCTTGGCATAGTTTGCGACAAACTGAAGTCCACAAAAAAAACCTGCACTCCAGATGTGCTGCTTTCGGGCACAATGACAATGTTACTAGCATGCAAATCGTTCACCAAGATTTAGCAGCCATGCACCTGCCTCAGGGCCTCCTCAGCATATGGCAGTATCTGAGTATCACCTGCACGCGTCAATTTGATGTGAGAGTTTGTGACTCACGCTGCACCTACACCTTCTCATAACACTTGCAACAGAATAGTCAGCTGGCCACTGGACAGGTGAGTATGCCAAGAAGCTTTCGTGCCGTGCATCACTCTAATCACACACATGATAGTATCACACTTGTCAGATATATTACACTTGCCAGATGCCTGACAAGCATAAGATTACCTGGCTTAGGGTGCCGGCCAAAGTAGTGTTGTACCCAGCCCAAACCCGTGTCCGCGCTTAGTCAACGGCTTGTACGCATCAGATCAGCATCATGGCTAGATTGGCAAGCTGTAATAACTTGTTGTCGTCCATCACCTTGCTGTAAGGCACCGGCTATTGACGCCGCACAGGAAAAGAACAGCTGCTGCATAAGGGTTTCAGTGGCGTGTTCAGATGTGTACATCATCACCAATGCAGATATGAAAACACTGCACAAGATGCACATGATGCTGCTGCCAAAAAGATCAAGCGTATGCAACACGAACCAAATGCCTTACAGCAAAACAGATGATATAGCTAGCTAGCACTTCTTATAGACACGCCCACATATTCTGTTGGATAGCCTGTTGTATAGCCTGCACACTTGACGATGTCTCTGCATACCAATGCATACTTGATCAACTAACCAAAATGCTAATCTAGTGTTTGAAATCGTGTGCATTGAAAACACAGCAGAGCAAATACTTCCCCCCACTACATAGCACCGTCAACACCATAAATAGCAAACCCAACTGCCGGTGATGACACCAATCTTCTCAGCAGAAGTTGCTGGTCATAGACTGGAACCCCCAGTCTGAGCAGCACTAACATTACGTCATCATGCTGAAGCATTTGTGCAAATGCTGTCAGACTTTGAGCATGGTTGGCTCACTCAGTAATGCCATACCGGGCATGCACCAGCTATCTCAATGCATTCTGATCCCCTGCTGTCAAACATGCTCCTGGTGCTGATGTTAACTCATTGGCAAATGCCCTGCCAGTAAACGTGCCGTCTCAGCTTCTGCAGATTGCTGCTCAGAGCTGTCAGTCGTTTCCTGCATAGACAGACTAGCAATGCTCCTCAAGCTGACATCTGCACTGCCACTTAGGGTATTGACCCCAACCCTTTCCAAGCTGACATCTGCACTGCCACTTAGGGTATTGACCCCAACCGTCTCCAAACTGACAGCTGCACTGCCACTTAGGGTATTGACCCCAACCCTCTCCAAACTGACATCTGCACTGCCCATTAGGGTTTTGACTCCAACCCTTTCTGCTGCCTTATCTGCCTCCAGGCTCCAGTCTGTGCGCCACATGAGGAAGTAGAAGCTTGCGTCTGTGGCAGCAGCGCCTAGCAGAATCCCCAGACACAGCCCTTGCACACCTGTAATAACAACAATAATAATAATAATAATAATAATAATAATAATAATAATAATAATAATAATAATGATGATAATAATAGTAATAACAACAACAGGGATGATGATAACAATAACAACAACAACAACTACTACTACTACTGCTGCTGCTGCTGCTACTACTACTACTACTACCACCACCACCAGCACTACCACTACTACTACTACTACTACTACTACTACTACTACTACTACTACTACTACTACTACTACTACTACCACTACCATCATCATCATCATTAAAACGCTTGCCACCTGTGCATCAAGATACCCTGGTCTCATTCCCGGCGGCTAGCAAGGCATGCAGTACAATATCTTTTCCTAGTAGGCTGAGTCCATGGCTTGGGTCCATGGTGGCAGCATATGTGGTCTCATAACTCTGCACGGACAGATTCACAAGCTAACGCAGCAACAAGGATGTTTTCAACCCTTCAATGGAGGAGACATGCTTGCTAGTTATTGCCCCTGCAGGGCATCAAACAAGCACAAGATTGTGAATGTGATGTACACCACAGCAATACATATCATTGGCTGTACACTGACTCCAAAACCCTTAAACAGGGAGCTGCGCCTGAACATGTATGACTCTGGGGGAGGATGTGTAATGAATGATAGAAGAAGAAAAGTCACGCCTAACTTCAGTGACGGCAGTTGGTACGGTATTGGATGAGAGCAAAAAAGACGACGCCGTTAGGCGTTGAATAAAGTGAAGCTTGAAGAAATCTGAGTTGGGCTCAAGCTTGCCTTGGCCTTTCAGCCATTTGAGCAGGCGTTTGCACGTCCTGGCACACATATCAGCTTCCTCCCTTTGCAGCAGCTGTATTGAGCTCTACTGAAGGGGCCAGCAGCTGGTACATTGCAAGTTCTTTTTGATTCTGAAACATCTATTTCAAGCTCTTTTTAATCCCAAAACATCTATTTCAAGCTGTTTTTAATCCCAAAACATCTATTTCAATTCAGCAACGTCTGTCATCTACTGTGAAAAACCACAACTCAGAAACGCCTGGGGACAGTCGAATCGCGCCTCTACATTGGGGAGATTTTCCAGGCACTGCAGCTGCGCACTCTCGCGAACCACCATAAATACAAGCATACTGACCAGACGTTGCGGCCAACAAACTCACCTAGCTTCAATGTGAAGGCCAGCACAACTGCAGCTGGCAGGCCCAAGAGGTAGTAGCTTGCAACTGTGCAGGGAGCTGCTGCTGCCTGCTTGCCTGTGCCTCTCACCACACCACCAAGGGCCACAGACACACCATCAAAGATGACAAAGAAGGCCAGGACTACCAGGACAGAGCCTATGACTGATATGAGCTGGGGATCGGATGTGAACAGGGATCCCCACTGATGCCTGCATGTGCAAATGGTGCCTGTCGTTTTGCAACGAGTTTTGCATCCTGATATGAGATTTTAGTGAAGAAGGCTGGGCCTGCCAGTGCCTTTCAGTATTGTCATTTGGGGACCAGACATGAGCAGAGATCCTCATGCAAGCCTGTGTCAATATTGGGTAGCTTTTGTTGGGTGGGTACCCTGGGTGGGTGAGTGCATATGTGGCGAGTGAGCACGAATTTGTCAGTGAGTGAGGGGCTTGGATGAGTAAGTAAGTGGGTGAGTGGATGGGTGAATGCGTGAGTGACAGGTTGGAGGAGTAAGTAAGTGCTTTAGTGAATGGGTGCGTGGGTGAAGGGGTGAGTGAGTGGGTTTGTGGGGAAGGCGAGCAAGCGAGCAAACAAGCCTAGAGAATAGGCATCACCTGAAGATAAAGATAGGCAGACTGAGGCAGCAGGTTGCAGCAAGCACCAAGCTGAGGCCAAGATTGCAGACATGATGTGCTGCCCTAGGATTGCCTGCTCCCAACTCATTCGACACCCTGCAATGCACTTCATCATACTGACTGCAAGCAATACTGTAATGCGCGGGATTCGAACCCAGGACTATTCACCTGGAAGGATCACAACTCTTATTCTGAACCAGGCGAAATTCTGGTTTTGGATGTCCCGACATGAAATTCTTCCTGCATGAAGAGTGAAGAAGAAGCTTGCTTGCATGATGAAGTGCTTGAACCTGTTGGCGACACTGTGTGCATACGTACATGCACAAGACACGCAGGTGGAAGAAAGGCTGCAGCACTTTGAGCCTTGCAAGTATTGCTCACGCTAACATACAGAATCCATTGCAGCCAGTTTGAAGTGCATCAGTGACTGGTATGCATGTGTGACTGTGCATGCTTGCCTTGTGGATACAGCAACAGCCATGCCATTTGACACCATGAAGCACAGGTCATTGGTGCTGTTGTAGATTGCCATGGCTGACAGCTGCAGGGCTGCATCAGGCAACAGCCCTCCCATCATGATGGCAATCTCCAATGCCCACCATTCTGACGCCAGTAACACGCCTGTACATACAGTGACTGTCCTGTCAGACAAAAGTTTGCGGTCACCACATTGAACCACAGATTGTAGTTAATAGACTAACATTTTTTGGATGTTATCTCTTCATTTTTATGTGTTTTTTTGGTTTTGTTATCTTGTCATTATTACAACATTATTTTATGATTCAAATCATGACTCAAGTTTGACTAATTTGGGAAGCAACGGTGCCCTTTGTTGTGACAGCATATTTCAATGCTCAAAGGTCTGACATTAGTGACACGCATGTCAACCTTCCAGAAACAACTTGCCCAGTTGAGCTGCGACTCACTGCATGACAACAGCTAAATCGAGCAAGCATGTGTGCAAACTGACTGCGATCTTGGTTTGACACATGACCCTCCTGTGACAAAACGTCTTTTGTTGACAATCAAAAAACACATTCAGCATGGCAAAAACAGTCTGCTAGGCCACGTCATTCCTCCCTGATCGAAGCAAAGCCAAGAAAGCGTGAACATGGGATATCAGTGCGGCAAATCCAACAGCATTGCTGACAGCATTAAGTGTGAACACACAAGTAGCAACTTGACACACAGATTGCATACTCACAAGGTGCAGCAAGCTTGATATAGGTCCACCAGTCCTTGAGGCAGTCACTGGACCAACCAGGCCATGTGCTCTCCCCTTTCTGCACAAGTCATGTGCTGAATACACAATTGGCAGCATTGTTTGCAATGCACACGCTTTCTGCAGCATACTTTTACTCATTCACTGTTCATGCAAATGATCCTGCAGGGTGTGACAAGTAGATTTGTTAAACATGCAGTGTCACAGTGACTTAACACAAGCCAGTTTGATGCAATGGTGACAGCTAGGAAGGAGGCACGTGTGTCAGTGCAAGCGCAGCTCAATGACATGACATGACATGACATGACATGACATGACATGACATGACATGACATGACATGACATGACATGACATGACATGACATGACATGACATGACGTTTGGCATACACAACAGCAGGTCTAGCGACTACTGCACTAACAAACATGCAGCTGCAAGAGCAGCCATGGCTACTCTGCATTCATAGTCTTGGCTTGCAATGTCTGCAGCACAGACCCTAACCCAACTGGTGTCATACAAACCCTGACCCCACTAGTGTTATACAAAGCCTGAAGGTGACAATATAAAGGGGGAATCTCAACAGGCTTGATCAAGCGTGCAAATATTCTTGGGCATGCAGATCTTGCCACCTTGAAGAACCTGATGTACACTACCAGCAGCAGAAACTGCAGCCAGGTCGATATTGATGATGCAAGCGCAGCCCCAACGTAACCCATACCTGCACACAGCAGCCATGCATCTGTGCACAAGCTGGCGCAGCAGCACATACGTGATGTGCATTACAGTACATTAGCCATCAATGTGGCTCAAAAATGCTTCTGATGCATCATGTGCCTCAGAAAATCTAGGCATGAGGAGCATTTGGCTCTTCAAATTTGCTGCAGACACAACAGCAGGATGTAGGCAAGCTGATTACAACCTAGACCAGGCAGACTATGTAGCACTAAAGACACCAGGCATGACGGTGGATAAAGCCCTGATGGCCAATTTTGAGAAAGGACAATGCATATCAACGAAGTTGTCACCAACCACATTTTGATTCTAACAAATCAAAAGACAGCGTGAGTGCCTGTGTCAGCCAGCTTGCAGTCTGTACCTAAGCCATATATGCAGATCCAGTTGACAATTGGATGGAGAAGCAGCACAGTCGCGCTGCTGACAACCTGGGGTCGCACAATGCCTTGACAGACAAGGTACCTTGTGGTGCAGACAAAGGCACCATAGCCAAAGATGGTCGGCAAGTTCCACCTGTATATGCAGAGGTCAATTACGTTTCCCAGCAGTTCAACCTGAACATGGTGAGGTAAATGCATTCACAGACGCTTGAGCCAGAAATGCTGCGTGTCAGGGCATCACTCTGCAATTGCTGCTGGCAACAGTCATGAATGTAGGCAATCTCTGGGATGCATTGTCACAGAAGAATTGCGGTTGATTACACCATACCATTTGATGGCATATAGTTGCCATTCAACAGTGACAGAAAGCAGCATCCTAAACATACTGTGCTTTATGTACACATGCTTATTTGCATGCGGGCCATTGGTGTTGGCACTGTTGTTCACATTTGACTGTCACCTGCCAAAAAGCTGGCCACTGAACTTGCTGTACTTACCACATGTATGCTGTACTCACCAAATGTATGCTGATGTCATCTCTGCAACCTCAACTGTTTGCCCTCCCAGCACAAGCAATGGCCTGGCAAACAACAATACTGTAGCAAGAGGCACAGCAGCCAGAAGCACGATGAGCAACGCTCTTTGGTACACCAACCCAACCAACATATAGTTTTTGGCACCATAAGCCTGAATTAAAAACGCGTGAATAAATAAGTACAAGCAGAACTTTCAGTAGGGCATAGGTCATGGCGTGCCAAGCAAATGCACACATGTCATGCAGTGAATGCACACATGCAGGTGTCAGCTTTGAGGTTTGCAGCAATAAAAATTGTGGAGTGCAACAGGCATGCATGGGCCTGGCCAGCTGCAGTGTAGAGGACCTCTACAAGCACAACATTTCACGCTCAACACATTTCATGCAATCTGTACAATAGCAGATGGCACTGGGCATCATGGTGATGCTGCTTGCAGTGTAAACGTGATGTGCTGGATTACAGCAGTCTACACAGATGAAACAAGGAGTGGGTTGCGCTTCTTGCAAACACGAGGAAGATGGCAGAGCAGAAGGATGCCTGTCCACACAGAGTGCTCATGCCCCCAACAAGGCCTCCCAAGATGCCCAAGCCAATGACATTGGTGAGAGATCCTCCTAGAGCTGCTGCAGCTAACTCAGCTGGTCCAAGGTGTCCCACAAACAGAATGCTAGTGAAGCCAACGAGTCTGTTGAGGAGATAGTTGGCTGAAACCGGTATAGACAGCCTCAGCAAGGCAAATAAGTCCGCGTTATTTCTGCCCCAGCTGCTTGTCAAGCTCTTCATGCGCGTCAGCAACGGAGCCTTGAGCTTCCCTGCGCAATCACAGGTTGGATCACTCACGAGGCATGGCTCTGACCAGGAACGTCGGGATCCCTGCGTCTGCAACCTCTGCACACTACGGCAGCGCTGACCTCAGTGAGCATACCCAGGCTTCTGAAAAGGTCTGTGCTCTGTACCAGATACATGCCTCAGCAACATAGCATATGCATGTCTCGTCTTACCACCAAGTGTGGGTCAAGCTATCTTGTGTGAAAGTTTGGTGGGGACGGGGTCAATATGAACTTGAGTTTCTGACTGAACACTGCAGTCCATGACATGTACATGGTGGCTTTGGTGCTTCATCAGGCAATATGACCTCATCGACTTTGTGCCAGCTGCTTGGGTGACTACTGTTTGTTGCATTGGTCATGCTGATGCATATGTTCTGTTGGCAATCTCTGGTGGAACGCAACCAACTGGTTGTCAAGTGCCGATTCGCTTGCTCACATGATCATACTCATGAGGCTATACGTACACCAGCAGCAGATGATGCTTATTGCTTGTGCGATACATGCGTCTGAATTGCTTTGATATGCTCTACTAGCATAAAAATATTACCTTTGAAAACGTGTCTTGATTTGACACGGGCCTTCACGTTAGACTAGCAAGTTTGCATGCAGATTCAACAAGAATGAAATTATAATCACAAAAAGAATACAGCTTCCCACTATGCATTCACAGTACGTACTGTATACACTACATCCATTCTACTACAGGAGGAAAAATAGTTCCAAGCATATTCATGCACAAGCATGCTGAAATAATGATTCAACACTGATCATGATCAGCTGTGCCAAACTGACTTGTCACTTGTGTTCAAACAGCTTCTTGATGACGACCTGTGACGTTGACCAAGGGACAGGGAAACACACCTCCGGCTGGTTAGCACTATGCTGGAGCTCGTTATCTAGATATGCAACAGCAAAATGCCCGTCCAGCTTAAATTCAAAATGCAGGTATTGCAACTGGAATTGATGGCTCTGGAAAAGCTTGACCACAGACCAAAGGTCAAGGCCTACTGGTGATGTGTTGGGAAGCCTCATGCTGAGGCTTGTGAGGCTTGTCAGCTTTGTCAACCCCACCAGGCCTTCTAATGTAGCCTGTTGACCAAAATCAAGTTTCTCAAGCCCAGTCAGATTTCGAATTTGGTACAACACATCATCATCTCGCTCACGAGCTTGCGCAACATCGACCACACCATCCTCAGGTGGAGCCAAGCATATGTTTAAGCTTTTGAGGGTGGTCATGCAGCCGAGACTTGGGACACTGAAGAAGTCCACATCTGCTTGGAAATGCTCAAGGTGGGGAATCCTTGGCAAAAACCCAAAAGTGCCATGTGCAACACGGCCTTTGAAGTATGAGTGCAACTCTCTCAAGCTTGTCATGGTCTCCCAAGGAAGCTGAGCGAAGCTGTCGCCGCATGGTGCAGTCAAGTCTAAGCTAGTCAGGTGCTTGAGACTCAAAGCAGCTTGCAGGATAGTGAGGTCATATTGAATGCGGCCAACTCTTTGTAGGCCGTCAATTTCCGCAGACCGATAGTACTTGGCCTTGATAGTTGAGACTCACTTTCAGGCTGTGGACATTACGCAAGTACCGCAGGCGAGCCACGGTATCAGCTTCAAACTGCTCTGTGATTTCGAAATGCTCCATGTCAGCAATCTCAGCTTCGACAACACCAAAAAGCGCTGCAAGATAAGTCAAAAGCAGATCGACTGTCTTCACCCCTGCGAAACAGATCAAGGTAATTTCACAATATTCCCCATGTAAGCGCGGCGTTACACGATGGACTCCACCGGGTGGACTACACGCACTTGCGAGTTGCATCCACTTATTGCAAACTGGCAGGAGCAAGGAGTAGCCAGCTGAACAAAGCTCGCGATGGAATGGTCGCACAGCGGCCCTGTCCCGTGCAATACGCTGTGCAATGGTATCAAGTAGCTCAGGCGGCAACTCTGACCATTTGGACTGCAACGCCTGAGCTCGAGCTTGCATCGATGTCACGACTACATACAGCCCCACTGAAAGGCTGCAAGACTTGCCACAGAAATAGGGCAGTGCATACCCAGAAATTAGCGGAAGACCACTTGCAACCCCAAGGGAGGAGCCAAATCTCGCGCTCTCCCCTCCCTCCAGCTCCCCCTCCTTTCCTTTCCTTTCCTTTGTTGCTTCCTTCTTTGGTTTCGTTTCGATTTCGTTCGTCTTCGGGACCGTAACGCCCGACCAATGCAGCCTCACGCACACACACCCCTTTGCGCTTCGTCCAAGAGCAACGGTGTGACGACTACACGCCCACAACTGCGCAGACTGTGTCAGCCTCACCTGTTGAGCCACCGTGGCTGTTGCATTGCTACTGTACCTTTACCTTCGCGTGCTCCCGCACAGTCTCAACTTGATCGGTGTTTAGGTTGACCTGAAAAGAACGCCGCTGTCAGAAGTTGAGAAGGACCGCATCTCAGCATGTCCCATGCATGGGGATGCGTGCATATACCGTCGTCTCTACAGAGGCGGTATATATCCTCGCGCCTGCTATTGAAAACATATCGTGGTCACCGCGTGCACGGCCGCTGGGCATTTAACAGTGGATGACATTGGGACGCACTGCGCTGCAGGCAGGCTAAAGCCGTGACCTGTGCACAGAGTGGACACAGAGGGTATAGCCACGGCAAGAGCCTGCAGCAAAGCTCACTACAGCATCTGCCACGTCAACAAGTGTTCTATCACAGCAGAATGCAAGCTCACACCAACAAGCTGCATAGATGCAGCCTTTCAGTTTCTTGTGGAGCAATGCCACAGTCGCTGTCATTTCCAAGCTGGTCCCTGCCAGGCAATTCCCAGGTGTCCTGGTCTGGCATGTTTCAAATAGGTACACAGCAGAATGGTCAAAGCCAATGCATGACTTGCAGAAGCAAGCGCCTGCATGATGGAACTGCAGGCTCAGGCTGCAAAACTGTGTTTGCCAAGGTGCAAACAAGAGCTGTGTGCCAAGCACGCTGATCACTCATCTTTGTCATTGCTGCATGACATGCGCTTCATGTCTGAATTCCCCAGCATCAAACTGCGCAGACAGTTGAGTAAACAGTGCAGTCTATGCCCCAGGGTGTTGCACTGCCTGTGTGTCAGGCATTGAGCGAAATGAAACATTGCATCACGTTGCCTGAGAAGATCACCATTAGCAGCAACATGTCTTGAGCATGACAATGGTGGCCACTGCGTAGGGTCCAGCATACAAAGCATGATGACCGGGGAGGTTGTAGCAGCCACTTCTAGCGCATCTTTCAAGCTCATCTTCATCTGTGTTGCTGTGGGCTGGCTTCTAAAGACTGACAGGCTGCCCCAGGAGACAGCCCCAGTGCTCACTCAGGTCAACTCAGCCCTTGCTATGAAAGCTTTCTTCACTCACTCACTCACTCACTCACTCACTCACTCACTCACTCACTCACTCACTCACTCACTCACTCACTCACTCACTCACTCACCCACCCACCCACCCACCCACCCACCCAACATGTGTCCCCAAATGGTCAGGCATGTGCCCCTACAGGTGGCCCAGTACGCCTGCAGTTCTGACGCTTCTT
>JAABUS010002314.1_pt1 | contig 36546 bp, 7 predicted proteins | sample 5560161 | NCBI WGS metagenome assembly JAABUS01 (sample SAMN10711885, study PRJNA513376) | rock metagenome | isolation source: Antarctica rocks | place: Antarctica: Victoria Land, Trio Nunatak nord | collected 2016-01-04
TTTATTATTACTTTATAATATACTTTATTTTTACTCTATAATATACTTTATAATATATTTTATAGTATATTTTATTATTACTTTACGATATTCTCTATAATATATTTTATTATTACTTTATAATATACTCCTTTTTAACTCTATAATATACTCTATAATATACTCTATAATATATTTTATAATATACTTTATTATTACTCTCTAGTATAGTTTATTATTATTTTATAATATATTTTATTATTACTCTACGATATACTACTTTATAATATATTTTATTATTACTTTATAGTATATTCTATTACTACCTCATGATATATTTTATAATATACTCTATAATAGTTTATTCTCTAGTATATATTTTATATAACTCTATTATCTACTCTATTAAGACTCTATTAAATACTTATTTATAGGCCTATTATAAGCCTACTATTTACCGGTCTATAAATCTATAATATACTTATCTATAGGCCTGTTATAGGTTTATATCTTATTCTACTTAACGTTGAGGGTTGCCCCACACAAATTTTAGTGCACGGGCCATCCGTTTAGCGTCGGCGTCAATGGTTCCGCAGGCTACCTCCAAAAGTTTCCGTCGGCAAAATATCGCATTCTGGACTGTGCCTTCTTCTAGACCTTTTCTAGACTAGTGATACCTTAAATCGCAGTTGTATCTCACCGCGAAGCCCTGAGTGCGAACTGCGAACGACGAAGCCCAACCACGTGCCAGGGCTTTGATATGCGCCACTTGAGCGTGCGTATATTAAACGACCCGATTTCCTCTCTACAAAATCATATCTTTCGTCTACAATCAGTTCAAACGTTCAATATACAAGTGAACTTCTTTCTCCCCTTTTATAGTACGACAGGCATCATCTTTCGTCATTATGCATCGAATGCCCCGAAGGTTAAACTACCTCAAATGTCAACAGTGTCGGAGAGATCGCCAAGCGGTATGCTTGCCATACTTGAATTATTGCTAGCCCACTTTGGATTGTGTAGCTACGCTAACGTTTATTTCTCACGCATAGTGTCTTCCTCACGATAGAGTCTGGCCCCGGACCAGATGTGATCGCTGTGAGAAATATGGTTATAGCTGTTCCGAGAGCGTGACAGCTCAAGGAAGATCGTTGAGGAACGCAGCTAATTGTTTGAATTGTGTTTCCCTCTTTGATGATAAAGCCTATGCTGATTGTGTCCAGCTTCGAATTCACTGTCTCATGAGCTGGATAGTGATGACACTCTGCTGCCTGGACTTGTCTTAGAGAGAGTCGTCTTTGAGTGCCTTTATCGACTAAAAGATCTCTCATGGACAAGCACAGGTCTTTCACAAATGAGAGAGGACTTGAAAAATATATCAGACTGGCTTTCACCAGCTTTTTGCACTCTTATCGGGGGATCTTTCTATGGAGAGTTTACGCCTCCGAATTTCGTCCTGTATCGCATTTGGCAACGGCAATGCTATCTACAGGCCCAGCAAGTATATAGTGAGATTTTCCATTCGAAGCTACAGGCGCTGCCCCGACAGCAGGCCAAAGACGCGGCTGCTAAAGACTATTCTGACAAGATCGTGAAAAAAATGGAGGTGTTAGAGCCAGCTTGGCCGCAAGCGAGAGCAAGCCAGGTGGCTCAGCAGATTCTTAAGACTGCTTCTCGATGGGCCGCTCTTGTCAATGTATGCGAATCCATAGAGGTAATCTTACTGATTCAAGAGTGCCAATACTCCTCAGAAAGCAGCAAAAGTATCGGTGATGTTATCGAGTATGGGACCAGCGAAGAATTTGAGCACTTGAGAAAGACATTGCTTGGTCCGCAGACCAAGTTCACCGAAGACATACTACGGCTTTCCGGCGTCGTGAGAATGGTCGAGAACGTCGCATTCAGCAGTAAGGAGTCCGAGTTGCGGGGAATTCTAGGTGAAGAGATCCGAGAACGCCTACAATTCTGGGCGCAGCCAACGACGCCCAACTTCCACAGCGCATTCTGGCCCGAGAATTTGAAACAAGATAGAGACATGGATATTCTCAAAGATTGGGATATTAACACGGTTTTTGGGATTCTGATCTCATTCACCTTCCCTGACGAGAGCTCGAGCGAAGACACGCATGAGGATCAAATTCGCCAACAGCAGGCTCATAGCGCTACAGAACCTGTTGACGAATTTAGCTCCAATATGGATACCGATGGTCTCCTGATACAAGATGAGGAATACGATGCTTGGATACAAAATTGTCTAAGCCTCAGCCCGCTTTCACCCGCGAGTAGTCCAAATGCACCTGATGTTAGTCCTTGGGGATGACACAATAGCTCGAGTAGAGATAGGTCGACTGAATACATCAAATTACACCGTTTCAAGGGTAATCCCAGAAACATCAAAAGAAAATGGACCCTTTTGAATTTCAATCGTAGGCTACCGAAAGCGGACTACTAACAGAAGGCGGGTACTTGACTTAAAGCGGGGGAGCCAGAAGAAGCTGTCTATGCAATTTACGGAAAACGTTTCCTCCAATCTCTACAGGGGCCCAAAGTGGGTGCCGAGCAAGCGGTGTCTAGCCCCCCTTCCCACGAAGTACATAGTTCACGCTATAGGCCCATCTACGCGCGCACGAAGCGCGAGGGTCTGTATTGGCCAACAGAGATGCTCCCAAGCTGTTAGAGGACAAGCTTGAATTTGGTGGCGCAGGCGGCAGAGAGGGAAAGAAAGGCAAGGAGAGTCGTATTCAGTTGTTTGGGTGCGAGGTTTTCTGGGTATCCGAGTGGGGACGCGGCAGGGGTTGTGGGGAGGAGGTGGAGGAGATGTTCGGAGCGGGGGCTGGGAAGGGAGGCAGGTGGAAGGCTGGAGAGGGTGGTGTTTTGTCGTTTTGAGGAAAAGGATGAGAGGGTTCATCAAGAGTACTTGCCGTATGTTATTCTACCTTTCTATGCTTGGAGCATACGTGATTACCGTCCAGTGTGGGCGCCAGGCACCCACAACAGATGGTTGTTTTCCGGCTCCGATGGGTAGACGATCTCGGTTGGTCTGTCAGCTTAAAAGTGCTGCAGGCGCGGCGGGTTTTGGCGTCCAGGACACCTGAAAATAGATACTCCTAGTTATTTATACGATAGATAATATTATTAATAATTATATTCGAAGAAATATGTATAAAAGTATTAACGCGCGATTATTTTAAGTCTTATTTTGAAGTAATTAAATAACGATCGCGTCGTAAAGTTAATTATTAATAAAAATCAAAGTTAACGGTAAAATTTATATAGAAGAGATTACCCCTAAACCGTCCAAATCTCTAAACTATTTATTAATAGGGCTGAAGCCCGTAGACCCCTGAAAGAGCGCCCTAGAACCCGTTATTTAGGCGATAAGACTAGTTCCTAGAAAATTCCGGCTCGGTACCCCGAAGGAGGGCTCTAGAGTACTCTTTCGGGGGTCTACGAGCTTCAGCTCTACTAGTAGACAATTTAGAAATTTAAACGATTTAGAGGTAACTTTTTAATAGAGTAATTCTTCTTATTAAATATTATTTAGTTAATAACTTAGTTATTTTAATAATATATAGTCGGTAGGTTTTATATTTTAAAAATCGTAGAGGGTTTTATATAAACCTTATAAATAAATCCTCTTAATAATAAATATTATTATAATTTTATTACAATACGAGTATTATAGATTATATTATAATATTAAATATCGTAACTAAAATAGGTTTATTTAATTAGTCGCTAGTATTAAAACGAGATATTTAGGATTTTTATAAATAAGAGATCTCTTAAAGTTAAAAATCTCCTAGAAATAAATATAATTTAGTATTATTAATTAAATACGAGATTATTTATAAAATAGAGAACGCTAAGGATTTATATAAATAACTCGGGTATTCAATACCGCTATATATATCAATACTAGAAAAATTCTAATAATAGATTCGAAAGATTTAGTTAATTTCGCCCTAGGGGTATAATTTATACTTATTAGAAATACTTTATAAAGATACTCTATAAACGTATATTATACTTTAGGGGTATATTACGACCTAGTATTATATTTTACTATTAAATTAATATCGCGGTATTATTAGTCTCTTAATTAGTAGATCTCCTGAAAAAATAAAAGGCTCTCGGTATATTTACTCTATAATATATCTTTCTATTTTAATTATCGTAATTATTAATAAGGAGGTATTTATATTAAAGATATATTAGTCCTAGAGACTCTTGAGAGTATATTACGAGTATTTAATAAACCTCTCTACGATTTTTAAAATAGATTTAATTTATATCCTCTTCTACTCTTAAGACGTAATTAGTATTCTTATTATTTAGTAACTACGGTACGATTTCTACGAGGTCTTAAAAATAATTATTCGTTTTTATTATATTTTATTATTCTAGTTACCTTTATTTTATAATTCGTTATTATTTTATTTTTAATAGAGGAATCTAAAATCTTCTACTAAAATTCTTTTATTATTTAAATATTATATACCTCCTATATTACCGAAGTATTTAATCGACTTCTTTAATCCTAACGAGTCTTTTCTTAGAGTTTATTAACTATTTCTATTTTAACTTTAATAATTTATTCAATTTTCCTTTATTCGGAAACTCCCCGCTCTCGTTTTATTAAAGTATTTTAAATCTACTTTTATTACTAATATCTAAACTTTACTAAAATACTCTACTACGTTTATTAGAGTTACTAGATTAGTTTTATATTATTAATTTATTTACCCTACCTACGTTTATATTTTTAAATATAGTTATTATATCTTTCCGAGTAGACTTTAAAATCTATAGTTTATTTTCTAGTATAGGAAAGGAGATCTCTATTATTAAATAACTACGACGCTTTAAATAAAACCTCGAAGGTTATATTATTAATAATAAAATTCCGCTTTATAATTATACCTAGGCCTTAAACCTCCTTCTTATCGACGAAGTTACTATATAGGTTAAGAACTACTCTACCGTAGTACTAATCTTTATTATAAAAGTATTTATTAAAGAAGATATTAAGACCCTAAAAGGTCTTTTATATAAACGATTCTTTAATAAATTTATTAAAATCTCTACCGTTAACTTCGATATCGAGTTTATAGAATTTAAATAAACTAACGAATTATTATTAATATACTATAAATACCTATTTAATATAATAAGTCGTATAGATATTAAGGATAAATCTACTATAACCTCTCTAAATTAACTCGAAGTAGTTATATTTAATATAATTATAGAAGTATTCCTTCGTCGGTAAATCGAAAACCGGCTCTAGCGGCTCGGGGCCACTAGGCAAGCTGCCTCGAGCGCCCGAGGTAGGCTCGAGGCGCCCGAACGGCCCCGAGCGCCCGAGGCCGCTATAAAACACGCGTCGGGCTCCCAACGAGCGTAATTTAAGCCCGGAGCTTCAGGGGCCCTGGCCTTAGAAAATCACGTGATTTACCACCTAAAATTTTGATGTTCTGTGATCGCCCCTATCGACGGCAGCGACCCCCCGGAACGACCCCCAACGCCAGCAAATTTTGATGCCCGGAATCGATCGATTCAGGCGAAATCCTCGCGGGGGTGATGCGCAGGCCATGCGCCAGGGCATGCGCCAGGGGTTTTGGGGTGCGACAGTGACGGTTATGGGGGTGCGACAGCGACAGGAACATGACCATGAATGGAATGCGCCATGGCCATGAGTGGAATGCGCCATGGCCATGAATGGAATGGGGCCATGGCCATGAATGGAATAGGGCCTAGGCCATGAACAGGGGCCATGGACGGGGGTCAAAGTTGGTGGCGCACCCCTAATTTAGCTCCCGTTAGGGGTGGTTTTAGGCTGGCTCGGTGTGCGCCCGAGTGGCCCTAGGCCCCTTGGCTGCATGCCTCGGGCGCCTATCGAGTCGGTAGATGGGTGTCGCGTTTGAGGCTCCCGGGGCGCTCGTCGAGCGCCCTGAGCCACGATCGAGCCACTTTTCGTTTTGCCGACGTTAAAGGCCTATCGGACCCCGATATATATCGCGAAGTTATTCGCGGTCTTACTATATTAAATTTATTACTTAAGGGGATTTATAATTTAATAAAAGAAACTAGATATATTAAAATAAAAGTAAAATACTTTATAATAAAAGACTTCAAAACTAAGAAACTCGAAGTTCTTTAGAAATTTATAATAATAAAAGTCTTTAAATCCTAGTTTAATAACCTTATTTTATTATATTAAATATATATATTTACTAGTTTAGATATCGAATCCTAACTCCTTAATTTATCGAAATAAATAATATAACTTATTATAATATAGAATCTTAATCGTTAAAATAATACTAGTCCTAATTATCGAGAGGATATACTACGGAGATAATTGAAATTTATTAAACTATTATATTAACTTTAATTTTATAAACTCTTAAATAAAAATAAGTTTATAAACCCGTATATTAACGGAATTATAATATAGACTATAATTAAAGATAACCTACCTTACGTAAAATATAGAAATATTAATTCTAGGAAAGATAATAGTTATAAATATTTATTACTATTTATTTAGGAGTAGTTATATTTATAAAAACTCGTCTTCGGTTTAACTCTATAAGTTAACTTTATTATAGTAAATTATAGCGAGTTCGACGGTCGTACTAGACTATAAGATTCTAATTTATAATATCTAGTAAATTATAATTCCTTTTCGTCTTCGTTTTTATTTTTAGGTTAATAGATTTTACTTTAATTATAATATTATTTTTAATTATTCTAATCTACCGAAGTCGTCTATTAAAATTATTAAAATAAATTATAATAAAGAATTAGGACCTAATTAAAGACTTTATATAAAGAAGTATTTTTAGTAACTTTAATAATTTTAATATTTCGGAGTACTTTTCGTATTCTAGGCTTTTAAGGAACGCCTTAAATTTTAAAATAAAAAGTATATTAATAAAAAAATAAAACTCTAATCTCTAGTAAATATATTTAATAAATAAATTAGTAACTACGATAGCCCTATATCTATTCGTTAAGTATTATAAATTAATAGAGTCGATATATTTTAAATAGACCTAGTAGTCTAGTCCCCTATTATATATAAAGAATTAAAACGTCTCTATATAATAATATTACAAAAGTATACTATTAAAGCGAAGATATTATAGTAATTTTAATAATTATAATAAACTTTATTCTAGCCTTAATTCTACTAGTTTATATTATTTATAGAATTATTAATTTAACCGCCTTAAATTTATTAATTTTTTTAATTATTTATATTATAATAACCTTAATAAACCTAGTAGACTAGTAGACCGTAGTAATTCTAATAATTAATATAATTTTATCCTCCTTTATTAAATAGTAAAACTATAGTAGTTAATAATAAAATAAGAGCCTCTACTACTTTTATTAACTCTAATATTTATATTAAAATCTTTAGCGAGATAATAAACTTTAATAAAATATTTTATCTATTATTAATCGCTTAAATTAGTAATATTTAGATATTTATTAATAAAAGTAAAATTTAACCCGATTAAGACTCGGACCTAAATATTATATTATTTTCTATATATATAAATCTAAATTTATAATTACTCCCTCTATTTAAAATAGATTTTAAAGACCTATTTATACGAATTATAAATTATCGTAACTCTCTACTAGAGTACTACGTTTATTTAAACCTTAGTATAGAAAGTATTTAGAGGAGTTTTTAATTATTCGTAAAATTTATCTTCCTTAGAGTAGTAGATCCCCCAAGGATTCTACTAGGTATTTTATAGTTATTTAATATTAACGTAATTATTTATATTCGATAGTTATTTATTTTAATAAATAACTTTATTATTAAAAAAGCGCCCCGCTATATTACTAGCCCCGAAATAGTATATTATAAAAACTATATAATATTTATATATTTTAAATCCTATCTAGTAAAAGACTAAATTTGTTATTAAATTAAAGTTATTAAATTCTTAAATAAAGAAAATAATGAATCCTCCGAGTCCTCTAAAGATAATTTATCCGAAATCGACGATTAAATAGAAATTAATTCGTCTTTAATAAAATAATAAATTATTAAAATATTTATTTCCCCGGAAATATCCTAAATTTAATATAGTTATAGAAATAATCTAATTTTCCTATATAAATACCTCCTAGTCTATTAAAATTATTTTTATTTTTAATAAAGTATTTTATCTATTTATTTTAAGAATCCTGTAATTTTTTTATAAAACGAATTTCTTTCCCGTTAAATATATCTTTAGGTTAATTATTACCTAGTTCCTACCCATCGAAGATCTCGAAGTATAGGCTCTACGCCTAGATTTAATAAAAATATTAGAATTTATAATCTCTATACCTATAGACCGCCTAAAGGTACTATAGTTATTATATTAATATAAATATTTTAATAGTAAGGATTTTATTAATCTTATTTATATTAATTTTATTATTTATTATATTCGAATTATAGTTAGAACGAAGCCCGTTTTAATATAATCGTAGAACCGGTAACCGTAATATATTAAATAGTAACTACGAAAGTTAGTATATAATAACTTATTAGGTAATATTTATAAATTAATAAAACCTATTAACGGACGCCTATTAAAGTAGAATATTAAAGTAATAATAATTGATAAAGTCGAGAACTCTAAACCTAGTAACGAGCCTCGAATAATCTTTAATTATTTTAGAGTATATAAGGATCTTTTTAGATATTATTTTAAATTAAATTCTGAAGTCTATAACTATTTATTTAATCCTCGCTATAATTTTTTTTTTATTAATTTAAAATATATCTACTTAATTATCCCTCTTTACTACGAAGACCGTTATTACTTCTAGTTTACTATATTAAGGATCGGCTAATATTAGCCTATATATATATAATAAAGATTATAGTCCGTAGGGTTTATTATATATAAATTTATATATTAGGTTTTTAAATTTATTTCTCTACCCTGGATAAAACTTTCTCTACTATACTCTAACAAAGTTAAAGAACTACTATTATTTATATTCTATATAGATAACTTCTTCGGGGGTTTCCGGGATTTTAATAATTAATTTATTTTCCTACGAGAGTACCTTTTCTCTAAAATAAAATAAACGAAGCTCTTATTATCGTTTGAAAAGTTTTATCTCTTCGCGGTTACTCTAGTAGCCTTAAGTATTACGTATTTAATAAGTAAATATATACGTTTTTTTTTTAAAAAAAGTTAAAAAAATAATATATTAACTAGTACCCCTCGATTAATTTAAAGTACGGGCTTTTTTAAATACTATAAATATTATTAAATAATAAATTAAAAACTATATTAAAATAATATAATCTTTAAATAAATTAATAAATAAAAAACCCTAGTAATAAATTAAATCCGAGTAACTATTATTCGAGATTCTGAAAATTAAATATATTATTACGACGTCGATATATAGCCTAGATTTTACGAAAGTTATCTACTTCTATATAAATACCTCTAGTTATAGAGGAGGTATAGTTATTATTTAGTTTCGTTTATATATAGAAACTTTCTATCCTATTAAAATAAATTCTATAAAAGAAGATTTATAATTTATAAAATCTAATAATTTTAATAACGTTAATAAAATTATTATAATTAAAACGAAGCTCGTTAAAATACTAATTATCTACGATTTCTTTAACTTTAATATTACTTAAAAATTATATCCGATTTATAAGAAAAAACTCTATATTATAGTTAAGTTTTTATAAAAATATAACTATCTATATAAGTACCTCTATAATACGTTTATTATTTATATTAATTATAAGTTATTAATTTACTTTTTAGACTCTTATCTTTATAAAATATTTATAATTACTAAGTTAATAAACTCCGTCGTTTAAATATATTCGTTAAATATATTCTAGGCTATTGAAATAAAGTTATAAATAATTTATTAAAAACCCTCTTCTATTTAAAGAGCCTATTATTATAAAAGTTACGATAAATCTTTATAAATAAAGACCTCGTTAAATCTAAAAAGATAATAAAGATAACTTTAAGAAATTATTAAAGTAACTTAATTAAAAGTCTAAAGACGAAGTTATCGAGTAAAGAATATTTAATAAAGTAAAAATCTTTATTATAATAATTAATTCGTTTATTACGGAAGTAGAATATTCTTTATAGAGGTAAATATATCTAGCTTCGATATAATTCGGCGATATTTACTATATTTATACTTTAGATAAAATTACTCTATTATTATACTCTTTTAATTTAACGAGGGTTTTTATTTATTAAATCGATTTTAAAATTAATATATTATAAATCTATTATAGGGAAACTTATATTCTTTATATACTAAAATCCAAAGTTATTTCATTACTATAATTAGTTTATAATAACGTAGGTTATTAAGTAAAAACTAGTATTATAATAAAATTTAAAGATTATATTTACTAGCCGAACTAAATTAATAATATCGAGAAGTATATTAATAACTATATTAACTATATAAGATACGGGTATATTATATAGTTATAACTTCTCTATTTTATTATCGTCCTAGGTCTATTTAGGTTACTAGGTATAAATTTAATAAATCTATTATTTATCTCCCGCTCTAAAAGTAAATTTATCCTATATATACTCTACTATTTTTATAAATTCTTAATAATATTCGCCTCTACTAAAATCAACGTCGGTAATATTATTAAAATACTATTAATAATCTTCGTGAGATACGGGAAATCTAAAGTATTCTATTTTAATAAAAAATAATATTTTAATAACGACGAACTTAGGACTTTCTTTATTAACGAAGATATAATATAATTTTATAGCCCCTTAAGGTCTTTATAAAATACTAGTATAATAAAGATTAGTAATAAATTACTAGAAAAAGTAGTTTATAAAGAAAATAACTTCGAGGATAATTTAATATAATCTATTAAAAATATTAATTCTAGAATTATTTAATATCTTACTATAGTATCCTATAAAATCTTTATAAATATATTATTTAAATTTAATTTCTCCGATTTATTAAAGTAGCTTACTAGCTCCGAGATTATCTAGAATATAATCGTCTCACTATTAAATATATTATAATATATATATATAATATAATAGTACCTCTTTTATAGAGTTAAGATTTATAATTAAATTTATTAACTCTCTATCGTTTATAAGAAAACCGAAGTAGTACGTTATAATAAAAATATAAAGAGTTTAGTAGTTTTTAATTTTAGCGAATTTATAATACTTTATTAAAAGAATATTAAAAAGTTTTAATTATATTAAAGAGATTTATTAATTATTAAAGACTTTAATAACTCCCGTTAATTATTATATATTTTATAATAATTTAATAACTAACGAATAAAAAATACCTTTTATAATAATTATTTTAAATATTTTATATTATAGATTAATTATTTTACTAGCCTAGATAAACCTATTTATTTATTTTAATAAATTATTTAATAATTTTATTTTCGGAAGGAGAAGAAAGTTATTTAATTTATTATATTATAAAAATATATTTATACTATACTATTACTACGCGAAATTAATTATAAAAGTAGATTTTTATTTTATATAACAACTTTACGAGCTACGATATAGAATATTATAGTTATTATAGATACTACGTTATTACGAATACCTCGTTTACTATATTTATTACCCTAGAGAGGAGTATTTAGTTTTATTAATAATCGCGGGGGCTTTTTTATTTATTTATTATAAAATAATAAAGTAATCCTTCCTATTAAGTATTATTTAGTTAATAATTTAACTATCCTAGTAATATATAATCGGTAGGCTTTATAGATTTAATCTATATCCTCTTTTACTCTTAAGACGTAATTAGTGTTCCTGTTGTTTCCCTTCTAAACGGCCCGCGAAAATAATACGAATCTATGGAAATCGTAGGCTAACCCGAAGGGGCTTAGCGGGGCTCGGCAGGTCTGGGGGACTGAGGCAAGCTATATCCTTGGTGCGCTGGCCGGCTTACTAAGTCACGCTAAGCCTATCGAACCTAAGGTAGACAATACAACAGAATCCTCTATTAGCGATACGATGGAAGAGATCAGAGCCCCTTACACTTTCGGTGGCTTCAAGTAGGCCGTGCAAACATAGCAATCCTTCAGTCCGTCAATCACGCCAGCAGTGAGTCTTAGGATCAACTTTCGTCCAACAGTACTGAGAGCCGCTATTAGATCCGAAACACCTATGCTGTGGGCCAGATCCTGCGATAGGGCAGCTTGTCTCATCCTATCCAAGCCTCTTTATCTCAGACGCAGGCTTCAACAAAATCAATCTGCTCCTTCTACAACTAAGTCGACTACGGCTTGACGTTAGCAGTGTCTATGAGATAGCTTGATTGCGCAATTTGCAGCGATCCTCTACAGTGGCTTGTGAGCCTAAGCCTGTAAGGCCTTGAGAGCAAGCCTGCTTACGACGTTTGCAGTGATACCAAATTGTTGCTTCGACAGATCAAGTACTTCGGGATTTCAATATGGACAATCAGGATTTGAAGCCCAAGAATAAGTCGCAGGAACAGTCCCCTGCACATGAAACTTCAGAAGCGGGCACTGCTGTGAGCGAGAGGTACGTTTCCTCTCATCCCTTTCCATTGAACCCATAATCTTCCATCTTCCATCATGCTTCATTCTCCTACCACCTCCAATCCTCTTCTCACATTCTCATCCTCACATCGCCTATGTTCAGCTTGCGGAACTTACTGCTTTGCAACCTTCGAAGATTCAAAATCTAGCAGAGTTCAATCCAGTGCGAGGCCACGTACGCATAGTCCACTCTCATACCATAACCAGCTATAGTCTAAGTGGGCCATTGCTACTTCGATATGATCCCCAAACCCATGCCACAGCCCACACAATCCTTGATCCAGAAAGCACTGTCCTTAATCCAAAAGCGCAATGAAAATCTTCCCCCGATCGTTGGTTCTCGGCTTCACACCATACAAGCCTCATCAACGGAAACACAGGGTTTCAAACTCGGCTTGGTACAATGCTTCGCAAATTGTATTTAAGGAGCTCAGACTCTCCCCGTTTCTCCTGTATCTATCAAACTCCTAAAAGCTTCCAATTACAGATTCTTCTCTTGCATATTCATCTTAAAGATATACTATTCCTGCTATACCACAGAACAACAGACCTTGAAATTTGCTTATGATCACCGTTTCTGGTCGGAATGCGAGCTCTTTCATACCTGTGTCTGGCCTTTGGCCTACTCGCCCCCCTTTGTACAGCTGCTGAGAAAGGATCGTTTAGCTCTATTGCTCAACGAGATGATAAAAAAGAACGTGTTGTCTTCCCCAAAGATGGGAAATACGAAGATGCGCTCAGAAAGACCGAAGATCATATCAAGAATATTACCAAAACGAAGGATCCTATCTATTCATATCGAAATCGCTTCAAGGCCCTTTCTCATTGGCTAGTCAATGCCACAGACTCCCAGCAGAAGTTAATCCGCGAGGATGAAGGCGTTCTCGATGTCGAAGAGAATATTGAAGTATTTACACCACACGCCGCGTTCCCGAAGCCATCTCCCAAAGCCAAACTTTTCGACACGACGCCCAACAAAACGAGGAGGGCCCCTATCTACACCTCGCAAACAAAGGCTGCTTCAGAGCTAGTCATGGTTAGCCAGCCGACGTAAGTTAGTCCATGAAAACCCTTTTCTACGAGCTGAAGTAGCGTAACTGGTCTCAATAGCGATGTGCCAAATCTGAAATACCTGGAGGACTACGTCTACGAAGAAACAGCTGGAAAAGGTTCTTTTGTATACCATGTCGAGCTTGTAAGTGAAGTCGCGAACCACCAGGGCAAAACTAAATGTAATCTTCAAGAGTGTTAATCTCGACACTCAAGCCGTAAGGTCCAATGATCGCTAATATTCTAGCTCTCTTGAGGATGCTAACAGGATATAGGAGAAAGATGAGTTTCCAAACGTAGAGTTCTTACAGACCGCTCGATCTAAGGCCACTGAATAGCGCGAAGATCGGGACGATGGCACTGGGAATGATGCCTCTCACAGCACAGCTACGGCCTCTAAAGCCACAGGTCAAAAATACGGCACTGCGAAGCAAGCAATGGCCGTCAAAATGAGAGACAGAACTCTCAATGAGGCTTGCGAAGTATATGACCTTATTGCGCAAGACATCGAAGCCAAGAATCGCCAGAAAAAGAGTGTTGTAACTTTGTCATCCGGATCTCCGGTTTCCATAGATCTAAACAGGCTAGCGACCTCCGAGCGGCAAAGGCGTGATGACATCAAGTAGTTGTTGGACAACGGTGTGATTTTTGTAACTTCCGCTGGCAACAGTGCTGAGGAAAAGGATAGAGATGGCAACCTACGGAAAAATATTGACAGAACGCCAGCCATATTCGAGGGACCAGACTACCCCATGATCGTTGTGGGGGCATCTGATTTTACAGTCGCAGTGGCCGACTTTTCTCAGGGTGGAGATCATTTCACAATTTTGGCACCAGGCAAGGGCATTAAATGCCAGAAGAAAAATTACCTAATACCAGCTACTGCCGACGGCACTTCGTACTGTAAGTCAAATGCTTCCATGCGCACATTTCAAAGCACTTACAACAACTGTTGCGCTACGTTCTCGAATTGTTTGATGGGTATCTGGTTCTATAACGCCATTTGAAAACTTTGCGTTTCTTTACTGACTTTGTGATAGCAGCACCCTTGGTAGCAGGCGTGCTTGCCGACTTCCTCGCCTACGATCCTGTCCCATTCAACACAGATGACCACAAGGTCGCAGCCAACGCAAAGAAGTTTCTCCAAGACACGGCAAATTGGCAACGCAAACAAGATGTCAAAGCCATTCGGAACCTTGTCACAAAGGCAGACAACCCGCCGAAGGGGGAGCCAATTGCACACAAGCCAGACACCAATGGTCCCGCTCCCATGTCAGCACCTTACGCTCCAGGCACCTGCTCTCTCGACCTCAATCAGACAAAGACCGACAACACCGATAGGACCGGAGAGTATCTACATGATTTATTAATCACCGACAATAGCGGCGCTCAGATTGGATATACTGAGCCCGGGGCTATAACTCCCGATCACCCACTGGGTCTGCAGAGCAAGCTTGAGGAGTTACTGGAAATGAGCCCTGTGAAGGGTCATCATAGCAGTGTAAATCTTGCACTGGGACAACAGATGTGGGACACAACGCAGAATGATGTTGGGAGAATCCCATATTGCGAGAAAACTCCGGATAGAGACAGGATTGAATACAAGTGTAAGTTTATCTGCGGATGGGGTAGGGGCAGGTCAAGTGAAGGGTCGAATTGAGTTGAGAGCGGCATGATACAAGTGCTCAACAGATTGGCAGGATTTTTGCAGATGGGTTGTTCGAGGATTTACCAGATTGTAAGATAATTACGTAATAGGGTTTCGTTGTCATGTCATTTGTTGATCCGAAATTGAAATTCTTTGCGGAATGATTTTGCTAGCTTAAAGAAAACCTGCTTCTGTCTCAAGTAGTACATTCCAGGCCATTCATTCAACACTGTGCACACGATTTGCTACGTCAGCAGTATGACTCGAAAGATCTAACTAAGGGATGTTGATTTTGAGTTTGACAGGAATCACGCTCCCCTGGCGCCATTCGCGATCGGTGATGACTGTTCCACAGCTTTGCCACGTTCGAGGGTAGAGTCTCGTTACCGAGTTTCCGAAGTGCCGCTAGTACGACGAGTCAACGTCCTATGTTACAGTAACACCATTTGATGGCAATAGCTACTGACCAATGATTGGCTACACCGGGTGATAGACAAATGGCGCTCAATAGACAGGTTTTTCGCGACAACGTTCTGGGGGGCGTCATCGAGATTTCCCATGACGCATGTGAATTCCTTGAACACATAGGCACGAAACGGACTGAGATCTACGATTTGATCTCATCGAAAAGGCTCCGCCCGTAGGATAGTATGTGGTGTCTTCTCGGCGTCTTTTTGAAAACTTTGAGACTCTATGATGATGTGCAAGTCGCCTTCATGACCCACGGCACGCAATTGTAAGTCTAGATTTGCTGCAGAACCCTCTCTAGTTGCTAATCCACCATGAGCCCAGCACCAGACCTTCGCATCGGTGGCCAGGGTTCTCCCGCTTGAGATTGTCTAATGAATTAAAGTCCTTATGCACTTCCGCTCAGGAGCTATATTGCGAGTTGCTGTATTCCTTCGTCTGCCCGTGGGAACTGTGCGGATCAGCAATTCAAAGAACACTGTAGTAGACATTTGACCTGAGCTTACGTTGCTTTTTGTCTCTGAGGTCACACGTGTTGTACCAATAACCCCGGGAAGTCCTAGGGGCGCACACCATGGGGGCGCAACGCACAGTTCGGGGTTAACGGACTTGATGCTCGGTACTCACATTTGTATAGGGATTACATACAAATCTAAGTACTACCGTATTAGTCATATTATATACCGCCTTTTGAACCGTATATCTATAAATTTTCAACCTTTACCTTCATTCTTTCTATATATTACTCTTTACCTCGCTATCGCTTTAACCCCTCTACCCCTTAATTTCTAAACTACCCCTCTTTTATTTTATTATCGTTAGCTCGCTAGCCCGCTATAGTTTAAACCTTATATATAATAGACCTTAACCCTTCTATCCTCTCTATTATTTAAAGAGTTATTAATAAAATTTTATTTATATACCTTAAGCCCCCCGCCGATAAAGAGACGTTCGATACCCTCGAGTAAATATAAGAGTGTCTATAGAACTAGGTCTTTAACTAGGGGTTTACTATAATTATTAATTTATATAATAAAAAGTAGAAGAGTTATATCTATATATATTATATTAATAAGATAAAGAATTAGAGGAAGTTATTTAAATATATAGATAAAATAAACGACGAGAGTAATAAAGAGCGGAAATAAAAGTAGATAATAATAAAAATTATAAATTATAAATAATATATACTTTTTATCTAGAAGTTTATTTACTAGAGTAAAGAGATAAAAACCTAGGTATTAAATAGTAACTAGATAAAGTACTTTTATAATTTAATAATAAATCTACTCTTTTATCCGATATATATTAATTATTAAGAAAACTATATATATACTTTTAAATTAATAAAAACGAATCGTCTCGTTAAGTTTATATATAATACTTTTAATCGAGTACTAGAGTATATATTAAAGAATATTAATTAAGTATTTATTATTAAAAAAAAACTATAACCTAGTACCGTTAATAACTCGCTCGTGGGAGAATATCCTAAACGGGTTTCTATAAATCCTAGATAATTAATAATTTATCGTAAAATACCGATATAACTACGTTAAAAATAACGCTAGGGTTATTATATTATAGAATAGAGTAGAGATTACTTTTCTTTCTTTTTCCTTCCCTAAAGGAAGAGGAAGGAAAGAGAAAAAATAAATTTAAAACTACTCCCTTCCTTAATCTAAAAAAGGGAAGGAATTCTTTATTATTTCTTTTCTTTCTTCCTAATAAAACTAGCCCTATATAATTTATATATACGTATATATATACTTTATTAATTAGGATAATAATTAATATAAATAATAAATATCTTGAGGGTCGCTAATAGTGTTTTATTAATTATATTAATTATTATTTTTATTAATAAACTATATCTACGCGTATCTTTAAGACTATTATAATAACGATAATATAAATAAAATATATTAAGATTTAATAGCGCGATTAAATAAATTGACCTTTATACTACCCTCGATTTAAATAACTAGTATATATTATAGTATCTTAAAACGACGAATCGTAGTTATCTATATATTAATCTCTAATTAATATCCTCTATATATAAAATTATACTAATCTTTATATTAAATTTTTGTTAAGATTTTATCCCCTAACGAAACCTCTTTTTATTTTAATTATTAATATTTATTTACCCGTTTAATATTCTCGTTAAAATTTTTAAAAATCTAATATCCTTCGCCTATAAAATAATATATTTACTATATATAGTATATAAATTAGTTATTAAATAATATAAATTATAGTTTATTTAGGGATAATATAAGAAATAAATTTACTAAAGAATATATATATTAAATAATTTTTTATAGTTTTTTATAAAGCGTTAATTATATTACTCTAAAATCGTATATTTTTAAAAAGATTTTAATAATAGATCTCGCGGACTAAATACGAAAAGAGTATTTTTAAAATTAATAAATTAAAAATCTTCTAATATTTTTTAATTTCCTAGAGTATTTTCGTTAATAGGGATTAGTATTTTAATTAGGATAAAAATAATTAAAAATAATATAAAATTCACTACCGGGCTTTATACGTCGTCGGGTAGATATAGAAATTTAATTTATTTTTCCCCGCTTCTTCCGCTTAATCTTAAGGATACGAGAAACGACTTTATATAAAAATTTACTAGATATTAATTTTATAGTAGTTTTATAACTAAATAGAGGTTAAGTTATTAAAGAATTAATATTTAAACCCTCTCCGTTATTTTATAATATTATATAAATTAACTAGAGGCCTTTTCCTTTCCTTATTTATATATATTAATATATTATTTATATAAAATTATAGAGGGGAAAATACGTACTATTTCTAATTATATTTATAGATTTAGGTTTATTTTTAAATTTATTTTTAAACTTAAATTTCTATATTTTAAAAACTTTATAAATAATTAAAAATTAATATAAAGATTATAATAAAGTTAAAAAGGAGATTATATATATTTATTATTTTATAGGGTCTTTAGATTCCTTTAGAGCCAGTTATATTTATTAATAACTATATCTAGATTTATAAATTAATATAAAGATTAGGATAAAGTTAGGATATATAATAAAATAATAAATATTTACTTTTATTTATATTTTTAGCGTTTTTTTTCTTTATAAATTTTTAATTTTTTACTATTTATTAACCTTCTACCTAGCGAGTAGTCGCGGTATTAAATTCTAATTTAATATTATTTTTAAATTATCGACGAGTACTAAAAGGTATTATATTAATATCTAATATTATATTCGATTTTAACGGATTCTCGTTTATATCCGAGTCGATTTCCGATTCTTAGAAAAGATATTCGAATCTATTATCTAGATAATTTCTATATACTCCATTAAAGTATTTAAAGACGTATATTAAATTCCGGTTTAAATATAACGTATACGACCCTAAACCTAAATTATTTTAATTATTAGAATTATCTTTATCTTTATTTTAATTTACTTCTAGTATTATAAAACTAGTTCGATTTAATTCGTCTAGTTTTTTTTATAGTACCGATTTTCCTTTTTTATTTAGATTCTTTAATAGTATTAATATTTTTTTATTCTTCGTACGCCTCTTTTTTTTATCTTTATCTTCGAGAATATAAAAGGGCTTATTCTACTAGTAGTATTAATATATATTAATTAAATTAAGGTCACCGTATAAGTATAAATAATAAATAACTAGATATTTATATTCTATATAAAATTAATTCAATTCTAAACCGCTATTATTATTAAATTTATTTTTATAATTATACCGATTATTATTTTACGTTATTTCGCGGGATATTAATAAAGTATATAGTATAAATAGTAAATTAAGGGGTTTTTAATTTTATTAACTTCTAAAAAGTATTTAAAGGCGATTTTTATAAATAAAATTAAAAATATTATATTCTATTCCTCCGACTCCTAGTAATTAAAGTACGGTCTATTATATTTTATATATTTTATATATATAGTTTACTCTAAGATTTATATTAATAATTTTATTTATAGTTAAAAATCTACTATAAAGCCTAGTCTCGAATAAAAGACTTATAATTTAGGCGACTATATTTAATAAATTCAATTAATATAATTTATCTTAATCTTTATCCTAGTGATTTTACGTTTATATTAAATATATCCGATATTATAAGAATTAGTTTTTCCGATCCTAACTTAGGCGATTTATAACTCCGAGATTATTAAATTTAAAATATATAATTAGTATTTATTATCCTAAAACTTATCTAGGCGATATTACTTTTTTATTAAATTAATTTTAAAATCCATCGCCTTTAAGAGGAGGTATTTATTATATTAAATACGTATAATTAATATCATTACTTAGTAATATTATTAAGAGTAACGACTTTATATATTTAACTTCGAGAGAAAATATAGGAGGTATTTTCTATTAATCGAATTAATATTATTTATTTTAATCTTTATCCTAATAGTTATACTAAATAATAGTTAAATTTATAATACTCTAATTATAATAATTAAATACGTTATTAAATAGTAGTAAAATTTAGTTTAAATTAAATTTACCTAGAGAGATAAATATAGTGGATAAATATAAAGATAATAATAATTAACTAGGTTATTAATAACTAATTATATTAATCTTTATATATATAATATATTAAACGTGATTTCGAATTAAAATTAACGTTTTTTAAATACCGTAGTTAATATAGTTTAGGTATAGAGGAAAGTAAAGTAAAAAATAATAAAAATAATCGAATTTATAATATTAAAAGCGGGATTCTTAGTTATTATTTATTTTAGTTTATTTTTCGAAATTATATATTTTCGCTAAAAACCTTTATTTTTCTACGAGCTTTAATATCGTAATATATTAATATATAAATTAATTATTCGTACTATTATTAAATAATTAATTAGATTATTTTACGATAAAATTATAAATATTTATTTATTAATTAATCCCTCTCGGAATCTACTACCTTAATACTTTATACTAATCTTTATATTAATTTTTAATAAAAATTCTATCTTTTAGCGAAACTCCTTTTTATTTTAAATATTAATATTTATTTACCCGTTTAATATTTTCTTTAAAGTTTTGAATAATTTAATATTTTCTTTAAAGTTTTGAATAATTTAATATCCTTCGCTTAAAAAGTAATACGTTTACTATATATAGTATATAAATTAATTATTAAATAAATTAGATCTTAACTTATCTAGAGATAATATAAGGAATAAATTTACTAAAGAATATATATATTAAATAATCTTTTATAGTTTTTTATAAAGTATTAAATATATTACTCTAAAATCGTATATCTTTAAAAAGATCTTAATAATAGATTTTACGAACTAAATACGAAAAGAGTATTTTTAGAATTAATAAATTAAAAGTCTTTTAATATCTTTTAATTTCCTAGAGTATTTTCGCTAATAAGGATTAATACCTTAATTAGGATAAAGGTAGTTAAAGATAATATAAACTTTACTACTAAACTTTATATATCGTTAGGTAGATATAAGAATTTAATTTATTCTTCCCCTCTTTTTTTTAGAGCTTAAGCGCGGTCTTTAGGTAAAGATTTAAATAAAGTTTTAACTATTTATATTCCCGTAAAAATCTGATTAATAAATAAAAGTCTTAAGATAAAAATATAACTAGTACTAATATCTAGAAATTAATATAGGATTTATAGTATATCTAGTATAAAGAGAAAACTTATAAATTTAGATACTCCTAGCGCTTTTACGTATAGGGTTTTATACTTTAAGACTTTAATAAATTATATAATATTAATAAAATTATTATAATAAAGCTAAAATTAAAGTAAATTATTTATTATTTTACTTTACTTTAGTTTTTCCTAGAGGATATCCGCGTCTCGAAGGAGTCTTTATAATAACGGATTAATATAAAAATTATAATAAAATTAGGATATATAGTAAAATAGCGAATCTTTATCTTTAATTATAGTTTTAGTCTTTTATACTTTACTCGTCTTCTCTTTCTCTTTTATTATTTTTTAATTTATTTTTAAGTTCCTGAAAATTATTTAATAAATAGTATATATTTTTTTAATAATATCCTTTAAACGATCGAGACGTATTTCGCCCGTACTAGGTCTCGATAGATTATTCTTATTAATATAAGAGATCTATTCTAGTTATTTATTATTACGGGTTTTATCCCGATTTTTATTTTAATTAAAAGGGTATTAAATATACTTTTTTATTATTATATCTTTTATATCTTAATTAGAATAGGAGTAATCGAGTATAAAGTAATTTAGATTATTCTATTAATAATTTTTATACCCTCGAAAGATAAAATTAATTTCTTTTAAATAAAAGTATAAGATACGCTCTTTTATATAATTTATATAAGATTTAATATTATCGAATTTAGGTTTATTTTGATTATTTAGGGCCGAATCGTTTTAATTTTTATTTTAATCGTTATTCTCTTTATAGTTAACCGGGATCTCGGGTATTATTAATTAAATTTAGATATTATTCGAGGAATTAACTAGATAAGGATAATAAAGATATATATTCCCTATTTTATAATCCTACTTTTCGATAATATATTCGTGATTATTATATTAGTATTTTTAGTATAGTTATTAATATTTAGGATTATTCTTAATTTATTAATATATATTATTATTATTTATATAGTTTATATAGCCTTCTAACCTTATTACGTTATTATTATTATCGACGATCGCCTCGTTATCGTCGCTAGTATTATTATTATTTTTAATTTTAATATCTTTACCCGAGTTATACCTATTATCTTCTATTTTATTTTTAAATATAAGTAGTTTATATAGTTAAATAAATATCGGTTAAATTATATTCTTTAATTTAAGGTAGATAGACTAAGAGAATTAATCTAGTATATTTAATTAATTTATATTAACGATATCGTCGAAGTCGATTTATTCTTATATAGGACCGAATAACTACGGTTTATATATTTTATTAGAATTATTTATCTTAATATTTATACTATAAGATTTACCGGAAGGCTAGGGTTATTTTATATATATTCTATTTTAAAGCCCTAGTATTTAGGCGATTACTATAGATTTTATTAATATTATTTATTTTAATTTATATTCTAGTAATCTTACCTCTTTATATAGTAGATTAATTATTTTATAATTTAAGGGCTAAGGAGCTATTTTCTATAAATTAAATTAATATTAATTATCCTAATCTTTATCCTAATATATTTACTTAGTATTTTAAATATTAACGATTATACGATTATAATAGCTCAATATTTTATTAGTTTATAATTTATTTATTTTTAATTTCACTTTACTTATAAGGACTAAAGTATGAATAAATATAGAGAAAATTATAATTAAATAATTTATTAGTAATTAAATATACCGGTCTTATATATATAAATAGATTATATAGTATTTTAAATTAAGATAAATACTTTTCTAATAATATAGTTAATATAAATTCGGTATAAAGGAAACTAAAGTTATAAATAAATAAAATAATTAGATTTATAATATTAAAAGCGGGATCTCTAGTTATTATTCATTTTAATTTAATAATAAAAAGTTATACTTTTTCGGTAACGACTTTTATATTAAAATAATCTCTTATTCTATCTCGTATTAATAAATTATAATATTAATCGTAATAGTTATAAATAATTAATAGATTATTTTAAAATAGAATCGAAAGTTTAAAAGTTTATAATTAAATCTAAATTTCGTAGTAAAAGTAATAGTACTAGTTTAATTAATATAAAGATTAGGATAAATATAATAAACTATCGACCTTCGGATATTAATTATAATATATTTTTATCTAGTATATACAGCCTTTAATCGCCGTATAAATTATATATTCTTCGGGGCTATAATAATCCGCTTATTATAAATCGCCTAAAAATTAATTATTATAATTGGAATTAATATTATATATTTATAAAGATAATATTAAATTATTTACTCCCGAGTTCTTTAATTAATATTATCTCCGAGGCCTCCTATAACGCGTTTAGACTTATAAATTATATACGAAAATAACGTTTATAAAAAGTATATATAATTTCGTGTATAATGCGCGTAAAGGGTGGCTTCGGGATTAAAAAATTAATAGTTTTTTAAAGAAACCTAATTTCTTATAAAATAATAATTAGAAAATTAAATTAAATAATAATTTAATTATAAAGCTCCTATTAATTATTACTCTTTAGTTTTTTATTTTATACCGCGATTTTCTTTACCCGGAGTTTCTATTAAGGGACGGGATTAATATCTAGAGGTTTATTAAACTAACGGCTAGGTTCATTAAACTATAACCTAACTATAGTATAGAAGTAAACTAAAATAAAAGATAAAAGACAAAAACTAGAGTAGAGTTAGTTATTATTTAAATAAGAGCTAGTATACGGAGTATTTATTTATTTCCTATCCCGACTATATTAGGATAAAAATAGGGAAACTAGTTTAGACTTAAATTAAATCTAAAATAAATTAAATTAGGTTAAGGTAGGTAAGGTTATATTATAATAATAACCCCCTCTTTAAGGTCGAGCTCCTACGAGATAAATAAACGATTAATTTAATTAATTAAATTTCGTAACCCTAACTCTTATTTAGGGTTACGAAATAATTAAAATAAAAACGCGTCGGAGTATTCGAGTTATCGATAGTAATAAATAAGAGATAGGACGGGGAATAAACGGCGGTATACGAATAAAGTTAGGCGTTAGCGTTATTATTTATAAATAATAACGGCGGGGCTAGGCTATAGGGTACTATTTATTTATATAATAACACGAAGTATCGGTCGAAGCCGATACGAAACGATAACCGAGGGGATAATAACGGATAAAGAATAAACTATAATATAGGCGGGGGTTAACTTTTTAAAAATTAGACTAGGATAAAGATAATAGATATTCTTTATACTAGTACCTTTAAATAATATACGGTAATTCGTAAAGGCTAGCGGCGCTAGGATTCGAGATATAATATTTATTAATAAACTATTAATAACGGGTAAAGTAATAAAAGGGTTTTTATATAATAACGTAACCTTTTTAATTAACGTAGTATTTTAATAAAAATAAACTATAACGGCGATTATATTTAGAATTTAAGATACCGTTAACGTACTACTCTCGTTAACTATCTTCGGTAATTATAGGTTCTCGGATAGACTAGATTTATCTAAATAAAGAGTTATTAATTATTAACTATAATAGGCTAGTATAGAAAACGGGGTAAACTTTTATTAAATACGAAAAGTCTAACTAAACTATAAGAGAATTATCGAAAACCTTAAAGATTTAGAAGGGGCCGATATTATAATCGTCGAGTTTAACTAAAGAATATATAATATTTAGATTCTTAATATTTAACTATATTTAATCGTCTATTAAATATATTAAATATAGGCGCCTTTATTAGTTAGCCGAGGATTTAAAGATAATTTAAATAATAAATATCTTATCGCGGAGGTAGTCGTTTAAGGCTTCTATTTATATTACGAATTTATCGGTAACGATTAAATAAATATATATTTAGGCGGTAAAATCTTAAAGTAGAGACTTAATAAGCTCGAAGCCGATATATAAATATTAATTATAATTAATTAAGAAAGGCGAGGCTAGAGTATTAAAAGAATTAGTATTATTATTAAAAAACTCCGCTCTAAAGAGCTATTTCACCTAATTATCCTATATATAATTAATATATATACGGAGGTAGTATTTTATTATAGTATTAAACCACTCGGTTTAATTATCCGTCTAAGGATGATATTTAATAGATATATATTAATCGATCTTAAGGCGCTTATATAACGCCTCCTAGAACTCCGATATAAATTAAAATCCTTAATCCGAAATAAAGATATTTAATAATTTATAAAGCTTCTATATATTCTAATAGAAAATATCGTAGGCTTCGTCTACTTCTATCGATATAATTAATACTAGGTATTATATCTTAGTTAAGCGGTCTACGAAAATTAGGATATACCGATAAATAATTCCTATAAAAGTATAAGGCGGTAGGGGACCTATATAGTTTATCGAGATATCTTTCTAACGTCGTTACGGGGGCGATAATAAACGTAGTTATTTTTAAATATACTAGCGGGAAGATTTAGTTCTTTAGTATATATAATAATTCTTAACGAATTACTAAATAATAATATAGACGTTAGGCCACTAATAGGCCCGATTAATTAATTCGTAATATTTAATACGACCTAGGTAATTACCCGCGATATTATTATAAACTAGCTAGATTAGACGAAGGCGTAGTTTACTAGAGTTCGGAATATATCTCTTTTCTCGGAAATAGAGAACTCTATCCCTATCTTCGTATTTAGCGAGGGGAATTCCGTTATAATAATATATTCTAGAACATAGTATTTCTAGGACTTTAAAAGTAAATCGATCGGTTTAATTAATTATATTCTATAATTAATAGGTCGGGGTATCGTATAAATCTTCGTTTAAATTAATAAATCAATTTTTATCGAGTTTAGACTTATAAAATATAAGCGGGGTTTATAATTCCAAATTAATATTTATATCGAGGTTTATAGCGATTATATAAATTAATATAAAGTATAATTAAAAGGGCTAGATAAGAATCTTTTAATCTATTATTAATATAACTAGAGTAACTAGGACTAAGGCTAGGGTCGTTATATTTAGCGATATATTATAAATATAGTCTTTAGGTTAAGTTTTTTCTTTTTAATACTATTTAATATTAATATTAATATTTAGGGTTTAATTTATCCCCCTTTTTAAGGAGGTCTTTTAACCGATATATTAATATATTAAATTTACTACCTTTTTTACTAGGCCGGTAAATAATTTTATAATTAAAATAAAATAAAAACTCGCTTTATCTCGCTTAACGGCGAGATAATACCTTAATAAAATAAAATATTTAAGAGTTTTATAATCCGATATTACCTCGATAAAGAGAGTAAATCCCTTTAGTTTAAAATACTATTCCTTAAATATATAGATAATTACTATAAACTCTTTATTATAAATTTTATAATTATACTCGGTAGGGTTATACTTCTTTAAAAAATAAATAATAAAACGAAGGATATTTTAATTATTATATTTGGATAAGACCCCCCTAGATATATAATTAGATATATTTATTTCTACTATAATTTTATAGTTAGGGTCGAAATAAACTAGGATAATATTAGAGATAAAAACCTTCTTTAAGATATTAAAAGTTATTTAATATTAAATACTCTACTCGAAGATAATATCTTTTTTAGTTAAAACTATAAATAATATAACGAGTTTATTAAATTTATAAATAAAATACCGATAGAAGTTAGCGAATCCTAGGAAATTTTAAATATTTTTAATATTAACTAGTTATAACTAATTTAAAATAATATCGATTTTCTTTAAATCTATTTTAATCTCTTTAATAATAATAATTAATCCTAAATATATAACTTTTTTAATATAAAAATCGTATTTAATAATATTTATTTAAAGCCCCGCCTTACGGAGTTTCTAAAGGATATATTTAATATAAATTTCGTACTCTTCCTCGATATCGCTATAGATTAGAATATCGTCGAGGTATATAATATAAATCTTATTAAGAAATTTATAAAGAATATCGTTAATATAGTACTAGAACGAGGTAGGGTTATTATATAATCTAAATAATATAATAAGGTATTCGAATAGGCCGAATCGGGTATAGAATATTATAAATTCTTCGTCGCCCTCTTTAATACGGAGGCGATTAAAAATAAATATAATATTTAATTTAAAAAATACCTTAATACGATTTAATTAATTTAAGGTTTTTAAAATTAGGGGTAAAGAGTATCTATTCTTTATAATAATAATATTAAACCCTTGGTAATTAACGTAGAAACGTAGGCCTCCGCTAAATTTCTTTATAAATAAAATAAAGGACGCGGCGTAGGACCGATTAACTCGAATAAAATCTTTACTAAAGTTTTTATCTAGGTAACGGCGGAGTTCTAGAATCTTATTATAACTTATATTATATAAACTAAATAACGAAGATTATAACCCTTCTTTAAATTTAATAATATAATTATATAACCGATACGGGGGTAAGGTATTAACGTCTTTTCTCGAAAAAATATCTAAAAATTTATAATACCGCGTAGGTAAAATTATAACTAGGTTAATATTCTTATTATCTCGGTAAATTTAAAACTCTTTTTAAATAACGATAACGACGAGGTAAAGCTCTTTATTTATTTTAAATATAACTCGGTTCTAGGCTTAATCGTAAATATTTAGTTTAAGATTTTAATTAAAGCGGGGTTTAAATTCATAATATCTAGATTTTTAATAAAACTAAATATTTAAGATCGAGATTTCTTTTAGAATATTTAAAAATCGATCGATTTTTATAAATAATAAACTAAACGCGGTTTACTCGTTAAGTATAACGAACCGGGTAAATAATCGAGATTTTATCTCGTATATATTAAGAGTAACTAGGTATTAGGTTCGTTATTTTTAATATTAAAATTTAAAACGAAGCGAGGCTAGGCTACGATATTTAATTTTAAGTATCTTTCCTTATTTAATAATAATAATAATATAACTATATTCGTTATTATAGCTAGTTTTTATAGGAATAAATAATTAAAACTAAGGCGAGGAAGACTTCTCTTAAATCTAGATTTATTATTAATAAACCTAGAATTAGGGTAACTCCTTTTAAATTTTAAATTACTTTATACGAGTACTAGACTAGGCTAAAGATTAGGTTTACTTTTAATAAATCTAGGATTAAATTAACTCTTCTTAAATTAAAATTTACTTTTTATAAATTTAGGATTAAATATACTATTAACGAGCTTAAAACTAAAGTAACTTCTCTCGAGTCGGAATTAATTATTTAATAATAACGTTATCGTTTATAAATAATAACGGCTCTTTATATACTAGTAATTCCTTTTAAGTCGGGGCTTACCCTACGCGGGTATCGGATAAAATTAAAAATTAGAATTCTTAGGTTTAAAAACTTTTTTAAGGTATTAAAAAGAGTTTATTTTCCGCGAAGATTTTTACGGGACTAAAGGTATAATTTCTTAAATAAAAATATAAAGCGAAGGTTAAGGAATTATCTAAGAAATCGGTAGTAACTTTATAACGGTAGAGGTATAATAAGCCGATTATAACGGGGTATTAATTAAATTTAATAATAAAAAAAACTATTCGTTCCTAATAATTATAGATATTTAAAATCGTTTCTACGATATAAATAATACGTCTTATAGCGGTAGGTACGCTATTAAAGAGTCGGATAATATAAAAATAACGAAGAAAGCGAAGGGGTAGACGATTAATATATATAAAATTATAATCGATAAAAAGATAGCCGGATATACTAGTATTAATTAAGGCTTTAATTTAAATTCGGGACTAGTTATTCCGTAGTTAATAAGAAATAACTATATATTTATTACGAAAAATAGGGTCGGTCTTAAAAAGCTATATAATAAACTATAACGAAAACTTAATTAGTAACGAAAGTAAATTAAACGATATAACCGATAAATAAAAAGATATATATAAGGTTCTAGGTACCTATAATCTTAATACGCGATTTATACCGAGATTATTCTTTTCCCGCGTTTAGGGTAACTCCTCCTATAATACTCTCATCGTCGTTAATAATAGTTATAATACTAGATCGGAGGCTAGCTAGTTTAATAAAATAAACTTTTATATTATATTTAAACGATTTATAATAAAAGTAAAATCTTTACTTCTTATAGATAGTCTTAATAACCGGGGTTTTTATTAATTTACTTTTAATAATAATTTAGGCCGAATTAAAGTTTATTAACTCTTTAAATAAGATAATAAAAGCTAGTCTAATAACGAGGATAAAGGTATTTATTATATTAGAGCGAGTTAGAGGGGTAGAAATTAATAGAGATATAATAAACCTCCTCGAGGTTTATTCTAATCTAATAAAAGCGGTATTTTAACGAGGTAGACGGTACTTAATCTACTAGAGTTTTTAGTCGATTTCGGAGTATATACGGACGTATTTATCGAAGATATATAACCGTTAATTATTAATTTTCCTCTAAGAGATAGAGGCCTATTAAGTAATATAATTAATATTGTATTTTATAGTATTAATTAAGGATTTATTCTTTATTCGAGAACGTTCCTTCTTTTAGGAGACGAGGTTAAAATATTTATTAAAAGGTATAAAACTTTATTTAAGTTTTTAGATATAATTCCGAGTATCTTTTTATTTAAACGGGTTATTATATACTTCCCGTAGTTTCTTTCGTTAATCGGTAAAGTTAATTAAAGTATAAAGACCCTCCTTTTAGTAACGGTTTATTAAGTTAAAAATCTTTTTACCGATAATTAATTTAAACTCTATATAAACGATCTTATTATTATTAGTAGGGTAGTAGTTATAATTTATATATATCCGCTATATTAACGTTTACTCCTAAATATCTAATTTATTTTAATTCTCTTTATATTCCGAGATATCTAGAAACTTTTCGGATCTAGGAGGTATTCGAGATCGCGAGGGGGTAAGTTATTAAATATTTAAAAAGAAAAACGAGCGTAGGCCTATAATAATAATATTATTAAGAGTATTCTTATCGAATACCTAGGGCGGAGGCTAAGATATAGTTTAAATTATAATAAATATAACCTAAATCATTACTTAAACGATAGTATAAACTAGGGATTACGTATCCAACGTAGGAGGAGGAGGAGGCGTAAATAAGAATAAAGTATCTAATAAGAAATTACTCTCGATTTAAATATATAAATAATCGAAGGTATTAAGGAAGCTAGTAGAGTTATTCTAAATTTCGGCGAGGAATTATTATACGTGGTCTTCGGGGTTAAAGGGTTAATTCTTTATAATAATTATCCTAATATTAAAGAGTACTAACTAGGTAGTTAATCTTTTATAATATTAAAAAACGGGATTAATATCTAGAGATTTATTAAATTAACGGTTAAGTTTATTAAATTATAGTCTAGCTATAGTATAGGAGTAGGCTAAAATAAAAAATAAAGAACGAAAATTAAAGTAGAGCTAGTTACTATCTAAATAAAAATTAATATATAGAGTATTTATTTATTTCCTATCTCGACTATATTAGGATAGAAATAGGGAAACTAGTTTAGACCTAAATTAAATCTAAGATAAATTAAACTAGGTTAAGGTAGGTAAGACTATACTATAATAATTTCTTTATATATATTTTTTATATATTAAATACTTTCCTCGTTACTTTTAAATTCCGTCGTGTTTTTAATAATTAAAGGCTTTAATTTACTCTTACGTTATTATTAAGACTATCGAGTAATTTAAGATTAATATCGGCTATACTTTTATTAACGGCTAAAGATATAACTATTAATTTAAATTAATAAGGATTTAGTTAAATTTTAAAGAGAATTTCTAAAAAAGGGTTAGAATATTAATTTATTATATATTTAAAATTACTTTTCAGCGGGATATTAATTTAAAATATATAAAATAAATATTAATCTATCTTTATAATCTTTCTATCCGGTATTAATATAATTAAATTATAACTACTATATATAACGTACCTTTATAAATTATATAATTATAAAAAAGTTAATAATTTCTTTTATTTTCTTACCTTCTTTACTAGTTTCTAAAATACGTATTTAGAATATATTAAAGTAGTAACTTCGCTATTAATAATTCTAAATCTAATAGTTAATATTCTTTTACTCTTAATTTAGTTATTTAAAATACTTCTTTTATAAGAAGCTTAACGACTAAAGGTTCCGATAAATACTATCATATATATATAGTAGAAATAACTACCGTCTTTCTCGAATAATTTTATAGATAAGAGTAGTATCGTACCTAAAAAATTAAATAAAAGAATTAGAAATATAAAGATTATATATCTAATTTCTCTTAAACGTCGCCTAAACCGGCTTTAGAATAAAAGTTCTTTTATAGTAATACTATAATAGATATAGAGGAGCCGAGAAATATCTATAAAAGATATAACTAAATATTATAAGAATTAACGCCTAGAATAGTATAAAAACGTATTTTATATTAAATTAATATAAGAGGAAAGTTTTATATTTAGGTATAGAACTAATTTAAACTATATTATTCTTTAAAGACTAAATATATTTTAATTTACTTAATATATAAATATAAAGATTAGTATAAATATTTATAATCCTAACTATAAAGAAATAAAAGAAAAGTTAATATATTATAATTTAACGGTCGAGAAATAATACTTAAAGACTTTTTTAAATTATTTATATAAATAGTTATCGGGCTTAGGCTCTCCTTACGATCTATTAATAATATTAATATATAACGAGTATTTAAATACGCGAATTCGTTAATTACTCTCCCTTTTATATATATAATTAAAAATTATATTATAAAGAAGTATAACGATATTTAAAATTAACTCCCTCGGAATTTATTTAATAACGATATAAAAATTATTATAACGCTAGACTTATAGTCTTCTAAAAACCGATAGAGTTATATAATTATAAATATATATTTTATCGACTAGCGATAATAATACTACGAGATACTCCTAGCTTTTAAATACGTAAAGAGAAAATATAATAATATTAACCTAACCTCGTACTTAAGTATTATTATTTATCGTTATAAATTAAAGGATCGGATAATATTAATTACTACGAATAATATTTTTGATAATACTAGTATATATTAAACCCTCGAAACTATATTACCGGAGGAAAAGGCCTAGTTTTTAATTATAAAAAAAAAACTAAAAAATAAAATCCGGGATTTTTATAGTAATTAAGATACTTTTACGAATACCGGAATTTACCGTATTTTTTGTTTTTTATATATTATTTAGCTAGGCTTAAAGGAACTTTTTATAATAATTAAAATCTTATTAATAAATAAAGACTTTTAGAAGGATTAGAACGATAAAATAAATAAATAAAAAAAATTTAAAATAAGAAAAGAACCTAGGATCCCGTTTATTTTAATAAAAGTACTTCCGTATTTTAAATAATATATTAATTATTATACCGATATTTATTTCTTTATTAATATTAGGGAATATAGATTTGTAAAGCCTCTACTTATTTTAATAATAAATAATTAACGGCGCGAGCGCTTTTAAGATATCTAAAAGTAGTTAAATAATAAAAAATATTAATTAGCCGGGCCGAATTAAGTATAAATAATATACGATAAAAAATATCGAAATAAATTTACGACGTTAAAGCTCTTCTAGGACGTAGCGACTAGATAGAATTTAATTTATTATATATTAATCCGCGCCCTAAAGCTAAGGCCGGCGTTAGAGGAATTTTTCTATAAATAAATAAAATAATTATAATTAAATAAGAATAAATAAACTTAAATAAAATATTTTATTAAATTTTATAAATCGTTCTATTAATATATATAAACGATAGATATACTATATATGCCGATTATTTATATAACTTTCTCGGTCTATAATATATTATTTAATTATCTTAAAAGCGAAGAAAAAAAACTTATAAAAAAGATTATACTTTAGAAAAAGTCTATACTAAAGAGTTTAAAAAAGGTATAAGATAAATTTAACTAATATTATTCTTAAACCTAATTAACTTTAGGCGGGCTATATAATATAATAACTTTTTTAAAATTAATTCGAAAGACGATTATATTTAAAGACTAGGGATAGAATAAAGAGACTAGGTAAAAATAAAAGAATTTTTATTAAAAATAATTTAAAGAGTAGTTCGAGTAGCGCCTATAGGTTATTTAATAAAAGAAAATCTATATTAAAAGAGATATCGAGGTAGATAATCTTAAACGTTTAATTAAGAGTAAAAATAAGGCGGTATCGAACCCGAAAAATTAGAGTAAAGAATTTCGAAAATACCGGGAAATAAATAAATCTTTTATTTATATTAATCTTTATATCGATAAATATACCTACTAATTATATATAGCGTTTAGTAACGACGATAGTAAATTTATATTTAATAAATAAAAGAACTTTTTATTAATATTTAATTTTTTTTTTATACGGCCCGTAATATCCTAGTTATATTTTATATAGATATTAAATATAAGCGAGTATTTAATATCGCTACCTAATTATATATAATTTAAAAATTTTATAGTCCCGAGATATTCTTAACTTTTATAGTCCTTAATTACTTTTAATTTAAAAAAAACGAAGTAGTAGTATCCTAGTAGGATTTAAACTATAAAGAAATAATAATTTTTAAAAAGTATAAAATAGAGGTATAAAAACGGGACGAGGCTATAATAGAGAGTAATAATAACTTTATAAATAACGAAGATAAAGGCGGGTATAATAATCTCGAAGATAAAACTACTATCTTAAGATTTAATAATAAGGACGAGGGAAATAAAGAACCTCTAGTTTTAATTATTAATCTAGTTTATAATTAAAAAAGAGTTAAAGAATCTAGCCCCTAGGTAAAAGTTAATAAAGTAATATAAATACGCGTAAAAATCGTATTAATAATAGAAAGATTTAGGAAAATAACCTAAAAACTAAAATTTCCAGGTATTAAATAAACGGGAGTAATTCGAAATATATATATTCTATTTAAGATTCTACGTCTAGTTATCTAATATAAAGGAAGAAATTAAATATAAAATTATTCTTTAAACCGGAGGTAATTAATAGGTTTAGAAAATTAAAAAATAAATTAAAAAATTAAAAAATTATATTGAAATTATATAAAGAACCTAACTTTATTTTAAAATCTTTAAAAGATTATAAAAAAACGAGTAGAGTTTCGAAATATAAAAGGAGTTAAAGAAGATATAAAAAATAAAAATATATAATATAAATCAAATAAAACTAGTATAAAGATTAATATAATTTCGACTAGAAACTTTATAAACTAGCTATATTAAATATTTAGATATATAATTAGATATACTCTTTACGTTTATATTTAGAACTTTATTCGATAATACGACTTTCTTTTAACTTAAAGGGGGCCTTAAAAATACTTTTAATTCGATAATTTATATTATCCCCTTTGAAATCTTCTTTTAATCTCTAGAACGAATAATATCCTTCGTTTTTTTTATAATTTAGGTATACTCCGGCCCTAATATTATCCTAAATATTTTCCGCGTCTCTTTCGCATTTTTATTCGGTCTTTAATTATACTTTTTATATTTATAATTATTAGGGTAAAGATAATATAATCCTAATATTATAATTTACTCTTTATTAACTTAAGTAAATATAAGACCTATATTTATTCTATAACGCCGATTTTATTAATTAAGATTATATCGTTTATATCTTTCTAGATTCGTATTAAATTAGGCGGTTATATTCTTTTAAATAGTATATTCGGTAAAAATAAAAATATAATAAATTTATAAATCCCTCTTTAATAAGTTTTTTTCGTTTATATTAATTTATAATTAATATATAATTGGATAAAGATTAATATAAATAATATAACTTAAAATAATATCTTTTATAATACGAAAACCCTTTATATATATATATACGAAGACGGTATTTATTATAGTAATCGATTTTAGCGCGAGTAATTTTAATATTATAATTTAATATTTTTTAATAATATTATAAACCGACCGGTCCCTAGATTTTATTTATAAATTAAATAAGGCCTAGGTATAATAAACCTCGATTTACTTTTTATATTCATTTTAAATACTATAGATTTCGTTTTAATCTAATTATTAACGTATTTTAAAAATATAATTATTAATATTTAGGGAGCGATTAATATTCTTTAATAATTATTTATCGACCTAATCTACGTCCTTATTATTATTAATTATTATTTATTTAATTAACGAAACCTCGTTTACTTAAATAATAATTTACTTATATTTACTTTTAATAATCTTATTATATATTAACGGTATCCGCTTTAAGTAGGATATATTAATATAAAGATTAATATAAACTTTTTATTAATTATTTGGATTTTAATTTATTTTAATAGTCTTTATTATTCTTATTCTAAAAGAATATCTTATTTTTATTAATTTTTTACTTTCTTTTAGGCTCGTTTACGCTTCGGATTAACGTGGGGATCCCTAGAGGGAATGCTAGCGTGGGGTAGAGTGGGGTGGGGCGTGGGGTAGAGATCGCGGTTCGATCCCCACCCCAAGCTAGGGTGGGGTGGGGTGGGGATTTACTAAGGGATCCCCACTGCGCCAAGGCGGATTTCTAATAAGCATTCTAATAACGCTGCTGCCCCCATAGATATGCGCACTCATGGCTGCTACTGCCCCCATAGATATGCGCACTCATGGCTGTTACTGCCCCCATAGATATGCGCACTCATGGCTACTGCTGCCCCCATAGATATGCGCACTCATGGCCACTACTGCCCACATAGATATGCGCACTCATGACCACTACTGCCCCCATAGATGCGCGCACTCATGGAATAAACGCTCGGACCTATAATTATTCAAGTTAATATTAAAATTAAGACTATTATCAGCCTAAAGTTAGATATAACCGAAGATTTTATTAAAGACGTAGTTTAATTCGTTTATTTTAAAATTAAGCGGACGTTAAAATAATAGTTTAGTTTTAAATTTAAAACTAACTCTTTTTAAATATTTATTAATACGTTTTAATATTAGTATTTTCCCTTAAATTTATTATTTTATTCCGAAGAATATTTCGATTTAAAATCGGTGAGTAAAGAATAATAGTAGATATTAATTATAATAATCATTATAATAATCGTC
>JAABUS010002315.1_pt1 | contig 36542 bp, 25 predicted proteins | sample 5560161 | NCBI WGS metagenome assembly JAABUS01 (sample SAMN10711885, study PRJNA513376) | rock metagenome | isolation source: Antarctica rocks | place: Antarctica: Victoria Land, Trio Nunatak nord | collected 2016-01-04
AAGCGGCCGGAGAGATCGACGGCGCTCTCCCCGGCGTCGGAGGCGAATCCGGCGACGAACACCAGGGCTTTCACGTTGCCATTCCCGGTGGCGGCGTTGGAAATCACCATTCCCCCGTAGGAGTGACCGACGAGGACGATTGGCCCCGTGATCCCGGCCAGCACGCCGGCGATGTAGTCCGCGTCACTCTTCACGCCCCGCAGAGGGTTCGCCGCGGCGACCACCTGGTAGCCCTGTGCCAGCAGATCAGGGATGACGCCATTCCAGCTTGAGGAGTCGGCAAATGCGCCATGCACGAGCACGACGGTCAGGGCAGCATCGTTGGTGGCGGGAGTGGCTCCGGTCATGACGGTTCCTTCCGGCGGGGTTACGACGGATGATCGGCCGGACTGTGTGGCTGCCTGCGCTACAGCCCATGACGTTCCAGGATGCGTAGCCGCAATCGCCACGGCTGCTCCAGCGCCAGCGAGCCGACCGACGGATGATCGCCGCGACAGGCGATCATCCGGGATTGCGCCGGAGACGTTCCGGTTCATGCTGTTCCCCTCTCTACGAAGCGATGCCGGCACGGGCGACGTCCCGAGGGCATGCCTCAATCCTGCGCCCGCCTGTTGGAAAGCACATCGGGGGAACTCCTCAATTGCAAAGAGGTCTCTGGGTGGAGACGCGTGAGGAGAACTCCTCAGGCGCCAGGAGACCGGAGTCAGTCGAGGTCGTGGCGTACCGCGAAGACCGCCGCCGCTGTGCGGGAGTCGACGCCGATCTTCTGCATCGCATGCTGGACGTGATTGCCGGCGGTGCGTTCGCTGATCGACAGCGAGTCCGCGATCTCCCGATCAGTCATTCCCTGCGCCAGGAGGCGCAGGGTCTCGACCTCGCGCGGGGTCAGACCGAGTCGGTCGGTCAGGTTCGGAGGGGGAGTCGTCGGCACCGTGCCGACCGGTGGCACGGCGATGGCCGTCGCCTCGGCCACCGCCGCCACCAGGGACAACGCCACGCCGTCGGACCAACTGGAAGCGAATCCGTCGTCGCCCAGCGCGGCACGGGCAGCGGCGACATCTCGTTCCTGGGCAACCCGGAAGGCGGGCTCGACCGGCAGCCCGTCGGCCTCCCGCATCGCCGCAGCCGCGCCGAAGAGACGGGTAGCGCGCTTCAGTTGCCCATAGACGATGGCACTACCGGCCACGCCGTCCAGCGCCACGGCGATCATGCGGCGGTCGCCAAGCCTGATCAACGACGCGAGCCCCTCGATGAACAGCGCCACCGCTCGCGTGTTTTCGCGCTGTTCCCGCGCCGCGTAGCCCAGCCCGACGAGTGAGACGCCGATCCCCCAGTGGTCACCCATCGTGCGTTGATCCAGGAGCGCTTCCTCGAAGCGGGCGGCGGCGAGCGGGAACGCATCCTGGGCGTAGGCCGAGGCACCGAGGAAGCTTAGCGCGAGCCCGGACCGGACGGCGGACAGCGCCCGGTCGTCCAGTCGCCGTGCCGCGGCCAGCGCCTCCTCGAGATGTGTGGTGGCCTGACCAAAGCGGCTCCGGTGCATCGCCAACAACCCGAGACCGAACCAGCCGTACGCGACTCCAACCGGATCGTCGTACGTCTGCCCAAGGGTCAGGCTCTCGCTGAAGCAGGCGTCGGCCCGCGCGACATCGTCCTGGTTCACGGCCAGCACACCGAGCCCATACAGCGCCTGGCGCCGCGGGAGCGGCAAGGTTTCACCGATTCCTTCCAGCGCCCGCTCCAGCCAGGCCCGCCCCTCCCTGTGCGGACCGCGAAAAATCCAGAAGACGATGAGGGAACGAGCGAGACGCAGGAGTTCCTCCGGATCGCCCGAATGCGCGAGCCAGCCCAACGCCGCCCGCAGGTTGTCGTGGTCAGCCTCCAGCCGATCGATCCAAGCCGCCCGGTGCGAGCGGCTCAGTTCCCATGCGGCCGTCTCGGCGAACGCCACGAAGAACGTCGCATGCCGGCGCTGGGTGACGTCGGCCTCACGATGCGCCTGCAGGCGGTCACGCGCGTACTCGCGCACGGTCTCCAGCATCTGGTAGCGCGGCTCGTCGTCGGGCCCGTCGCTCTGCCGAAGCAGGCTGTGCTCGATCAGGGCAGTGATCCCGTCGACCGTGGCGATCGCAGCAGACGGCTGGGGACCGTCGGAAGCGTCCGGCTGGCCGGCTCCGATCGCTTCGGCGGCGTCGAGCGTGAATCCGCCGACGAAGACCCCGAAGCGGCGGAACAGGGCCTGTTCGGTGTCGTCGAGCAGGTCGTAGCTCCACCCGATCGTGTCGCGCATGGTCTGCTGCCGCAGAGGCAGGTCCCGCGCTCCGCCGCTGAGCAGCGGCAGCCGCTGTTCCAGGCGTTGCAGCAGCGCCGCCGGGGGTAGGGCGTTGATCCGCGCAGCGGCCAACTCGATCGCGAGTGGGAGGCCGTCGACACGGCTGACGATTCCGGCAATCGCTGGCATCGTCTCGGCGCCTGGGCGGAAATCGGGCCGGATGGCCCGCGCACGCTCGATGAAGAGCCGGACCGCACCGGACGCCCCGGCCTCGTCGACCCTGGCCGGTCCGTCGAGCGGAAGCGGAGTGACCGGAAACTCGCGTTCTCCGGAAACCCGGAGTCTGATCCGACTGGTGATGAGCAGCGTCACCTCGGGGCAGGCATCGAGCAGAACGCGCAACCCTGGAGCCGCGACGACTACCTGCTCGAAGTTGTCGACCACCAGGAGCAGGCGCCTGTCGGCGATGGCGGCAAACAGGCGATCGCGCGGCAACCCGGCGCCGATGTCGCGCAGCCCGAGGCAACCCGCGATCGTGTCCAGGACGAGGCTGGGGTTGCCGACCGGGGAAAGGTCGACGAAGACGATCCCGTCGGGAAAGTCGTTCGTGACATCGGCCGCCGCCGCGATCGCCAGGCGCGTCTTGCCAACGCCGCCGGGACCGGTCAGGGTCAGCAGGCGTACGGCGGGATCACGCAACAGCGAGACGACGGCGGACGACTCCTGGTCTCGGGCAATCAGGGGCGTCATCGGGCGAGGGAGGGACCTGCCGACGTCCGTGAAGGACGGGACAGACGGCACGATCGGCGGCGGCGCAGGGCTGGAAGGGGCCGGCGGCTCGGCGTAGGACATGATTGGCCAGACTTTCGTCGTCAGATGAATGCCCTGAATTGCCAGCATCGCCGAGCGATTCTGCTGTGTCAACCGCGGCGCCCGGATTGCGATGCGTTGGCAAGCGTGCAACAGTGCCATCGTTCCTCTGCGTCGTTCTCACGGCGTGGTACCCAACACACCACCACCTTCGGCAATCGCAACGAACCGGAGATGACCACCATGCCGCATACCCCGCATCCGGACTTCCCCCGCCACCACCCCCGTCGACCCCTCGGACTGGTCCTCCCGTTCCTGACGCTCGGTCTGGCCCTCGTCGCGCTGCTCCGCCGGGTCGTCTCGCGCCACCGGCATGTCAGCGAGAGCGAGGCCGACTACCGCGGCGCCCGCCACCGGGTGCTCCTTCTCGGTGGCGGCTTCGGCGGCACGATGATCGCGCGCGAGCTCGGCAAGCACTACCCCAACAGCCATGACGTCAGCATCCTGGTCGTCGACCGCTCGACCAACCTGCTCTACACGCCGCTGCTCTGGGCCGTGGCCGACGGCCGGGTCAACCCCAACCACGCCTCCGTCTCGCTACGCGGCCTGCAGCGTGGCAGCCCGTTCCATTTCCTCCAGGCCGACATCCAGCACATCGACCTCGACCGGCGCGAGGTCGAGACCAGCGCCGGCATCCGCCCCTACGACACGCTGGTGATCGGGCTCGGCAGTGTGACGAGCATCCCGGATCTGCCGGGTCTGAAGGAGCACGCCCGCCGGTTCGCCTCGCCCGGCGACGCCCTCGAACTCCGCAACCACCTGATCGACGCCGTCGAGGCCGCCCACCGAGCCCGGACTCCGGCCGAGCGAGCCGAATGGCTGACATTCGTCGTCGGTGGCGGTGGCGACACCGGCGTCGAGCTGGCGGCGACGATCCATGAGTACCTGACGAACGGGCTGCTGGCCGCCTACCCCTGGCTGGCCGACGAGCGCCCCCGCGTGATCGTCGCCGGGCGTAACGACCGGCTGATCCCGATGAGCACCCCGGCGACGTCGGAGAGTGTCCGCGAGATCCTCGCGAAGCAGGGGATCGAGGTGTTGACCAGCACCTCGATCCTCTCGGCGACGGAGTCCACGGTCGTGACCAACCACAGCGTGATCCCGGCGCGGACGCTGTTCTGGGCGGCCGGCATCTCGGCGGTCCCGGTCGTGACGCACCTGCCGATCGAGCACGCCCGCAACGGCGCCATCGTCGTCGACGACCATCTCCGGGTGAAGGAGTATCCGGAGGTCTTCGCGATCGGTGACAGCGCCTGGGCGTTCAGCGCCGACAACGGCACCGGCGTCCCACCGACCGCCCAGGCCTCGCAGAGCCAGGGACGCTACGTCTCCGATCTGATCCGCCGCCGGATCGACGTCGACCTCTCGCCGACCGTCCCGTACAGCTTCAGGACCCGGGGCCGGCTGGCCCTGCTCGGCCGGCAGACGGGCGTCGCCGAGGTCGGCGGCCGCGTCGTGACCGGTTTCCCGGCCTGGGTGCTCTGGCACGGCTACTACATCACCTCGATCCCGAGCTGGCGCAACCGGATCCGCCTCGTCGGCGACCTGATCATCTCGGCGATCTCGGGCCGGGAGACGACCCAGCTCCAGCTCAACCCGCGGCCGGTCCCCGATTCCTACTCCGGCACATCCCCGGGCGACGGCCACGGCGAGTGCATCGCCGACAATCACGACACGACGACCGGCGCCAGGACGCCGGGAACGGCCCCCACGGAGACGCCCAGCCGGATATCCTGAGCGTCGCTCAGAACATCCAGCCCCGCTCGGGCTCCATCTCAACGGGAGGCTCCGTGACCATCACCGCCGTCATCGCTTCGCCCCTCTCCGCCGCCGTCGCGGGACGCATCGCCGCCGAAGCTCCGGACGGGGTTCGGATCGTCTACCGGCCCGACCTCGTCCCGCCGCCCCGCTATCCCTGCGACCACGTCGGCGACCCGACCTTCCGGCGGACCACCGAGCAGGAGGCCGAGTGGCGCGAGATCCTGCGTGGGGCCGAGATCACCTGGGACTTCCCGGAGTCCGGCGGCGACGGACCGGCCGAACTGACGCCGAACCTCAGGTGGGTCCAGGGCACGTCGGCCGGTGTCGGCGCACGCGTCATGCGCCTTGGGCTATTCGAGCGACCTGAGGTCTACGTCACGACCGCCAGTGGCATCCACGCCCGGCCGCTGGCCGAGTATGTCTTCGGCGCCCTGCTGGCCCATGTCAAGCACGTCCCGCATCTGGCCGAGCAGCAACGCGCCCACCATTGGGAGCGCTTCACCCCGGACACGCTCGATGGCAGGACGATGGTCCTCGTCGGGCCGGGCCGGATCGGCCGGGAGGTCGCCCGCCTGGCCCACGCCTTCGACATGACGGTCCTCGCCCTCGCCCGGGACAGCGACCCCGGCCGCGCCACCGACCTCGGCGTCGACGAGATCTTCACCCGCGACCGGTTCCACGCGATGCTCGGTCGGGCCGACGTGGTCGTCCTCTCGGCCCCGCAGACGCCAGAGACCGACAACATCATGGACGAGGCCGCCTTCGCCGCCCTGCGCCCCGGCACGGTCTTCGTCAACATCGGCCGCGGGACGCTCGTCGACGAGGACGCCCTGCTCGCGGCCCTGCGCGACGGCCGGGTCGGCTACGCCGTGCTGGACGTCTTCCGGACCGAGCCGCTGTCGGTGGACTCGCCGTTCTGGGATGAGCCCAACGTCCGGATCAGCCCGCACTCCGTCGCCAACTCGACCAACGAGTACGACAGGATCGCGAATCTGTTCATCGCCAACCTGGCCCGCTACGCCGACGGCCGGGCCAGCGAGATGACCCCGCAGTACAGCCGAGAGAAGGGGTACTAGCCGTCGCGGCGTGGTCCTCCGATATCCCGAATCCATCGTGGGGCGAAACAATCGCGAGCGCACGGCGTTACAGCAAGCAGGTGTCATTGCGGCCACCGGGAGACACCCGTGGCCCTCAACACCGGGGAGGACCACCATGTCGCTGCGGATTCCCATCGCGCTATCGCTCAGCCTGCTGCTCGCCCTGACGCTGGTCGGCGCCGGGCCAGTGGCGACCCGAGCCGCCCAGCAGCCGGACGAGAGCATCCCGTCCGACTTCCAGGTCTACGTCTGCCCTGAAGGGTATTCCGGTTTGGACTATCTCGACGACTGCTCACCTGCCGGTGCCGGTGACTTCTCGATTACCGCGACCGACACGTCCCCGACCGAGCCGTCGGCGACGACCGCCACCGATGCCGACGGGTACGTGGAGTTCGCCACGTTCCCCGGCCCGACAAGCTGGTCGCTCAACGCCGGCGGCGCGTTCGACTACTACTTCAGCTGCTTCGATGGCAACGGCGTCTATCTGTTCGACGGGGCGTCGGACCTGATCCAGGCATCGCTCAACGGAGGGGACGCGCTGGCCTGCCGCTGGTACGTCACGCCGAATGGGACCGATACCTCGCCTCGTGGCGACGATGGGGTGCCGCGGGACCCCGCGGACGCGTCGGTCGGCGTCCAGCTCTTTGACTGTCCCGAGGGGTACGACGGCGACCAGTACGCCGATGACTGTGCTCCGACCACCCGGCCAGTCGGCGTGTCGATCAATGATGGCTATGAGTATGACGAGGCAACAATGATCTACGATCAGGCCGGCGACGACGGCCGGGCCGGGTTCGTCGATCTCCAGCGCGGCCAGTACTACCTCGCCATCGAGGACCTGTCCGAAACCACCACGATCAATCACGACTGCACCGACGTGACCGAGGGCAGCCTGTCCGAGGGGAACGAGATCTACGGCAGCCGCGGGATTCACAACCGGATCCGCTTCAATCTCAATGCGTCCGGCGATGCGTCCTGCCAGATCTTCCTGACCGCGAACGGGCCCGTGCCGCCAGAACCCGGCACACCGGGGACGGTGACGCTCTCGGTCTTCTTTTGCCCGGAGAGCTACCGGGGTCCGGACTGGTCGACCGCCTGCACCGACCCGATCGACAGCAACTACGCCTTCCTGATCGACCCCGCCGACCCTGAGAACTCGGACTTTGGCGACCCCGCCGCCGGTGTCGAGATCTTTGAGGGCACCGCGATCTTCGAGGACGTCCCCGCTGACGAGCGCAGCGTGGCGACGGGAATCCCCGGCCATTCGACCGAGCAACGGTCCGCCTGCGTGATCGGCGCCGGGCCGATCGACGACGGGCTCATCGATGACAATTCGACCAATAGACGGGTGACGCTCGCCGAAGGCGAGGGCGCCACCTGCGTCGTCTACATCACCCCGATCTCGCTCCGCGCCTGACCAGCCCTGAGCCCATCGACGGCCCGATGTGCCTCGCAATCCGATGGCTCAACACGTAACGCCAGCCCGCTCGTCTACTGGTCGGACGACATGCCGGTCACACCGCAACCGCTCGGGCCGATCGTGGCCCGAGCGGTCAGATTTCGTCCGATTCGGCCAACAAATGTGTTCAGGCAACACAGCGCCTACTTGCTGCCTCCATCAACCAGTCACACGTCGAACGTATCGCCCACGAAACCAATCGCATTTCCCTCGCGTTTCAGGACACAAGCCGCCGCGAGGATCCCGGTGATACGATGACATTACCCCGCATGCATCACGAGCCCTTGCTTTCAGCCAACCGTCGCGTCCTTTCTGGAAAGGAGGGAGGTTCGGACGTGGCACCACCTGACCGAACGTGCGCCGCCAGCCGGTTTACCCGACTGGATCAGGAGGGAATCGACCTCATGCCTACGATCCATCCATCACGCTACCTGATACGTCTGCTCGGCATCTTCGTGCTCCCGCTGGCGCTGCTCGCGGCAATGATGCCGGCGCCCGCCCAGGCCGGCCTCACTCAGGACGCGCCGCGGATCCCGTCCGAGTTCCAGGTCTACCTGTGCCCAGCGGACTACGCCGGCACCGATTACCTGACCGACTGCGCTCCGGGTAGCGCGGGCGACTTCTCGATCACCGTGACCGATACCGAAGCGGGCAACCCGACCGCGACGACGCCAACGGACGCGGAGGGCTTCATCCTGTTCGGCACCGTCCCCGGCCCGGCGACGTTCGCGCTGGAAGTCCCCGGTGACTTCGCCAGCTTCTACTACGCCTGCTTCGACGACGCCGGCGTGTTCCAGTTCGACGGGACCGGCAACGTGATCGAGACAGAGCTGGCCGCGGGCGACGCCCGCTCCTGCCGCTGGTATGTGATCCCGGAGGACGCCAGCGGGGCGAGCCCGTCCGCCTCTCCGTCGGTTCCGGCCCAGGGGACCGCCAGCGCGGACTTCCAGGTTTACACATGCCCGGTCGCGTACGGTGGCAGCGACTACCTGACGGACTGCGAGCCGATCGTCGATCCGGTGGATGTCCTCCTCAGCCCGACGGTCCCGTTCGACGGGAACGACTTCGAACAGGCAGCGACCGGTGATGAAGGACGGGTGGCCTTCACCGAACTTCCAGCCGGTGACTATAGCGTCGCCCTCGATGTTCCCGGCGAGTTCGCGAACTTCTACGTCGCCTGCTTCGATGTGACGTCGGGCTCCGAGGTCTTCCTGTTCGACGGCGACACCAACACGGTGTCGTTCGATCTGGCGGACGATTCCGGCATCGCCTGCCGCTTCTACGTGATCCCGGAGAATCTCTCCGGTGAGAGCGCCTCGCCGAGTGCATCGGCCCCGGTCGCGCCAAGCGTTGCCCCGACGCCCTCGCCCCGGTCATCGGCGGGCGGCGGTGCGATCAACGTCCTGCCGAGTACCGGCACAGGGTCCGGCACCGGCAGTTCGACCATGAGCCTCCTGCTGGCCGGTCTGGCGATCCTCGCGGTCGCGGCCGTCGCCGTGGCGGCTCGCCGGATGATCAGCGCCGGTCGATAACGGACCGGCGCCATGCCCATCGATCGGACAACGGACGAGCGCCCAGTTCGAGATGAACCGGGCGCTCGCCGTCTTCCCGAGGTCAGCATCCCGAGCGGGGGTCTGAGCCGGTTTCAGCGTTCAGCGTTTGCCCGTGGTGCGGTCCTCACGATGTGAGACCATGGCGGTCGTCATCATCCGACGGATGGTCTGGAGAAGGTTGCTCATGAGCAGACACCCTGGTGCGTCCCGACTGATCCGGTTGAACCTCCTGCTGATCCTGATCGGCATCGCGCTGATCGGGATGTCCCGGTCGACCGGGGCCGCCCAGCCAACCGGGACCGCCGACTTCCAGCTCCAGCTGTTCGGCTGCCCCGAGCGGTACGCCGGGACCGATTACCTGACCGACTGCGAGGCCGGCGGCACGGAGTCCTCACAGGTCGATCTGATCGGATCCAGGGACGAGTTCTATCACGCGGAGGCCGATGGGGACGGCATCGCCCGGTTCGCCAACCTCCCGGCTGGCACCTACCAGTTCGGTTCCGGCGTCTTCCGCGAGTTCACCGCCGTCTACTACGCCTGCTTCGATGTCACGTCCGGCAACGAGGACTTCCTGTTCGACGGCACGGCGACCGTCCTGTCCAGCGGGCGGGAGATCGAGCTGACCGCGGGCGGGTCGTTCTCCTGCCGGTGGTATGCGATCCCCGGGAGTGGCTCAACCGAGGGGTCCCGGCCGGCCGACCCGGTCGATGCCTCGGTCGGCGTCCAGGTACGGACCTGCCCGGCCGGGTACGATGGCCAGGCGTTCCTGGAGGACTGCGCCCCGACCGACGAACCGGTCGGCGTGACACTCAACGACGGCGTGATCTACGACTCGGCGACGACGATCGCGGACGAGACCGGCGACGAGGGCCGGGCCGGCTTTGTCGACCTGATGACGGGGGAGTATTTTTTCGAGGTTGGCCGGGATGGCAATGACGGCCCGGCCACGTTCTACAGCGCCTGCTTCGACGTATCGTCCGATGCCGAGGTCTACCAGTTCGACGTCGCCACGAATGGGTTCAGTTTCCAGCTCGCCCAGAGCGCTGACCTGTTCTGCCGGGTCTACGTCATCCCGTATGGGTCAGGAGATGACTCCGGGAGCGTCAGCTTCTCGGTCAGGACGTGCCCGGAGGAATACGCTGGTTCGGCCTGGTCGACCGACTGCCCGACCGGGCTCAGTGGGTTTTCGGGTTACCTCCTGCCGGGGGGATCTGGTGATCTTCGTGGGACGATCGACCAGGAGCACCTCACCGGCGGGACGATCACGTTCGACGCGGTTCCCGATGGGGACTACACCGTGATGACGGACCTCCCCGGTCATGCGATCACGTTCGCCGGCGCCTGCCAGGCGGGCGACGCGGTTCCGGCGGACGAGGCGATCGCCGATTCGTCCTCGAGTCTCTCGTTCACGATCGCCGGCGGCGGATCGGTAAGTTGCGTGCTCTACCTGAGTGGGGACGATCGCCGGGGCTGATACCCGTTCTGATCGGCCGGTGGCTCCGGAGCGGCAAGGGTGGTTCATCGAGGAATCGATCCAGGTCAGCATGACGAACGCCCGCCGGGAATGCTTCCCGGCGGGTGTCGCGCTGCTGCGTTTCGACGTCAGTGGGTGAGCTACTGGTCGCCGGGGCCGATCGCCGGTCGGTTGGGCGGCGCGGGCGGGTCGTCGTGCTCGACGTCGGACGGGCTGGCTTCCGGGGCGGCCGAGCGGCGGAGCTGTTCCGGGGTCCACCGTGGCCCCTGGGCTGGCCGGCCGCTGCCGCCGGTGCTGCCTGATCCGGACGCAGGCCGTGGCGGGGCGCTGGTGGGTTGGGTAACCATCGAAGCTGGCCGCCCCGACGCTGTCGCGGCGGGAGGGAGATCGCTCGACGGAGCGGAGGACGGCGCGGACTGGGAAGGAGTGGCGGGCCTGGGACGACGGTCACCGCGGGAGCCGGCTGGCGCGAAGGTGGAGGCGTGCGGTAGCCGGGAGCCCGTCGTCGACGTCGCCAGCGAGGGGCCGGGCACCGGAGCCGGGCCGTCGGACCCACTGCCATCCCGCGGGTCACCGTCGCGGGAGGAGACCCGCATCCAGCGCCAGGCCGGGATCGTCCCCCGCGATCTCGGCTGCTTGGAGTCGCGGCGCTCATCGAGGAACGTCGTGACGATGACCTGGACGAAGGCCGCGATCGGGATCGCGAGTAACGTCCCTATGATGCCGTAGAACTCCGCCCCCGCCGTTATCGCGACGAAGACCGTCAGCGGTGTCAGGCCGACCGCGCCGCGCATGACGCGGGGGACCAGCACCCAGTTCTCCATCGTCTGGATCAGCACGACGACGAGGGCCGTGAGGGCCGCCATCTCGAACGAGACGGTCAGAGCCAGCACCACCGCCGGGATACCTCCCAGCCAGGGACCGAGGACCGGGATGATCTCGGTGATCGCCGCCCATAGCCCGAGAACCGGCCAGAACGGGACCCCGATGATCCCGTACCCGATCGCCGCCGCGACCCCGATGATCAGGCAGAGCGTCAGCTGCCCCCGGAGCCAGCCGCCGACCTTGGCCTCGGCGTCGTCCCAGATCCGGGCGACGCGCTGCTGCATCCGGGGCGAGATCTCGTTCAGCACCAGGGTTCGGATGAACGAGCGCTCCATCAGATAGTAGAAGGTGATGACCAGCGTCGCGAAGAGTCCGACGATCACGCTGACCGACGTGGACAGGACGTTGACCGCCGTACCCTGCTGGGGCTCCGGCGGGTTGTCGAGCCCAACGATTGCGCTGCCGAGGAGCTCTTGGCCCGTACCGCTCAGCAACCCGTTGCCGCTCTGCTGCCAGCTGACCTGAAGCTCCCGCAATCGCAGTGGTGCGTCGGCGATGAAGATGTCGACCTGCTCCCGGACGCTCGGCGCGATCAGGAACCCGGCCAGGATCAGCAGCCCGAAGAAGCTCAGGTAGAGGGTCAGGATCGCCAGTCCCCGCGGGATCATGAGCCGCTTCTCGAGCAGCTGGACCGGCCGCTCCAGCGCCGTCGCGAGGACGAGCGAGACCAGGATCAGGATCAGGATGAACTGGATCTTGATCAGCACGAAGCCGACCAGCAGGACGATGAACAGCGACGCCGGCGTGATCCCGCCGCGCCGGTCCTGGTTGTCCGGCCGGGGCTCGTGGGCGTTGCCTGGCTCGACTCCCTGCGCGTCGGTCGCGGTCGCGGTGGCCATCGTTGACTATCGCGCTTTCTGCCGGGGGCCCGGCTGACTGGCCGCGAGGGCGGACCGCTTGCTGACACGCCAGTACTGGGGATCGAACAGGTCGACCCGGTCCCGCTTCTCCGACGCCGGCCGGTCGTTCCAGACCGTCGGGAAGGAGAAGGTCTCCTCGCCATTGACGATCAGGCGACGGGCCGCGCCGAAGGGCCGGGTGACGCCGAAGATCTCGCGGGGCGGCCGGGAGACGATCTCCGCCTGGAACCAGCCGTGCTCCGGGCAGTTGCCGGCATGGACCTGCCAGACGATGTCGCTGGTTACGCCGCCGATGTCGCGGATCGTCACCCGATCCAGCTCTCGCTCGCAGATCGGGCAGCGCAGGGGAGTCGTCGGCTTGGCTGGAACGCTCATCTCTTCACCCAGGGTCCGCGCTGCGGCGATCCATTTTCCAGAACATCGGTGTGGTCCGTGGGTTGCCGGGTTTCGGGCCGAACCCGTCCCAGCAGCCCGGACGCTTCACCGGATATGGTACTCGGATCGGCACGACGATGGCGGTACGGAGAACGCCGGCCGACGGGCCGAGACGGCGGAGCTCCCTCGCCAACCGGACAGGGCGGGTCGCGCACGTCCCACATCATCGATGGGCACCGGGGCCGAACCCGGCGCCCGGTGGGACCGGTGTACCGTACAATCGCGCGAAGCAGGCACCCGATCTCGCCGTTGGCACCCAGGAGGATCTCCCGAGATGGCGCACGAAGATCTCATCAACCGCATGATCGCCACGTATCGCGACCTGAACCTCCTGATCCGGCCGATCCCGGAGGACGTTCTCAACCGTCGGACCAGTGGTGACGCGTCGATCCGCGACATCATGCAGCGTCTGCGGGACGGCGAGCTCCGCTTCACGCAAGCGACGAAGGAGATCCTGACCGGCCAGACGATTCCAGACGACCTCGAGGACGAGACGGCGATCGTCGGCCTCGAGCACGAGGGCGACCCGAGCCGGGTGCTGCTGTCGCAGTTCGGTACGGCCCGCGAGTCGCTCCTCGCCATGCTCCGGGAGATGACCGAGGAGCAGTGGGCGGCGACCGGGCAGGGCGGCCGGACGATGCTGGACCGGATCGATCAGCTCCTCGAGAACGACCAGAAGGTGCTGGGGCGCGTACAGTCTCTCGTCGGGGCAACGACGGCGGGCGCGCCCGCCTGACCATCACCCTGTCACGCGCCCAACGGCCCGGACGATCACCGTCCGGGTCACCAAGGAGTCTGCGTTGTCGGCCACCAACTCACCCCGGCGCTCCGATCGGCCCAGCTACCAGGACCCTCACGCCATCGACCTAAGCTGGGCGATGGGTCGCGCCCGGGATTGGCTCCTGGGGCCGGCGCCACTCATCGCCAACCTGTCGCTGTTCCTCTTCGCTGGCCTCGGAGTCGTCCTCTGGCGGCTGAGTCAGAACCCGGACGGTTTCAGCCTGCCGGGCTGGGTGGTGGTCTGGGGCGTCCTCGTCGCGATTCACGCCGGGGGCGTCGTCGCCTACGGTACGCTTCGCGCCTGGCGCTCGCCCCGGCGTGGACCGGTCTACTACGACGCGATCCCACCGGAGGAGCGGACGACGTCCCGCCGGTCAGCGCCCGCGCTCCGCCCCACGCCGGTCGCCGTCGAGCGGCCGACCTGGCAGGGGGTACTGGCACCGGTGACGCCGTTCCCGACCCTCGGGGGGAGGGACCGATCCGGGACCAGCCTCCCAGCGGCGCCGGATCACGCCGATGTCAGCGCCGTTCATCAGCCTGCTCCGGACCGGTCCGATGGCACGGATCCGTTCGACGGACAGTGGCCGGTTACCGCGCACCGCGATTCCGCGCTGGCTGACGTCCGTGATGTGCTGGCCAGCGACCAGCCACTCTGGCGGCGCTGGCGGCGGCGCACCAGTGACCGGGGCACGCCGGCTGATCTGCCCATCGATTCCGACCGATCCTGGCTGAGTCCCTTTCCGGGGGCGCCGCCCGTCACACGTCCAGCGCCAGCCGCGCCGCTCTTCCCGGCCGAGACCGACGAGTCCCGAACGATCTCGCCGCCGGCCACCGACCGACGCTGGCCGGCCTCCGTCGCCTCGAATGGCGCCGCGTCCCCGCCAGCCGGTCGTGCCGCCGACGGTGAGCAGATCCCGTCGCTGGCGGCGATGCTGCGCTCGAGCAACCTGACATCGCTGTCGGATGCACCGATCCAGCCCCGCCCGGCGCGACCCACCGCGGACGACCGGGAACCGGCCCCGCTGCCGGCCGCGCCGATCCCGTTCTCCCGGTCGTCCGCCTCACCCGCGACCCCGCCGGGCACGTCCGCGCTCTTCGCCGCCTTCGGGATCGATGGCGACGGGAAGCCGGTTCGACGGGGCAAACCCGGCCAGGCAGCCGGGACGACGGATCCGGTCGAGCCAGATCGGCCAGAGGGACCAGCTGCTCAGCCGCGCGATCCGAACGGGCGATGAGCGATTCGACCCCGGCCGCCGCTCAGCCCTCTCGCGACTTCACGGTCGCCGTCTTCGTTGTCGATCAGGGCTGCGTCCTGCTGCACTGGCACCGCAAGCTGGCCCGCTGGCTGCCGCCCGGCGGCCACATCGAGCCCGCCGAGCTCCCCGACGACGCGGCGGTGCGCGAGGTCGCCGAGGAGACCAACCAGACCGTTCGCCTGCTGGGCGACCGCGGGCTGTCGCTGACTGACCCAGGCCTGCCCCGTCAGCTCACCCAGCCGATCGGCATCCAGCTAGAGGACATCGGCCCCGGCCACCAGCACATCGACCTCATCTATGTCGCCGAGCTCGTCACGCCGGGCCAGGCCGCGCCGCTGCCCGAGCAGGCCGGCTGGTACGGTCCGGACGACTGGCCCGCATTGGGCCCAACCGCTGAGGTCACCGCCTGGTGCGAACGAGCCATCGCGTTCGGTTCTCGCGGGTAGGAGCGGTCGACGGTTCGCGGCCTCCGACGGTTCGCGGCCTCCGACGTAGGGTCATCCGCTCTCGCTTCGCTGTCGGTGACCGGCCGCCGCAGCGGCCTCGTTCGTAGGGGAGTCCGCTTGCGGCTCCCGGCCGCCGCAGCGGCCTTCGCCGTCAGGCGAGACCGTGCCACGCGACCGGCATACTCGGGTTGAGCTGCCAGCCGACGATAACGATCTGCGATTCCGACCGGCACCACCATCAGGCGAGGTTGAACACGGAACGCCAGTTATCGCCCTGCGGGGCGATGGCCGCCGCGGCGGCCGGGCGGCGCAAGCCTACGCCCCTACGAATCGGCGCCGCCGGCCGGAAAGTCCCTCTCCATACGCGTCAGCGGGCGCGAGATGGGGTGGGGCCACGCGAAGCTGCTTCAGTCGCTGTGGCGGTCCTGGAGCCAGCGCTGGATGTCGAACTGCTCGCCGTTGTCCCGTGACCGCGGGTGCCAGGAACCGTCCGACCGCAGCTCGTGGGTGTTGACGGTGTCCCGCAGGTAGGCCGGCAGGAGTTCACCCCAGAGATAGTCCCGGATGGACGGGTCCTCGACCGGGAACAGCACCTCGACCCGTCGGTCCAGGTTGCGCTCCATCAGGTCGGCGCTGCCGAGGTAGACCTGTGGGTCGCCCTCGCCGCCGCCGTTGAACGCGTAGATCCGGCTGTGCTCGAGGAAGCGGCCGACGATGCTGAAGACGCGGACGTTCTCGCTCCAGCCGGGAACGCCGGGCCGGAGGGAGCAGATCCCACGGATGATCAGGTCGACCCGGACGCCGGCCCGGCTGGCCGCATAGAGCGCCCGGATCGAGTCGCGGTCGACGAGCTGGTTCATCTTGAAGACGAGATGCCCCTCGCCGGTCCGCTCATGGACGGCGATCTCGTTGGCGATCGCCTCGAGGATGTGCATCCGCAGGCTGCGCGGCGCCGTCCAGATCTTCCGGTAGTCGTGCTGCTCGCTGAAGCCGGTCAGGGCGTTGAACAGCTCGGCGACGTCGGCGCCCAGCGCCTCGTCAGCGGAGAACAGCCCGAGGTCCTCGTAGGTGCGGGCCGTCGAGGCGTTGTAGTTGCCGGTTCCAAGGTGGACGTAGCGCCGCATCCCGTCCCGCTCCCGCCGGACGACCATCGTCGCCTTGCAGTGCGTCTTCAGCCCGGCCAGCCCGTAGGCGACGTGGACACCCCGCCGCTCCAGCGCCTCGGCCCACTGGATGTTGCTCTCCTCGTCGAATCGGGCCCGGAGCTCGACCAGCACGGCGATCTGGGTGTCGTCGTCCCGCGCGTCGATCAGCGCCGGGATCAGCGGCGAGTTCCGGCCCAGCCGGTAGAGCGTCTGCTTGATCGCGACGACGTCCGGATCGGTCGAGGCCGCCCGGATGAAGTCGATGAAGGCATCGAAGCTCTGGTAGGGGTGATGGACCAGGAGGTCCCGCTCCCGGATCGCCGCGAAGATGCCGGCGGCCTCCTCCCGGTCGCGGCCGTCGGCGGAGAACCGGAACCGCTCCGGGGTGAACGGTGGGTCCTTGAGATCGGGCCGGTCCAGCCGGAGCAGCTCGAAGAAGCTGTCCGGTGTCAATGGGCCATCGACGACGTAGACGTCCTCCGGAAGGGCGCTGAGCTGGTTGCGGAGCCAGTCCCGGACGGGCTCCGGCATGGCCGGGCCGACCATGATCCGGACGACGGGGCCGAACGGTCGCTGGCTGAGCGTCTCCCGCATGACCGCCATCAGGTTGTGACGGTCGTCGTCGTCCTCCTCGGGCTCGATGTCGGCGTCCCGCAGGACGTGGAAGGGGTGGACTGACAGGACCGGAACACCGGGGAACAGCCGCTGGATGTTGGCGATGATGACGTCCTGGAGCCAGACCAGCTGGTTCCGCTCGTCGGGTGGTGGTGGGACGCCCGTTTCCGTCGGGGCGTCTCGTCGCACCGGCAGGAAGCTGGGCAGCGTCGCCGGAACCTTGATCCGGGCGTAGCGCTCGCTGCCTTCGGCGTGGAGGACGACGAGCAGGTTGAGGCTGCCGCCGGAGACGTGGGGGAACGGCCGGCCCCCGTCGATGCCCTGCGGCGTCAGGACCGGGAAGACGTCCCGGTCGAACAGCTGTCCGATCGTCGCCCGCTCGGCGGCCGAGAGCCGGTCCGGCTGGGTGATCTCGATCCCCTGGGCGGCCAGCTCCGGCAGGATCTGCTCGCCAATCACCGCCGCCTGCTGTCCCAGCGACTCCTGAACCCGCTGCCGGATCACGGCGAACTGGGCCGGTGGCGTCCGGCCGTCAGGGCCGACGGTCATGATGCCGGCGACGACCTTGCGCTTGACCCCGGCCATCCGGATCATGAACCAGCCGTCGAGGTTGTCGCTGCAGATCGCCGCGAACTTGGCCCGCTCCAGGATCGGCGTCGCCGCCTCCGTCGCCTCCTTGAGGACGCGCCGGTTGAACTCCAGCCAGCTGAGTTCCCGGTTGATGAACATGTCTGGCGGGAGCGGTGGCAGCGGCAGGGGCGGCTCCTCGAACGGGACCTCCCGGCGGAAGACGCTCGCTGAGGACGCGGCCGGCGAGACACTGGCCAGCGTGGTGTAGCCCGCGCCATCCTCGGCGTCGTCGTGGTCGATGATCAGCCCGTTGCCGTCGCCCAGATCCCAGCGCGTCGCCGTGGCGGCACTCCCGGCCGGCACGGGAACGTTGCCGGATGATCCCGGATTCGATGAGCCGGCGGTCTCACCGGACTCAGCCACTCCGGTCACGGCCGCGGGCTGGGACTGAAGAAGATCGGCATCCTGCTGGCGGTCTGTCACACGCTTCCCCTGTACCCACGACGCACCGTGCGACCTTCCTGCCCTGACCACGGTGCCAATCATACGCAATCGGTGGTCGGGGAAGGGCGGACAGCGCCAGATGAACGTGCCGGGAAGACACGGCGGCGGTTGCGCGGCGTTACCCTGGCGGACCGAAGGCGCCACATCCGAAGGGATGCTGCGGCGGCCGGGCTCGCAAGCGTCGCCCCTACGGACGAGCCGCGGGCACTTTCTGCTACAACTGTCCTACCCGTACAGCATCGCCGCCTCGGCCATCCGCTGCGCACGCTCCTCAGGCGGCTGGTTGGGGCAGCCGGGGCAGGTGCCGCGTCCGGGGAGCCGGAAGCGCAGGCAGCAGGTCGAGAGCTCGACGCTCGCCGCCCGTCCGCCGCTGCCGGTCGGGTACTCGCGGATCATTGGAAGGCTGCGGAGCAGGAGCGGGTTGCCGGCACCGCCCATCCGGAAGATCGCCTCCACGTCGGCTGGCAACTGTGCGAGACGGTCCAGCTTCGCCGCGGCCGAGCAGAGCGCCGACAGGCAGGCCTCCCCAGCCGTTCGGCGGATCGTCCCCATCCCGACCCGGGCCTGCCGGGCGCGCATCACCCGCAGCGGACCCTCGATGTGCCCGCCTAGCTCGCGGCGCAGAGCGGCCAGCAGCGCTTCATCGTCCGGGACGATGGTCACATCGGGGTGCCCGGCGGCGGGGTCGCCGGGGAGGGCGGTGAAGCGTGGGCTCCGGAACGTGATGTCGAGCGGGTAGCCGTAGTCGGCGAATGTGTAGCTAATCATCGCCGGCGAGAGATCGGGGATCCGGCGGGCGGACAGGTACGAGGCGAAGGCGACGCTGGCGACCAACCACGGGAACGCCATCGCTCCGAGCGCCACGGCGATGTCACCATCGTCCGTATCGTGATACGCGTTGAGGATCTCGAGCTGCTCGTTCAGCCCGGCTCCGTCGCCAGCACAGAGGTCCGCCAGCGTGGGCAGGGCACTCGTCGGGTCGATCGTGACGCGGTTGTACGGCGTGATCGATCCGATCGCGGCCAGCGTCCCGGCGAGGGGCGAGGTGTCCAACCCCTGTTCCGGCATGGCGACCTGCTGCGTTCCCATCCACGGCCTCCCGCTGCGGCGACTCTGACCGATCGACCATACCCGACCTCACGAGTCGGATATGAACTCTAGGGATCGCCGGACGCCCTGTCAACATCGGGTCAGGCCGATCGAACCGGAAGGGTCAACCCGCCCGAACCCAACGACGGGCCGACCAGGTTGTCAGATCTCGTTGCCCAGGCCGGCCGACACGCCGGCCTCCTGCTGGCGCTCGACCCGGTCGAGCGTCGTTGGCTCCGGCTGCGCCACCTCGCCGCGGTCCGCCCGCTCGAGCGCCTGATGGACCGAGGAGAGCACGACCGCCGCCACGATCGCGGTGATGGTCGCCAGGATGAACGGGACGTGCTCATTGAATCGCTCGACCAGTTTCCCGGCGGCGAACGGAGCCAGACCGCCCCCAATGAAGCGGACGAAGCCGTACGTCGCGGAGGCGACAGGCCGCTCGACCGGCGCGATGCTCATCACCGCCGTCGTGACGAGCGTGTTGTTCACGCCGCTGAAGATACCGGAGATGATCACCGCGACGATGACGACCGTCAGGTTACCGGGAAACAGTCCGATGACGAGCAGCGTGAGGGCCAGCAGCACGAAGTTGCCGTACAGCGCCCGGGCGGTCCCGAACCGGTCCTTCAACAGCGGAGCGCCGAAGATCGCGAAGATGGCGACCAGAACGCCCCAGGCACAGAAGACGAGCCCCAGCTTGAATGGGCTGGAGATGTTCATCAGGAACGGCGAATAGCCGAGCAACGTGAAGAACGTCCAGTTGTACAGCAGACCGACGACCCCCGTCGCGGCCAGGGAGCGGTGCCGCAGCGCCTTGATCGGCTCCAGCAACCCCTGCCGCCGGGCGGGCCGGGGCGTGGCCGGCAGCAGGACGAGTGTCGCGACGAGGGCAATGAACATCAGGACCGACACGCCGTAGAAGGGGCCGCGCCAGCTGACCTCCCCGAGCAGACCGCCGAGCAGCGGTCCAAGGGCGATCCCGATACCCAGTGCCGTCTCATTCAGCACGATGGCGCCGGCGAAGCCGCCGGACGGACGATGACCGCCAGCGACGTGGCGATGAAGAGCGCGTTGCCGAGTCCCCAGCCGGCCCGGAACCCGACGATGCCGTCGATGGTATTCGTCGACCCGGCCAGCCCCGCGAAGACCACGATGATGACCAGTCCGGCGATCAGCGTGTTCCTGGCGCCGATCCGGCTCGATACGAAGCCGGTGAACAGCATCGCGATCGCGGTTACGACCAGATAGCTGGTGAAGAGCAGCTCGACCTGAGCCGGAGTGGCGTGGAGCTTGTCGCGGAGCGAGGCCAGGATCGGGTCGACCAGACCGATCCCCATGAACGAGATGACACAGGCGAAGGCCACCGCCCAGACGGCCTTCGGTTGCTGAAACGTCGATCCGAACGATCCATGTGCTGCCATGCTGACCGACTCTCCTGACCACCCGTCTCGCGACCGCCCGTCGCCGCGAATCCAGCGATAAAGTTCTATAGCAGCCCTATGATATGGCAACCAATGCATTACGACCAGACATGTCAACCGGCGCGTCGTGATACGCGTCAGGAGGGATGTCACGACGTTGGCGTTACGGAAAGGGTCAGCCGGCCGGCTGGCTCAGCCGGTCGAGCCATTCCGCCAGCAGGGTCCGCTCACCAGACGACAAGGCACCGGTCTGCTCCGGCAGCACCGCCTTCAGTGCGACGGCGCGGTTCGCCACGCGGCTGGCGTCCGGTCGCTCCGGTGCCATCGCGCTGGCGGCGTCCGTCGTGATCGCGGCCAGCACCGCCTCGCGCGTGTACTCCGAGACGGCGGAGTCGCGATCCTCGGGCGGCATGGCGAGCTGAGTCAGCGTCACGCCGACCCCAGTCGCGTGGATCACCGCCGCGGCGCGATCGACGCTGACCCGCAGGCGGCCCGATTCGGCGACGCGTTGCACCAGGCCGTGCAGGATGTCAGCGGCATCCGTGGCCGCCGACGGCCGGGTCTCCGACCGGGGATCACCGTACATCAGACCGTAGATGGCCGGGTTGGCCAGACCGAACGCGATATGCAGGTCCCAGCCGGCGCGCAGGTCCTCGACTGGGTCGTCCGCGCGGACACGGGTGATCTTGCTCTCGATGTAGCCGGAGAATCCGCGGCTCGCCACGGCGTCGAGTAGCCCCTGCATATCGCCGAACTGACGGTAAATCGTCGGCGGCTGGACGCCCGCGGCGGCACTGACCGCGCGTGTCGAGACCGCCTCCCGACCACCGGTGGCCAGGAGATCCGTCGCTGCCCGGATGATCCGCTCGCGTGTGCTCACCGTCATGTCGATCATGGCCGGCACCATACCATGTTACCGACGGAAACAGCAAACGGTTGACACTGGAATCTGCAACTGTTACCGTTGGTATTCCGGTGTCCGTTGGCACTGGTAACAGTCGCGCAACTGTCGAGCCTCAGGGACGGCTCGGCAGGGCAAACCATCTGGCTACCGGGCCTCAGGGCCGTGGAGACCAGAACCACGAAGGGATCAGCCTCTTGGAACCGAACAGGAAGATCGCGATCATCACCGGCGCCAGCCGTGGCCTCGGCCGGAGCATCGCGCTCCATCTCGCCGACCAGGGCGTCGGCATCATCGGCACCTACCACAGTCGATCGGACGAGGCGACGGAGGTCGCGCGGCTGGTCGAGGAGCGGGGTGTCCGCGCCGCCATGCTGCAGCTCGATACGGGCGACAGTTCCGGCTTCGATGCCTTCGCGACCAGCGTCCTATCGACGCTCCAGCAGACGTTTGGGCGCTCCGACTTCGACTTCCTCGTCAACAACGCGGGCATCGGCCTCAACGCTCCGTTCACCGACACGACCGAGGAGCAGTTCGACGAGCTCGTTCGGATTCAGTTCAAGGGTCCGTACTTCCTGACCCAGAAGCTGTTGCCCCGGATCGTCGATGGGGGACGCATCCTCAACGTCTCGACCGGACTCGCCCGCTTCACGATTCCGGGAAACTCGGCCTACGCCGCCACCAAGGGGGCGGTTGAGGTGCTAACGCGATACCTCGCGCAGGAACTGGGTCCCCGGAGGATCACGGTCAACACGATCGCCCCCGGCGTGATCGCGACCGACTTCTCCGGCGGCTATGTCCGCGACAACCCGGAGATCAATCAGTACCTCGCCGGAACGATCGCGCTCGGCCGGGTCGGTCTTCCCGATGACATCGGAGGCGCCGCCGCGGCCCTCCTCATGGACGGAAGCGGCTGGATCACTGGCCAGCGCATCGAGGTCTCCGGGGGTCAGAACCTATAGACGATCCCGTTGGGCGGGACCCGGCGATCAGCCAGTCCAGAGCGTGACAGACAGACAGAACGGGCCGGGCTTGCGAGAGCCCGGCCCGTTCTGTCCGTGGCGACGATCCAGGGATGCCGGACGGTGGACACCCGGTCCGGCGATGGGACCTACCGGTTGACCGGCGCGCTGCGGTTCCAGTTGGCGACGTTCCAGAGGTTGAGCTCGAACGCGCTGACGGCGACGTTGTCCTCGGCGGTCGCCGGGTCATCGCCGTGCAGCAGCGAGTTGTGCATGCAGTACTTGTCCGCCGCGCGACGGACGAGCGGCACCACCGCGTAGTTGTCGATGACGATGTCGTTGAGCTGGATGAGCATGTTCTGGACTTCGGTGATGTCGGTGATCTCACCGGAGCGCAACTGCTCGAAGATGCCGTCGTACTCGTCGTTGATGAAGCGCCCGCTGTTCTGGCCGTTCCAGCCGTTGCTGGCCTGGGCGATGTTGGACCGGTCCGCGCCCGCGTAGTAGCCGATCATGTAGTCGATCGGGGTCGGGTTGGACGGGTTGTTGGTGTACATGTGGAAGTCGGTGTAGAAGTGGTTGAGGTTCTGCTCGTTGCCGGCGGCGCCGTCGAAGAAGATGCCGGAGTCGGTCTGGATCAGGTTGATCGAGAAGCCGATCGCCTCGAGGTTCTGCTTGACGACCTGCTGGGTCTTCTGCCGAACGGAGTTGATCGTCGTCTGGTAGTTGAGCTCCAGCTTGACGCCGGCCTTCTCCCGCGTGTCGCCATTCAGCGTCCAGCCAGCATCCTCGAGCACCTGGGCGGCGGCATCGCCGTCGAACGTCACCGTCGTGTTGGGGGACTCGACAGGTGGGATGCCGGTCAGGATGTTGATGCCCGGCGCCTCGACCCCAGTCGGGTCGTAGAACCGCGTCGCGATCAGGTCCCGGTCGACCGACATGGCGATCGCCTGGCGAACGGCGACGTCGCTCAGGATCGGGTGCGGGTTCTCGTACCAGGAGCGCTGACCATCCGGGCCGGCGAGGTCCGGGTCGGAGAAGTTGAAGGCGAGCCGCTCGACGGAGGTGCCAGCGATGATCCGGAACACGCCCTGGCCGCCCTCGAGGGCCGCCTGGATGATCTCCGGCTCGACCTGGATGTTCCAGGCGTGGTCCCAGTCACCGGTCTCGAGGACGGCCTGGGCCGCCGTCGCCGCCTCGCCGCCGCCCTTGAGGTTGATCGTGGCGAAAGCCGGTTTGTTCGCGTCGCGGAAATTGGGGTTGGCGGTGTAGATGACCTGGTCGTTCGGCGCGAAGCTCTCGAGCATGAACGGACCCGTGCCGAGCGGCGCCGTGTCATAGTCGCCGCCGGCCTCGACGTAGTGCCGGGCATGGATGTGGCCGAACTGCCCGTTGGTGAACGGCACATACCAGGTCAGGTTCGGTGCGGTGTACGTGACCTTGACGGTCGTGTCGTCGACGGCCTCGCAGGCCGAGATGACGGTCCAGGTGCCGAGGTCGACAGCATTGTTTTCGGGGTTGGTGACCCACTCCCAGGTGAACACCACGTCGTCAGCGGTGAACGGCTCGCCGTCGGACCACATGACGCCCTCCACGAGCTTGAAGGTGGCTGAGGTGAGATCCGCGGCGAGCATCCCGTTCTCGATGGTCGGGACCTCGGTGACGAGGTTGGCGTAGATCGAACCGTCCGGCAGATAGCGCATCAGGGGTTCAGCGATGACATCGGACGCGATGAAGTCCTTGGTGCCAGAAGCGATATGCGCGTTGAGCTGGGTGACGGCCTGCCAGAGCAGCACCTTGAGCTCGCCGTCCTGGCCCCGGGTCTTGCCGTCCATGCCGACAGCTGGTGGGCCGCTCGTCGCGACGTCCTGCGGGTGCGGGGCATAGGCGCTGGTGGTCTGGGCATGGCGGACGAAGAAGCTCAGCATCGTCAGGCCAACGCCGAGGGCGGCACCCTGAGCGAGGAACTGGCGGCGGGTGATCTCACCCCGGTTGAGTTGGTCGACCAGTACGGCGAACCGGTTCTGACGGTGATCCTGGGACTGCGTCATTGGAAACCCTTTCATCAAGGCGAATGCGGCCCGCTCACCGGAGCGGAACGACGGCGCCGGGCAGCCGGACCGGTTCAGGGTCCATCTGGGCCAGCAGCGGGGTGACGACTGAGACGACGGAGCGAAGGCGACGCTGGTCAGCGCATCCACGAACCGCGACCAGGACGGAACGACCGGCGACTCCCTCTCGGCGCGACGACCGGTGTTGGATCCTGACCAGACGCTGGACGCCGGACGCAATCCGGGGTTGCCTGACTGATCGGGTCACCTCATCGTCCGACCGGACCGGCTTCCTGTGGCGGCGATCTCCCCTTGCACTTCCAGGACCGCCCGGACGCCCCGCCATCGCCGCCGTGGGACGGCCCGGAAATGGGGGGGGCTCCGGATGTGTCACGCCAATCGACCTCCACTGCACTCGATTCGACATCCGCAATGCGTCCACCGGCCGGATCGGTCGGAGCCAGGACCGGGCAGCCGTATCGCCATGTGGTACTTGCCGAATCAGAGTGTGCTGGGGAGTTTCCAACGGGGCGCCGCATTTATCAATATGGACGGTCAGGATTTGCGCACCGTCTGGCGCACAATTCGGCCCGATCCATCGATTTGCACAGAAATCCGCCAAACTCAGCCAACGCATCTGTGCTTGTGGCCCAATCGTGGACGGGGGCTCGCCCTGTCGCCAGTACCCTCCAGGACAATCGGATGACCCGTCCCGGCGATCCGCTCACCGACCCAGAACCGATTCTCCACGTCCTTGGGCCGATCGGGTCGCTGGAACGTCCGACGTGGCCCGAGAGATCCCCCTCGTGCCACGTCGTCGATCGATGCCAAGCCTGACCGCTAGCGGTCGACGGGAGCGCTCCGGTTCCAGTTGGCGACGTTCCAGAGGTTGTACTCGAACGCGCTGACGGCGGCGTTGTCCTCGCCGTTCTCGTGGACGAGCGAGTTGTGCATGCAGTACTTGTCCGCCGCCCGGTTGACGAGCGGGACGTTGACGTAGTTGTCGATGACCAGGTCGTTGAGCTGGATCATCATGCTCTGGATCTCGGCCAGATCCGTGACGGTGCCGCTGATGAGCTTCTCGTAGAGCGTGTCGTAGTCGGCGTTCACCCACCGCTGGGCGTTCTGGCCGCTCCAGCCGTTGGCGGCCTGGGCGATGTTGGAGCCGTCCGTGCCGGAGTACCAGACGACCATGTAGTCGACCGGCGTCGGGTTGACCGCGCCGCTGGTGTACATGTTGAAGTCGCAGAACATGTGGGCGAGATTCTGCTCGTTGCCGGCGGCTCCATCGAAGAAGATGCCGGAGTCGGTCTGGATCAGGTTGATCGAGAAGCCGATCGCCTCGAGGTTGGCCTTGACGACCTGCTGCGTCTTCTGCCGAACGGAGTTGATCGTCGTGACGTAGGTCAGGTCGAGCCGGACGCCGTCCTTCTCGCGGGTGTCGCCGTTCAGCGTCCAGCCGGCATCCTCGAGGATCTGCGCCGCGCCGTCCGGGTCGTGCGTGAAGGACGTGTTCGGCGACTCGACGGACGGAATCCCCGTCAGCACGTTGACGGCGAATGGCTCGCCCTCGCCGGATGGGTCGTAGAACCGTGTCGCGACCAGCTCCCGGTCGACGGCCATGGAGATCGCCTGGCGGACGGCGACGTCGCTCAGGACCGGGTGCGGGTTCAGGTACCACGACCGCTGGCCGTCGGGGCCGGTGGCGTCCGGGTCCGAGAAGTTGAAGTTCAGCCGCTCGACGTTGGTGCCCTGCACGATCCGGAACACGCCCTGGCCACCCCGCTCGTACTCGGCGATGACCTCCGGCTCGACCTGGATGTTCCAGGCATGATCCCAGTCGCCGGTCTCGAGGACGGCCTGGGCAGCCGTGGCGGCCTCACCGCCGCCCTTGATGTTGACGCGGGCGAAGTAGGGTTTGGCCGGGTCGCGGTACATCGGGTTGGCTGCGTAGATGACCTGGTCGTTCGGGGCGAAGCTCTCGAGGACGAACGGACCGGTCCCGATCGGCTTCGTGTCCATGACGTCGCTGCTGTTGGCCTCGATGTAGTGCTTCGGGTAGATCGAGCCGTTGTTGCCGTTGGTGAACGGGACGTACCAGGTCAGGTTCGGCTGGGTGAACGTGACGGTGACGGTGGCCGGGTCGGTCGCGACCATGTCGGAGATGACGCCCCAGAGCTCGAGGTGAACGGAGTTGTTCTCCGGCTTGGTGATCCACTCCCAGGTGTAGACGACGTCGTCGGCCGTGAAGGGCTCGCCGTCCGACCAGACGATGTCCGTGTTCAGCCTGAAGGTAACCTCCGTCAGGTCGTCGTTCAGGCCGCCGTTGGCGATCGTCGGCACTTCGGTGAGGAGGTTGGGGATGATCGAGCCGTCGGGCAGATAGCGCATCAGGGGTTCGTTGATGATGTCGGACGCGATGAAATCCTTGGTGCCGCTCGCGACGTGAGGGCTGAGCACCGTCACGGCCTGCCAGAGCAGGACCTTGAGCTCGCCGTCCTGACCACGGGTCTTGCCGTCGGTGCCGAACGAGGGTGCGACGCCGGCCTCGGGGGTCGCATCCTGCGGATGCGGAGAGAAGGCGCTGGTGGTCTGGACGTGACGGACGAACCAGCTCAGCATCGTCAGGCCGACGCCGAGGGCGGCGCCCTGGGCGAGGAACTGGCGGCGGGTGATCTTGCCCCGGTTGAGCTGATCGACGAGGGCGGCGAACCGGTTCTGACGGTGATCCTGGGATGGGGACTGTGTCATCGGAGACCCTCTCATGATGGCGAACGGCGGACAGCGGCCAGAGCGGGACGAAGGGACCGTGCAGACTGTGGGTCATGGTCGGTGATGACGAAACGAGGGCCGACGCCTCCACGGAACGCGACCGGTGCTGAGGTGAACGAACGCCGAGCTCCCGGGTCAGCGTTCCCCCTTGCTCTTCCAGAGCCGCCCGGTCGACGTATCCGTGCTGCCGTGGACGCAGCCGGCTGACGGGACGGTTCCAGAGACGCCACGCCACGCGACGCCCACCGCGCCCGAAAAGTCACCGACGCCCGACCGAGGATGGATCGGTGAATCCAGGGTCGGGTCTTCCTGTAACGGATGTCGCTGCCGTCGGGACGCGGTGTGCTGCGGAGTTTCCGCTGCGTCGCGGCATTTATCAATGGGTTCGTCCCGCTTTCCGCACCATGGCCACGGAGGGCGCGACGGAATCAGCCACTTTCGCTGATCTTGCCTCGTAGAATTGGGCGACTTGCCCAATGGGAGGGGCATTCGCCTCGCTGGCGAAGCCCGCTCGTAGGGGCGATCCCTTGTGGTCGCCCGGCCGCCACAGCGGCCCGCGCCGAAAGGCGAGAGGGTGTTCGAAAACGACGGATCACATCGAACCCTGTCGTTCGCGAGCAGACCCCTCCCCCACCGAAGCGCGACTCCTCCCCGGCTCGGTTTCAGCACTGCGTGCCTCACCGCCCGGAGAGGGGCTCATGCTGGTCGGCTTCGCCTCCTTTCCAACCCGACATCGCCGCCGCGGGGAACAGCGCTTTTCGTAGGGGCGCAGCTCTCGCTTCGCTGGCAAGCCCGGCCGCCGCAGCGGCCTTCGCCGCCAGGTGAGACCGTGTTCGCGACCGGATATCCACCGGGAACCGGCCGGTCCCGACCACCGGCACCGCTACGCGGTCTGGCGCCTGACGGCGCGGCAGCGCAGCGAGCAAGGCCAGGGAAGCGAGAGCCAGGGCCCTACAACACGGTCGCCTGTGGCGCGGACAAGGACCGCCACGACCGCACGGCATCGGCCCATGAACGCAGGAAGGCCCCGCCTGGCGAACCAGACAGGGCCTTCGGGGAACCGGATATAGTCGACAGCCGGCACCGAGCGGGACGCGTACGCTAGATCTCGACCGTGACCGCCTCGGTCACAGAGAAGTTCGTGATCGAGCCGTCCGTGGTGTCGACGAGGAGGTAGTTGCCGACCGCCGCGTTGACCAGAGCGATGTCGCCCGTCTCACCGGCGCCGAGGCTGACCTGACCGACCAGCGTCGCGTCGACCGGAACCTCCGTCGACTCGACGGTGCCGTCCTCCGCGGCAACCGGGGTCGCGGTATCGAGGCCGCCGAGGGAGTACAACTCGACGACGTGCTGAACGGTCGACGCGCTGGTGCCCTGGAGGTTGACGACCTCGAAGAAGCTCGTCGTACCACCCTGCGGGAAGGAGATCGGCGCGTCGTCGGCGATCGCGAAGCCCTTGACGACCGCGTCGCCGTCCGGCTGCGAGGTCGCGAGGACTTCCTCGTCGAGCACGTAGTCGCCATCCATGTCGACGTAGACCCAGGTCGCGGTGACGTACTGGTAGGCACCGGCGAGGTACTGGATCTGGACGCCCACGCGGCCGTCGCTGTAGCTGGTGACGTCCCCGTAGCCGAGGACGGTGTACGGCAGGAGATCGTCCGGCAGCGCGCCGCCGAACTTGTCGGTGACCAGATTGCCCGTGACGAGGGTGACGATGGCGTCGACATCGACCGCGTTGTAGCAGTTGATGAAGTTGTCCGTCGCCGCGATCACGGCGTCGGCGACATCGGCCGCGACCGGCGTGGCCTCGGCGGCGCTGGCCGGAACCGGCGTGGCCTCGGCGGTCGCCGAGGCGTCACCGGCGCCCGGCACGCAGTCGCCGGTCTGCGGCGACGCGACCGGGCTGGCGACCGGCTCCAGCTGGGCGCCGATCTGACCGGCGAAGACACTGAACGCGAGGACGAGCGCGAGCAGCCCGAACATGGCCGGGACCGCGATCCGCTGGACGTTTCGATGAACCATTCTTCCCATTCCCTCCCGACGACCAGTACCGCGGTTGCCGGCCTTCGCCAGCGACCACGACCGTGGGCGGCCCCCCATCGGCGCCTCTGCCATACCCACGCAACCCGGCGTCAACCGAACGGCAGTGTGGAACGCTTTCCCGGCACGGTCAAGAGCCGCGGCCAAAGCGATGCCGGTCGAAACCAGCGAAACGCCCAACCCGCGGGGCCGGAATCCGGCCAGACGCGGTGGATTGGGCATCGATTCCGGTGCCCGATCAGCGCTCGACGGGCTCGCTGCGGCTCCAGTTGGCGATGTTCCAGAAGACACCATCGAGCCCGCCGCTACCCGTGTTGTCTTCGCCGGTCGCGATGTCGCCGTGGATCAGCGACTTGTGGATCGCATACTTGTTGCCGACGTTGACGAGCGGGATGATCGCGTTGTCGGCGATGATCATGTCGTTGAGCTGGATCAGGACCTCGTTCAGCGCCGCGATGTCGGTGATCTCGCCGCTGCCGATCCGCTCGTAGAGGGCGTCGTACTCCGGGTTCTGGTATCGATAGACATTTGGCCCGCTCCAGCCGTTGGCGGCTTGAGCGATGTTGGAGCCGTCCGGGCCGGCGTAGAAGAGATTCATATAATCGATCGGTGACGGGCTGCCCGGGCCGTTGGTGTAGACGTTGATGTCGCTGTACATGTGACGCAGGTTCTGCTCGTTGCCAACGGCACTGTCAAAGAAGATGGCGGAGTCGACCTGCTCCAGGTTGACCCGGATGCCGATCTCCTCCAGGTTGGCTTTGACGACCTGCTGGGTCTTCTGCCGCACGCTGGCGATCGAGGTCGAGTAACTCAGCTCTAGCCGGATGCCGTCCTTCTCGCGGACGTCACCGTTCATCACCCAGCCGGCATCGTCGAGGATCTGAGCGGCCTGCTCCGGGTCGTAGCTCCAGCTCGTGCTGGGTGAGACCAGCGCCGGGATGCCGTTGAGGAAGTTCGGCGTCACGGTCTCGCCTGGTGGCGCATAGAACCGGTCCACGATCAACTGCCGGTCGATGCCGAGTGAGAGCGCCTTGCGGACCGCCGGGTCGGTCAGGAAGGGGTGCGGGTTCTCCCAGTAGGAGAGCTGTCCATCGGGTCCGGGAACGCGTGGGTCGGAGAAGTTGATATTGATCCGCTCCAGGCTTGTGCCTGGCACGACCCGGAAGGCGCCGTTGCCGGCCTCCTGCATGGGAGCAACGACATCCGGCTCGATGGTGACATTCCAGGCGTAGTCCCAGTCACCGGTCTGCAGGACGGCCTGGGCAACGCTGGTCGGGTCTCCGCCACCCTTCAGGTTGACGCGGGCGAAGGCGGGCTTGTTCGGATCCCGATAGTTGGGGTTGGCGGTGTAGATGATCTGGTCGTTGGGCGCGAAGCTCTCGACGATGTACGGCCCGGTCCCGATCGGCGCCGACAGCATGATGTCGCCGCCGTTAGCCTCGACGTAATGCTTCGGGTAGATCGGGCCGTTGGTATACCCCGCGAACGGCTCGAACCAGCCCAGCGTCGTCTGAGGATAGGTGACCTGGACGGTAAGGTCGTCGACCGCGACGATCTCGCCTATCGATTCCCAGACATCGAGATTCGTCGCATTGTTGGCCAGATCGGTCACCCAGTCGTGCGTGAAGACGACGTCGGCGGCCGTGAACGGCGTGCCGTCGGACCAGAGCAGACCAGGCATCAGTTTGAGCGTGACCGACGTCAGATCCTCGGCGAGGCCGCCGTTGGCAACGGTCGGGACTTCGGTCAGGAGGTTGGGCCAGAGGCTGCTGTCCGAGAGATAGTGCATGAGCGGCTCGACAACCAGCGAACCAGCCAGGAAGTCCTTGGTGCCGCTGGCGACCTGCGGGCTCATCATCGTTGGCGCCTGCCACAGAAGCAGCTTGAGTTCGCCGTCCTGCCCGCGGGTCTTGCCATCCATCCCCGCCGCGGGAGGAGCCGGCGTCGCGTCCTGGGGGTGGGGCGCGGCGCCAACCGACTGGACGTTGCGGATGAACATGCCGAGCATCCCGACTCCGACCCCAAGCGCGGCCCCACGAGCGATAAAGTCCCGCCGGGTGATCTCCCCGGCACTGAACTGCGCGACGAGGCTGCTGACCGTGTCCTGACCGTGGTGTCGGTGGGTCGCCATGTCTGTCCCCCCTTGGGTTCCGGACGGTGGCCTGCAATCCACAGACCTGTCTCCACCCCACAATGACCGGACAACGTCGGTCGTCGCCCGGAGCCGCTGTGGGTGAGTCCCTTCATTGTGCCGGTGATATTCGGAATGCGCAATGGTACGTTGTGCCCATGCTTGTGAAGGATTGCCGCCAAATCGGCCAATGCGGGATGACCGGCCAGCCGCCTCGACAAACGCACAGGAACTGCATGGTCCAGGCGCCCAACGCGACACCCGGGCGTCCTGCGGGATCATGGCCGGAGCGAATCCCGACCGTTAACGGCAACGGCCCGGCCGCTCTCCTTCGGGAGTGGCCGGGCCGTCTGGCTCGACGATACCTGAATCGGACGCTAGCGGTCGACCGGCGCGCTCCGGTTCCAGGCGGCGATGTTGTTGAAGTCCGCGATCGCGCCGGTCGAGAAGATGTTGTCCTCCCCGGTCGCCCGGTCGCCATGGATGAGGGAGGCGTGGACGGCGTACTTGGAGCCCGTGTTGACCAGCGGGATCACCGCGTTGTCGCGGATCACGATGTCGTTGAGCTGGATCAGCAGCTGGTTGAGCTCGTCCGTCGAGGCGACGTCGCCGGCGATGAGGCGATCCATGATCGCGTCGTACTCCGGATTGACATAGCGGATGAAGTTCTCGCCGGTCCAGCCGTTGGCCGCCTGGGCGATATTGCTGGCGTCGGCGCCGGTGTAGAAGCGCAGCATGTAGTTGATCGGTGTCGGGGACTCCGGGCCACTCGTGAACATGTTCATGTCGCAGTACATATGCCGGTTGCCCTGGTCGTTACCGGGTGCGCCGTCGAAGAAGATGCCGCCGTCGACCTGGACGAGGTCGATCCCGAAGCCGATGTCCTCGAGGTTGGCCTTGACGACCTGCTGCGTCTTCTGACGCACCGAGTTGACCGTCGTGACCAGGTTGAGCTGGAGCCGGAGCCCGTTCTTCTCCCGCGTGTCGCCCTCCATCACCCAGCCGGCGGCATCGAGGATCTGGCCGGCCTGCTCCGGGTCGTAGGCCCAGGTCGTGTTCGGCGACTCGACGGCCGGGATGCCGGTCAGGAAGTTGGCCGTCGTCCGCTCGCCGCGCGGGTCGTAGAACCGGTCGACGATCAGCTGGCGGTCGATCCCGAGGGCCATGGCCTGCCGAACGGCCGGGTCGCTCAGGATCGGGTGCGGGTTCTGGTACCAGGACAGCTGGCCGTCCGGCCCCGCTACCTTCGGGTCGGAGAAGTTGATGTTGATCCGCTCGATGCTGGAGCCGCCCTGGACGCGGAAGACGCCCGGCGCGTCGTCGGACTCGTAGCCAGCGATGACGTCCGGCTCCACCGCGACGTTCCAGGCGTAGTCCCAGTCGCCGGTCTGGATGACGGCCTGGGCCGCGGTCGCCGGGTCGCCGCCGCCCTTCAGGTTGACCGTCTGGAAGTACGGCTGCGACGGGACCCGGAAGTTCGGGTTGGCCTCGTAGACGATCTGGTCGTTCGGGGCGAAGCTGCTGACGACGAACGGGCCGGTCCCAAGCGGCGCGGTCGACATGTCACCGCCGGCGGCGACGTAGTGCTCCGGCAGGATGCCGCCCGAAACGCCGCTGAATGGGACATACCAGTTCAGGGTCGGGGTATTGAACGTGACCGCGACGGTCACGTCGTCGACAGCCTCGATCGTCGCGATCGTGCCCCAGCCACCGCTCGTGACGGCATTGTTGGCTGGGTCCATGACCCAGCCGTGCGTGAAGACGACGTCACGGGCGGTCATCGGCGTGCCATCCGACCAGAGGAGGCCGGGTTGCAGGCGAAAGGTCACCGCCGTGAAGTCGGCCGCGAGGTAGCCGTTCTCGAGCATCGGGACGACGGCCGCCAGTTTGGGATAGAGGGACTCGTCCGGCGCGTAGGCCAGCAGGGCTTCGGAGACGATGCTGCCGGCCGCGGTGTCCTTGTCGCCCGTGGCGGTGTGGACGTTGATCAGGGTCGGGGCCTGCCAGATCAGGAGCCGGACCTCGCCGTCCTGCCCGCGGGTCTTGCCTTCGCCGCCGGCGGCGGGACTCGTCGCGACCGGTGCGGCGACGGGCGTGGCGTCCTGTGGGTGCGGCGCGGCGCCGACGGACTGGGCGTGCCGGATCATCGTGCCGAGCATCCCGGTGCCGACGCCGAGCGCGGCGCCGGCGGCGAGGAAGCCGCGGCGGCTGATCTGGCCGGCATGGAGCTGGTCGACCAGGCGAGCGAACGGGGCCTGTTGTCGGTCGTGGGTCGTCATCGGGTTCTCCTCGGGCGCGTGGCCAGCGACTGACAGGTTCGCGGGCCGTCTGGCGTGGTCTCGGCGGCAATCGTTGCCCGCCAGCGAACACGACGGGTGATCGTCACGCCGGTCAGTGTGCCAACTCCGGCCGGTCCGGTCGAGTCAGGTCTGGGCAGACCTGGGCAGACCTGGGCAGACCTGGGCAGATCCGTTCGGGAGATGGCCGGTGCTGGTCGGCCTCGCCGTCTTGCTAACCCCTCCCCAACCCCTCCCCATCCGCAAATGGTGAGGGGCTCACTCTGGTCGGCTTCGCCGTCCTGATACCCGGTCCGGGGGCCGGCTTCGTAGGGGCGACGCGTGCGAACCCGGCCGCCGCAGTGGCCCGTGACGTAGGGTCATCGGCTCGCGGTGACCGGCGCTCGCAGGCGCGATCCAGTGCGCGATAATCGTGCATCGATTCAATCATATTAGCGGCGAGCACCGTTATCGCCCTACGGGGCGATGGCCGCTGCGGCGGCCGGTCACCGCCAGCGAAGCGAGAGCGGATGACCCTACGTCAATGGCGCCGCCCGGAGTAAACCAAAACGCAGACACCCACCGGAAGCGAACCTCCGACGGGTGTCCAAACGAACCCGGGTCGAGCCAAACCCTCGATCAGTCGCCGACCTCGAGATCGGCTTCCATGCCGAGCGAGAGGTTCGGGACGCCGCTCTCGTCCTCCGGGAACAGGTCGACCAGCGCGTAGGACCCGGACTCCAGGCTGTCGAGGACCATGACGCCCTCGTCGCCCGAGGGGACGGTGAGCTGGCCGGCGATGCTGATGCCGTCCGGCAGGTCCGGGCCGGGGATGTAGAGCAGTTCGTCGGCGGTGGCGTCGTCCTCGAGGCGCAGGACTATCACCTCGTGATCCTGATCACCGTCGTTGGCGATCTCAAGGGCGACGGTCCCCGCGTCGACCTGGCCCGGATCGACCTCGATCGAATACTCGTCCAGGGTCACGCCGACGCGCTGGGCACCATCGGGCACATCCGGCGTCTGGACCTCCTCCGAGGACACGACCCAGCGGGCCGAGGCCCGGACGATGCCATTGGCGTCCTCCCCACCGAGGAAGCTGGCGCTCGCGCTGAACAGTGAGAACGTCCAGAGCCCCTGGCGGAGCTGATCGCCGACGAGGTAGCGAACGACGGCGGTCGCGTCGCCGGCGTCAGTGACCGTGACGTCGGTCACGTCGCTGACGGTGAAGGCGGTCGGCGGGAGTTCATCGGCGAAGGTGCCGAAGTCGTCGGCGGTGACCGGTTCGCCGAGACCGAGGAGCTGGCCCCGGAAGTCGTCCCCGACGAGATCGTTCAACGTCCCGTAGTCCGCCTCCGACAGGCAGACGGAAACGGCCGACACGACGTGCTCGACGTCCTGGGCGACGGCATCCGAGGCTGGCCCGGCGGGATAGCCGGCTCGCGTCAGTCCGGCGTCCGGGGACGCGGAGGCGGCCGGGGACGCGGAGGCGGCCGGGGTGCCGCCGTCCGCAACCGGTGTCGCGGAGGTCGGCGTCCCGGTCGGGACGGACGGTGTCGGAGCGGGCGCCTCCCGGTTCGGCAGGGAGCAGGTCGCGCTCTGATCGGGTAACTCGGAGGCCGACGACGACGCGGACGGCGACGCGGGAACGGCCGTGCCGTCGTCGGAGGCGGCTGGGGTGAGCCCGACCGCGGCCGGCGTGCCGTCCTCCGCCTGGGCCGAGACCGGGAGCGTGCCGCCATCGGTGACCGGGCCGTTCATCCAGAGCCAGTCGGACCGGTTGCCGGTCGCGGCGGCGGACGACTCCGGCGAGCGCCCGGCGGCCGAGTTCACGGCGATCAGGCCGGCACTGGCCAGGAGCAGAGCCGCCACGGCCAGCAAGGTCACGGTGGACCGGAACGGGGTTGAACCCGATGAGCCCACTGTCGTGGCGCTGGATGCACCGGATCGTACGTCTCGCATGGTGACAATCATCTCCCTGGTCGAGCGTCGGTCAGCGGCTCGCGGTAGCGCGAGCTCCAGACCCATCCATCGCCGCGGCGGTTCCCGGCACTCGATGGACCGGCGTGATCCGGCCATCCCCGAGGGCAGCCCGAGACCACGAATGGGCAACTCGGGCCGGGGCGAGGGGATCGCCATTGTACCCCTCTGACTGCCAGAGGTGAACGTACACGCCATAACGGCGGCGTGGTCATGCACGACTACCCTATACTCTGGACATTCCGGGGCATCGAGGAGACGTTCCCAACGCCGGTCGAACCGGTACATGACTCTTCCCGAGGCGGTGAGGACGACCCAACCGCATTGGGCTGTTCTCGCTGTTTCACTGATTTCATGATTTCATGATTTCATCGACCTCATCAGGAGCAGACAGGTGGATGCCGATCACGGCGATGGGGCGGACGACGGACCATCCGAGTCGTCCGCGCACGAGCACATGCCGGATTGGGGCGAGGTGCTGGTCCGGTCGGTCGCGCACCTTGCGGCCCAACTGACCACGATGCAGATCCAGCTCCGGGCGCTCGGTGAGGAGGTCGAGGCGGTGGGCGGCGTCGATCCGGCGGCGGTCCGGCTCCGGCAGCGCCGCCTGGCTGTCCTCCAGACCGGCCCGGCCCTGCGGGAGAATCTCGGCTCGGCGCTGTCCGACCTGATCGACACCGACGCGCTGGAGCGGGATCTGGTCGAGTACCTCTCGTCCCCGCCGGGTGATCTCCATGACTAACTCCTCGACTGACTTCTCGGCCCTCGCAAAGGTCGCTCGCATGGCCTGGCGACCCGACCGGATCCCATTCTGGAAGATGAACGGCAGCGGCAACGACTTCGTCATGGTCGACAACCGGAACGCGATCATCCCGGCCGAGGACGAGTGGCGCTTCACGCGGGCCGTCTGCGACCGGCGCCGATCGATCGGCGCCGA
>JAABUS010002316.1_pt1 | contig 36526 bp, 28 predicted proteins | sample 5560161 | NCBI WGS metagenome assembly JAABUS01 (sample SAMN10711885, study PRJNA513376) | rock metagenome | isolation source: Antarctica rocks | place: Antarctica: Victoria Land, Trio Nunatak nord | collected 2016-01-04
CTCCCCTCCTCCAGCAACCTCCTCATCCCCTCCGTCCCCTTGAACCCCTTATGACTCGGATCAATCGCAAACTCACTCCTCTCAAACACCGCCGCAAACCTCTCATCCTGCACATCCACCTCAAACCCATCCTTCTCCCGCGCCTCCAGCGCCGCCTTCTGCCGCTCGCTGAGCTTCCGCTTCTTCTTCTTCTGCTTCGCCAGCTTCTCGCCTTTCGCCAGGAGCGCGGAGTCGAAATGCTGGACCTCGTTGCCAGCGGTGTCGGAGGCGGTCAGGGCTAGGAGATGGGCGGTGGCGGAGGGGGATGGGGAGGGGGATTTCTGATGGGCGCGCTTCTTGCTTTTCTTGAGGGTGGTGGAGGTGCTGGCGGGTGCGGTGAAGAAGGGGTCGTCGAAGCCGGCGTCGGGGGCGCTGGTGGCTTTCTCGTCTGCTGTGGGTGGGACCTGCTCTGCGTCGTGGTCCTTTGAGCTTTTCGTTTTGTCTTTGCGCCGCGTCTTGCGCTCTTTTTCCTTGCGGATGTATTTCTCAACGGTGGTTTCTTCGCGCTCGGGCGGGGGCTGGTTCTCGAAGACGCTACCCTTGTTGCCGGACAGGCCGGAAGTGAAGGTGATTTGCATGTCGCCGACTGGAGCCTTGGCTGTGCCTTTGGAGCTCTTCTTCGCGGCGGGCTCGGGTTGCAGACCGAGGAGGGAGCGCATGCGTTGGCGCTCGGCTTCCTTCTTGGAGAGCTTCGGCGCTGGGGGTATGGCATTTGCTGCTTCTGTTAGCTCGTCGGATGGGTTCGCAGCAGCGGTGGCATCCACGATGAGGGGTTCCGGCGCGTTGTTGTCGTCTTCTTCGCTGTCGCTTCCCAGGTATGCCTTCAGGTCGTTCTCATCAATGTCGGCGCGGCTCCCAGAGAAAGCCCGTTTCTGGGCCTCTTTTCTGGAGCCGTCATCGGCGTCCCAGGTCAAGCGGACTTTGCTATGTTGGAGCGCATCGGTGACGAATTCGTTCGGTCGATATCCGTCTGGTATGCGCTCGCATTCGTCTCTAGGTTTGTCAGCGCTGAAGTCTGTGTCGTTTGGGACGAAGCGGAGGTCGAAGAAGTTAGCTGTCGTTAGGTATTCGGTGCCGTCGACGGCGGTGTAGATGGCTTCAGCGACGGAAGGGGACGAACAGGTGAGGACGGCGTAGTAGTAGCGGAGGCGGGATAGTTGATAGCGGCGTAGACTTGCCGAATTGAATTCATTGCCTAGGTCTTCTTTGAGGATAGACTGCTTGATCTTCTCGTCGTCTTGGGCTTCGTCATCAACGTCTGCTTCTTCCGACTCTTCTGAGCTCGAGACCTCTTCGTCTTGCGCATTGTTTGGCTTGCTTCCGCCGAATATCTCCTTGGGCGGACCTTCCATCTCTTCTCGTTCCATACGCTCTTTGCCGAAGTCGCTGGGGTATATCGAGACCTTCAGTATTCTTCCACCGGTAGGCACAAAGCTTGAAAACACCGCCAGTAGATCTGCCGAACGAATGTTGTCCCAATCGAGATTGACGACGGCAATCCTCGACGTGACTTCGCCCATTGGAACCTCCTCGGCACCCTGGTCGCCCATCAATCCAAAAGGTTCGTCCTCCTCTTCCTCGGCCATATCATCCTCACTTTCCTCGTCAGAGCTACTTTCAGGCTCTTCGCCCTCCGCTTCCACCCTCCTCAATTCTTTTTCCACTTCCTCATCGTCATCCACTCCGTCTCCCTCGTCATCCTCATTCTCAATTCTGTAATACCTCTCCAGATCTTTCCTTCCGGCGTCCTTGGGCAGCTTCCGACCATATCGATCGACTTTCGCTTTGCTTGAGAAGTCGTCACTGCGCAGCATGTGCGCGAACCGGGAGTCGAGGCGGACATGGGTGTCTTTGCGGGAGGGGAGGCGGAAACGGGGGTCGGTCTGGATATTCGTGAAGCGAGGATCGGCTGTGAGTAACGTTAGGGATTGAAGTTCAAGCTGGCAATCAGTGGAGCTGTTGTACTTATGCGGTCATCTTGAGTTCCTCGTGAAGCCTGGGCGCCTTTCGGCCTTTTCTGCGAGGGTGGAGGCATTGTAGGACGTGGGAGACTGATGACGAGCTCCCGCCGAGTTTGAACGGTAGCCCTAAGCTCGCGATATCATCCAGTATTCACAGAAGGCACCTAGAACTTCGTCCAGTGTAGTATACTACTAGGACAGCTTCAAAGTGTACCACATGAAATTTCCTTATCGATAAGATCGCGCGTCGGCAGATCACCTCGGTTCGACAGAATTGCGTGCTTTCGCTCCGTTCAGAGTTCTTCAAATGAATAATCATTACTCTATACTAATTGCAGCTGACTCTGATGTGTAAGATGGTCTTGATCCCAGCGTTCGCCGTCTCCGTGTTTACATTTTCCCAACTCCATTGACCTTGCGCTGGCATCAGATTCTTCGTCAAAGTCCAGCGATAATGTCGACGGTAGCAAACGCTGGTGATGCAGGTAAGCTCTTCTCAATGCCCCAGCTCAGGTCTCTCCGGTATACCGTCTGACTTCAAAACAGTGGCGAGGATTGCCTACCTTTCCAGCGATCTCGTTCTTTCCGTTCAGCCTGCTCTGGGCGTTGACTCCGAGTTCTCTCGCCAGCTTCGTGGACTCGCCTCAAGGAAAACCCCCGGATGTCTCACAAAAGCGCCTGAGGTATGCCGTCTACATTATTGAGCAAGCAAAACCACTGACCGGTCTCGCAGGTTCAATCCATAAGGCACAATACGGATCCCCTTTTGTCCGCTTTCCAGCCGCTTCGATCCGGGAAGTTCGTCTCGGTTACCACATCCTCGTCCATATTGCTCTCGTCTATACCACATCTCTACAAGCTAGCACAGTTACCCATCGTACTACATGTCTCGTTACATCCGCTACATCATCCAGATTACTCCGAGATCACTGCGATTCGGCAGTCAGGCTTCGTGTTTCTACAGTCCGAGACCTTACAAGAAGCACAAGATATAGCACTCTCAGCACATGCATTGGCCATAAGATCGGGTAAAGGAGTCATCCACTTCTTTGACCCGGCGAACTCTGTACGTGATGATCCAATTCCAATTGAGGACCGAGAGCTGGTCCGGGGAATTTTGGACGACAGTAAATCGCGGTCATACCACTCTGCAATAGAAGGGGACAGATCGCTATATGTTGACAGTGGGACTCACCCAGAGATGATTGAGAACAATGTGCCCAACCTGGCAAGCAAGCAGACGCAAGGCGCAGGAATCAATGACCCGAGTCCCCCGCCTACAAAGACTGCAAAAGGGGATGAGTCTTCTTCTGGTTCCTCTGCTCGGGCGAGCAGCGTTGATAGCAGGCCTTCACTCTCGTCTGCCACTTCTTTTAGCTCAACTATTACGCGGGCTGTCACATCAGAGGACATTGGAGACTTCATTACGCGGATATGGTCGCATATTGCACTTGCGACAGGACGCAGATACCAAGCATTCGAATACTCTGGTCCCGAGAATGCTGAGTATGCACTGTTCATTTTCGGCTCTACCGGCGTCTTCGTAGACGAGATACTGGAGGCCAATCCTACCGACGAGTTCGTTAAGTGTGGTATCATCACCGCCCGTCTTTACAGGCCTTGGTTGGGTGCCGGACTGACACAGGCGATACCATCCACGATCAAAAAAATTGCTGTTCTAGAGCAGATTCGTAAGAAAACGACCAAGTGGGGTCCAGTGCTCCTAGACATCTTGACAAGTCTAAAGATAGGACCCTCACAGAGCGATGCACCTTCGATAGTTGGTCACCAGCTTGGATTCATCGAGCCAGCCACTGCACGACAAGCATTGAGAGGCATTTTCCAGAATCTGAAATCACCGTCGCCAATCCAGAACCTCGAAGTCGGCAACCGAGAGCGGCCAAAGGACCTCCTTAGCGGATATAATCTGGAGCCGCCGAAAGTTGAAAATGCGTACATGAAGATTCTAGATCAGCTATTCGGCCAAAGACTTCATATTGCAAATCGTTTGGAAGCGGCAAATGCTGGGATATCATCGTCAATCACAATGTCCCCCGAATACGGCTTTGGCTCGCTCTTGGCCCGGATTGATCACCGGAAGCGGTTCATCGGCGAAGTACAGCAAGCTGCCAAAAGTCGAGACTTCATAACAGACGTACCGCAGAGCTGGCTGTCGAAATGGGCGTTAAGTGCGGAAGATCCGACCAAAGCCAACAACCTTGCGCCAGAGGTCATTGCAAGATTAGGAACCGACGGATCGAGGTTGTCTTCCCAGCTTCTCGCATCTAAGGGACTGTTTTGCCAGGAATCTCAATGGCTCATTGGCTCTGATGCCTGGGCATACGATCTAGGCAATTCGGGTGTTCATCATGTCATCGCGTCGGGCGCTAATGTGAATATGTTAATCATCGACTCCCAGCCATACTCGGAGAGGGCAGCGGCTGACGCCGCCCGAAGAAAGAAAGACATAGGTCTTTATGCGATGAACTTCGGTAATGCTTATGTGGCATCAGTGGCCGTCTATAGCTCCTACACTCAGGTGCTTGAGGCGATGATCGAGGCCGACCAATTCAAGGGCCCGTCAATTGTTGTGGCGTACTTGCCGTATAATCAAGAAAACGACTCGCCCTTGACTGTACTACAAGAAACTAAGAAGGCGGTCGATATAGGCTATTGGCCTTTGTATCGTTGGAACCCTTACAATGAGGACAAGGGCGAGCCGAACTTCTCGCTGGACTCGGAGCGCATCAAACGAGAGCTTGAGGAGTTCTTGAAGCGCGACAACCATTTGACGCAATTGATGAACAGGCATCCTGAGTTCTCTGCCAACCTCTCGGATTCCTTTGGTACAGAGGTCCGTGCTCTGCAAAAGAGAAAAGCCAAGGATGCCTACGAGAAAATGCTTGAGGGCTTGTACGGGGCTCCGCTAACGATCCTGTTCGCTTCGGACAACGGGAATGCCGAGAGTCTCGCTAAGAGGCTAGGACGAAGAGGAAAAGCCAGGGGCCTGAAGACCATAATTATGGCGATGGATGATCTCCCGGTGGAAGACCTTACCACAGAGGAGAACGTTGTTCTGCTCAGCAGTACTGCTGGCCAAGGAGAGATACCCCAAAATGGACGCGCCTTCTGGGAAGCAATCAAAGACAATACCGAGCTTGATCTGTCACAGATCCATTTCGCCGTCTTTGCGCTCGGTGATAGTCACTATTGGCCGCGCAAAGAGGATAAGCTCTACTACAACAAACCTGGAAAAGACTTGGACAACAGAATAGCATTCCTCGGCGGTAAACGTCTGACTGATGTCGGACTCGGCGACGATCAAGACCCAGACAATTACCACACAGGCTACAACGAGTGGGAGCCAAAGTTGTGGCAAGCGCTTGGCGTAGACAAAGTTGAAGGCTTACCGGAAGAACCACCACCCATTACAAACGAGGATATCAAGATTCAGTCAAACTTCTTGCGAGGTACCATTGCTGAAGGACTTGAGGACACAACCACTGGGGCTATTGCAGCTTCAGATCAGCAGCTCACCAAGTTTCACGGAACATACATGCAAGATGATCGCGATGTGCGCGATGAACGCAAGGCTCAGGGCCTGGAGCCTGCTTACGCCTTCATGATCCGTTGTCGACTGAATGGGGGCGTAGCCACAGCTTCCCAGTGGCTACAGATGGACTCGATCAGCAGCTTATACGGCAACAACACCATGAAGCTGACTACCCGCCAGACATTTCAGTTTCATGGCGTCGTGAAGACGAAGCTCAAGTGTGCCATGCGAGGGATTAATAAAGCTTTGATGACCACTATTGCCGCATGCGGAGACGTTAATCGGAACATTATGTGCAGCCCTTTGCCCACGAGGTCTGCGTTCCATCGCGATGTTCATCAGGTTTCGGCCAAGATCAGCGATCACTTGCTGCCGTCAACGACGGCTTATCACGAGATTTGGCTAAAGGATGACAATGACAAGCAGACTCAGGTTGCCGGTGATGCTGTGGTTGATCAGGAGCCGCTTTACGGGCCAACATACCTACCCAGGAAATTCAAAATCACAATAGCTATCCCACCCCACAACGACACTGATGTGTATGCACACGACATAGGCCTCATCGCTATCAAAGGCTCTGATGGTCGCTTGGAGGGCTTCAACGTTCTTGTGGGAGGAGGTATGGGTGTCACTCACAACAATAAGAAGACATATCCACGAACCGGCAGTATGCTGGGCTATGTATCTGCAGATAAGACCCATATTGTCTGTGAGAAGATTATGCTCGTTCAACGCGACCACGGAGATCGCAAGAACCGGAAGCACGCTCGACTCAAATACACGATCGATGACATGGGTGTCGACGTTTTCAAGGGTAAAGTTGAAGAACTCCTTGGCTACAGCTTCGAAGACCCGCAGCCGTTCCAATTCAAGTCGAACATCGACACGTTTGGCTGGCAGAAAGATGAATTTGGCATGAACCACTTCACATTCTTCATAGAGAATGGGCGGGTAGAAGACACCGCTGATTATCCTATGAAGACAGGTCTGAGTGAGATCGCTAAGGTTCACAAAGGGGAGTTTCGATTGACGCCTAACCAGCACCTTTGCTTGTCTGGTATACACGATGACGACATGGAAAATGTCAAGAGCATGATGAAGCAGTACAAGTTAGATAATTTACAATTCTCCGGTCTGAGACTCAGCTCTTCCGCTTGTGTGGCCTTTCCCACTTGTGGTCTCGCGATGGCGGAGTCTGAGCGGTACCTGCCCGAGCTCATCACCAAGCTAGAGGACTGTCTCGAGGAGAATGGCCTGAAGCACGACAGCATCGTCATGCGTATGACCGGCTGCCCAAACGGCTGTGCGCGACCCTGGCTGGCTGAAGTGGCATTCGTCGGAAAGGCATATCAGGCCTACAACATGTATCTCGGTGGCGGGTACCATGGCCAGCGGCTCAACAAGCTCTATAGGAGCTCAATCATGGAGGAAGAAATCTTGGATATCATGAAGCCCTTAATCAAGCGATATGCGCTTGAAAGAAACGAAGGAGAGCAATTCGGCGATTTCACCATTCGCTGTGGAATGATTAAGCCGACCACGGAAGGCAAGACTTTCCACGATGATGTGGCTGAGGTTGAGAGCGACGAGGAAGCTTGACGATGTATCGGGAAAGTTGGAGACACGAGATAATGAGCATGAGCGAGCATTTGCATTGCATAGCAGGGTAAAACTGGAGGTTGGCATTCGCATACGTCGAGACTGTGCAGATAGTGATTTGGCTTTCTGTATATATCTTCCAGGATAAAAATACTACATATTGTCGCTTTGATAGTCAAAAACCTTTGAGAGGTGAGGTGGACCCGCGGAACGCGTTGATAATTTGGCTCATCAACATCGCATGCCTCACCCAAGCTGCTGGCCGATGTACTGTGGGTTGCTGCTCGCTTTTGGTTTTCTAGGGTTAAACCCAAGCATCCGACGTAGATATCCTTATACGTGTCGAAGAACAGTACCTACTGTACGACTGAGAGGTCCTCCAGGCTAAATTGGGGTTTTCAGGTGGTTTTGTTGGGTGCGGTGAAAGAAAACCGTCTCCAGATGAAAACCGTCTCCAGATGAAAACCGGCTCCAGATGAAAACCGTCTCCAGATGAAAACCGGCTCCAGACGAAAATGGCTTTCTGACTGAATCCTCTCAAACTGAGAATTGTCTTCAAATAAGGACAGTCCCTAGATCAAGAACATCACAAGACTGTTTACAAATGAAACCCATCTGAAGATGGCAATTGTCTTAAGATGAAAACTGTCCGAATGTGGCAGTTGTCATGCGACCGTTTCAACACCGTTGTGCAACCGTTCCGAGACCGTCGTGCAACCGTTTCTAGACGGTTGTTATTCCTGGATATTCGACAAAAGAGTTTTCGAATCCTAAATTGGCTTAGCGCACCTGCCCATTATCACGCCCCATTATCCATCGACATCGACGACATAGCCGACAGCAAAGCAACAAGCACGATGGTATCTTTACCGATGCATGAGAAACAGGAAAACCGAGCATTCTATCCAGGCAACATGCAAAGGCCTGGACTGTCTCGATCACGACGTCTTCTGCTCGTCTCACTTCCGCTTGTGCTGCTGACATGGCTGTTGATATCACATCTGTCATTTGACAAAACAGACTCGGTCGTGTACCAAGTCAAAGGGCATCAATCACACCATCCCACAGCGCATCCACCACACAAAGCAGTGGCTTCGAAAGGAAACAGTTCCGGACTGGTACCATTGGAGGCGCACATCATGTCCAAATGTCCGGACGCTAGGGACTGTTTGAGAGATTTGGTCGTGCCGGCGATGGAGAAGGTGGTGGACATGGTCGATTTCAACGTCTCATTCATCGGAAAGTAAGGTACCCATAGACTTTGCGTTCCCGCTCGCTGCCGCTCATCTGGCGTTCATTGGGACACCCAGCTCAAAGTGTTCTTGAACAGCGACTTCCACCATTTGCTAGAGAGCTGATGATTTGCTGATCTCTTATGCGCAACAGGACTGGTCCCGGAGACACGGTTGATTGCAAGCACGGCCCGGGAGAATGCCTGGGCGATATGCTTTCACTGTGCTCCAGAGATCTTTTCCCCAACAAGACTGTGGTGTCTCTCGGCTTCACCACATGCCTTGTCATGTCGTACTCTCGTATACCCGATCGCGACCTTGTTGAGAATTGCGCCCTAGAGCACGGAATCGGGTTCGAGGCGTTAAACTCCTGCGTGAGCGAGGATGGCAAAGGAAATGATTTATTACGTTCAAATGTGGAGTGGAGCGCTGACGCCGGCGTTGTCAAGAGCTGCACTGTGAGGGTTGCAGGGGAGACCTGGTGCATCAGGGACGGTGGCGAATGGAAAGATTGTACTGGTGGGACTGAACCGAAGGATCTTGTGGCGGAGGTGAAGAGGCGTTATCAGAATGGATGAAGAGAGCAACAGCTTGCGCATGATGCCAGTCCTAATCACTACGCGAAACCCTATGCAATCGCTGCGCTACTCAACTGACTCAATGTCGATGCTTCTCACCGTTGACTGGACGCTAGACCACTGTTCGATAAATCAGTCTTGTAGGACAACCCACAGGGTCGTCTCATGGTCGTCAGCTTTCAACGATGGTCCAGAAACTCTATCTGGACAAGCCTGATTGATGGCTTCGGTGCTTCGGGGTTACAGCAACGGCTTTGCACGGATGGTCAAACGATGCAAAACGGAGTGTACCATGGTTGCCAAACGCCTTGGTGCACCACGAACGCATAATAGCGGAGAAAACGTTGGCCATGCTGTTAATAACCAATATCATTGCCGCTCGAAAGCCTATCAGCCCACTCTGATGTGGAATTGCCCGAATCTTACAGTCCTTCTCTAAAGGCTAACTTTCGCTTTTTACACTTTCGAGGGCTGTGAGGAACATTGAATAATAGCAACGATGGCTGCAGCAACACCGTGTGGATGGGTTCAAAGGCTTTCTCGGGCGCCTCCCAGCATATATGTCGGCATTGTTCCTTTTCGACGCAGAGTTTTTTTCCGTCTGTTGAATAGAAGTTTATATGCTATAAAGCCCGCCCCTGGTCTACTCCTTCTATTTTCCACCTCAATCTTTGCAGAACTTATTTAGAGATCTCGACTGCATTCTCTCCTTACAATCCAGCTATTCAAGGGATCATCAGATTGCGGATCTATCATCACCATGAAGTGCAGTCCCGCCATTGCGCTCGCCCTAGTGGCCTTTGCTGCGGAGAGCGTTCTCGCAGGTAGGAACGATGGTGCAGGCAAGCATGGTCATCCAGGCGCCAAATGGGACGAGCACCACCCGGCGGCCACCCCTGGCCATCATCCATCGGGCCATCATCCATCTAGAGTGGGGAAGGCTACGACTATTGTCAGCGTCACGACAGCGTCCAAGACTGTCACAGCGTAGGTGTTCCCACAGCAAGTCCATATGCTCACTGCTTACCCTCGTCTTAGGGTCTCTACAGTGACGGCCACTGCTACCGTGACGGCCACTTCTACTGTGACGGCCATCTCTAGAGTGACGGACACGATTAAGTCTACCCAGACCGCGTACGTTGCCTCGCCCCAAGCCTCTGTTCCTACGGCTTACTTTATGTCCAGCACTGTCACTGTCACGACTCTTGCAAAGCACCACCATAGAACCAAGAAAGTGTAGGTACCTCGAATCAAGCACATCCTGCCCGCTTACCTTTATTACAGGAGTGCAATTCCCATCGCGTATAACCATAAGAGAGATGCCAACGACGACGAGGGGCAATCGGCGGGTGGTCATTACGACGCCCCTACCAGCACAGATGCCTCCAGCACGTCCGCATTCCCTACCGACACCAGCAATGTGTCCGTCACCCCAGTCAGTGTTCCGGTTGCCGCGTAAGTCTTCCCTCATTGCTCCCGTTTCTTGTACCACATATACGGCAAATCGCGAGACGGAAGGCTCAATCTGGGTTGTTTCCCCAGACCTCATTTTATCACCGGTTCGTCCCGTCATTCCACGACGCGGTGCTGACTCGGTGGAAATGCAGTACTCAAAGCCCTCTCAGCCTCCAGGCCCAGAATTCGGCGGCATCTAATCAGGGATCGTTGATGGTCGTTGGGATGGGCTTGTCTGCCCTTGCTGCTTTCTTCATTTAAGCAGCTGGGCTCATGAAAGGGAAAGGCGGTGTTGGGGGCTTGTTAGAGGGTGACGAGCATAACGATCAATCTCAGCATGCTCTGTCGATTTCGGACGGACAGCTAAATTTGGCGTACGAGGAGAATTCTGGGTGGATTATTTGGAATGATAAAGTAGCTTTGGCAGACGCCGTTTAATAATCATGCCCGTTAACGGCGAAAGCGGAAAACTTTGCGACTAGACCCCCCACCCGCTTGCACCATTGCATCTTCAGCGAGTGTCGGGCCGAGCCTGTGTTGAGCATGTAAATTAGTACACCCACCACACCATCAAACCAGCGCCATCAAAGATCGAACTTGTATCCATGCCGAAAGCTAGGGCGATACGGCCAACTACTTAGACCTCCCTCCCCCCCAAACCAGCGAGACAACTCAAAGTGACCATGTCGCGAGCTCACGGCAGACATGGATCTCTCGTAATGATCATGATGGAACAGGCCAGCCTTTGACGTCGGCGCTGACTTGCTCGTTCTCAAATTCGATGTTGCGTATGCTACATCGGATGAAGACCACAGCAACACATTAAGAAAACTAGGGCTGCTGTCGCACAGTTGTTGAAACCTTCTAAGTAGCGAAAACGAAAGTAGCACGAGATACCCTGCCGCATTTACACGTCTTGGATACTCCTGAAGATGGCAGCCAGTGCATAGCGCGAACTGTGTCTGCGGTTAGTGATACTTTGGCTGCATTGGCGAGCATTCCTGCCGTTCGCAACATGTTAGATGCGTAGAGCGTGATGAGCCAGCACAAGGCCCGCGAATTCCAGCCGGATTTTCTGGTTTATGAGGTTTCCCTACTATTTCACATAGCTTGATAGTATAGAGACGTCTTTGATCGTAGCTTCGCTTGCTTGTTATGATGTGACGCAGATTATCTAATTCTTCAGATGACTCCTATCTCGATTCTCAGACAGAGAGCGGATGGGAGGAGCCGGAGGTCAATTGTGGGGGAGGGCCAAGAGTAGATTGGGGAACCAAGGGTGGCTTACACGTTACTGGTATCCACCTGAGAAACGCCTAGCAAGATCAGAGTAATGGTAACCTGCTTATCATCGTCCCCCAGAGACCCACTGAAGGTGTCAGGGGTGATGGATTTTTGTGATATCTGCTAATACAGGACGGGCTCCCCGTTCTAGAATGAAAAAAGAACCATGATTTCGATCGTAATAGTGTACATCATATCATAAGTGCAGAGCCTACACTGTGAAGAGTAACGATTAGGAGAATAGGTCAACCTTGATGCCCTTCAAATCTCAGAGATCTGGAACGTAAATCTCGGAATACCCGTTTTCTCGATAGCCCGAACCAGAGAGGACAGGTTTTCAACCTTGTATGTCGACAAGTCCATGTCGTAGCCGTACATCTGTAACGACATCAAGGCCAAGTCGTATCCTTTCGCCAGCAGTGTTGCAAGGCTTTCATCGTTTTGTGAACATTTCACGCAATATGCTCTTGCTTCCTTCAAGATTGCCGTCCGGGTGCAAGCTCTGATAAAGACGATAGATCTGAGGGCCTTGCCGCCGTTGAGAATCCTGAGTGTGATGGTATGGCTATCTTCCGTTGGCGCCTCTGGGGCTGCAGCCTCAAGAATGGATGTCGCTGTGGACGATGGCGCCGACGGAAGAGGTGGACGAAAATCACAGTCATCGAGGACGACACTAAGAGCAGGCCTTGGAGGCGGTACAAGGAACTCAGCATCCTCAGCTGGGGCACTATGCATTGGAGTGATAACAGGCCCTGATGTTGATGCATAGGGATCGTTCAAGTCATGTGAGATATTTTCATGTTGATCGAGAGTATTTTTCTCTGCCTCGTCGGAGTCTTCGATTATTAGCTCCGCTTGTGAAGCTTCCAGCGTTGCGCTGGGAGCGCCTCTTTCCATTCCCATTGGCTCCTCATTGGAGACCGCTTCTTGTATAGGAAAGGTATCCTCCGGTGTTGGCTCTACCTCTGGCACAATACTGTAAGGCTCATCTGTGTGGGAAGCTTCCTCCGGCGCGGAGAAACAAGGTTCTTCGGCGTGCATAGCTTCCCCTGCCACAGTATCCGGCTCTGCAGGAACATCCCTGGTTGCGCCAAAATTCCAAGCTACGTATCGAGGCCACTTCCAACCCGTATCATGAGTAGCATGCTCTAGGGGGAAGGACACTTCTTCCGAAGCGGGAGCTTCATCCTCCAGAACAGGTGCTTCTTCGAATGCAGGAATATCCCAGTCAGATGCTGCCAACTTCTTATTTTTTCTATTCTTACCTTTCGACAATAAAGTCGAAAGAGCCAATTCTGAGACCTCCGTTATCTCTTCAACGCCGCCATCATTGTCATCGTGCCAAGGAGGTGTGGTAATTGTCTCCAACTCTTCATCTTTATGAGATTCCACTTCGCCGAGTGGAGTTTGACCACAAGCTTGAGCTTCGTTTCTCCCCTCTGGGAGTCTCTGTTCACGTCCTGGAGGTACTATTAGAAATAGATACAGTAACAGATGGGACACAGAAGAAAAGGAAAAACCCATGAAAACATACCTATGCCACTACTCTCCATATTCTCATCTACCTCAGAGTCGGCCTTCGCGCCGTCAAAGGTTGGTGTATGGATACAAGCGCAAGGTTTGGTGACCTGCTGGGAGCCAACAAGAAAGCTTTCGAAGGCAGAGCCAACCATTGTGCGTTGTTCCTTGTCCGTTGCCAGCATCTCTTCAATGGCTGATCTTTCCAACTCGTCAAGTTCAGATCTCCGACGCGCAATATCTTCAAATTGATCTTGGAGCTTGCGTTCGAGCAAGTTTTGATGCTGCACAATCTCCTCTATGCTAGCCTCTAGCTGCGTTTTGATTTCTGCTACCTTATCTGCTCTTTGGCAGTCATTAAGAGCTTCTGCAAATGTCACAGCTGCATGGAGCATGTTCAAAATTCCCGCGGCGCTAGTTGGAAGGCGATGGACGGCTGAGTGACGAAGAGCACTTGTTCCAAAGAGAACCGCAGCGATGCTTTTACCGGCAATCGGTTTGAAGGCTGATGGCGGTAAAGACTTGGCGTATTTACTAAACCTCTTAGTCCATTCTGTTAATTCAATGGACTCTGCTTCGTGCCATTTGCGCGCCTCCATCAAATCCGGGACCCAAGTGTTGCCGAACTCCAGACAGCATTCCTCAAGTAAACATTGGACTAAGACTAGTATTCTATGTTGGGTTTTGAAAGGCAAATAGACAGGATGAAGCCTTGGGATAGAGAGCGTTTGGTGTGCTTGGGGTGTCGATCGTTTGCTATCAAGAAGATCAGCTGCGTAATTATCTTATCTCACGTAATTATTTTCCGGACAAGACTTGCCACAATTCAACAGCGCTGGCTTGAACATTGTCCAGAGCGTCGGCATTGTCTTCCAATGTCCCCTCGGGCTCAGCGGGCCGTTGGATTTCCTGCAAGTCTAGGCACTCATCTCCTCTCTCGTCATCGGATGTCAGCACTATGTCTTGTGCTGCTTCGGCCTCGATCCTGACTACTTCTGCCTCAGAGGCCGCTCTTTCAGCCTCTTGCGTCTCTGACGGCTGGAACAGCTCTGGGTAACGGAGCTTTGCCCGGGTTAAGGATTCAAAAATCCGCTTTTCTAGCAACTCTTTTGCAATGGCAGCAATGGCTGGTAAGGAGAACTCTTTTGTGAGTATTTTAATAGATGCCTTGTGCTTCTCGAGAAGCTGAGAGACCTTCTTTAGCCTTCGAATCTGCGCGTTTTCTCCACTAAAGATTGATGAGCAGTGAAGGTACACCAGCCTGCCATCTGGAGAACGTTGCTTAGCCATGAGGAAGCCTTGAAAGTAATGCTGCGTAGGAAGTCTTTACGGAACTGAAGAATAGGTAGAAAACGAAAAGAGAGTGGAAAATCTGGTGAGAGCGGGGAAAAGCCCGAACAAGAGGTAGGACCGAACTGTGAGGCTACCAATTGGAGGATATTGGTAACACAAGGCTGGCTGCATATCAACAATCAAAAGCACCAAAGTCCAAAGACTCTAGTTTATGTCAGATTAGCCATCAATTACAATGACCCCCGTCGGAGCCGTTTCAGTCGGCACATCATGTGTTTTCTCCAGCCATGACATCTGGCGTTAGATGTTTCTCTCAGCACATGGGCATTCTCCATTGTTAACAAGATCGTATCATCATCGGAGCCAATGGAGCGGCGGGGTTCCATTTTCGATAATTCTGTAACGACGGGAACAATCCACACTATATATTATAAAGTACATGTACTTTACTCTCAATCACTCAGGCGAAAGGATTAGAGATACTTCCCCGCTAGTTCGGCTTCTCCGACACGGCCCGGCGATTTAGCGAGAGGCCTGAAGCTTTTTTAGGTATTATTTGTTCCTGTTCGTTGATTTGCTATCAAATCTAATACGTATTATCGTGCCAAGCAGGTTTCTATGCCGCAAGCGAAAAAGTGATCGTTCACTTGGCCCGCGAAAACACATCAAATTTTTTCTTTGTAGATCTATCATCAACGCAATTGATCATAATACAACGTCAAAATTTTAACAGTAACATAACTTGATATGCTCTACAACTTGTGCGCGATTTTGAGACATAAAATTGAAGCGTGCGTTGTAACGTTAAGAGTTTAAAAATATCGTTCAAAGTGCTTTTTGGCATTTGGCGACACACTATCTTGCCAACCCTAAAAGAAAAAAGTTGAACTTTTTTTTTCTCAAAAAATGTGTTGATCGAAACAACGACATCTTTAGAACTTGCATCAACACATACTTTTATGTCTCAAAATCGCGCACAAGTTGTAGAGCATATTAAGTTATGTTACTGTTAAAATTTTGACGTTGTACCATGATCAACTGCGTTGATGGTAGATCTGCAAAGAAAAAATTTGATGTGTTTTCGCGGGCCAAGTGAACGATCACTTTTTCGCTTGCGGCATAGAAACCTGCTTGGCACGATACCAGAACCGCGGAATATTGTCAGATCCTAAGGTAGTCCGAAGACCTTTAGAATACTACTAACCCTACATTATGACGGGTATTCCGAGTAGATGACCCCTAATCGAATATCCTTCTGCAGACGCGCCCAATCCTGGCCTAGATTATTAGAAGAACAACATGCTCGAAAATTTGGAAACCAGCTTTTGATGCTGTTTACCGGCTTGCGGTAATTTGCCTTTTTTAAAGGGAAATTAGTCACGAGCCATAGCGTTATTCCATATGCAACGCCGTGTGTATTTGCTTAGCTTTAATATTGGTGTTGTCTTCTCTATCACCCAGCACCACTTCAAAGAGCCCCAGCTCCGAAATGTTTAGCCGAAGTCACGTCAACAAAGCAAAGTATAGAGGATATACTCATCATGGCGCACCTTGTCACGCTTGCGACCTGCTCGCTCAATCAATGGGCACTCGACTTTAGAGGGAACACGGCACGAATCATAGAGAGCATCAAGTGAGTGTACATCGTTCTTACTCCATAATGTCTGTTTCTATTCTCTTTAAATCCTTCCATGGATCCCGGAATCTCCTTAGATACCGAGATTGAGTATGTAATATACTTCACCTTTTTACCTCCTTGAAACAATGGATCATCACTGGTCGATCAGTCCATCGTCAAGTCACCCACATGATCGAGGGTAAAGTTTAAAGAACGAGTGCGCCCGGAAAGCGCATGTTATTGACGTAAGGGTTATATAGTTTATATACTGATGTTCGTAGGAGAGCCAAAGCTGCCGGAGCAACCTTACGAGTAGGCCCTGAATTAGAGATATGCGGTTACGGGTGCCTCGACCATTTCCTGGAGGGCGACATTTTCCTCCACTCATGGGAAGCGTTGGCGCAAATCATCAACGATCCTGTTTGTCAGGACATTGTCTTAGACATCGGCATGCCCGTTCGCCACAGAAATGTCAGGTACAATTGCCGCGTTATCTGCTACAACCGCAAGATTATCCTCATTCGCCCTAAGAGGTGGCTGGCTAACGATGGTAATTATCGCGAGATGCGATACTTCAGTTAGTATCCACTGAGCTCCTTATGCTTTCTCTGTCATGCACATTGCAGCATGTCCGAGGAGCACTTGTTCGTGTTCCCAGAGAGTAACACTAACTTTGAGATGATTTAGCTGGCTGGATGCAGCAAGGGCACATCGAGAGTTACTACCTGGAGAGTATCGTTGGAAGTATCACGAACCAAAAGACAGTCCCCTTTGGTGATGGTATCATCTCTACTGATGATACTTGCTTTGCTTGCGAGACATGTGAAGAATTATTCACTCCCACGGCTCCACGTAAGTTGTAATATCCAAGCATCTTGTCCCATTGAGAAGAGCTCCAAACAGTGTCCAAGCAGAATGCGTTTCAAAGACATGTTTCTTAGCTCAAAAACTTGATTCAAAGACGTAATGCTGACTCCACTTGTTTGTAGATGGACCCATGGGTCTGAACGGGGTGGAAATATTTACAAATTCATCGGGCAGTCATTTTGAGCTAAGGAAACTTCGCACCCGATTGGATCTGATCATCGAGGCCACCAAAAAGTCTGGCGGCGTGTATCTCTATTCCAACCAGAAAGGTTGCGATGGCGATAGACTGTTTTACGATGGGTCGAGTATGATCATCTGTAACGGAAAAGTCCTAGCATGCGGCAGTCAATTCTCGCTGGACGATGTTGAGGTGGTGACAGCCACCGTTGATCTCGAAGAAGTCCGTTCGTACCGCAGCTCGCCAAGCAGAGGCATGCAGGCTCAAATAGCCCAAAAGTACCCAAGATTGGATCTTGACGTCCGGTTGTCCAAGAGGGTCGAGGATCGTGATTACCAGACCATTGGCGCTTCGGAGCCGATCGACCTCAGATACCATGCACCAGAAGAGGAAATCGCTTTGGGTGGAGCATGCTGGCTTTGGGACTACTTGCGGAGATCTCATGCTGCGGGCTTCTTCATCCCTTTGTCTGGCGGTATTGACTCCTGTGCTACATCCGTGATAGTCTTTTCAATGTGCCGACTCGTCGTTGCAGCAATGCACGATGGCAACAAACAAGTAACAGCAGATGCGAGGAGGGTAGCAGGAGAATCAGAGGATTCGGGATGGATACCTAAAACGCCACAAGAACTCACAGACCGCATTTTCTGCACGACCTACATGGGCTCCAAGAACTCTTCTTCGGACACGAGAAAACGATCAAAGGACCTTGCTCAGGACATCGGTGCCTACCACGTCAACATCGACATCGATAGCGTCACGACCGCCATCGTTAACGTCTTCTACGCCTGGAGCAACTGGATGCCCACATTCAAGTCCTCAGGCGGCAGCGTCGCCGAAAACCTTGCTCTCCAGAACATCCAAGCGCGGAGCCGGTAAGTAAACTTCTAAGCACCTCTTTTCCCTTTCAGCCTTCCAGGGGGCCTCAAGGAGCTTGAAACACCTCTTAGCACCATCCGGTCCGAACGGCTTCCCGCGTGATCCGTTGCCCTCGCCCTATGAAGCAATACTAACTCCGAAATCTGCATAGAATGGTCCTTGCCTATCTATGGGCTCAATTATTACCCACCTTCAGAGGCCGGAGGGGTGGTGGCTCTCTACTAGTCCTCGGCTCCGCCAATGTTGACGAAGCGCTGAGGGGCTATCTCACGAAATACGACTGCAGCTCGGCGGACATTAATCCTATAGGCGGCATCTCCAAAACAGACCTGAAGTCTTTCATCGCATGGGCCCGCACACAATTCGACCTCCCCATCCTCTCCTCCTTCCTGACCGCCGTCCCCACCGCAGAACTCGAGCCTATCACCTCCACCTACGTGCAGTCCGATGTAAGCAAACTTTTGAGCATCTCTTATCCTTTTGCGCGAGATCCAATAAGCGTAAAACATGTCTTGACAGCACCCGTCCCCAAGAAATGCCTCTTGACTCAATCTATTGACTCAAAGGAGCACTGCTGACTTCGAGATCTTACTTAGGAGGCAGATATGGGCTTCACCTACGACGAGCTCAGCACCTTCGGCCGCCTGCGCAAAATCGACAAGCTCGGCCCCTGGGGCGCCTACTGTAAACTCCTCAGCACCTGGAGTAAACCCGAGTCGAAGAACGGAAGAGGCATGTCAGCGCGGCAGATAGCGGAGAAGACGAAGCTGTTCTTCACGAAGTATGCGATCAATCGGCATAAGATGACGGTGCTGACGCCGAGTCTGCATATGGAGCAGTATTCGCCGGACGATAATGTAAGTGGATTGCTCTGGGTTGTGTGAGTGTTTGGGCTAATGTTTTTGGTAGCGGTTCGATTTGCGGCCGTTTCTGTATCCGGGGTTTGATTGGGCGTATGCGAAGATTGATCGGGATGTGGAGCGGAGGGAGAAGGCTGCGGGGACGGGGGAGATGGCACAGCAGGATGAGGAGGTCGATTGAGTTGAGGGACGAGCTTGGAGGGAGGCTTTTATCTATGTTGTACATGGAGTCGAACCCTGACCTTCCGATACAGTATACCCAGGGGGCTGTTGTAGCCAAGAGTCCGATGCAGCATTCGCACGAATAGGTGCTTCGCGAACTCCTCTCCTAGGACACGACCGAGTCCCTCGCCTGTTCCTTGCTTCTGAGCCCTACTCCGAGTGTCTTGACAGACACTCCTTTACCGCTTTCCTTTTTTTTTTAGCGACGGACACTCTCCCATCAATCAGCTCATGATCTTCTCGTCACCACGCCTTTCCTCAGATGAGGACAGGTGCTTGGTTTCCCCGCCGGAGTGGGCAGTTCGCCGGCGCCTGCTCGCGTTAGGCAGGCAACAGATGTGCATGGGAACATTGACCTGGCTTTTCCGAGCAAAGAAGATGCGATATCGGAAGGCTCCGCAAACCTTTGGCTCTTCTGTCAGCCAGTGCAGAGTTGATGTCCAGGGGACTAAGACGGCAGATAGTGACAACCCAAGCAACTCCTCACATATCACAAAGAGTGGGCGACTCCTGCTTACACCTTCTTCCCCATATCATCTTCCCCCACAACGCCCTCGATCCAATGCCACATGCCCATTTCCCCCCGACTGCCACTCGTCAAACCATCCAACCACCATGCCAACCAACCTCAAATCCCAACGACTGGCCACAACCACCACCATCACCGGCTAATGTAGTGCAGCCATCTGCACGATTTCTATAGGCATATACGAATATCATCAACTCCCTTCCCAAATCGATCAGCAGTCATGGAGTGTGACATCGACCCTATCACATGATTTATTCGTTTCATTACTCAGGACCTCCCCAGTATGGGTATATCAAGTCTGTCTCACTGCGGATTCGGAGGGTATTGATTCCATACCCACTACCGCCGATCCCGCAAACTACTCTCTCCAAGGAGTAAGCTTGCCGGGCGGATGAGAATCGAAGAAGATGTGGCCATGGGATGGTAGTGGACTTGTCGGTGGGTGGAGAGGGGAGTGTCGAGGAGAGGAAGCTGTTTTGACGGTGAGCGCAATGACGAATGTACTGGAATACAGGGACGTAACGGGAGCAGAAGGAGATGAGTGGGGAGATTGAATGACAATCGGGGAGCTTGCTGAAATAATGAGGGATCGGTGGTGCTGGTACACGGGGGCGCTTGTGGTTGTGGGTAGGATGGTGAGCTTGGGGTCTTGTCCGTCGGGATAGGGGTCCGCGATGAGAGGAGAGGATAAGGGTATGCGGGGGGCGGGTATAAAGCCATGGATAGAGAGATGGTAGAGACGATATAGAACATCTACGAAGCGAGGTAGAGATGCGTCATGATGTCTCACTGGACGGCATATACTGCCGGTTTGAACTTGATAGAGGCTACTACTGTACAAGACATAAGAACACACTCCGGGGGGGTGCAGCAGTTGCAGGTTTAGATATGCTGGATAGCACGCGTGCTTTTGTGACTTTGCAACCACTGCACAATCTTGATCGTGTGTCTTGATCAAGCAATATCCCTCTGCCGTCTACTCTCGACAAAGGCCGATCGTCTGGTCTCATTGTCCTCTAGGCGCATCACTCCCGCGAATTCGCTGAACGTCTCAAGCGCGCCCTGGATACAGCTACTGACGGTGTCTTTAAGTAGAGGACCGCGAGACTGCCGATATGGTCACCTTGATTCACACCATGACCTTTTCCAACAACGACCTCGAAGTCATAAGTTCGGCAGCCGTCAACCAGCAGCACTTGCCAGATCTCGGACACCACGGTACTCAGCGCCGAAATAGAAAAACGACGATGGGCGCCAAACCAGGGCGTGACCACGAGCGTGACGGGGCCGGCTGCGTATGAACATCCTGGAGAAGGTACAAAGGCATTGGGACCCTGCTCCTGCATAATATTGACCAAGCGCTCAGATATTGCGATTATGGCATCGGTCCACAGGTGACAATCCATCTGCTTTTGGGTGTCGGGGATGGAGCTTAGGAGTCGGATGGGCGGTATTGTTCCGAGGATGGTCCATTCAGGCAGTATGCTTCGGACGGTGCTAGAGAAACGGTAAGTATCAATAACGGGACGGACCCAAGGACTTACCCGTTGGGTGTTGACAACAAACGCGAGAGGAGACTAAGATCTGAGGTCTGATTTGCAATGGCTTCAGGCCCTGGATTCTGTACGATTGATATTGGTCTGGAGACACTGGTTGCAGAGACGAACGAAAGGACCTGTAACGAGATGAAGAGAAAGCTGAACATAATGAAGCCCATGACCTACGGAAAGATTTTGAATTGACAGAACATGGAAAAGTGGTGAACCGAATGCAATATGCACCCGAAGTCCATGCAGCAGATGATCTCGCATATGACACTGCTATGCGTAGTAAAAATTTCCGCAACTTCGCAGTCGGTGCACGGCGCTAAGCCATGATCTAGACAAGAGGCTTATTCTTACATGTTCGGTCCAATCAGGGTGAGCTTGTCCGTAAGCTCTGAAGTGCGATATGCGCTGGCACCAGGTGCCGGCAAAAGTGGTGACCACTCTGCACACTTGGTCATACCCACCCGCTCCATAAATCTAGTCAACCACCTACGCCTATACACGGGGTAAAGCTTGTTAAAGCTGACCTCTCCTGTTCCCCAAAAATGATTAGGCAAACGCATAGAAAATACCTGAGAAGCGCCCAATGTCAATACGTGTAAACGTTGTTTTGTGACCCAGTATCCCATCAATTTTGGTGGGGCCGCCAAGGAAATGGTCACGACTTTTGCCGGCACCTGGTGCTGGAGAAGGAGAGGGAGATGCAAAGGAGTTTGGTCTACCGAGAAAAGACTAACAGCTGACGAACCTCAGCTCATAAGCCGGCAGAGAAGGAGAGCAAAGCCTCCAGACCATGGCTGGTGCGTTTGCGTGGTTTTGGGTCTGCTCCAGTAGCAGTTTCAAGGCCTTCGCCTTGTGCTGCTTATCAGCGCTCTCAGAGCGAATGAATCTGTTGCGATTGGCGATCCGCGCATGCATAGGAAGGTGGGCTTCCCCAGATCTAAACGACATTGCCGCCTTTTAGATGCGGGTCCCTAAGTTCTGCGGATGCCTGTGCGTCATGAGACGCGGTAAGATAATATGGAAGAGAAGTAGGATTTTGGTAGGAGGAAACACCCTCATTGGCCTTGCTTCGCACAAACCCGGGAAGTGTATCGCTTCGGGAACCTCTTCACACATCTCATGCATACTCTATACCAAAGAGGATTCCTAATTCAAGAACGAACATTACATTATCAAACATTTCGTAGCTGTGTGAGAAATCGCACGATGGGACGTTCCGGACTAGGCCTTCGAGCAGCCGACGTTTGAGAAGCGATCCTATCGCAGAAAACGCGTCGTTTGTACTACGACTTTGAATCCGAGGCCAGAATCCCTCAGGGAATTTGGCTGGCACGAGTATAAGGCAGACACCAAGCCACATAGATACTGTGCTGCCAAGCATCCTGTCGCGGACAGCTTGAACCGCTGCGGTGCACCAGGGCAGTCTGACGATACACGCCATTTTCGACAGACTACCAGCTATCCCAGAACTGATGAGATGGCAGGTATTCGTCACAAGAACACCCTGTTACTGATGCCCGTGAATGGCCACGCTGGCTTCTATCAACTTGCTCAGAGCTTCAGTACGTTTATGTAATGCTTTCAGGAGAGTAAAACTTATTTGTTGCTGATTTAAGTAGCGATGAAGTACAATCGTAAAAACTCTCTCCGTGTAAACAAACGACCATAATGTCACATGCAATGAAGCCAATGTAGACCATAGACCCTGAAGTACGTGTAACCTCATCCCTTGATCAAGCAAAAGAGGGCCGTTCGTCGATAGTGCCTGCTCGAGAAGGGAAGGTGCAACCGATCGTAGCAAATGCCCTCAGCCTCTTCGCTCTGTAATCCTTGCTTTCATAGGTAACTCTTACTGCACGACTCCAAATCCTCAGCTCTACACACTATGGCTATCTCCTCTCTCCTCCGCCTTGCCCGGCCTCATACGTTCCTCTACCTGATGTCCCTCCGCACCGGCACCGAACTAATAACCCTCTCCCTGCTCCTCAACAAAATCTCCGGTTTCTACGGTCTCCTCGCCCTCCTCACGGGCTTTCACCTGTCGCCTTTCCAACTGAGCATGTACATCTATAGTCTCATCGCTCTCTGCGTCGTCGCTTACCTTGCACCTCACATACGGTCACAAAGTCCCTTCCACTGTCTCGCGCTGAGCTGGGTCTATGTACTCGATTCGGTAATCAATGCGGCATATACGGCTGTCTTTGGAGTGACTTGGTTCCTGGTCGTCAGCCAGCATATCGGCGGAGACAAAGGAGCGGGGCCGCTGGGGCCAGGTGGTTCGACGATAGATGACACTGCAGGGTTTACAAAACCGACATACGAGAACATCAGCCATGTCGAAGTCTCACCGCAGCCAGGTGGCGGTATCGCTACCGAACCCCAGGAGTCTGTGTCATTGGGAAGCCGGGGCTATGTGACGAATCCGGCGACGACAGCGAGCCTCGGACATGGGATATTGCAAAGTGGCAGCATGAGCTCTTTGGTCGTGATTTGCGCCCTTTGGGCTATACGGATCTACTTCGTCTTGGTCGTTCTAAGCTATGCGCGCTATGTGCTGCGACAGCATATCGCTGCCACCTCCCGCCAGAACACGGCGTTACATACCGGTAGCAAGTCGTCAACGGTTGCAGAAGACCCATTCAGCCCCCATTTGAGTGAGGGCAAGGGCTGGAAAGGGAAGCTGGGAAGAATCATGGTGAGCACTGGCAGAGGGTACTGGTTAGGAGGCGATGACGGCGAGGACGATGCGTGGATGGCTATGGGAGAAGATAGGCTCCGGAGAAAGGCTGAGCCAGAAGCGCCTGGAGTTGTTGAAAGGGAGAGGAGAAGACGAAGTGGCACTGGGCCTCCGCCACCAATGCCGCCGTTGCAGACTGGACAGTACTTAAGGGTGCAAGAGCCGGATGCACGGTAGAGGGAGACTCCCTGTTACGATCAACTCTTGGATAGAATCGAAAGTTCCTGGATGTTTTAGGGCTGGTCCCGTTGTAAAGAGTTCTTCATGACGCATTGCGAAGGAGTACTAGGAGATCGGTGCATCGCGGCGTGTCCTGCACTACGCATATAGAACATATGGAGGCCTCAATACAAATTTATGCGTGCAAACAATCAATCATACAGCCTGAATCGGGATTCGCTATCTGCATATTCCCAGGAAGTGCTACAATCCCTCAGCAAAACGCCATGCTAGCATGCTAAGTTCACAATGTATATACACCTTGCCTCCTGAAGATCCTAGGCAATGCCAATAACGCTGGTATCATCCGCTCTATTCGTACAACGCCTGCCATCCCCACGCACACCAACAGACTTCAAAGCTATCAACATTGGCAGCTGTCGTTGGCCTCCGGTTTCGAATTGTTGATATTAACATCGATCACTACGATATGTATTAGTACCCAGAAATCCATGAAACCGCAATATAATATCTGCCGAAAATGCCCAGCACAAGGGTGTTTTATACGTACTCTGACTCTCCCCACCTGCTCCCCCTTCCCCCTCCATCCCTGGTAAAGCCTGCGCAATCCTCCTAAACAGATTCTTCACATTCGCCCCGACCTTGGCGCTCGTCTCCACAAACAGCGCCCCACACCTCTTCGCCTCATCCTCCCCCATCTGCTGCGTCACCTCCCTCTTATCCCCCAAATCCGTCTTATTGCCCACCAGCACGATAATAACATCCTGCCCCCTCTCGCCCCGGACGTCATCCACCCACTTCCTCGTATTTTGGAAGCTTTTGAGAGAGGAGATATCGTAGACGACGACCGCTACCGACGAGTCGCGAATGTAGGAGGGGATGAGGGAGCGGAAGCGTTCCTGGCCTGCGGTGTCCCAGAGCTGCAGGCGCACGGTGCGGTCTTCGAGGTACATGGTTTTGGAGAGGAAGTCGATGCCGATGGTGGCTTGGTACATGTTGTCGAAGGAGTCGTACATGAAGCGCGTTATCAAGGAGGTTTTGCCGACTAGGTGTGGGGTGTCAGCCTGGCATGGGCCGCTCAGTCGGGGATTACTGGTTGAGCTGTACCGCTTTGCTCGCCGAGGAATACTAATCTGAAGGTTTCCAGTCGTTAGTGTTCTTCAAGCAAAAGGTCCTTTTGAACCGGCAATATCAAGCTTACTTGAATTTCTTCAGCGGGTTCTGGTAAGACCCCACGGTCGATTGCGTAGCCATTATGAAGGTAGTAGGATAGAAAATTGGGTAAACCGAGAAATGACCGTCAAGAATTGAAGGGTAGGGTGATGTCTGGCCAAAGCGCAGGTAATGGCCTACGATGCTTCAAGCTTCAGGGGATCTTTCTAGACTCGGCGCACTCAAGAGATCGGCGCCGTAACTCTAGCGCACCGTTCCATCGGCGTGCCAAGACTTCTTGCGCTTCCTCGGCTTCGCTACTAGAACCAAAATATCGAACATCTACATCCCTTACTTTGATACAGAATGGCAGCCTCGATTGGGGCCCCTCAGCAGCTCAAGCAGACTTCGAGGAAGGGCAAAAAAGCGTGGAGGAAGAATGTCGATGTTTCTGACATACAGGCTGGGCTTGAGAACGTCCGAGAAGAAATTCTCAAAGGGTTTGTAGGATATTATTCTTGATCCACGCTCAATTTACTGATCTATGATTTTGTCATGAAGCGGAGTCGTTATCGAGAAGGAGTCAAGCGAGCTTTTCACTGTCGACATAGGCGGGTCTGATCAAATTCAAAAATCATACAACAAGGTGCACAAACCTCTTAAAGCGGATGAAATACTCGCCCAACGCTCTGTTATACCGGCGGTCGACAACCGAAAGCGGCCTGGTCTTACCGATGGAGTCATAGAGCCAAGCAGCAAGAGACGGAAGGGCAATGGTGTCAGTCACAAGGATTTTCAACGGCTAAAGGGCATTGCCTATGGCGGCGAATCTGTGCCTAACGATATCGTCATGGCCGATGATGCACCGAGCCACGACCCGTGGGCTGTTAGCGACATCGATACCATTCAGGATCCCAGGTTCGACTATTTGGAAAAGCCTAAGCCAGTCAAAGCGCCGAAGACCCTAAAAGAAGCACCCATCTCGCTCGTTGAAGGAGGGGCTAGCTTTCCAGCTGTACCGCGACCGAAAGCCGGCAAAAGCTATAATCCGAGATTCGAAGATTGGAACAGCTTGTTGGTTGACGAAGGAGCGAAGGAGGTACAAGCCGAGCAACAGAGGCTCCAGGAGGCCGAAGAGGAGCAGAAAAGGCTCGAAAGAATTGCTGCTGCGCAGGACGAAAAGGAAGATGTTCAAACAGAAGATGAGAGCGCTTGGGAGGGCTTCGAAAGCGAGTATGAGGGCTCGGAATGGTTGAAGAAGCGTCGTCCGGAGCGAAAGACACCAGCGGAGAGAAACAAGGCCAAGCGACGAAAGGAGGCCGAGAGGCAAGCAAAATGGGACGCAGAGATGAAGAAGCGAGACAAGCAGGCTCAACGAATCAAAGAAATTGCACGAGAGGTAATCGCCAAGGGCGGGCCGGGAGCGAAAGACATGGAAGAAGTCGATGATCTTATAGATGAGGCAGATGATGATGCAGCGCTGAGACGAAAGAGGCTGGGGAAGACGGCGTAAGCTCGTTATTCCCTTCCTATGAAACCCTTCATGCTAATTGCTCGCAGTATCCCAATGCGACCTTTAGAGCTAGTCCTGCCCGACGAGCTGCAAGACTCGCTACGACGGCTTAAGCCCGAAGGCAATTTCTTCATGAAACGATTCCGTAATGTTCTCGTAAGGGGAAAAATCGAAAGCCGGAAACACATTCATCAGCCGAAGAAGGCGAGGAGGACTGTTACAGAGAAATGGACTTCCAAAGATTTTGCAATACCTATCTAGGAATGATGCATTGCTTCTGATTTGGCCTTGGTCAGAGAGTCTATGATAGCTTCTCAAACGTCTTCAACTTAGTCATGGGGCACTCTGTCAGCTCTTCCCTGATGATCTGAGACACTCAATTGTCGTGAATCTGATGGACCTATTAAAGCCAACGGTCAAAGTGCCAGGATACTGGTTCGATCTCACCACAAGCCTGGACGGCTTGGGTGCGCTCAACTTGCATTATCTTCACTAGTGAACGACATATGTTGTACCAAAGCGTGACGCAATTATCACGATCGACAGAGGTGCGCAGTCGTTTCTATACCATGTGGTGGTCCAGTCCTACTAGGTGAACTGAGTTGTTCAACTACCTTAGCTACCCAGTGCTATCGTTTTTAGTTAGCTTTGGAATGTGTTGAGCAATACGGACAACACCTTGAACAGCTTCACTAAAGAGCTATAAGTTTATTTAAGTGCTCTTACTTCTTAGAGATGATTATGGTGCAACGCTCTCCTTTGTGACGGACTTCAGAGTTGAGGGCCAAGCCCACTTGTCCGGATTAGGGAGACTCCATCATTTCCACCAAACCTTGAACGAACATCCTCCTTCACCACACCATCCGAGTCATACGACTGACCACGAACCGGCGAGCAAGGACCAGTACCCGGCATCCTTAATAGTTCTGAGCCAGAAAATTATACCAACATATCGACGAACTATACGTATGTCATCTATCGAAAATGATAATGATCGCGAGACTGCCGAAGCATCGGCCGAGCATCCTGTAGCAGACGGCAGCACCGATTACGATACTGAAAGCACCAAGCCTTTGAACCTTGAGGAGACTGCAAAAGATGTATCGGAATTTCCGCATCATGCTCGCTCGAACTCCGTCAAGAAACCTACTTCATTCAAGGCAGTGTCGGTAACCAAGAACTTTCTAGCTAAGGCTGGCACTGCTGTAACCCCTAATGCTAAGATCAACGGAGACAAAGGTGCCTGAAGACTGGTGCAAGTCGTGAGAGTAAGCTGACCAAGATAGGTATGTCTGCCACAACGACCACTACCGCCCCGCCAGCTCCTCGACCTCGGCTTGTCGCAAAGTCGGCGAGTGGTCAACAAGCATCGGCGCCTAAGGCTTCAGGCTCCGGTTATAAGAATGGAGGTAAAGGACCTGATCCAATGCAGGTGTGGAACAAGAACAGAGGTATGACTCGAATAGGCATTTGGTGTTGGGCGAGGATTAATCTCCGCAGCTGCACCGCAAGCACCACCAAAACACTTCACCGATGAGGAATTGAAGCAGCAATACGGCATTCACCTTGCCACGCGGCTACAAGCAGATGCCGATGGCAAAGAAGCCAAGTGGGCCGACATCGACGATGATGAGGACGATTGGGCACCAGACACTATTGAGTGGACTGATGGGACGAAGATAACCTTGTCTCATAATGATCCGGCAGCAGCTCTCGCGGAGGAGCAAGCTGCAGCGGCAGCAGAGAAAGAGAGACAGGAGGAAGAAAAGCGAGCAAAGATGCCTCCACCTAAACCTACAACCAGCGTCGGCCCTAATGCTAAGGTTTTGAAGCTTGGTGCAAACGTTCAGCCTAAGCAAGGTGGAGTCGCCCTTAAAACATCAAACGATAAACCGACTTTGGTTGCGAAGCCCACGCCCCCACCTCCGGTGAGATCACCATGGGCATCACTGCCGCCCGTGGACAGGGTTCCTCCCATAGAGATTAACCCTCCGATGCAAGTACCATTACCTCGATCACAGCAACGTGATTCGTTCGGCGCCGAGTCAAACCAACCACCAGCACCTTCACCTGCAATGGAAATTGCTGCCGATTCCTTTACACGGACGCCGCGCGATACCCAAGGTGGGTCGCAAGGTCAGTTGTACAACTCTCAGTCCGGCCGCTACGAGCCTGTCACTTCAGGACGCCGAGGATCTGTACGGCGAGACCAGAATTTCAGACCTCCATCAGTACTTCAACGACCTTCACCGCAAGATCAGCAGGGACCAGCAGAACCCTCGGCAGCATTCCAAACCCAACGTTCTGGGTCTCAGCAAAGTGGCACTCGGTGGGATCGACGCGCATCTTCCACTGTCAGTGGTGGAAGCGGGCCCCAAGGCCGCAGGATGTCTCTAGTCAAAGGAGCTACCGATCCACAGCAACAGCACATAGACGCCCAACCACTACAATCGCCTTTGACCCCTGGTTCTTCCCAAGCCAAACTTATCCCAAATGGCATTCTCACGTCTCAGGCAGAACAGCTATCTCAGTCTCCTGCGCCTGCGTCGTCTCAGCAAGCAGACGATTCAACCGCAGCCACGGCGTCTCCCCGTATGGCCAGACCTCAGCCAAGCGATAATATAGCAAAGTCTCAAATTCCGCTGGACATTGATGCTCAAAGGGAAGCTCAAAAACAATTGATGAAAGAGAAGAGGGAGCTGGCAATCAAGCGCAAGAAGGAGGAGGAGGAAAGGGAAGAGGCTGCCAAGCGAGAGCGCATCAGGATCATGATGGAGGCGCAGGGTATGACCCCGTTGGAGAAGAAGGAACCAGAAAAGAAAGAGTCAGAGAAGAAACAGAGTGAGGTCAAGCAAGTCGCGAAACGAGAAGTCAAGCATGAGGTCCCTGAACTACCGATTCCACGGCAAGACTCTGTGGCTTCTCCCGTAGTTGCGGCTCCTCCGAACCCTCCTGTGCCAGATGCTTCTGGGATGCCCAAGCAATATGGTATGATGAAGGTTCATGGCCCGTCCTTAGCTAATGGCTTATCACCGACCTCTGAACGTCCGACGGAAGAAAAGTCCAAGGCTCCCGCGTCAGAACAACGTGTATCTCCGCCTAAGACTGATCCTGCCACTAGGCCAGACGAGCGCATACCCTCACCGATGGTGAATGGGGACATGTTTAGGAGTCAGCGCGGACCTTCCATGCCAGGATCTCCAGAGGCTCGAAATCAAAGCCTATACAGACCACAGAGGCAACAACCGTGGAACAATGTACCGCGCGATGCTGAAAACCTTACATCTGGATGGACTGCAGGAGGCATGACTACCCATTCCACCCCTACCGGCAATTTGTGGGGCCCACCTACAAACCATAGATCACTTGGTAACGGTACATTTGACCGGAGTATTCAAAGACCATCCTCTAGGCAGGCACCATACCAAGAGCAGCATGTGCAGCATACACCTCAACCCATTGGACCACCGAAGCGGTCACCGGAGTCGGGGCGTACACCGTTTACGGGTCAGATACCCACAGCAGAAGACTTTCAGACCATGCCCTCCTACCCATCGTCTGAAACGCCATTAATAGCTGCAAAGCGGGGGGACAATTTCAGCCGACCGATAGACGTAGAACGATCGATTACATCTTCGCAGCCTGGTCCATCCACGCAGCTAAGGCCGCAAATCAGTCCCGAGCGACTACCACACGCGCAAGATGGCCAGACGGCGAGCTTGTCTGCATGGGGCAACTTCCATAGCACATCGGCAAAGGACGATCATGAGAAAAGGCAACAGGCGCTTCAGCAGCAAGCTGCAAGGGTGGTGGAAGAGGAACGAACTGGTATTCGGTACGAGCCTCAGATGCCTACGCTCAACGAGACTTGGCGGCAGGTTAAGATCGACGAAGAAGCTGGGCAACGGAGGGTAATTGCAGTCGCGAAAGGTCCAAATCAACCAGACTCTGCATCGAGCCATCAAATCAATGGCGACATACGCATTCCGCCATTTCCGAATCAAGCTCACATAGGACCCCTCGCCAGCTCCGGCCGTGGCTCTCGCTTCTTTCCTACTGCGGGCCAAGGCTTTAACAACCAACAACGCGCAGCAAGCTACACGTTGGGCTACTACCGATCTCCTTCGCCCCCGCCACCGGATGGTATACAACACCCGGCCTATGCTCGAAGTCAGCGGCACCCGCTCGTGAACCTACCGATCATGAAGCCGAAGCCAACAGTTAGATTGCCACCGGCCATGGTGACAGCACCATCTACTCCGGTAATGGCTGAAATTCACGCAGCACCTCTGCGGGCAGTATCGCAACCCTTGGTTAACAGTCCGCTCTGGGTAGCAAGAATCAATGGACTTTTCGACAGAAAACCAAATAAATCGCCAGAGAAGAAAGCTGCTGAAGTCGCTGGGTTTTCAGAAACCAAGGTGCCGCTAGAGTTGCCAAACGTGACGGTTTCAGCCGCCGTTTCTCTTCCCTCGAAAGACGAGAACAAAGCAATCTACGATGTCGTAGACTCAACGGCTACGAAGGCTGTCGAGGACGAAGAGGCCCTATTCGATGAGCGAGAGTTCGGATCGACACCCACCGTATCTCTGCCCACTCCCGATCCAAATTGGCAGAAGCCGAAGCAGAGCAAACACAACAAAGCTAAACGTGGACCTCACAAAGTGCTTGACCCTGTTATCGTTGATCCTCGGAGTAGGGAAGCTTTTGCGTTTAGCCCAGAGGACAAGGATCAAGTGTTCATCAATCTTCCAGGCATGAAGATCCCGAAGTCAAAGACTATGCCGGTCCTCAATACTTCTAGAACTAATCATGGCGGCAACCGAGGCCACCGCAACTTTTCCGGCCCTATCAGAGGTAGTAGAGGCGGAAGATCTAGAGAAGTGGCCGCAAGCTTTGATGGTCAGAAGCCGGCATCAAGCGGACTGCCTCGGGGACAGACACAGCGGGCCTCAAACATGCAAAGCAGAGGACATTGGGGTAAGGATCAAAACAATTGGGGTAACCAACGTGTGTCACATGTGGCCACGGTACATTGATGTCATGCCCACATTGGTGGTATTCTCCCCAGGCTTGAGGCAGTTGCTAAAAGCCTCAACATCGTGAGAGAGGTCTTTTCACATGATTGCCAGTCGGGATATGGCTTTTGGCCATTGTCTTTGTCGACAAGCAAGGTGTGCCCTAGCAGCCATTTTCGTCGGCACCTTCAGCGCGATTCTGACCGTGCAACTCATGGCTATGTAGGTACGGTGGCTACATGACTTCAGCATGTTGCTGGCCAGGCGCTTGATTCTTTCTATTCATCTGCAACTGTACTGCTACTACACACATCAAGGTAGCTAGCTTAGCAACCGACATACAAGGCGAGTCCTTACTGTCGAATCTGCATTGTAATTGCAGGGATACCTGAACAATGAAGAAGAAGTCACAGAAGTGCTCAAATTCGGACACATTAAATCAGTGCTCTATGTTGGCATCTTTTTCGTTTTGAACAGTCTCTTCTCAACCAAATCGCGGTATATGCGACGGAGAAGCATCACGCTGGCTTATTCAATCAGGTTGAGACGAGAGGTTTGCAATTCTTTCTATACCAACTATAGATGGACCGTTGATGGTAGGTACCTCATGGTCACTGAGTATGTACCGTATTGCGTGCAATGTCCTGGTATAACTGCCCACTGAAGAACACTTTCTTTTGCTTTTACTTGTCTATTGAGCTCAGTGGGAATCTTTATCTTCATCGAGTCCCGTCCCAGTACCTTTTGCATGATGCATTCTACAAACATCAAGCCCACCAGTCTTTTCCACCCGATCTCAAGATGGGCTTTGGCTTTGAGGTAATATAATCTAGGATTGGAACACCATGCTCTGGCCCACGATTCAAAAGAGGCGCATCTCTACGAACTCTGATCACTTACAAATCCAATCGACCCTCCCCTGTCAGCAGACGTGGAAGATCTGGATAGAGATCTGCGGGATTGGACAGAACATGCAAACCGCTGTAATGTGAATGCTTTGGAGGTTTCGAAGTCAGACGTAACGCCGTGTCCAACTAGAAACTCTTTTCATTTTCCGGATGATTTCCAAGTTCACCCATGTGGAACCTGCCTGTCTTGAGAGGGTTATGTCAGGGCTGGTTGTCCGAAGCTCTACCGAGCCGATGCCTCGGCTTTCCATCGATGACCTCTTCCATGCCTGTCATGAACCCCATTTCCTGGTCTCCGTCGCTGATATATTACTTCACTTTACCTACATCTCACGTACATCAAACAAATAATAGTGAACTACCTTTTGCTTCCTCAATAAATTCAGCTAGTAGCCTATAGTTGGAGCCGTTTTCTTCAGTGACGTCTTGATTCCCCTCAAGCTCCGAGCTCATGGGTCAATCGAAGTCTCAAAAACTTGCCTTACTCCCTCTTGGCGATAATGCAGTACTGTTACCAGGTACTTCGCTTCGAGTCCCCGTCGCTGGTCGATCGGATATTCCAGCCATTCTCACATCAGTCTACACCCGCGCAAAGTCGCCCAGGCCCGATGCAGCTTCCATATCCATCGGATGCGTTCCCCTCAAATCGCCGCTCTTGGGTGGGGATGGACAGAATCTTATAGGAGGCATCGAAGAAAAATCCCAGACGCAACAGGACAAAGAGTCTATCGATCCAGGCGATGCAGACAAGAGCGATCTGTTCACTTATGGCACCGTGGCGCGGATATCCGGTATTCAAGGGCGGAGGACGGATGATCTAGCGTTGATACTCGAGGGCACAAGACGTTTCAAGATTGAGAGCTTCATACAGACACGGCCCTACTTCGAAGCACGGGTGACATATCTAGATGAAGAGCGTACGTTCCACAGGCGTGAGGTCAAAGTTTCAGATGCTGACTGCTTATATAGCTGTTGACATTTCTGACGCTGGAACTCACACACTATTCGATCAATTAAAGCAGCTCTCTCGCGAGCTTCTTTCTCTGGTACGAATAGCATCGCTTCTGCCACGCTCAGCCACGAGTCTGTCACCGTTGATGGCTCATCGAATAGCAGCATTCGTCGACAAGAAGGAACTGGCGGAAGCTGGCATACTGGCAGATTTCATGGCAAGTGTTGTTGGAGCATCTTCGGAACAGAAGCTCCGAGTACTTTCCGCTTTGAAAATCAAGGATCGGTTAGAGAGGGTCAATGAATTGCTAGCACGTCAAATACAAGGAATGAAGAGAAACACGAGAGTCACTACAATAACGAGCACGTCCATACCAGCATTTGGAATTGATATCAATAATCTCGGCAGGAAGGATAGAGAATCAATCATACGACGGTCGCTGGGTAGTATGGGTGGTTGGCAGGGCCCGCCGGGCTTCTCTGGGGCTACAGGACCTAACGGTGGTGGCGACGATGAGGAGGTCAACGAGATAGAAGAGTTGAAGAAACGACTTGATGGTGCTGGATTGACCCCCGAGGCGCAAAAGGTCGCGGATCGAGAACTCAAACGCTTGAAGAAGATGAACCCTGCCCAGGCGGAATACGGTGTATGCAGAACTTATCTAGAAACGCTTGCAGAAATCCCTTGGAGCAGGGGTACCGAGGATCAACTTGGCGTGGACACGTTGACGAGAGCGCGGAAGCAGCTTGATGATGACCACTATGGCCTGGACAAAATCAAGAAGCGACTCCTCGAGTACCTTGCAGTGCTCCGTCTCAAGCAAGCCATTAATGCTGATCTCGACGCGCAAATATTCCAAGCTCAAAAGGAAACCCTTGATCCAGAGATGCCAGACTCCACCGACACATCACCTGAGGATGTCACATCTGAGTCGCCGAAGGTTCAAATCCTTCAAAGCAAGCGTTCAGTTGACAAATCTCCCATCCTCCTCCTCGTTGGACCTCCAGGCACCGGCAAGACCAGCCTCGCCAAATCTGTCGCGACTGCCCTTGGTCGGAAGTTCCACCGCATCTCCCTCGGCGGCGTGCGCGACGAAGCTGAGATCCGCGGCCACCGCCGTACCTACGTCGCCGCGATGCCAGGCCTCATCGTCTCTGGTCTTCGAAAAGTCGGCGTCAACAACCCCGTCTTCCTCCTGGACGAGATCGACAAAGTTGGTGGCTCAAACTTCCACGGCGACCCTAGTGCTGCAATGCTCGAAGTCCTCGATCCCGAGCAAAACCACACCTTCAGCGATCACTACCTCAATATCCCCCTTGACCTCAGCAAGGTTCTCTTCATCGCAACCGCCAACACCCTCGACACCATCCCCCCACCTCTCCTCGATCGCATGGAAACCATCAGCCTAAGCGGCTACACCACCCTCGAAAAACGCCATATCGCCAACCGCCACCTCATTCCTAAGCAAATTACCACCAACGCCCTCTCCCCACAGCTCATCACTTTCTCCGACCCCGTCATCGATACCATCATCACCGCATACACGCGCGAATCTGGCGTCCGCAACCTCGAACGCGAGATCGGCTCCGTCTGCCGCGCCAAAGCCGTCGCCTATGCCTCCGCCAAGGACTCCTCGCCCCCAACCCTGGCTACCTACAATCCGAAAATCAGCGTCGCAGATCTCGAAGACATCCTCGGCACGGAGCGCTTCGAAGAAGAATTGACCGCTCGCTCCTCCGTTCCCGGCATCGTCACGGGCCTCGTCGCCTATAGCACCGGTGGGCAAGGCAGCATCCTCTTCATCGAGGTGGCCGACATGCCAGGGACAGGCCGTGTGCAGCTGACGGGCAAACTGGGCGATGTGCTGAAGGAAAGCGTGGAGGTAGCCCTGACATGGGTGAAGGCGCATTCGTACGACCTGGGCCTGACAGACGCGGCGAGTGAGGATATCATGAAGAACCGCAGCATCCACGTGCATTGCCCCTCCGGCGCGATCCCGAAGGATGGGCCGAGTGCAGGCCTCGCCCACACCATCGCTCTCATCTCCCTGTTCTCGGGCAAGCCAATTAGCCCGACGATAGCGATGACTGGGGAGGTCAGCTTAAGGGGCAGAGTCATGCCCGTGGGCGGCATCAAAGAGAAGCTGATTGGAGCGTTGAGAGCGGGCGTGAAGATGGTGCTGCTGCCGAGGGGGAATAGGAAGGATATCAAAGACCTCCCGGACGAGGTCAGGCAGGGGCTGGAGATTGTGTGCGTGGGGCATATCTGGGAGGCGGTGCGGAATGTATGGCCGGAGGCGCATTGGCCTGGCGAGGACCTGGCGGCGGGTTATGAGAGCCGGTTGTGAGGGTTGCTTGTGGTGGGAGGTCGTTGCTGCGAACGGGGCTTGGAAAGTTGTACTTTGGGCATTGCGAAAGGTACTTTGGTTGGGATCTGTTCGCGATCCAGACAGCATGCGTTTCCCGTTGTAGTAATCAGCCTCGAACGACACAGATTGTACATAGCCTCCTCAACGCCATTACAAAACGCCCATTTGATGCATCATCTCCATCCCCTTGCCTCCCCCCCCCCTCTCTCCCTCTCTTTGAAAACAGCGACATCCAACACCCCGCCCCCATCACTACCCTCCCCCCTCTCCCTCCATATCCATATCCCTATCCCTATCACCCCTCACCCCCCCCCCCCTTCCTACTCCAACTCCATAATCCCTCCACCCCGGCCCCCAGCTCTCCTCTCCCCTCAACAGCTTCCTTGCCTGCTGCGCGATCGTCTCCCCCCCCTTCCTATCCATCATGCCTCTCGGCCCCCCGACTTTCCTTCTCTGTTTCTTCACGTTCGACATCATCTCGTG